>ERZ1036431.379-NODE-379-length-31647-cov-29.868384_pt1 | contig 31647 bp, 29 predicted proteins | sample MGYA00514222_ERZ1036431 | MGnify/ENA primary metagenome ERZ1036431 (study PRJEB33795, sample SAMN09464926) | human gut metagenome | host: Homo sapiens | place: USA: Stanford, California | collected 2016-08 | study: EMG produced TPA metagenomics assembly of the... | reverse complement strand
CGAAGATTATTTATTCACAATAGAAGAAGTACCACCAAATTTGACGAAGAACCAATATCGGTAATCTTTAAAAAAGCTTCCAGTACTTCTTTATCAATTGCCTCTATCGAAATGTTATCGCAACTCTTAATCTTCTCATAGACTTCATATCTAATTTTCTCAGAACGTTCTACATTTGTGAATTGCTTTGAAAATATTTCCACGAAAACAATTGAAGGTATTAATAGTATAATAGAATCATTGTTAAAAGCTTGAGATATAATGTCCAAAGCATGTTGAGACATTTTATTTTGTATTTCAAATGTCGATGAAAAATAAGACATTAATGCAGTTGTATCAATTACGTACTTTTGTTTCATAAAAGCATCTCAATATATTATGTAAATCTTCCTCGAAAGATTGTGATATTTTTTCTTCTATTTGTGCGATTTGCTCAATATTATTTCCGATTGTAGCCTTTTTATGTTGTTCGATCAATAGATTTCTATTGTCCGGTAAATGATATCTAAACAACTCATCAATAAGTTTATAATCCATTTCATCAACAGTAAAATACATTTTATTTTCTAACTCATATATCTCATGAACAATCTCTTTATTTACAGTTTTACTTTTCATTAATTGTTCTAATATTGTATTTGCAACCGATTATTACTCAATATTTTGCAAGTAATAAGTCAGAAATATGGCCTTAATCTTTAATGGTACATTCTAAAGGACGAAGATTTAACGCTTTTATTGATTCTTAACTCATTAAAGTGTCAATACTGACACCTTCTCCTTCTCTCGATGCAGCTTGTTCCAAAATTCCACTTCTTTTTTCATTCATTTAAACCATCACAAATGGTACTATATTTCTTTAAAAGTTGTGATGTTGTTTCGGAGGACATAATGATGAACTACATCCACCATTATGTCAAATAAGAAAATGTGCCAAGCACTGACTTTTTGTCAGTTTTTGATTGTAGAAAGACATTCGGCATATAGTTTGCCATTTTAAGTATAAACATTTTAAATTAAATTAGCATGTCCATAGTAAAGTCTTATTCATTCCCAGAGGGAGATATTCGAGGGGATATGTTCTATATCAAACATGGTTCCCGAAATTTTACTGTTATTGATTGCTATCTAAAAGATGGTGATGGGAATAATGCCCGCAAAGATGAAATTATAAAAGAGATCAAAAATGAGTCTGCTGGTAGAGTTTGTCGTTTTATATCAACACATCCGGACAACGATCATATAGCAGGCATAGAATATTTGGATGATAGTTGGGAAATTACAAATTTTTACGCGGTAGATAATAATCGTCCGACAGATGATAACGATGATAGTTTAACTCGCTACCATTGGCTACTTGCTAATAAAAATTTTGCCATAAAGCGTGGCATTAGACGTGCTTGGCTCAATGAAACAAATGACGAGAATGGGTGTTCTGGAATAAATTTCATGTGGCCCGATTTAGAAAACGAAAAATTTAAGCAGGCACTTAAACTTGTTTCCGAAGGCAAAGAGGTAAATAATATTTGCCCAATTTTCACATATAGCATAGAAAATGGTGCTACTTATATGTGGATGGGGGATTTGGAAACAGAAATGCAACAAGCATACTACGATGAATACAAAAATAATATTCCACAAGTTGACATATTGTTTCAGCCACATCATGGTCGCAAATCAGGAGCTGTTCCTAATGATTTGTTAGAGGCATTAAACCCTAAATTAATCATCATAGGTAATGCGCCATCCGAGCATATTGACTACGGTGATTCAAGGCAGACTATTACTCAAAATGCAGCTGGAGATATACGTTTTGAAAATGATGGCAAAGAAGTGCATATTTACACTAAAAATAAAATTAATAATAAGCCCACATGCCTAAAAGCTAAACAAGGAAAAGGAAATATTACGCGAACCGTTTATGGATTTTCTATTGTAGATTGGTATTATGCGGGAACGTTAGTAGTTTAAAGATGAAATACTTATGGATATAAAATACTACGATTTATTATCAAATACCATAATAGGTGTAACTATTGTGGCCACCATTAATTATCTTTTTATCGGAAATATAGAAATAGATGGTGTTGTATATCTGGCATTAGGATATTTAGCTGGATATTTTATTAATGCTATCGGAAGCTTGCTTGAAGGCTTTTATTACAAAACAATAAATGGTATGCCATCAGATAAACTGCTTACATTAGTGAATGGACAAAATTGGACAGGATGTAAGCGTATTAAATTCTATGAAGCCGAAAAAGCAATAGCAACGTTGAAAAAAGAATTGAATGACCAACATGCCTCTGAACGGAAAATGTTCGGATGTGCCATGAGAAAAGTCAATGGATGTGAGGATTGTAGAGTTCCAGCTTTTAATGCCCAATATGCTTGGGCACGAACAATGCTTACAACAATATTGATTGCAGACACTCTGTGTGCTTTTCGTTTTTATAACGAATGGCAGTTTTGGCCGATTGCAATGATACTGTTGATTATATCATGGAATAGATTCAAAGAAAGAGGCTATTATTATGCAAGAGAAGTTCTTAATGAATATTTGAAGCGAACTGACAAAAAAGAATGATTTTCACACATAGGGCTAAGGCTGATTTCTGTTATTTCACTGCAATGTATGGCAATGTTTGGTAATCTTATTATGATAATATTAGTCGGTAATTTGTCTCTGTTGTCGAATACATCATTGATGTTAAGTTAATGAAACGTGAGGTTCAAATAATAGTTATTTCTGGATTATGCAAGAAAATCCACGAAAAGGCATTACCTTTGTGACTGAAAAAGCAACTGCGCTAATGACCTGAAGAATAAGAATAAATAACATACGAAACTCCTTCGCTGTCTTATAGGCTTTGGTCTGCCTCGCAGGGATAGTGATGGAGTTTTGCTTTTATATACGACCATGGCAAAAAAAGCAAAAACAAAAGATGTAGCAAAGAAAACCATCGAGCAGACGTTATGGGATTCCGCAAACGAATTGCGTGGCAACCTTGATGCTGCCGAGTATAAAAGTGTTGTACTCGGACTTGTTTTTCTAAAATATATCAACGACTGCTTCAAAGTCAAACACGATGAACTGATTGCAGAGGGTGCTGGCTTTGAGGAAGACCCGGATGAATATATTGGCGATAACATATTTTTTGTTCCTGTTGATGCCCGTTGGGACAAAATTGTTAAAGCCTCACTTACTGCTGAAATTGGAGTTGTTGTGGATGCGGCAATGGAAGCATTGGAGAAAGAGAATAAGCAACTTAAAGGTATTCTTCCCAAAAACTATGCCCGACCGGAGCTTGATAAACGCCGCTTGGGTAATGTAATTGATATATTTGAAAACAACCTGCATTTTACCGGTTCTGAAGCTCGCGATGTACTTGGGCGTGTATATGAGTATTTCCTTGGAGAATTTGCCCGCGAAGAAGGTAAGAAAGGCGGTGAGTTCTATACGCCTTCCTGTGTTGTCCGTACCATAGTTGAAGTTATCCAACCTTACAAGGGTAAAATTTTTGACCCTGCCTGTGGTTCGGGAGGTATGTTTGTGCAGAGTAGTAAGTTTATCGAACGACATCGGGGTAATATCAATCAAATATCTGTTTATGGGCAGGAACTCAACAGCAACACGTGGAGGTTGGCACAAATGAACCTTGCCATTTGTGGTATTGAAGCCAACTTTGGTGATAGTTCCGGTGATTCTTTCCACGATGACAAGCACCCGTTTCTCAAAGCGGACTTCGTAATGGCTAATCCACCGTTCAATATTTCTAAATGGGGTGGCGACCAATTACGAGATGACCCACGCTGGCAATATGGAATACCACCGGAGGGTAATGCCAACTTTGCATGGATGCAGCATATGCTATACCACTTGGCAGACAATGGACGTATCGGTCTGGTTCTTGCTAACGGTTCGTTATCATCACAGCAAGGCACAGAGGGAGAAATCCGTAAAAATATTGTCAAAGCCGATTTAGTGGAAAGCATTATTGCCATGCCATCGCAATTATTTTACAATGTGCAGATACCTTGTTGTCTGTGGTTCTTGACAAAGAAGAAGGCACAACCGGGCAAAACGCTTTTTATAGATGCCCGTAACATGGGTTATATGAAAGACCGTACGCACCGTGAACTTTCTTGTGGAGAAGAAACAGAAGACCATGGCAATGATATTGCACGCATAGCAGATACCTTTGAACAGTTTCGTGCCGGGACGCTTGAAACTGAAAAAGGTTTTTCTGCTATTGCCACTATTCAAGATATAGAAAAGCAAGACTTTATTCTTACTCCCGGACGTTATGTCGGTATTGCTGAAGTGGAGGAAGACGGAGAACCTTTCCAAGAAAAGATGGAACGCCTTACTTCCGAACTTTCGGATTTGTTTGCCCAATCACATACGCTTGAAGATGAAATTCGTAAACGGTTGGCAAGTATCGGTTTTACCGTCAAATGAAACGACTTCTACTCTTCGTTAGATTCACATTAATAACGAGGATATGAAAGAAAAATTAATTCAGGAAATCAGCACCGCAATGGCAGAAGTATTAAGTTTTGAACAAGTAGCTCACCTTAATAGTGTGTTGCTTCAAGTTGTAAGCAAATACACTATTACAGAGGATGGCGAGACCCTGCACGAAAATGCAGCGTCTAACGACCGTTTGCTTGATATATTTCTGTCGGCAAAACAAGTGGAGGGTTGCACTACTCCGACAATCAAATACTACGGTTCTACCATTCGGCAACTATTCAAAAAGATGCCTAAGAAGATAACCGACTACACGACAGAAGACATCAGAGCCTACCTCGCTGTATTCCAAAGAAAGAACAAATCAAGCAAAGTGACCATTGATAATATCCGTCGGATATTTTCGTCATTCTTCGCTTGGCTTGAAGAAGAAGACTATATTGTCAAAAGTCCTGTCCGCAGGATACACAAGGTAAAAACTGGGACACAGGTGAAAGAGGTGTTGAGTGATGAGAATATCGAACAGCTACGGGATAGTTGTACCAAAATTCGCGACCTTGCCATTATTGATTTGTTGGCTTCTACGGGTATGCGTGTGGGTGAACTGGTGAAGCTCAATCGTGAAGACATCAATTTTTCCGAGCGCGAATGTATTGTTTTCGGCAAAGGCAACAAGGAACGTATTGTTTACTTCAACGCCCGTGCAAAAATTCATTTGCAACAATATTTGACTTCTCGTAAAGACCGGAACAAAGCACTTTTTGTTTCGTTGGCAAAACCGCATAAACGGCTTGAGATTTCGGGCGTGGAAACCCGTTTGCGCAAAATCGGTCGTTTGGCAAAAATCGTACGTGTTCACCCTCATAAGTTCCGCCGTACCTTGGCTACTATGGCTATAGACAAAGGTATGCCTGTGGAGCAAGTGCAACGCTTGCTTGGTCATGTCAAGATTGACACCACCATGCACTATGCGATGGTTAATCAAAATAATGTCAAACTCTCTCACCGTAAATTTATAAATTAGCATGTGGTATTGTTCGACATATGGTAGAAGCACATCTTTTTTCCAAAATAGACACGGAAATGATAATTTAGAGCAGCAGGCGCAGGCGTTGTTCAAGTCGTGGTTCGTAGACTTCGAGCCATTCAGAGGCGGTGAATTTGTAGATTCAGAGCTTGGATTGATACCCAAAGGTTGGAGAGTTGTTAGCTTAGGTGAAGTCACAAAGCAAATAACAGAAAAGGTTGGCAATCGTGAAGATGTGACAGTGCTGTCTCCTATAAATTCAGGAGAATTGGTATTGTCAGAAGAATACTTCACCAAACAAGTATTTAGCAAAGACTTATCAAAATATCTAATTGTCAACCCTTTATCATTTGCTTATAATCCAGCTCGTATTAACATTGGCTCAATCGGGTTAAATACTTTCGACTTTGTGGGTTGTGTTAGCCCAGTCTATGTCGTTTTTGAGTGTGAACCTAATTACCAGTATTTCTTCGACTTTTTCAAAAGAACAGCTATGTTCAAAGACGAAGTTGCTTTAAGAGCTATTGGTGGAGTCAGACAATCGCTCGGCTATAATGATTTGTCGCTTATAAAAATAATATACCCAACATCTGATGTTGTAGTTGAGTTTAATAACCTCTATTTGAAAATGAAAGAGGTTATGATAAAGAATACGGATCAAAATGAAAAATTCATTTCTTTGCGAGATTCGCTTCTCCCGAAGCTGATGTCTGGCGAGCTAAAAATTAACGAATTTAATTGCTAAATTCTCATTTATGGAAGAATATAAATTATCAGATATTGCAGAGGTACGGACTGGTCCTTTTGGCAGTCAATTACATAATGAAGACTATGTTTCGACTGGAACTCCTATAGTAACAGTTGAGCACTTAGGGAATAGGCGATTTTCAAAACAAAATCTGCCATTGGTCTCTGATGATGATAAAAAGAGGCTTTCTAAATATTTGCTACAAGAGGGGGATATAGTATTTAGTCGCGTTGGCTCTGTAGATAGATGCTCATATGTAACTTCGGCTGAAAATGATTGGCTTTTTTCTGGTAGATGCTTGCGCGTTAGATGTGGCAATAATTGCCATCCATTATTTTTATATTACTATTTCTGCAAAGAGTCTGTTAAGCAATATATTAAGAGTATAGCAGTTGGTGCAACAATGCCTTCTATTAACACAAAGCTAATGGCTGAAATACCTATTTTATTGCCAAAACTTGAAGAGCAGAGATGTATTGCTGATATTCTTTCCTCCTTCGATGATAAAATTGAACTGAACCGCCGTATAAATGATAATTTAGAGCAGCAGGCACAGGCGTTGTTCAAGGCTTGGTTTGTGGATTTCGAGCCGTTCAGGGACGGTGAATTTGTCAATTCTGTATTGGGGAGTACTCCTAAAGAGCTACCAATAACATATATTGAAAATATACCTCATAATATAGAAAGCGGGAAAAGACCGAAAGGTGGAGCTACATTGATAGGCGTTCCGAGCATTGGAGCAGAAAACATTAAGGGGCTGGGATATTATGATTACTCTAAGACAAAATATATCCCCGAAGAATATGCTCAAACGATAAAAAAAGGAAAAATTAATGGATATGAACTATTGATTTACAAAGACGGGGGCAAGCCGGGGTATTTTATTCCAAATTTCACTATTTTTGGAGAAGGATTCCCTTTCAATGAAATGTATATCAATGAACACGTTTTTCTTTTGGACTTAATGGACTGTGGCTATAATGTGTTTGCTTATTTTTATATGCAAACACCATACATTATGAACCAATTAAATTCAATTGGAGGTAAGGCTGCGATTCCCGGAATTAATACTAAAGATGTTGAATGTTTGCCCATATACTCAAATGAAAGCCCTTATGTGAAAAAGTTTGGCGAAATAGTTCTACCTTTCATCAAAACGATACTTTCTAACAGCCTTGAAAATGCAAAACAGGCAAAAGTGCGTGACACACTTTTACCAAAGCTAATGTCAGGTGAGTTGAAAATTAATGAAATAGAAACCGAAAAATAATTATGGATAAATCAATCGGCATATTAGATAAGGATTACTCTTTATGGGTTGATGAGCTTGTAAAGCGTTATCGTGGTAGCCAAATCAAGGCAGCAATAAAGGTGAATAAAGAACTGCTGCGCTATTATTGGGAGCTTGGTAAAGATATTGAGGAGAAACAAGCAGATAACAAGTATGGCAGTAAGTTTTACGCTACATTAAGCCGTGACTTGCGTCATGAAATGCCTGATGTTGAAGGACTGTCCGAAACTTCAATTCGATACGCAAAGCGATTTTATACCCTTTATAACCAACAGGTTGCAATTCTTCCACAAGTTGTGGAAGAATCTGAAAAGGAAAATCTTCCACAACTTGTGGAAAGATTATACTCCGATTTGTTTTCAATACCTTGGGGGCATCACCGCTATATCATAGACAAATGTTCCAATGATTCAAGTAAGGCTTTGTTCTATGTACGCCAAACATTGGAAAATGGTTGGAGTAGAGATATATTGCTGAATATGTTGGGTACAAATCTGTATGAGCGAAGTGGTAAGGCTCTGACAAATTTTAAGAATACACTTCCAGATGTGGATAGCGATTTGGCACAGGAATTAACACGCGACCCCTACGATTTCTCTTTCACTGGTTTGCGTGGGAAATACAATGAACGCAAACTGAAAGATACACTGCTGACCAATATCACTAATTTTTTGTTGGAACTTGGTACCGGATTCGCCTATGTAGGCAAAGAGTATCGCTTGCAAATAGCTGAGAAGGAAAAATTTATAGACCTGCTTTTCTATAATCTCAGATTATCTTGCTATGTCGTAGTTGAAGTAAAAATCGGAGAATTCGATTTTGCTGACGCAGGTCAGTTGGGTGGTTACGTTGTCGCTTGTAATCATCTACTTCGCAAAGAGGGACGAGACAATCCCACAATCGGATTGCTTATTTGTAAGCAGAAGAACAACACATTGGCTCAATATGCGCTGGAATCAAGCAGCCAGCCTCTCGGAATATCCGAATATGAGCTTGAAAAGCTCTATCCTGAAAAGGTTGAAGGTACAATGCCATCAATCAAAGAGATAGAAGATAAATTGGATGGTCAAACTAACTGCTAAATTCTCATTTATGGAGCTAAAGAAAATACACATATCAGATATTGGCAAAGTTGTTACTGGGAAAACTCCCAGAACATCTATTGTTGAAAACTATGGCGGTGATATTCCTTTTCTTACCCCATCAGATGACTTATCTTATAAGTCCGTTCCTAAAACAGGTAAGACCCTTACAGAACAAGGATTGAACGAAGTGAAAAATTGTTTGCTCCCTCCGCACTCTGTGTGCGTAAGTTGTATTGGTACTGATTTGGGTAAGGTCGTAATGACATCAGAACCAACTATAACCAACCAACAGTTTAATTCTATTATCCCCAATCGGCGGTTTGATGCTGATTTTGTGTATTATCTCATGACATTGGTCGGTAAGGAATTGAATTATCTTAGTAAAACTTCCACTGCCGTACCTATTATAAATAAAAGTTCATTCTCCAACTATGAGGTTGAAGTACCAGATTTGGAAACGCAAGAAAAGATAGCTTCAATTCTTTCTTCACTTGATAGCAAAATCGAGTTGAACCGCCGTATAAATGATAATTTAATTCCAATCTATTATGCCTAATACGTTCTATTTTACAGAAGATTCATATGAGCAATCAATAATCTCATTGTTCAAGGGAATGGGCTATGAATATCATTATGGTCCGGAACTTGAAGCCGAAACAGGTCGGGAACTTACTGATGCAACCATACCGGGAGTATTGCGTAAGGCAATGTTGGTCATCAATGGAACAGACAAAGCCGCAGCCGTAGATGAAGCCATCCGTCAAATACGCGAACAATTCAGTTTACCTTTGGTTGGTGCGAATATTACTCTTACCGATTGGATACAAAACGGTTTGGATGTGACTTTTAAGACTGCTCAAGGCACATTACGCAGCGACCATATCAAGATAATCGAAACGAACCCTGACCATATAGACAATAACTCTTTTGTTGTAGCTAATCAATGGACTGTAGTAAATGGCAAATCTACCAAACGTGCTGACATCGTGGTATTCATCAACGGTTTGCCTGTCTCCGTCTTTGAATTGAAGTCTCCTTCTCGTGAAGTTACTAATTCGGAGGAAGCCCACCAACAGTTGCAAAACTATATGCGTATTGTTCCACAGCTCTTTACTGTTTGTCAAATGCTCGTAATAAGTGATATGGCAGACACTCGGGTGGGTACGATTACTGCACCACTCGACCGATATATGGAGTGGAAAACCACAGACGGAAGTTATGAAAGCACGGCATTTGCCGATTTTGAAACTTTCTTCAATGGTATCTTTGTCAAACATCGTTTCATTGATATTATTGCTGATTTTACTCTCACGATGGGAGTGGATAAAAAAGCCCGTATTCTTGCAGGCTATCATCAATATTTTGCTGTAAAGAAAGCTCTCGAATGTACCAAGCAAGCCCTGCAACGTAAAGACGGAAAAATCGGTGTATTTTGGCATACACAGGGCTCAGGTAAAAGTCTTTCGATGGTGTTCTATGCCCACCAGCTTTTAAAGAATCTGTTGAGTGCAACCCTGCTTGTACTAACTGACCGTCTTGACTTGAATGATCAACTGCACAGTACCTTTGCAGCTTGCAGCGATTATTTACGTCAAAAGCCTGTCAAGGCTACCGATGGAGAACATTTATATGAATTGCTTGAAAAGCGTAAAAGTCACGGTATTATCTTTGCCAATATCCAGAAATTCAAAGACCGTGAAAAATTAATCACCAACCGTTCTGATGTGATTGTGATTAGTGATGAAGCCCACCGTACACAATCAAACACCAAAACAAAAATAGATACTGAAACAGGAGAGTTGAAACTCGGTTTTGCAGCTATTGTGCGTAAACTTTTGCCTCATGCCGCATTTATCGGCTTTACGGGTACTCCCATCGAACAAGACGATAACGATACAAGGGAGGTTTTCGGCAACTATATCGACATTTACGATATGACCCAAGCTGTGGAAGATGGGGCAACTGTTCCTGTCTATTATGAAAGCCGCCTGCTGAAATTGGATTTGGATGATGACACACTCAGATTGCTTGACAGCGAGTATGACAAACTTGCTGAAGAGGGGGCGGAGGAGCAGGACATTAAACGCTCCAAGGATGAAAATGCACGGCTTCATGCCCTGCTTTCAGCCCCGCAGACTATTGACACATTATGCAAGGACATCATAGACCATTACGAGAATAACCGTGCCGACCTGCTTACAGGAAAAGCCATGATTGTAGCGATTGACCGAGCCACCGGGATAGACATCTATAAAAAACTGATAGAACTTCGTCCACAGTGGAAAGAGATTATCGCTGTGGTTATGACGCAAGGAAACCAAGACCCCGTAGAATGGAACGATATTATCGGCTCGGGCGCAAGGAAGGAGGAGCTGGCTCGCCAGTTTAAGGATAACAACTCATCCCTGAAAATCGCTATTGTCGTGGATATGTGGCTCACGGGATTTGATGTGCCCTCGCTTGCAACAATGTATGTTTACAAGCCGATGAAAGGACATAATCTGATGCAGGCTATCGCTCGGGTAAACCGTGTATTTCCTGAAAAAAGCGGCGGTTTGGTGGTGGATTATATCGGTATTGCCAAAGCTCTGAAAAAAGCCATGCACGATTATACAGGACGCGACAAAAAACGCTTCGGAGACCCAAATATCAAGACAACCGCTTATCAGCAGTTTGTTTCAGCTTTAAAGCGATGTCGGGAATGTCTGAACGGCTATGATTATTCTGCTTTTTCTGATTGTTCAAATCTGCAACGAGCCAACCTCATTAGAGGTGGTGTAAATGTGTTACTTGATAAGAATAATCTTGTCCCATCAGAACCTGCTGCTCAAGATAAAGTTTCTTCTGAAGCTCAAAAAGTCTTTATGGAAGAAAGCAAGCGTTTGTCGCAAGCGGCTTCACTTTGTCGCAGTTTGCTGACTCCTGCTGAGCGTTTTGAAGAGGCATATTTTGAAGCTGTAAGGACATTACTGTCACGTCTTTCCGGGAATAAGCAGATTACTCGAAAAATCATAGATGAGCGTATTACGCAGTTGCTCAAAGTCGCAATCAAAGCAGATGGCGTGGTGGAAATACTCAATACCAAAGGCTCTGAATTTTCTCTTTTTGATGAGAATTTCCTGAAAGAAATTGCCGAGATGAAAGAGAAAAACTTTGCACTCGAACTGCTCAAACGCTTGCTTGAAGAGCATATAAAAAAGCACGCTAAAAAGAGAATGGTTGAAGCCGAGAAATTCAGCGAAATGCTCGATGCCCGTCTTGCCGAATATTTGCGTGGATTGATTTCCAACGAGGAAGTTATCAAGGAACTGCTTAAAATGGCACAAGAGTTGAAAGCTAATGCAGAACAAGCGTCTGAATTGGGGCTGACCGAAGAAGAACAAGCTTTTTATGATGCCTTGACAAAACCGCAAGCTGTACGGGATTTCTATGAAAACGACCAACTTGTTGCTATGGCAAAGGAATTGACTGAAGCCTTACGCAGTAGTAAAACCATTGATTGGCGACAGAAAGAATCAGCTCGTGCCAAGATGCGCTCTCTGGTAAAACGATTGCTCAAAAAGTACAAGTACCCGCCTGAAGAACAAGAAGCAGCCCTCGAAACCGTTATCCGTCAATGCGAACTTTATGCGGATTCAGATGACGAAAGTTAGCGTAAAATAGAACAAGATAGCCTAATGGAATCCTAAAACTCTATTAGGCTATTCTTATTGCAAAAAGTTATTATACAAATTAAGAGAATTATCTTCTCATAGAAAAACCTCTTTTCTGCTGTTGGTCATAATGTCCCTCTACCACATTATCTACTTCCCGTCTGGCTTTGATTTGCTCCCGATTGTCAAACCCGCCCTTTTGCTTGGCTGTGAAATACAGGAAATCACCTGCCGCCCGATGTGATTGCCTGTCCTCCCCAAACAGGTTAAGGGCACTTTTGATGTCCGACACCTGTTCCGTATCAAAACGGGGCTTGTAATAATCACGGGCAAAATGAACAATACAGTGAACAGCCTTGCGGAAGATGTCGTTTGTTTTTAGCAGCAGGAAACTGAGGCAGCCGATGATATGGCTTTGCCATGCAATCCGGTTTTTAAGCCTTGTGGTTTCCTGTGCATGTTCTGCTTCCTTGCGGCTCAACTCTGATTGATGCCTACTTTCCAGTTTCATCAGTTCCCGGTGGTGGTCACTCTGTATGGTCTGGATTTTATCCTGTAACCGCTCAATGGTTTCCTCGTGCGTGGAAATTTCGCTGCGCAAATCCTCTATTTCATTTTTCAGGGCTTTCGATTTCCCGGTAGCCCAGCCGACAGCGGCATTCAGAAGTTCGCTCCCTTTTTCCCTGTTCAGCTTGGAGCGTTTCTCGCTGATAGCCCTGTCAAGGTATTCACTCTGCCGTTCCTTTTCATTTGCCTTTTCGATAAGGGCGTTGGTTATGGTTTCCGTTTCCTGCATTTTCTTATTCGCTATTTCCAACTGATGCTCCCTGTACTGCCTTGTAGCGTCAAGACGCTTCATTTCCTCTTTCTGCTTCTCAATGATGAAATCGTTTCGCTCTAAATGTATCTTGCCTGTAACAGCCTTTGACTGCCCACGCTCCATCAGGAGAATGTCGGATGCCAGACTTTGCATTTCGGTCATATCCTCGTCATTGAGCTTGCGGCTCTTGCCTGTGTCATGGTTCATCCAGTCGAACACGATATGCGCATGGTAATTTGGCTTGAACCATTTTTCGCCCACCTTGAAACTTTCTTTGTCTTCTTGGGTGGGTTGTCCGCCCAGCCAATGCCCCTCGTCTTTGTGCAGGAAGATTTGGAGCGGTGTGATGCCCCAACGTCTTTGGCATTCCTCGCCAAACTTGTGCACGTCTGCCAGTGTCGTGTCCGGTCGGATGAGCAACACGCCCTCACGGATTGGCGAGCATCCCGCCACCTTGATTATCTTTCCGTTCTTTCTCTTGCGTTCACGCTCCTTTTCCTGCATGGCACGACCTGTCTTTTCCTTGACCATCTGCTTGATGTAGTCATAGTGCGCCTGCAGGTCGGGATTGCCGAAGCCGGGATTTATCCACTGCTCATTATTGGCAGTGAGTTCGGGCACGATGTAGATTTTGGACTTGCCGATATTGCGCATATACTCGGCAGTCCTTCGGTTATGAGCCTCGCTTGACGAGGTCTTGCAAGGCTTGATGTGTATGCTGCTTTTTGTAGCCATATTCTCAAAATTTGATTTGGGTTGTTGATTAAACTTATTGCTGTCCGCTCATAACCGCACGGGGTTCTTAGGGGTGCAACCCATAAGCGAAGATTGCAAAGAGAGGGTCACTCTTTGCTCTGGGTTCTTAGGGGTGAAACGCCCTGAGTGGGTTATTAGGGCAAAGCCTTAATCCCCTCGGGAGAGCCCACAACTACGAAAGCGGAGCGTGTAGTTATAGTGGGCTATATCAATGGCAAGCCATTGTCTTTTACCCACAGCCTACGGCTTCCATTCTTCTCCGTTATGGAGGGTTTTCGCCGCTGCTGCCGATTGGGGATGCACCGACCAGTACGAGGTCAAAATCATCTATCAGCTTTTGCAGGACGGGATTCTTTTCTATCATCCGGCAGAGGATTCTTTCCGCCTCCACCAAGTGGTCGGCTGTACAATTTATTTTGCTTTCCCGTATCTGGAAGACAATCCAGTCGGCTATGTCTATGTGTGCCGCTTTCTGTTCCGGGGTGGCATTCTTCTCAATGATGTCGGACACGACCGTCTTGCAAAAAGTCATGTTTTCGGCACGCTGTTTCCATTCCTCATATCCGTCCGCATCGGGAAAGAAGAGCACGGTGCGCCCGGTCAGCACACGGAGCTTTTCCTCTCCCAACTGGCTCTTGCCGCCTGTCGCCAGCCATACATAGCCGGGGAAGATGGCAGAGCCGATAACGGCACTCTTTTCAGATTCCACCAAGACCACGACCTTGTCAGGATAAGTGCCCAGCAGGTGTTCACCGAACAAGCATTGGGACAGTTGCCATTCCTCTGCCAGCTCATGCCGCCTTTTAAGCAGGCTGTGTATCCAGTCCACTGCCGATGCCTGTCCGTCCTTGACACGGTGTCCGTCATTGGGATTGTACTGCATCACCTTGCCCGTGCGTACCCTGCCTGTGCGGTCTATCTGCCAGAAGATGACAGCCCCGTCACGGGTAGCTCCCAAACGGTACTCTTCCAGCAACCTCTTCAACACTTCCTTTGCCGTGCTGCCGTAATAGGAACCAAGGAGCGATGAAATGAAGCGGAAAAAATTGCTATGCACGCTTTGCGACCTCTCCACATACTTTGGCGGTATGCAGCCTATGGTTGCTTGTGGTGGTATCTGCACAGACTTCCGTTCTGACCTCTGCCTGCCAAAAGATAAACCGTTGGCAGTACGGCATTCGGGGTGGTCATGGAAATACTCCTTTGGAGTGTAATGATACCCGCAGCTACTTTCATGGTTGCACCTGCCGACAGACGGGTGCAGGGGCGTACCGCTTTCATCCACATAGTATGTGAAAGAACGCTTGTCCCCGCAGCTGGGGCAGGTATGCCGTGTTGCCGTTCCTTTATATTTCTGTAATGTATAATTACCCATTGCTTGCCTCCTCTATTTTTCAATGAAATTATTACCGTCCTGTCCCATTGTCCCACGTCCTGTGGGTCGGGACAGTGGGACACCTTGGGACACTTTGGGAAATCAGATTCCCGCTTGTACTATTACCGTTCTGATAAACAAGGCGGTTATCCTTCATACAGATATGTACAGGTTGTTTCATGGCTTGTCCTCCTCTCTTTCCTGACCGATAAACAACTCCGTCTGCCTTGTTTCCTCCGTTGTCCCACCTGTCCCATATTGTCCCACCGTCCCGTTTCCTCCGGGTTGGGACAGCGGGACACTTGGAACAGTAGATTCCTCCACTTTCCTGTTGCGCTGGATTATCCGGCTGACAGTGGATTTTCCGCAATTTACCTGTGAGGCTATTTCCCTGACGGACTTTCCCGACCGGGACAATTGTAATATTTGGCAGTCCCTCTGGCTGGATTCATTGTCGCCAAGTTTTTTCAGGTGTTCTTTTTCCGTTGAATAGCCCCTGAACACAAATTGCAGGAAAGCGTCCACCTTCTCAATCTCATAGATGATTACATTGTCCGCATCGTGGGAGAATGTCCCATATCGGACTTTGAGCTGTTTTACATAGCGAAGCTCTCCATCCTGCGCACTCTTCCCGATGGCGAACACGCTGTCAAAGAAATTGTAGAGCCGTTTGCTGCCGGCAAGGTCGTTGGACGTGATGGGGCAGTCCAAAGAGCGTTTTGGCGTATGCGCCAGCACAAGGACGGACAACCCGTATTTCTTTTTGAGGTTGTTGAGCTGTATCATCAGCCGTCCTGCCGCATCGCCCTTCTCCATAGCACAGCACAGATAGGTAAGATTGTCAACGATGAAAATCTTGCACCCGGTTTGCAGAGCCATCTGTTCGATACCTCCCATGATGGCTTCCTCGAAATCGGCTTCCAGCAACGAATTGCAGTCAAGCGAAACCCGGTACAGCCTTTCGGGAAAGGTGTAGGGCTTCCCATGCTCGTTGGTATAGCGGAGCTGGAACTGCTTTTCGGACAGTTCAAAATCCAGATACAGCACATTGTCCGTCCGGGCGATACGGTCGGCTATCTGCACAGCAAGGATGGACTTGCCCACATTGGAATCCGCAAAGAGGCAGGACAGTTCCCCCTCATACCAGAAACTGTCCCACAGCGCACGGGGCGTGGGCAACAGCGATGCTTCAAGTATCGTCCGGTTGGCGGTCTTGATACTCATTACACCGATGCTGTCCGGCATTCCGTGCTGCACTTGGGTCGCCCTCGTCAGGTCGCCATGTATCAGACTGATATAATTCTTGTCCTCTTCCATGACGTTTACCAATTACGTGGAGCGGGTTTGCGGCGGTGGGAGGAAGATAAGGATTCGCTCAGTTCCTCATCGGACAGGGGTACGGGATTCTTACGGGAGGATTCCAGCCATTTGTCCAGTTCGTCCCTGTAAAGGCAATATCGTTTGCCGGGTTTGGTGGCGGGAATGCTTCCCTCTGACAGCTTCATGTAGAGCGTGCCTTTGGGAATGCCCAGATATTCCGCCGCCTCTTCCACTGACATGGGGACATGGGTGTCCACCGCCTTTGCATTGTTCACACTGCGCTGCTCGGTAAGCAGGTTTCTCAGGCTCATCACCTCGTCCCGAAGCTGAGCCACGACCTCCGGGAGGTCGTTGAATGTAATCACTGTTTTTTCCATTTGCGTAGTCGCCTCTTTTGTAAGGCTTGGCGCAAAGGACTGGAATGATACAGCTGTGAATACTTCCACGAATGGTCATTGCAAAATAATTCCCGAATAATGATGCCCAACCGTGAATGACGGGCAAAATTATTCGGGAAGCGGTGTAGAACAGATAGTTATCTGTTGTTGAATACTTACGATTATTGGTTATGGAAAGGCTGGTTATACTATTTCCGTACATAATCTGCCGGATAATGGAAATCCAGTCTGCCGTTTTCCGGCTCGTCAATGGGAATCAGTGTCTTTAACGGCTCTACCTTGAAGTTCTTGATGGTCGCTATGTCCGTATCGGCAAACTCCCGTGGAAAAAGGGTGCTGATGAAGCGGGCACGGTTGTCCCCCGTGTAGTATTTCTTGTACATGAAACGCTCGGAGATATTCCACACGAAATGCCGGAGCGGAATGTTTGAAATGTCTTTGGTCAGCCGTCCTTTTATTGGCTTGGGCTTGTAACTGTGAAGCCGCATCCAGTTGTTGACCTCACCACAGATGTGGTTCACGGTCTCCTTGTCGGCAATTCGGGGCATAATGAAATGGATGTATTCCATGACCATAGCGATGCGCTCTTCATTTTCCCGCTGCTCCCTGTCCTCGTAGTCGGCACGGTTTTTCTCGTGAAGTTCCGGAGATATGGCAATCTCTGTCGGTCTTATATCCGGGGCTGCTTCCCCTCCTGTCGACATTGATGCCGGGGGTACAGGCTTGTGTGCATCTTGGGGCTGGTCTTCCCGAACTTCTGCAATTTCGACAGGTGTCTTTTTCTTGCCGAACTTGATTCGGTAGATTTCGTATGTGTCGAAAATGACTGTCTGGAAAGAGAAATAGAGCAGCCAGCCAAGGAGGTTGCTGCATACAAAGACTATCAGACGCACAAAGTTGTCCTGATTGAATTTATCTGCGACAACCAGTGTCGCTATGGAAGATATTAGGAGGATGGCAAAGCCGACAAATCCCCAAATGATATGTTTGTCTTTTACGGACGGTTCCATGTTTCTTGTCTTATTCGGTTGTTACTTGTTGCTGTTTTCGCAAATTTAATAGTCTTCTTCCAATTATTGCTCATTATCCTTGGTTAGTGGTTTCTTTTTCAATGTTTTTCACCAAATGTCCGAAATCGTACCCGATTATCGTACTTTAAGGACTTTTTAAGGAATGGTGGGTAAAAAACATAGGGAGCGGTTAAAGCTCCACGCAATAACCGCTCCCTATGAATATCCCGGACTTTGAGGATGCCTTATGTCTCCTTGCGTTTCAGGGTTATCTTGTCCACGACCTCGCACATCTGCTGTGCCGCCATCTTGGAATAAATCTGTGTGGTGGTAATGTTCTTGTGTCCCATATAGGCTTGTATGACAGCCATGTCCGTACCCATTTCCACGTGCAGGCTTCCGAATGAATGCCGGGTGCAGTGAAAGGTTATCTTCTTGGTAATGCCTGCCGCCAAGAGCCAGCGTTTGAGCGGTCCTTGAAGCATCTTGTCCTTGAATCCGTCAAAGATAAGCCCCTCGCACCGTTCTCCGAGCAGCCCGTAGGCTTCATCACTGATGGGGTTGTGTACAATCTGCTTCGTCTTCTGCATACGGGTGGTCACAAACATCTTACCGTTGGTGTACGGCTGTATCTGCTGCCAAGTGAGCTGCCTGATGTCGCTCTTCCGCAGTCCGGTCAGGCAGGCGAAAAGAAAAGCCCTTTTCAAGACATCTTCCTCGCAAGGGGTTTCGGCAAGCCATATCAGTTCCTCTTGGCTCAGATGTTCCCTCATGGTGGGAATACACTCGATGCGGTCTAAGAATCCGTTTGGGTTCTCCTTTATCTTCCTGTCCCGGTAGGCGGTGTGAAGTACCGCACGGAAAGCCGACCAGTAGCCTGCCGCAGAATTGACATGCAGTTTTTGGTTGGTGTGTATGGATTGGGGTGCGTTAAGCAGGTATTCCATAAACTTGCGGCACAAGTCCACGTCCACCTCCTCAAAGGTACATTTGCCGTTCACGAACCGCTCGAAGTGCTTGTAAACGTGCTGCCACTTGATATTCTTCCTCTCTGCCAGCTCCTTGAAGTAGGCGAGGAAATCCCCTTTCATCCTGGCTTTGTCAAAGAAGCCGTTATTTTCGTTGAAGATGGCTTCGTAACGCCTGTTGCGAAGTATCTCCGCCTTTTTCATCATGCGTGCGTTGAAGTCACGCTCCTGCTGATTGGCGGGTTTGGCGAAAATGTAAATTCCCAGAGCTTCACGTGTAATCACTTTCATGGTGGTGTTGTCACGATAGCCGGGATAATAGTCCAGACACAGCGAATACTGTGTACCGTTCTTAATCTTGCGCTTGCGCAAGGTAACTGTCTTGCATTTGCTCATAATGATGTTGTTTTAACTGGTTGTACATTTTCGGAGGTGTCCCCGTGTTTACGGTGACAAAGGAACAACGTGAAACAACCGTGAATACCTCCACGGCAATCATTTTGAAATAATTTTCCGGAAATGTCGGTTGCTCACGGTTGTTTCTCCCTTTCAGCCATGACACGCTCCACATCGGAGCGCAAAAGCAGGTTTTTCACTCCGACCTTTATCTTTTCGATGCGCTTCACCTTGACGATATGGCTGATGTTGGCTGAGGAAAGCCCGTAAATCTGCCGGACTTGTTCCACGGTGTAGTAGCGTTCATCGTTTATGAGGTCTGTCCTGCGGAGTTCATCCAAATGGGATTTGGAGTAGTAGGTGCGCCCGTATTCTCTTTTGGTCGGTATCTTGTGGCGGTGGGCGTATGCCCGGAGTGCGGTCGGCTTCATGCCGAACAGTTCTTCCGCTTCTTCAATCAGGAGCCAGTCAGTGATATTGCTTGTATCTACAGCCACACCGAAAAACTCGTCAACATGCTTCTTGCTGTAATAGTTCTTCCCAGCGATGCGGCAGATGGGGATGCGGTTACGCTTGGCGGTGGTATAGAGCCACGACTGCTTGACCTTGAAGAGCGACATCACATTCTCACCTGAATAGAAGTCCATTACTTCATCTATATCCTTTTCCCTCTTTTCTCTTTTGGCAGGCAAAGAAGATGAAGCGGCTTTTTTCGGTGTGGAAGTGCAGCCGGGCAGGACACGATGGTAAGGGTTGCCCTCCAGCATCCGCTCGATGTCTGCCTTGCGGATGAATGCCATGCGGTTGCTGATGCGTGAGGCTTTCAGCTTGCCGAGGGCTACAAGTTTGTAAACATACTGCCGGGAACAGCCCATGAGCGTGGCTGCTTTGGAAAAGGTGAGATACTCCTGATGCTGTATCTCCATCAAGGGTTGGGCGACTTTGAAAAGATTGTTTTTCTGTTCCGTTCTGGCTCGTTTGGCTTCCGCCTGACAAGCCTCGCTGCAATATTTCTGTACCCCGCTCCGGGTTACAAATGACTTGCCGCAAAAACTGCATTTTCTGGTTGTTTTCATGCTGCTTTATCGTTTACTGGTTCATTCCTTTAATCGTGTATCCCTGAAATGGTGAATGGAAGTAAACGGAAGTCAACCGTTGTCGCCTTTCTGCACGATGTTACCATCGCTGCAAGAAGGAACGGTTGCTGTCGCTTGTCGTAAACGGTTGTAAACCCTTGTGAACTGTCTGCATGATGTGACAAAAAACAAGCTCCACAAATTCTCCACGTCAGAAATACGTCTCAAAAATATGTGGAAATTTGGGAAGCATCAAAAAGCAGCCGAAAAGTGTTAATTTTTAGAATATGCTGATAGATAAAGATTTACGCTTGAGTATTTCTGGTTGTTTTTGGTTGTTCTACGCTTCTAAATACTAATATTATAGATAAAAAATAGTTTGAACCTATAATATTAATATCCCAATTATCGATTGCACTTTGGATCAATATGCTTAACTCTTCGTTTTCTATACATTGAGAATGTAATAGATAATCAATGACTTCTTTATATTCTTCTCTAGATAAACAACGATGATTCATTCTATTCCTGATTTGCTTTATTTAATAAGTCTGATGAATTCTCATCTATAATATTTTCAGCTGTTTTTACCTCTATTTCACTCTTTTTTAGCATGTGAGTAACTTCTGCTACATCAATAGTTTTAATATTATTTTTTGCAGCATTTTCTAATAGCATATAGGCAAGTCCTAACATTTGAGCTGCATTATATTCTTTTTCCTCTCCAATCTTTGCAATCGCACTTTCTGTGAATGGTTGAATGCTATCTTCTTTATTAATCCTGTATTCTGTAAGGTATTTCTTAATTAAAAGAATTGCCCTGTTTTTATCTAATTTGTTAAAATAGATAATATGAGGTACAGCCGATGAAGGCGAAATGGAACTTCTTTGTTCCATACCGGATTCACTCCATGCCTTTTCAATCAACCGAGGCACACCAGCATGAAGCATTAATAATAGATTATAAAAACCGATTCTAGCATTAGCAGAAGTTCCATCAAAAAAATTTCTCCTAATTTCTAAGGCAAAATCTCTTTTCTGCCTATCACTTTGAAAATCTGGAATTCTTTCAAAATCATCAACAATAATATATGCTCCGTTAAATCCAGAAGCAAGAAAGAGATATACCATATCATTAAATATGAAGTCAATTTTTTCACTATCCTTTTTTAATTCTTGATAATATGCTTGAATATTAACAGAGGTGATAATCTTAAAATTAACTTTGGAGTATGTGTTTGAATATCTTTTTCTCAATGGATTACTAGATGAAATTTTATTGTAGAAATCATTGTTTTTGACGAGATAAGCATGAATATCGTCATAGTAAATATTTTTCTTGTTATACCATTCTAAATTATTGAGAGATTCAATTAGTGCAGATTCATTCTCTAATTCGCTCTCATCCAATTTATCTGGCATAATATTTACTATTGCGTCTACTCGTAATGATGCTAATGCATAGTCTATTACTTTTGCATTAAAAATAGCTTCAGCCCAAATGTCTAATAAATTGGAAAATGATCTAGTTCTTCCACTTGTATCAGGTGTTAAATATAGTCCAAAGCATTTGTTTGCCTCATTTGTAATGTCTAAGCAATATGAATTATTTATTCTTTTTATCAAATTAATGGCGAATGATGATTTACCGTTACCTCTGCCAACATAGGAAGTATCCAAAATATAGCCAACTCTAATATGACTTGGGTTACTTTGAGGAACTTTGAGAAAACTTTCTTCCACTTGCATTTCTTCAATATCCCTGACAGAGGCTTCGTAAATGTCTCCATTATATCGTTTATCCGTACTTTCTTGATTAAGAAATGGATTCAGCGGAAATGGATTCTCTTTCAGATTATAACATTCATAAACATTTCCATTATCAGTGACTATTCCTGTTGCTTTTTTAAATATACTTCCCATATTAATTATAGTTTATTGCAATTATATTTTTTAATTTTCCATTAATCAACACAGGCTCTCTTTTGAGGTACATTGCGTTGGTTTCATACGGAAGTCTGTCGGCTTCCAATGATATTTGGATTTTCAATTTTCCCTGCAAATTTAACAAATAAGTATGCTCTAAAGAATCATCAAAAACAAAACTTGGAATTCTTAATTTGAAACAAACTCGTTCTTTTAAATCCAGCAAATTGATAAAGTGAGTTTTTCTAGTTTTTTGCAAAATGTAATATTCATCAAGCAGAGTTTTTACGAACTCAGTTTGATTGTTATCGTCCCATAGAGGCTTATGTACGTATAAAGATTCTGAATCCGAATATTCGAAAACTTTCATAAAATCGCCATTTTTTACATTTTTAGTAATAATCGAAGTTGGATAAACAATACGACCACTGAAGTCGGGAAAAAACTCAGTACTATATAAAACGCCTGCCTGTTTGGCTCTTTCTACCCATATATTGAAGACGTCAAAACTGTAATTGTAGTTGTATATATTTTTTAAAAAATAATTCAACCAATATTTTCTAAAATGGCTTAGTACTGAATTATATTTCTCTGTATTAAAGCTTTCACATGGATTTTCACCTATTAATTTATCAAATTTCAATTTGCTGATAAGTTTACCTTCTTCTTCTTGCAAAGATACTATTTGTTTTTTAGTATATTTCCTGATATCCTCTTCTAGACGCTTCATTAGAGCTTTCGAATAATCAAAAACGTGTTGGTTGGTTGTAAATGTTGATTTATCAAAATCAAGCTTCAATCCTGAATAAATAGGGAATATTAACAAACCATTTTTTAAAGTATTATCTTCATAACAAAGTTTCAATAATTGATAAAAAGAAAAGTGTTTCTCTTCCATTTTCTTTAGCATAAAAAGATTGAAACTTAATTTTCCTTTTTCATATTCCTGTAAAGCACTTTCCCCAGAAGGAGTTAAAAAAATGCTCTTTTTTTCGCTATCTATTATTTTGCTATTTGCATTTTTTCTAGTAATAAGATTGTAATCAATAGATTCACTAATTACTTGTTGAAATGTATAAGCAAATTTGGCTAGCTGTTTCTTTGTTAATTTCTCATCATCTGCTGTAAGTCTTTTATATTTTGATTCTCCTAATAGATATTTCTTTTTGAGAATTTTAAATTCCTCTAGTATTTCATTTTCATCAGAGTGCATTTTCACACTCTTTAGTAATATATAAAAATAGTCTAGAAAATAGAATTTCTTGACAAAATTTGGGTTTGGGGTTATCATTTCTTTCTTAAAAATATCTTCCATCGTATATACTTTTACATATCTAATTGATAGTACATTAATCAATGTAGCGTAAAATTAGTTCTTTTAGAGAGTATGTGCAACTTATCAGCATGAAAAAAACATCAAGATACTGTTGATATGCCGTATTTAATATTTTTTAAACAAGGGAGCAGGTATGAATTTGCATAGCGAGAAGACTTAGATTAAGATAACTATAGCTTTGGAAACTTTCTTTTCCTTTTGATTTTTTCTTGCTGTTGTTCTTCAATGTTCGGATTTGAATCGAGAGTTACTTCTGATGCAATGAATCCAACAAGAGATTTTGTTGAATGGTTTTTAAAAATATTGTAGTTTTGTTTTTTACCTGTTTGCTTGTCAGTATTGAAAGCCTGTTTATCCACTTCCTTGTTTGCAAGATTGAAAGAAAACATATTTTCTTGGTTGCTATCTTGATTGATTATCATTCCTTTTTCGCTATCTTGATTTTTTTGTTCCTGTAGTTTGAGTTGTTCTGAGATAGAATTGTTTTTCATCGTATTGTGATAATCAAATGATTCAGTTTGCTGGCGATTGTAGTTGAATAGTTTATCAAATCCCTGTTCTGCCTGTTGGAATAGGTTTATACGATCAAAGCCGCCTGTTACCGTTCCTTTCTTGGTATTCTTATGGTTAGTAAGTGGAGATAGTTTTTTCTTATTGGATTGGTCTTTACGGCTCACAATCAAATGACAGTGCATATTCAGTTCATATTCTGAACGACTGCGATCAAAATGAATTTTGCCATAGAACTTTATATCCGATGCAAAAAGTTCTTTGTTGAAGTTCTTGGCATATTCAGGAATAAACACTTCACGGATATATCGCTTCATTGCTTCGGCTTGTTCCTGTTCTGTGTTACCCATCGCTTGAAGTTCCTTTTTCGATGGGCTGACATGGATAGCATAAAACTTAGCATCCGTTTTTAGAAGTTGCCCGATATTACTATCTATATCTTTTATGACGGTTGATTTATAGATGTTATCCTCTGTCAGATTGAAAAAGCCTTCGGTATAGATGCCCTTTCCTATCCGTTCTAAATCTTCATGTTCCATGTAATTAACTAACTGCCTGCAACTTCCAGTATTATTGTATGTTCCGTTTGATGGCGGGGCAAAGTCTATGTGCATAATTCTACGTATTTATCAAATTACTGATTTTTGTTTTCAGATTCTCTTTCCTTTTACTATCCATCACACCGCAAGCAGATAGTTCTGAATAGAGTTGTATCAGTTGAATTAACTTTTTATAATCTCGTTGGTGTATCTGGTAGAGTGCATTAATCTGTTTGGATTGATTGTTTATAACATCGGCATGATTACAGAACTGCTCACTTAACTTTTTTAGTACGGCTGTTTGTCTCTCCTGACTGGTTTCCAGTTGAGAGAGTATCAGAGTTTCCAGAGTTTTACCGATAGCATCGAAACGTAAAGCAATAGAATTTGTAGCCCGTATCATGGGATTTAGTTGTTCTTCCTCGTAATGACGAATGAAACGTATAATATCATCCTGCCTCTTATTTATTTTCGCCAGTTCCGATTTTACGGATTCAGGTGCTTCGGATGGGTTGATATGTGCTCTATCGATATACCCGAACGCCAACTTTGCAACTTCGCTCTTTTTCAGTGAATAGCGTTTGCATATCTTCTCTACTAAAGCTGCCGTTTCCTTGTCTATGGAAATGGTAGTGAATATCGTTTTTCGACTGCTATTTGGCATGATAATTACTTTTTTATAGAAATATGAATAGATAAATGCCTGATAATAAGTGTTGAAAAGAAAATGCTTATTACTGGTGTCATTACAACGTGTTCTTGTAACACCCTAAAGCCGAAGGCTTTGCCCCGCAGGGCAAGAGGGAAGAACAGGACTTGTCCAGTTCCCTCTTGCTCAATTTAGCGAAACGAGCCGAGCCATAAGGCGAGGTGGTTTCTGCTAAATTGGGTGTGGAGATACTTCGTTAGGTGGTAATATTATCCGCCTTGTTTTGCATCGGTTTGCTTATCAAGCTGATTTTCCTTTTTGAACCGTTCGTAGGACTTACAATCAGCATTTTCTTGAACAAATATCCGAATGTCGGATGCTCGATAGTAAGTCTTATGGCTAATCATAAAGTAGGGAAGTTTACCACTTGCCCTATATCGTTGGAGTGTTCGGAAAGATACTTTCAATAGAAACGCTAAGTCTTGATTATCCAACAATTTGTCGTTGGGATCTAATACAGTGTCGGTATTGATTAGGGATTGTAGATTTTGCCCTATCTCGTTAAGTTTCTTCGATAGTTTCTCCATCCACTTATCAAAGTTTTCGTTGTCTATATACATTTTTCTTCATTTTTTAGTTGAACATTAATATTTTCAATCGATTGATGAAGCAAAGTTCGGCAAATGGATGCAAATAAGTTAGGGGTGTACCATTGGTACACCCCCATAAATAGTTGCTATATAACTGATTTACAAATACCCTTTATTCTTACTTTCTTCTTGAATAACTTTTCGTAGCATATCCAGGAACTCGGTTACTTTGGCTGGTTTGCGCTTAATAACACTTTCATGCTTCTTATGAATATCCCCCAGTTTGATATTAAAGAGGTACTCAAATGCTCTTCCGATTTCTGTGAGTGGTGACACTACCCCAGTATGGGTAACTACTCTTTTAGATAGAAACATTCCACTAACTAGTTCCATGATTTCAATAAGATAGGTTTCGTCTGTTAAATAGAGTGGTGAGGGTGGAAAGCTGTTTTTGGGAATAAGGAATGGGCTTGGGTACTGGATTTTCAGATTGAACAGTTCTAATTCTGCATTGATTATAGCCAATGTTTTTTGTAAGAACAGTTTTTTAAGCGCATTTTCCCCCCTGCCCGTAGAGAGGTGCTGTTTCCAGTGAAGCTATCTCAATACGGGTAGCTACAAGAATCCGGTAAATAGTTGAGTAATCATTTTCATTACTCATAGTTCTAACTTGGTGGATAAATTCGCCATAAGCATTTTGCATTTCTTCGTTAGAAATTTCCTGTGAGGTTTCGTTTAAAAGTCCGAATATCCTCGTTTGTAATAAATCGTTCATCGGCATAAATATTTAAGTGAATAAATCTGATTGTATTTAGCTAACGCCTTATTTCTCAAATGAGGTAGGGATAATACGATTTAGCCACAAGCTTAATTATGCTTATAAACTTCTGTTGATACAAATATAGTGGCGGTTATAACGGAGATGTTGTAAAAAAGCGACTTTTAGTATTCTATATGAATAACTTTCACTTCATGCCCTGTAGGAGAGCTCAAAAATGCATAAGGGCTGTTTCCTGAAAGCCTCTTTACTTCTTTGGATAAATGTGACGCATCGTAATATCCTGCTTCAACGGCAATAGACAATAGGTTATCGAAAGGATTACAATTTCTCAGTATCTCAATAGCATTCCAAAATTTCACAATCTGACTATATTCTTTAGGAGAATACCCTGTGTATATTCTAAATTTACGTGCAAAGTGTCTTTGACACAAGCATATATCAGATGAAAGTTGTTTTATTGGAGTAATACCTTTACCTTGCATAATGCGGCTAACAGCTAAGACTATTTGCCTGTCACAACTTCTATTAGAATGAATTAATTGTCTTACAAGACGCTCTTCAATAGCATCTAATCTTTGCTTTGTATCAACTTTCTCACATAACATTTCGGCAAAAGAATGCTCAAATATAGTTGGTAAATCACTCGTGCATAATTTCTTATTCACTAGCTCATTCAGAGGCAATTCTATAAACTGAGAAAGTCCACAAGGGCGAAAACGAACGCCCAAGATATGTATGTTTTCGGTATGCGCAACTAATTCAGTATAAGTATTCATAGGACCAACAAAGTACGAGCAGTGCGAACGCATAGGCATTGACTGATCTAGATAATCAACAACATTTCCTAACGTGAAAATAATATCTGCACACCCATGTGGCGGAATATGGAATTTTATTCCACATTCTGTTTTTCCCTCATATTCCCAATATCTGTCTATATATGGGGATAGTAAATTGCATGGCTGGTACTCTTTGTACATGATGCAAAGATAATCATTACCACATATACTTATGTAAAATATAAAAAAATAGAGAATATTGAATTATAACTTTGTATGCTTCCAGTTATGATAGAGTAGAAAATATAGAGATAAAATCAGCAGTCCTGAAAAATAGATATGCTCAGATGCCCAAAGTAACACTAAATTTGGTATATAGCTTACGACTGTAGTTATATAACTAATATATATAAACAATGAGACGACAGCTATACGTAATGATGATAATGTATTACCTGTCCCCGATACGGCACAGAACCATACAAATGTGGGTACGGCAATTAAATAGGACGAAAGCATTACTAACAAAGGTGGAATTGAATAGGTTATTAGTCCTATATTGTTGGTAAAAGTTCTCAGTATTAAATTAGGATATATAGCTATAAATAAAGCCACTGGAAGTACAAAGAGATAGCACAATAGAATCGATTTCCGGCAAAGTTTCATCACTTGGTCAGATTTTCCCTCTCCAATTAAATTGCTTACCAAAGAACTGTTTACAGAAGCAAAGGCCTGAACAAACATAAATAAAAAAGAGGATATGTTGCGAACTATGTTTGTGGTAGCCAATGAGCGTTCTCCTAAATGCTCCACTGTGATAAAAAATACAAACCAGCCACCAAAAACTAATCCATGCTGAATCATCACCCAAATAGAAATGTTTAAAACCTTTTTTAATATACTCCTGTTTATGTTCAATGATTGAAACAAACAGTATTTCTGATCATCAATTTGTAATCTGGTATATACTAGGAAGAAAATAACAGCTACTGCTTCCGAGATAGACGATGCAATCGCTGCACCAGCTATTCCAAGAGTAGGAAATCCTAATTTTCCAAATATTAGAATATAGTTTAGTATTATATTTGTTAGTACCATCACGATAGAGTTAATGGTAAGAATCTTTGTATTGACAGTTCCAATAAAAAAAGCTCTGAACATTACGATAATGAACGAAAAAAAGAATCCATAAATACGCCAGTTCAAATAACTTATTGTTGCCAGATAAACTTGCTCTGAATCTATCAAAAAACTCAATACGACAGGAGAATACAGATAAGACAATGTAAATAGCAATGTTGCAACCAATAGCAAGAAGATAGTTCCTTGTGTAAACACCTCACCTGTTAGAGAATATTGTCTACTTCCATTGTAACGGGCGATTAATATTTGCGCTCCTATACTAAATCCAAAACCTATCATATAGATTATCATATAATATGTTCCTGCTAAAGCGGAAGCTGCCAATTCCGTTTCTCCAACTCTTCCTAAATAAGCAGTATCAGTAAAACCTATTAGATACTCCATTAATAGGCTGACTAAAACGGGAATAGTAATCTTGCAAATGTGTTTATAGGATATTTGCATCTTTGTTTTTTGAAGGCAAAGATAGCTTTCGTGAAAATCATTGAATTGTATAAATTCGACTTTGATTTATACGTTTCCCCCAATAACAATTTCGACTACAAAAAATGAAAATTATTCACCATTACGAAATATAATATATTAAAAGATGCTTTTACTTAATGACTTTATAACTCAAACGTGTATAAGAGTTCATTAGTGTTTCTGCCTTTTCCAACTGTAACACTCCTAGTTTATACAAGTCGGCAGATGTTCTGATGGATTCCCCATCAATAAGAGTAGGCGTATCACTCCCTCCCACAAGAATAGGAGCTACAATGATATCAACGTAATCAAATAATTTTTCTCGAAGAAACATTCCATTCAAAGTACCACCTGTCTGTATCGTAATTTTATTGCATCCGAATTTCTGATAGAGGTCTTCCATCATCTTATGTAAGTCCAGATTCTCATAATACAAAATATGCAAATTATCTGCATTTATTGAGAAAGCTGGATGTTCACTATTCGATGTTACAAGAACAAAGTTTTTAGAATACTGGACAAAGTATTCAATTCCATGCAAAGTCAGATGATTATTATCTAAAAGAACAAAACTGACCATTGATCGTTTTGTTGGTAAAGGGCATTGATTCACACCCACTTTTTCCTGAACACGACCAGAATTAAGTGACCAAAGGTCAGTGGTTTTCTCTATTTCGTAATATTGGTATAACCCTTCCTTCACACCATTAATACGAGGAAAGTCCCTGTCAACATCCAATTCATCTACGGCACCTGTACTGATTTTACCATCAACAGACATCAACATAAAGAGGGTGGTAATTGTTTTTATTTTTTTAATATTGTTCATTTTATAATAGATTCAGGAATTTGCCATCTTTTACATATTCGTTGTCAATCGAGTAGGTAGACGATTCCAGAGTGAATTTCAAGACATAATGTTCCGGGTCTTCCATTCCCCCGGGAAAATGGGACAGCATCCAGTCACTCCACAGAGAGCGTTTTATAGCTTCCTCCGTTTTCATCTTTGAGTTTCACCATTGCCACCGGATGAGGGTAGCCATTCTCGTCGATAGATGCTACTGTAATCACCTCGGCTGTTACAACGATCTGTGCTGCTTTTTCTTCAATGTTTATAGTCGTTGATATTTAATCTTTTATTCCGCATCGGGTGCTTCCCAAACGCCCGTTTTATTCATTCGATAGCTTTTTTCTATCATTTTCGGAGAGTAAGCATCCAAAGCATAGAGAATTTCACGGCAGAATTCCAGTGCAGAAAATCCGTTGGCAGTTACGATGTTACCTTCTCTTACTGCAGGGTTGTCGATATAGCGGCATTCACCTTTATAACCTATTCCGGCAAATGCTTTGATATACTCCAATGTGTTACTGGTGTGGTTTACTTCATTGAGAAAGCCGTGCATTCCAAGAAAAACGGAAGCATTGCAGATGCCCGCAACCAGCTTTTTATTCAGAGCGGCATCTTTTACTAATGGGACTATCAGGTCTGCTTCTGGGGTAAACCAACTCATACCTCCAATTAATACGATTCCGGCATAATCGGCGGGAATATCATCGATGCTGTAATCGGGCAATACCGTGAACCCACCGCATGACACAACGGGAGCTTTTGTCACCGACACTGTTTTAACCACGTATTTACTCTCGATATCAGGTCCACAGCCGTAATTCAGGTAGGGAGCAATGTACGCTCCTTCCCAATCGGCAAAGTCTTTGAGTAGGACAAATAGAATCTCTTGTTTCATTATTCGTTGTATTTTAGATAATTTATTTTAATCATTTATACCATGCTTATACGGGCAGACATTTCGGCATTGCCAGCAACGAAGTTCCAATACACCTTTTACGGTAATATAGCAAACTTTCCGGCATCCTTTTTGACTAAAATTATTTTCGTCAGCGAGCGCTCCCGAAGGGCAAAGATCGACACATAGGTTGCAGTTGTTGCAAACCTGGTATGTCGCTAACGGATCGGGTTCTAATTCCAACGAGGTTATTACTGCTGTAAACCAAAGCAGATTCCCGTACTTATCATTGGTAAGCAGGTAGTTGCGAGCTATAACTCCAAGTCCGGCAAGTTCGGCGGCATGTTTAAGGGACACACGCGAGCGGAAATGTCCATCTACGAATTTACCGCTGAGCGAAACTATCGACACGGCTTTGTGTTTGAATCCTTTGAGTTCGGCTGCTACATCCGCAGCAACCTGATCCATCTTTTTTACTGCCTCATTGCGTATATCCGTATATGTTCGTATATCCTGTTCGAGAATATCTTTAGGCAAAACCATTCCAAGAGAGATGACCGACTTAGCCGTTGGCATAACATCGGTTGGGTGATATCCCTTCGGAGCCTTTACAAACCGCTCGACCGAGGCAACTCCCACCAGATCAGCTCCAAACGAACGACATAACTTTTTGATCTCTTTATTTGTCATTTCTTTCTAAGTTGTTATTTGTTAATATTCTGTTACTTCTCATGGTTCTTCGTCAAATTTGGTGGTAATCTCTTTTTTATTTCGACGGTTTCCCTCT
>ERZ1036431.346-NODE-346-length-34219-cov-55.558600_pt1 | contig 34219 bp, 30 predicted proteins | sample MGYA00514222_ERZ1036431 | MGnify/ENA primary metagenome ERZ1036431 (study PRJEB33795, sample SAMN09464926) | human gut metagenome | host: Homo sapiens | place: USA: Stanford, California | collected 2016-08 | study: EMG produced TPA metagenomics assembly of the... | reverse complement strand
TATGCATGAAGGGAATTGACTAAACTTAATCCCCCAAGAATTACAACTGAGCCCTCGTTGGTCATACTGAAATTCGGGCATAATGGATTTGCACGCGTCATCGACGAAAGAATCGTTACTGAAATGATTAGCTGTTATCCGAATGTTACTGATCCGGAGTGTGCTTGTTGTTGGAAATTCACATTAAGGTAGTAATTCAAATTCTCCATAAGCCACTTTGGTGCCTCTGTTGAATGATTTGTAGATACGGTATTTCCCTGGATGGTTGGGGGATTCTGATGTATAGAGTTTAATTGTTTGTTGGTGACTCGGGTGCTCCGGTGGGAAAATCCACAGTATATCATTAACGACAGGATCGGTCGGCAATGTTTCCCATTGCCGTTTACTTTTATTATAGTAAGCAAGGCTGTATTTTTCTCCGCACTCATATTCATAGTGAGAGTGGTTGGTGATGGTTATTTTTACTTCTGTAGTTGATAGCGGATAATGATCGTGTTCTGTTTCTATAGAAAGCGAAGCGGGACTTATGTCCTCTCCAGTCGGAATGTCACGGGGAATAGGTCGCAATGTGACGGAGTTCGTTTGCGATGATTGGTTGGTTTTCTTAGGTAACACTGTATAAAGCCCTTGTTCGTCTTTTATTATCTCATATTTTCCCGATTTCAGCCACGTATTCCAATCCTTAAAAAGGTCGGTGATAAATAGGTATAAATCTTCGGAAATATATATTTCTGTACCTGACTTTAAGTCGCATGCCAACTGACCATTTACGACAGACAGATGTTTCTGGGCTCTTTGTAAGGCTTTCAAATAGACAACCTGATTAAATGCGTAATCTTTATTGAAACCTCGTCCCGTGAATAAATCTATTGCAGCATACGACATCGTCCCTCTTGTCTTCAGGAAAGTAGTGTCGGTTATAGACGTCTTGTAGCTATTAGCTTCTTCCCACATCTTTCTTTTTTCCTGTTCTCTGAATTTCTGTACAATCTCGCTCACTTTATCTTGTTCGCTTGTTTCTCTGTGAGATTTTAGGCTGTCATTATCTTGTAATTCGTCATAAAGAGGTAAAGCGAAAAAAGTGTTATTGTCCTTTTCAAACTGTTCTATGATACATGGGATAATTTTCTTACCCATAGCTTTTAGCTCTTTGAATTGGGGTAAAATGGTGTAAGCACGGGTACTTGAACTTAATTGTGCTTTGGGATTGTTGTGTATTTCTTTTTCCCAGGCATTAAATAAACTGTCAAATTTGGCTATATCCTCTGTTGTCAAAATATCACTTTTTTCTGTATTCTGTTTAATACATCCTGTAGTGATAAAGATAAATGGCAGAATAAAGAAAAGTGTTCTCATCGTTTTAATTATTAATCGGTTTTGTAATAGGTTTGCATAAGGGTATGTCAAGCTTTTGATCTGTTTCCTGCAAATATAGAAATAATATTTCTAAACCGATAAACTGGATGCTGCTGTTTTTTTACCGGATAAGAAAACGTTTATTCGTTTTTCGATGTGATACTAGCTGCCCTTTGATAAATAATGTGAAAAAACAGTTTTAGCCTCATTATCGAATTAACTTTCACCCATTTGTGAGGTCTAACATACATAACTTATTTAATATGAGAATTAAAATGATGAGAAAGCAAATTTTAAGTTTGGCAGTTGCGTTATTGATTGGCTCAACTGTATGTATGGCTCAAAATCGTCAGAATGGAAAGGCTGATAGAGAGAAACGTATGGAACAGATTGTTGCCGATCTGGGCTTGAATGAAAAGCAGGCCAAAGATTTCAAAGCTGCAATGAAAGAAATGAGACCTGCGAAAAATAAATCGAATGAAAGGCCTACGCGGGAAGAAATGCAAAAGAAAAGGCAGGAAATAGATGCTAAAATAAAAAGCATTCTGACCGATGAACAATATAAGAAATACCAGGATATGCGTAAGAAGGATAACGCGAAGAAAAAGAAAAAAGCAAAATAAGTACTATTCGTTTAATCTAAACCTGTCAAACGGAGAATCGTAAAAGATAATCTGTTATGACGCTATACTTATTTTCGGTTCTTTCATAAATAATTTATTTAATCTACATGACTATTTTCGTTCTACTAAAGTTGAACGCAGGCTCCATTTAAATGAGTCTATTTTTCAATTTAAGTAGAACGAAAATTAGTTAGACGATGTTTCGTCTTATATCTATACTCCCTCCACTAAAGCTTTTTTTCATGCTTTTATCTTTCAATCTTTCACCTTCTGCTGAAACTCCCTGTCTATGGTAGTTGTACGTTGGTGATAGATGTAAAATGATCTGTCACTGATCTGCCATCTTTCACCGTATCTCATTTTATTGCAAATTTATCCTCTGTATCGGCGCATCTCTTGAGTAGCGGTGCTATGCGGACGCCGGACGTTGACAACCGATTTTTGAAGAATATGTTTCAGAAATGCCTGTTGGCTCACTCGGTTCTGGTCAAATTCATCCATATTGATGAGTGCGAACCTATTTAGCGACAGTTCGGCATCCCGCTTATTGCTGAAATATGCCGTTATATCTGGTTAACTGTATACCGTTGATTGTTTCTCCAAATATATAATCTTCTCTTTATTGGAATCTTCTTATGTACTATCTCTTGCATTGGCTATTAATAGAAAACTTCCTTTCTTTCCTATGCAAAGTTTCTTTCGTCTAATAGAGAAGTTCCTTTTGGCTGTTTGTAATCTATAAATGAAAGCTTTGATTATATAAATGCAAGTTCTGTTTTTATAAACGCAAGTTTCATTTATAAAAACGGAACTTGCATTTATAGTTTGAATCAGGTGAAGAATAAGTTATCTATTAGTGAAAAGGAAGTTTATATTTAATGAAACAGAACTTATCTATTAATAGTTCAGGAAAGAAATAGCTGTTCCTTTGAATGTGATAAGTGGTGAAAGATGAAAGATTGGGTGATTAGCAAAGATTTATTCTAGTGTGCTTTGAAAAACAGATGTTCAAGGATTATTGTTGACAGGAATGGGCAGGTCGTCCGATATGAGGATTAATTCATAAATTTTATCGAAAAGAAGAGAAAAGAATAAAATAAACAAGGGGCGTCGTAACAACCTATCCATAAAAAGACTATATTTATTGCAGCGAGAGAGCACTTTAAGTAATGCTTAAGAGGAAAAACGAAAAGTAGTATATATACTATATATTTTCTATTATTAATTACTTAAACACATTTTTTATGGAAGCCAAGAAATCAAAAAAGGCTGCAATTGAGAATCAACGGGGTTCTTGGTTGTTGATGGGTTTGGTTGTTGCGCTAGCCTTCATGTTCGTTTCGTTCGAATGGACACAACATGATGTCAGAGTTGCAGCACTATCACCAGATGATGAATCCATCTTTGTAACAGAGCTAGTTCCGATCACATTCCCTGAAGAGAAACTGGAACCGCCTCCTCCTCCCGAAACTAAGGTAACAGAATTGTTCGAAATAGTGGAAAACAATATGGAGGTGACGGATAACGTTTCTACAGTGTCAGAGGATATGAATGCAGTTCATGACGTTATTTGGATACCACCAGTGGTAGAAACAGAAACGGTAGTTGAAGACATTATTCACGTAAGTGTTGAAGTCATGCCGGAGTTTCCTGGAGGTACAGCTGCTTTAATGAAATATTTAGGTAGCAATATCAAATATCCGACGATTTCGCAAGAAACTGGCTCACAGGGAAAAGTCATTGTTCAGTTTGTAGTAGATAGAGACGGAACGATTTCTAATCCTGAAGTGGTGCGAGGGGTTGATCCTTATTTGGATAAAGAAGCTATCCGCGTGATAAGTTCTATGCCGAAATGGACTCCCGGAGTGCAAAATGGTAAGAAAGTTCGAGTGAAATATACTGTGCCTGTGTCATTCAGACTGCAGTAGTAACTTGGAATAAATGAATAAGGGTTGGTTCCTGCAAAGAACCAACCCTTTTTCAATAAAAAAAATATATCTTTGTCGGGAGAATAAAAATACGAATGATTGTTTTATGAATCTTCTACTCTGTATAAAAAGACCTTTTATCTGGCTTTCCCGCTTCCGTCATCGTTGCGGATATGGTGTCCATTCCCCTTTTGCTTTCAGTCTGATTACCGATGTAATTTACGAGAAGATGCCTTACTATGCTTATTCTTCTTTGAAAGAAGAACAAAAAAAGATGGTAAGAGAGCGTGGGTGGACCAAAGGTTCTCAAAAGGTAAACCGTTTTTTGTTCCGGTTGGTAAATAGAGTACAGCCTGATACGATTATTGAGGTTGGGCGTCCTTCCTCGACAGCCCTGTACTTACAGTCTGCTAAACCATCAGCTTCCTATCTTTTTGCTTCCGATTTGTCGGAACTGTTTCTGGATGCGGATACTTCAGTCGATTTTCTGTATCTGAACGATTACCAAAATCCGGACTTATTGGAAGAAGTATTTCGGGTTTGCGTACACCGTACTACCCTTAAAAGTGTATTTGTAGTCCATGGTATCTGCTATTCCAAAGAGATGAAAGTGCTTTGGAAAAAGTGGCAGGCTGACGAAAGGGTCGGAATAACTTTCGACCTGTATGATGTCGGTTTGCTATTTTTTGATAAAACGAAGATAAAACAGCAGTATATCATCAACTTCTAAGAACCTTTGTACGTTTACCATCTATAATAGTAAAAAAGAAAGTTATGAAAAAGAGCCTTGTATATACAAAGACCGGAGATAAAGGAACTACCAGTCTTGTCGGCGGAAGTCGCGTTCCAAAGACTCATATCCGCCTGGAAGCTTATGGAACGGTGGATGAACTAAATTCTCACCTGGGATGGCTGCACACTTATCTGCAGGAGGAATCCGACCGGAATTTTATCTTGAGTATTCAACATAAGTTATTCGCCATCGGTTCACACCTGGCCACCGACCAGGAGAAAACACAACTGAAACCCGCCAGTATCATTACCCCCGAACATGTGGAAAGTATTGAGCGGGAGATTGATAAGCTGGACGAGCAATTACCCGAACTTTGTGCTTTCATCATTCCCGGCGGAAGTCGTGGAGCAGCCGTTTGCCATGTTTGCCGTACGATTTGCCGGAGAGCTGAAAGACGCATTCTGGCTTTGTCCGAAACTTGTACAATTTCTCCCGAAGTATTAGCTTTTGTCAACAGATTATCAGATTATTTGTTTGTATTATCCCGAAAAATTAATTTTGATGAACAAAATAATGAAATATTTTGGGATAATAGTTGGAAATGATAGATTTTATTATACTTTTGCCGAAAAATAGAAAACGAGACAAATTTAGTATTCATTTTAAATACTCAAGATTATGTATTGGACATTGGAATTAGCATCAAAACTTGAAGATGCTCCCTGGCCGGCAACCAAGGATGAATTGATTGATTATGCCATGCGTTCGGGTGCTCCTCTTGAAGTTATTGAGAACCTCCAAGAGATGGAAGATGAGGGCGAAATCTATGAGAGTATCGAAGATATTTGGCCGGATTATCCTAGTAAGGAGGATTTCTTCTTTAATGAGGAAGAGTATTGATTTAAAAAGACCGAACATATAAGAATACCCGATAACCTTTGCAAGAAGGCTATCGGGTATTTTTTGTATAATAATGAGGCTGTTTTTTAGAATACAGGCATCTGCCAGATGAATCCTACGGAAATCCGGTTGGTACTGTAATTTTCCTGTCCCAGCACTTTGGCGCGGGAGGTGAAATCATACGAACGTCCTACATACGTCACAAAGAAATGCAGGTTGGTTTCCATCGGATAATATTCGATACCGGTCAGGTATCCCCAGGAAGTACGGTAATTGCCTTTCTCTATTCCTTCGGATGCCTTGCTCACGGAAGCCGTCTCATACATACCCTTCACAAACACATTCCATTTCGGCAGAAAACGATAATTACATTTAGCAACCACGGAAAGGTAATTCGCGTCGAAGGCATTGTGTCCGCCCGGACGGCCTACGATACTGGTAATAATACCTTTGCGGTCAATATCCTCTTTTGAATACATGAAATCGACAAAAGCATTCCATTTGCCGAGATTCAACTCGTTACCTAAAGCATAATAATACATATTGTGACTTTTGGCCTCGTTCATGACAGAAGCCGACCAACGGGTCTTGAATACATTATTGAAATTACCGTTCCAGTTCAAGGTGTAAACCAGCGGCATTTTGCCGGATTTCAGATCGGGAAGATTTCCTTCGGCATCTTCCGTGATTCCGTAAGTGCTGTCGAACGAACTGTTGCGGCTGTTCAGTATTTGCAGGTTAAGTTGCTGTTCGGGAGTAATGTTATAACCTACATTCAGTCCGGTCATAAAGTTACTCATATAGTCGATCATATCGCTGTACTGATAGATGTCGATTGGGTTGAGGTCGAACTCGATACCACCGTATGCGGCACATTGCTTTCCTGCGAAGAGGCTGAACTGGTCATTCAGTTTGATACCAATTCCGGCATAGTCGATGGAAGTAGGCAGATTGTCAATCATACCGTTTGCATCGTTCGAGCGGTTGAGGCGTTGACGATAGCGGTAAGAAAGCCAGTTGTTGATATTTCCTTTGGCTTCGATACGGAGCTGGTGCATATTGAAGTCACCTTCCTGAAAACTATTTTGGAAATGAGCGTCAAAGCTCCCTTGCATATTCAGATAAAGATTGAACTTATCTGTTTTCTTTTTCACGTCTGTCAGTTCTTCAAACAGGGGAGTGTTCGGGTTGAATTTATCCTTCTTCTCCGTTTTTTGAGCATATACTCCCTGTATGCTGCCCGCGAGGAGCAACATAAATATCCATTTTTTCATAAGTAGGTCAGGCTTTTAGTATTCGTTAAAATATTGCTGAATTTGTTTCCAGTCAGTTGTTTTGGTTAGTGCAAGCATTAACAAAACGCGTGATTTCTGCGGATTCAGTTCTTGTGAAGCCACAAACTGATATTTGGCGTCGTCTACTTCTGCATCCAACGTGGTAGGACCTGTCGGGACACGGGAAGAACGGACTACAAGGATTCCTTTTTGACGGGCGTCTGTCAGTACCGGGAAGATATTCTGATGGATATTCCCATTTCCTACTCCTGCATGGATAATGCCTTTGTAGCCGTTGTTGAGCATCGGAGTTACCATATCTGCTTCAATGTTGGAATAGCTGTATACGATACCTACTTTAGGAAGTGCGTTCAGATGAGTAACATCGAAAACGGATTGGGTGGTATGTTTTTTTAGCGTCACCTGATTATAGAATACTTTTCCGTTTAACACATAACCTAGCGCGCCGGAGTTGGGAGCTTGGAAAGTTTGCACGTCGACCGTGTTCATTTTAACTGTACTCTGTGCTCCAAGGATCAGTCCGTTCATGGCAACCAGTACTCCTTTGTCTTTGGATTCTTTTGCGGCGGCGGTAACTACGGCGTTATAAAGATTCAACGGGCCGTCGGCACTTAGAGCAGTAGACGGACGCATGGCACCTACCAGTACCACCGGTTTGTTGCTTTTAACGGTCAGGTTCAGGAAATAGGCCGTTTCTTCCATCGTATCGGTTCCGTGAGTAATCACGATACCGTCGATGTCCGGGCGTTTCAATAGTTCGTTTATTTTTTTTGCAAGCGTCAGCCAAACCTGGTCGTTCATGTCCTGCGAACCGATTTTGACAATCTGTTCTCCGGTCACGTTGGCGATGTCCTTAATTTCGGGCACAGCGTCGAGCAGTGCGCCGATGGCAACTTGTCCTGCTGTGTAGCTGGTTCCGGTAGCTGAACTTCCTGTGCCTGCAATCGTTCCTCCGGTGGCAAGGATATGAATGTTCGGTTTTGCGGCAAATGCCATTGTTACAGAAAATAGTAGTGTGACTACTACCAGTCCAAAGCTTTTGAATTGTTTCATAACTGAATGATGTTTAGGTTAATAATATATGTATATTAAAATATTTGTATAAAGAGCAGTCCTAGGGCAATGGCAACAATCGTCGATACCAAGCCGGGCATCATGAACGAATGATTCAACACATACTTGCCGATTTTTGTTGTCCCGGTACGGTCGAAATTAATGGCAGCCACTACGGTAGGGTAATTCGGAATAAAGAAATATCCGTTCACTGCCGGAAACAAGGCGATCAGCATATAAGGCGAAATCCCCAACGCAATGCCCAGAGGCACAAGTGCCCGAACTGTGGCAGCCTGGCTGTATAGTAGAATAGACATCACAAACAGCGCGACACCAAACAGCCACGGCATTTGTTGCACGATCCCTTCAATAGAAAGAGTTAGCTGTCCCATATTTCCCTGAAGGAAGGTATCTCCCATCCAGGCAATACCGAAGATGGCAATCACCGCCTGCATGCCTGCCGGAAATACGGAACCTTGCGTTGCTTTGATTCCGTCAGTCTTGGTTACTAACAGGATGATGGCAGCAGCCGATAACATCACGATTTCGATGATGGAAGACATTCCTAATGTAACTATTTCCCCGTCGATCAGGAAACTGGGGCGCATTCCTTCAAAAGAACCGAAGAGTACGATAAACGCAGTTGCCAATATAAAGATAAGGACGGAAATCATAGCGGAACGTTTGTTCTTCACATCTTTAATCTCTATCTTTTTATTGTTGAATAATCCTTCTTTCAGACGTTTCTGATATTCGGGGTCTTCCACCAATTCTTTACCGACTTTCATCGAGAACAAAGCACCGACCAACACGCCGACAATGGTAGCGGGAATCGTAATCTTGAGAATGTCGAACAGGGTAATATCGAATCCGGCTAAGAGTCCGAGAAGTGCTACGGTAGCCGCGGAAATCGGACTGGCTGTAATGGCCTGTTGGGAAGCAATGACAGCAATACCCAGCGGACGTTCCGGACGGATTTTTGTTTCGGTGGCAACCTCCGCGATGACCGGCAACACAGAATAGGCGACGTGTCCCGTTCCGGCTACAAAAGTAAACAGGTAGGTCACCAGCGGACTAAGCAAGGTGACGTGTGAAGGATTCTTACGAAGCAAATGTTCTGCCAGTTTCACCATATAGTCCAGTCCGCCGGCCGCTTGCATACAGGAAGCAGCCGAAATCACTGCGGCAATCATTAACATAACGTCGATAGGAGGCGCGGTGGGTTGTAAACCAAAAACGAACGTAAGTATAGCCAACCCAACTCCTCCCATCACGCCGAGGCCGATACCTCCCAAGCGTGCGCCAATAATAATAGCTGTCAGAACAAATGCTAATTGTAATATCATAGAATGTTGTTTTAAGTTCCAAACAAAGATAAGTGATTTCTCTCTTTGTATTTTCTTTTTCTTGTATTAACAACAAAAAAGTCTTTGAATAGTTTTTGCATATTTATTAAAACAATAACTAAACTCATTGGTTATTATAAGAACTAACGAAACTGTTATTATTATAAAACAACCGATATGGAACAGAATTTATCAAAAAAAACTCGTACGGAGAGTGACCTGATAGGTAGTCGTGAAGTGCCGGAAAGTGCACTGTACGGAGTACAGACGCTCCGCGGTATCGAAAACTTTCGCATCAGTAAGTTTCATTTAAATGAGTACCCTTTGTTTATCCAGGCATTGGCTATCACAAAGATGGGAGCCGCCGTTGCCAACCGCGAACTGGACTTATTAACCGAAGAACAAACGGATGCTATCTTGAGAGCTTGTAAAGAAATACTTGAAGGAAAGCATCACGAACAGTTCCCCATAGATATGATTCAGGGAGGAGCGGGTACTACCACGAACATGAATATCAATGAAGTGGTTGCTAACCGGGCATTGGAACTGATGGGGCATCAGCGCGGAGAGTATCAATACTGTTCGCCTAACGATCATGTCAACCGCTCGCAATCTACCAACGATGCTTATCCCACCGCTATCCACATTGGACTTTATTACACTCATCTGAAATTGGTTAAGCATTTCGAAGTGTTGATAGAGGCTTTCCGGAAGAAAGGAAGTGAGTTTGCGCATATCATCAAAATGGGACGTACCCAACTGGAAGATGCCGTACCGATGACTCTCGGACAGACCTTCAACGGGTTTGCGAGTATTCTTGAACATGAAGTGAAGAATCTTGACTTTGCCGCACAGGACTTTCTGACAGTCAACATGGGAGCCACAGCCATCGGAACCGGAATCACTGCCGAACCGGAATATGCGGAGAAGTGTATTGCCGCTTTGCGCAAGATTACGGGACTGGATATAAAACTTGCCGATGATTTGGTGGGGGCTACTTCGGACACTTCCTGCATGGTAGGTTATTCGGGAGCGATGAGGCGTATAGCTGTCAAAATGAATAAGATATGCAATGACTTGCGATTGCTGGCTTCCGGTCCGCGTTGTGGATTGGGCGAAATTAATCTGCCGGCTATGCAACCGGGCTCATCCATCATGCCAGGAAAAGTGAACCCGGTGATTCCTGAAGTGATGAATCAGGTGGCTTATAAGGTGATAGGAAATGATCTTTGTGTGGCTATGAGTGGCGAAGCCGCTCAAATGGAGCTGAATGCGATGGAGCCGGTGATGGCGCAATGCTGTTTCGAGTCTGCCGATTTGTTGATGAATGGCTTCGATACCTTGCGTACGTTATGTATCGATGGCATAACAGCCAATGAAGAAAAATGCCGGAGAGATGTGCACAACAGCATTGGCGTAGTGACAGCCCTGAATCCGGTGATTGGTTATAAAAATTCTACCAAGATAGCTAAAGAAGCATTGGAAACAGGAAAGGGAGTGTATGAACTTGTTTTGGAACATAATATCCTTTCCAAGAAAGATTTGGATACCATTCTGGAACCTGAAAATATGATAAAACCAGTCAAACTGGATATTCATCCCAACCGTTGATAGATAGTAAGTGGGAATCGATTCAATAGGGAAATCGCCGGGCAGGTCACTGATCTGCTCCGGCGATTTTGATTATTTGTTACTTTTATTCTATATGGGAATAATTGCTAACTTATCCGGTAAAATAGTTATTGTTCATTACTTTAAAAACAGTGAACTTTGCAACATCATTAGTTATGAACTTAACAAGTAAATTTAGAACCAATTAAAACTATATGGATATGAATGCATTTGACGTTATTATTATCGGTTTTGGCAAGGGAGGGAAGACCCTTGCGGCAGAGTTTGCAAAGCGTGGGCGAAAAGTTGCCATTGTTGAACGTTCGGATAAAATGTATGGAGGAACGTGTATTAATATTGGCTGTATTCCGACCAAGACATTGGTTCATCAGGCTAAAATTGCTTCCGGTATGAAAGACGCTACATTTGAAGAAAGGAGTGAGTTCTATCGCAATGCCATTTCTGTGAAAGAGGCTGTGACAAGTGCATTGAGAAATAAGAATTACCATAACCTGGCAGATAATCCCAATGTAACAGTCTATACAGGTGTAGGCTCTTTTGTCTCTTCCGATGTGGTTTCTGTCCGTACATCTACTGAAGAAATAATGCTGACATCGAAGCAAATTATTATCAATACGGGAGCAGAAACAGTTATTCCTCCCATTGAGGGAGTTGCAGGTAATCCGTTGGTTTATACAAGTACCTCAATCATGGAATTGACCGAGCTTCCCCGCCGGCTGGTTATTATCGGTGGCGGTTACATCGGTTTGGAGTTTGCGTCTATGTATGCTTCGTTCGGTTCACAGGTGACCGTACTCGAAAGTTATCCTGAACTGATTGTGCGTGAAGACCGGGATATTGCTGCAAGTGTAAAAGAAACATTAGAGAAAAAAGGCATTGTTTTTCGAATGAATGCAAAGGTTCAATCTGTGAAACATATCGAAGATGGAGCAGTCGTTGTTTTTTCTGATTCACAAACTGGCGAGGTGGTGGAACTTGAAGCTGATGCTGTATTGCTGGCTACAGGACGCCGACCGAACACGAAAGATCTGAATTTGGAAGTTGCCGGAGTGGAGACGGATGCACGCGGAGCGATCATTGTGGATGAATACCTGAAAACAACCCAACCGAATATACGTGCCGTTGGTGATGTGAAAGGTGGTTTGCAGTTCACTTATATTTCATTGGATGATTACCGGATTATCCGGGAGGATCTGTTTGGCGATAAAGAACGGACAACGAATGATCGCAATCCGGTTAGCTACTCTGTTTTTATTGATCCTCCATTAGCACGTATCGGATTGAATGAAGAAGAGGCTCGTAAGCAGAATTTGGATATTATTATCAAGAAATTGCCCGTTATGGCGATACCAAGAGCGAAAACATTGGGAGAAACGGATGGCCTTTTGAAAGCTGTTATTGATAAGAATACGGGAAAAATATTGGGCTGTATGCTGTTTGCGCCTGATTCCAGCGAAGTAATCAATACAGTTGCTGTTGCAATGAAGACAGGTCAGGATTATACTTTCCTGCGTGACTTCATTTTTACTCATCCTAGTATGAGCGAGGCGTTAAATGATTTGTTTTCATAGTAGTAAGAATGAGTATAATCTTCCTCCATAAAGTTTAAAAAACATCAAAGTATCTGCCACCTGCAACAAAACGCTTGTAATGTATTAGTAAATAGGCAGTTGGAGCGTTGCAGATACGTTGCAGATAAAGTATCTGCAACGTATAATATAACTAAAGAAAAGTCCTTGATTTCTTTATGCAAAGCTATGGGAAGTTCTAGTTATCCTTACGGGAGAGTTATAATAACTCTATATGGAAACTTCAGTTTCCTGCCTTAGGTACTCTCGTTTCCTGCCTTAGATACTGTCGTTTCCCGCCTTGGGAACTGGCGTTTCTTGCCTTGGAAACTGTAGTTTCCCGCCTCGGAACTGTAGTTTCTAGTTCTTTGCTTTAAATTTGCGGCGCATCTTTAACGCATATCTTACTAATAGTATCAATACGGGTACTTCTACCAGTGGCCCGATTACCGCGGCGAAAGCCTCTCCCGAACTGATACCGAAAACGGCAATAGCCACAGCAATAGCCAATTCAAAATTATTTCCGGTAGCCGTAAATGATACGGATGCGGCTTTTGGGTAATCCGTTCCCATTTTTCGGGTAATAAAAAAGGAAACAAAAAACATGATTCCAAAGTACAACACCAACGGTACTGCTATTATCATCACATCATACGGCAATTTTATGATATATTCTCCCTTGTAAGAGAACATTATCACGATTGTAAACAGCAAGGCCAACAATGTAACCGGGCTGATTTTAGGGATAAATTTCTGGTAATACCAATCCATGCCTTTATTCTTAACCAAGACTAAACGTGTCAGAAATCCAAGAACAAACGGTATTCCTAAATAAATGCCTACACTTTTCGCAATCTCGGACATCGTGATTTGTTGAACGGCGTCGGTTGTTTCCATTCCCACCCATTCAGGGAACACAGATAAGAAGAAATAAGCATATACAGAAAAGAAAAGGACCTGAAAGATGCTGTTAAAAGCGACCAGTCCGGCCGTATATTCGTTGCTTCCTCCTGCGAGTTCGCTCCAAACCAGTACCATGGCGATACATCGTGCAAGACCTATCATAATCAATCCGTACATATATTCGGGGTAATTATGCAGGAAGATGATTGAGAGAACGAACATCAGTATCGGCCCTACCAACCAATTCAACAGAAGTGATACAGTCAGGATTTTCTTATCTTTGAATACGTTGCCTAATTCTTCATATTTCACCTTTGTCAAAGGTGGATACATCATCAGGATAAGCCCTATTGCCAAGGGTATATTCGTCGTTCCGACTTCAAAATGACTCCAAAAGTCTACGATGCCGGGATATAGGTAACCCAATCCTACACCGATAAACATTGCTAAGAAAATCCATACCGTCAAATAACGGTCTAAAAAAGCAAGTTGTTTCATAATCACTCTCTTTTTATTTTGCTCTCCATGCGATTAACGCGGTATTACTGTCTGATAATTTCTTTACTCTGTCGATCCATGGCAACTCACTTTGTGCTTTGGCCTTTAAAAATGGGTTTTGGGTATCAACCAGAGATAAACAGGAGTTTATCACCCACCATTTGTTCTTGATGCCTGCCCGTTGTAAATCTTGTAATAAACGTTCCGCCTCAAAAACAGGAGTTGTTTCCGGAAGTGTTACGATAACAACCTCCGTTTCTTTGGGATTGCGCAGACGTGGCAACAGGTTTGCCACTGCTCCCTTGATTTCTCCCTGCGTCCGTTCTACCTCCTTGTGATAACTTTGCGTTGCATCCAACAATAACAAAGTATGTCCGGTTGGTGCTGTGTCTATTACTACAATTTCCGTATCAGCCTTTTCCACTATATCGGCAAATGCCTTGAATACAGCTATTTCCTGTGTGCAAGGGGAACGCAGATCTTCCTCAATATATTCCATATCTTCGGCCGTCATTTGGTTTTCCCTGGCTTTTGCCCTTACCTCGTTTTTATAAGCCTCCAGAACCTCCGCTTCGTCAATTTTACTAACATCGATTCCTGCTTTTATTACAAGTTCATAATTCAAGTGATTGGCCGGGTCTGTTGTTGTCAAATGCACTTTTGCGCCAAGTTCTTTTAGCTTTAGGGCGATATTGGTTGCAACAGTCGTTTTTCCTACGCCCCCTTTTCCCATTGTAAAAATAACCCGTTTGCCGGAAGAAAAAAGGTCATTTACCAAATCATCCAGATTCTTTTCACCCTGCAAAGGCTTGTAATCACCTTCCGGAATAAGGTTATCGCTCGATAACATTTTCCGGATATTTTCTATAGTTGATAAATTGTAGGAACGTAACGGAACGCTATATGCCGGATAATCTTTCAACTCCTCCGGAATGTTTTGTAAAGCCGAAGTTTGTTTTTCGCTTAATAACTTGGAAACTTTGTCGTTATCATCGGCTTGTTGTAACACCCCGTTTATGACAAGTACCTGTTTTTTTATGCCAAGCAAATTCAACTCGTGAGAAGAGCGTGCGGCCTCCTTTAATGGTGCAAGATCCGGGCGGGCAACTAGTATCAGGCTGGTTGCTTTTTCATCGGACAAGGTATTTACAGCCTGTTTATAAATGCCTTTTTTTTCTTCCAGTCCCGACAGCTGGCCTAAGCAGGATGCGCCATGCGTACTTTCACTGATAAACGTACTCCAGGCGGACGGTAATTGTAACATTCTTAGGGTGTGTCCTGTTGGCGCTGTATCAAAAATGATATAATCGTATTCTTTTTCTTTGGTTTTATCGGTGATAAAATCCGAAAACTCATTGAACGCTGCAATCTCTACCGTGCAAGAGCCGGACAGTTGTTCTTCCATATTCCGGATCACACTTTCCGGCAATTTCCCACGATAAGGGGAGATTACGCTTTCCCGGTATTCTGCGGCTGCTTTTTCCGGATCAAGATTTACGACCGTCAGGCCGGGCACTTCGGAGATATTCGTACCATGCCCGTTCAGTTCCTGCCCAAACACATCTTGCAAATTAGATGCTGGATCTGTACTTATCAATAATATCTTTTTGCCAAGATCCGCAAGACCTACGGCCGTAGCGCAAGCGATAGAAGTTTTTCCTACACCGCCTTTACCTGTAAAAAACAAATACTTTGTTAGCTGTATGTCTGATAAATTAAAATTCTTCATAATCTCATTGGTTGATAATTGGAATAATGTCTAACTGAATGCCTGTCCACTCGCTCAACTGCTTATTGGTCGGATAACCTTTTGTTACCACGATTTTCCCCTCTACTATGGTGATTGGCAAGCCTTCCGCACCCTCTTTCATCAAATAATCGTTAACCGTTTTATTGCTGACATAAAGCTGCGGCTCGTCCCGTAAATTATGACGCTCGACAACGATCCCCTGTCTTTTGAGGGTTTCCAGTACGGCTGCAATCCTCATAAGGTCAGGATTGATATTCGGGCCACACAATCCGGTAGGGCAACACATCGCCGGATCAAAAATCTCGATTCTTTTCATATTCTGTTTTTATTTAATTTATAAGTAATTGATATATGCGTAATAAATGCCGACTGCGATAAACAAAACAGCTACCACTCTGTTAAACCATTTCTGAAATACCTGTATGCGGTTATAAAATTTACCTATCCCGGCAACACTATACGCCAAGACCCAGGCTACCAGAATAACGGGCAGACCGGTAGCCACCGCATAGACAATAGGCAAGAGGTAGCCTCCCGGTTCTGCTGCCGACATCGGTATAAGCATCCCGAAGTAAAACAGTCCGCTGGTAGGGCAAAATGCCAGAGCGAAAAGCACTCCAAGCAAAAGGCTGCCTAAATTGCCTTTCAGTTTTTCCGCCTTTCCTGTTCCCGAAAATCCGAACTTAGGTAAATTCAAACGATCTCCGAAAAGCATGAATACTCCTACAAATATCAAGACCGGGGCGATCAGTATCTCACCATATTTACTTATACTTTTTTGTAGGGAAAACATACTTGAACCCTCTTTCAATATAGAAATCAGGATGATCCCTAAAACTGTATAAGCCACAACACGCCCCAAGGTATAAAGCAATCCTCCTAAAAAAATCTTGTTCCGGTTGCCTATATCCTTACTGATAAAGCCTATCGCAGTTATATTGGTAGCTAAAGGGCAAGGACTTATGGCTGTAAGCAAACCGAGCAGGAAAGCGGTTATTATCGGGATATTGCTATTATCCAGAAGATTTTGAAGAAAATCCATATAATAGTTATTTTAGCAGTTCATTTATTTTGTTCTTTATACCTTCTTTGAATATGTCCGGTGACCCCTTTGCGTTGGCAAAAGAAAATTCAGTCATGTTATTAACAGTTTCTTTTCCTCCCTTCCAGCCGTTTATATACAAAGACGACCATGTCACCTCATATTTATCCGTAATCGCTTCATTTTGCGGATCTGAAATATCTATAACCTTATACACAACTGCCCCTTTATCGATTTGATTTTTGAAAGTGGCTTCCAACACTTCATTCGTCAGTTGCTCAATCGCACGGCAGGTAACACACCGTTGTTTTCCATGAAAGTAGATTACTTCTACACGATCTCCCTGTGCGGAAACCTCTTGTTTGTTTTCTGTTTTTGGCTTCCCGCTACAAGAAAACAGGAGTAAGCTGATAGCAATCAAAAATAAATGTTTCATAGGTACAGTGTTTCTAAGTTATTGTTTCAATAGTTCTTTTACTTCGGCTAAGGATAATTTTCTTCCGGCGGAAACGATCTTTTCGTCAATCACTAATGCCGGCAAACTAAGGATATTATACTCCATAATCTTTAAAATATCTTCCTCTTTAACTAACGTAGCATCTAAATTTAGATCTCTTACAGCCTGTTCTACTGTTACGTACAGAGCTTTACAATTTGCGCAGCCTGTACCCAAAACTTTAATTTCCATATTTTCTATTTTATATATTAAACGTAATTCGCAAAACAACGAACAATAAGTCTAAAAAAGGGGCTGCTATTCACAGCAAGCACCTTTTTTAGAAGCGCAATCGCAAAAGAATTGGGCGAACAACTGTCTGGCTATTTCCCAGTTTTCACGGTTTATGCAATATTTCACTTTGGGCGTTTCTATTTCACCCTGTATCAGTCCAGCGTCTTTTAATTCTTTTAGATGCTGGGAAACGGTTGCTTTAGCGATTGGCAACTCATCGTGGATGTCCCCAAAATAACAGCTTTCTTGCCTTGCAAGAAAATTAAGTATTGCTATTCTGGTGGGATGCCCCAACGCTTTAGCAAAACGAGCAATCTGTTCCTGCTGTTCCATACATTAGTTTCTCTTTTATTTAATGTTCGCAAATATACGAACAATGCTATAAAAAGCAAATCCTATATTCGTGTTTTAACGAACATTCACTGCTTAAATGGTAGAAAGATGATGGTAGCTTGGTTATAAGTTTATCTATAATGCTTTTATTGTCACTACTAATATAGGTGTTATTATACTGTTTCCCATGCATTAATACCTGATTTTTGAACTATTAATACCTGATTTTCGAACTATTAATATATGATTTTTAGGGAGTTAATACTTGATGCTATAGCTGTTAATACTTTTGGTAATAGTAGATAATGTACTGTATGTCAGAAGATAATGGTTCTGTCTTGGTGCGAGGCATGGTGAGAGTAAAAGTTACTCTCATCTTACTGTCATACTTACTCTCATACCTGTAACTCCGATGAATAAAGGCTTTTCAAACGATTGATGAGAGTATGAGAGATAAAATTGCTTATTTATTTTTATTGGTGACGGATTTCAGTAATCAGAAATAAGAAACAGGATTATATTTTATCAAATTCATTTTAATACATAACTTCCTATATTTATTCCCATATTTCTACTACGTTTCAAAAAAAACATATATCTTTGTCATACGCTTGCAGCCCATCAGCGTGATGAAACAGGCAGGAAGCGGTTTTTATTTCCTATTATGGAGTAAAAGCGTATTATCTCTCGATTTCGAAATAGCTAATTCAAACAGAGGGAGATGATACGGTAGATACTCCACGTGAACGGATGTATATCAACATATTCGTAAAAGATGTGTTATATATAAACGATTGACGTGGGTGTCTGCTGTCATCATTGTTCTCTGGAGGGTGTAGCTAGCCTTGAAATCGGACAATGGTACAGCAGCATCTGCGTCTTTCTTGTATTCGGCCGGTTATCAATTACCCCACAATTTAACCTAGCCAATCTCCATCCGGCGGACTGCAAAAAGAGTGGATGCTCGTTGTGCTAATATACATGAATAAAACATTATTCATCCCTTATTGTATCACACATAAAAGAACAAACGCTATGGCACAATGGATTAGTATAGAAGAAGCGGCTGCAAAGTACGGATTCGAGACAGAATATATCTGGGTCTTGATAGAGATAAGAGAAATCATCGTGGACTACCAAAGAGCCGACATCGACATCATCGACGATGAAAGTATTCAGGATTTTATCAACCGGAATAAAAAGGGGATTACATTGATGTATATCGAAAAGTTGGAACGATATTGCATGGATAAATCTCAAGTCTGTTCAATATACGCATCACTTTTAGGCAAACAAGATAAGGAAATCACCATATATAAAGGAGCTAAATTTTTGTATGATGCACTGCAGAGCAAATGGTTGAAGCAATGTGACCGGATGCGGCATTTAGAAAAAGAACTTGCATTGGAGCAGACCACTTGCCGTACGTGTTGGCTGAAAAGGTTATGTATGATAATTAGGAAGTAAATTTGATTAACTATCATTTTTCCAATATTTATAGATGATAAATAGGATGAAAATTGAACTAATAAGAACTTCTTATTAGTCTGTGAGTGGTGGATGAAACTGATGCTCTATTGTAAGTTCAATCTTCAAAAGAGCAAATATAAAGGTACGGGCGTCGGATTAAGTGAACAACAGCGACTTTGAGCGAACAAAAAACCGATAAATTGTGTTTATTTATTCTAATTATATATCTTTGTCCCGAATTATAAACACGTAAATTTATGAAAAAGATTTTTGGTGCTTTAATGATTGCCGTATGTATCGGTATGGCGATGCCTGCCCAGGCGCAAATACACTTTGGTGTAAAAGGAGGTTTGAACTTGTCGAAGGCGAGTTTCTCTAATGTAGGCGATAACTTTAAGAAGGATAATTTTACCGGTTTCTTTATTGGTCCGATGGCCGAGTTTAATATTCCAATCGTAGGGTTGGGAGTAGATGCTGCCTTGCTTTTTGCTCAAAGAGGTATAAAGGTTTCTGAAGGAAACGAGGATTTGACTATCAAGCAAAACGGTATTGATATTCCTGTAAACCTGAAATATACAATCGGTTTGGGAAGTATGGCCGGTATTTATCTTGCTGCAGGTCCTGATTTTTATTTCGATTTTGAAAAGAAGTCGGGAATTGATAAGAAGAAAGCGCAAGTAGGTATTAATGTGGGTGCCGGTTTGAAGTTGCTGAACCATCTGCAGGTAGGTGCTAATTACAATATCCCATTGGGCGACACTGCGGATATTGAAGGAACAGACGCTTCTTATAAGACTAAGACTTGGCAGGTATCTGTTGCCTATATTTTTTAAATAGTCTGTCATTTTACATCGTATATAAAAAAGAGTTTCCGGTGAACGGGAACTCTTTTTTTTGTTCGGGGGCTGCCCTGTTGCAGTCTCGAAACTGTTTCTGCCCAATCCTGCCTTAAGAAGCGTTTTTCTTTTGAGTGTTCTCTCTTCCTTCTTTTTCATTCCCCATTTTTTTATTGTATTTTTGTACCTGCAATGAAAAAATATGTAGATGTCATATTACCGCTTCCGCTTCCGAAGAGTTTCACTTACTCTTTGCCGGACGAATGTGCGGAAGATGTGAAGATAGGCTGCCGTGTGGTAGTTCCTTTCGGGCGAAAGAAGTTTTATACGGCTATCGTCCTTAACGTTCATTATTGTGCTCCAACGGAGTACGAAGTGAAAGATATATCTGCATTGCTGGATGCTTCTCCCATTTTACTACCCGTTCAGTTCAAATTTTGGGAATGGATAGCCGATTACTATCTCTGTACACAGGGAGATGTGTATAAAGCGGCACTTCCTTCCGGCCTGAAGCTGGAGAGTGAAACGATTGTTGAATATAATCTCGATTTTGAGGCGGATGCGCCATTGCCGGAACGGGAACAACGCATTTTGGATTTACTTGCCGTAGATGCGCAGCAGTCCGTCACTAAACTGGAGAAAGATAGCGGCATAAAAAACATTCTTACTGCCATCAAGTCCCTGCTCGATAAAGAAGCTATTTTTGTAAAGGAAGAATTGAAACGTACTTATAAGCCTAAGACAGAGGCACGGGTGCGACTTGCGGGTACAGCAGATGAAAAGCAACTCCATATTCTGTTTGATATTCTGTCTCGTGCTCCGAAGCAACTGGCGTTGCTCATGAAGTATGTAGAGTATTCAGGCATTTTAGGAACCGGAACCCCGAAAGAAGTCTCCAAGAAAGAATTGTTGCAACGGGCTAATGTGGCTCCTTCGGTACTGAACGGACTGGTAGATAAGAAGATTTTCGAAATCTACTATCACGAAATCGGACGGTTGAATAAACAGGAGAAAGAAGTGGTCGAGCTGAACGCTTTGAACGAGTTTCAGCAACGGGCACATGATGAAATCGTTCAGTCTTTTCAGGAGAAAAACGTGTGTCTGCTTCATGGAGTAACGTCCAGTGGGAAGACGGAAGTGTATATTCATCTGATCGAAGAAACGATTCGTCAGGGAAAGCAAGTCTTATATTTGTTGCCGGAGATTGCCTTGACTACTCAAATTACAGAGCGTCTGCAACGGGTTTTCGGTGCTCGCCTGGGGATCTACCATTCTAAATTCCCCGATGCCGAACGGGTTGAAATCTGGCGGAAACAACTGGGAGAGAACGGGTACGATATTATCCTGGGTGTTCGCTCTTCCGTGTTTCTTCCTTTCCGGAATCTGGGACTGGTGATTGTGGACGAAGAGCACGAAAATACGTATAAGCAACAAGATCCCGCCCCCCGTTATCATGCCCGTAGCGCAGCGATTGTGCTGGCTGCCATGTACGGAGCTAAAACCCTGTTGGGAACGGCTACTCCTTCCATCGAGTCGTGGCAGAATGCAGGGGAGGGGAAATATGGTTTTGTACAACTGAAAGAACGATATAAAGAAATTCAATTGCCGGAGATTATTCCGGTGGATATAAAGGAATTGCATCGTAAAAAGAGGATGGTGGGACAATTCTCACCGCTGTTGATACAATACATGAAAGAGGCTTTGGAACAAGAAGAGCAAGTGATTCTCTTTCAGAACCGTCGCGGGTTTGCTCCGATGGTGGAGTGTCGTACTTGCGGTTGGGTGCCCAAGTGTAAGAATTGCGACGTGAGCCTTACCTATCATAAAGGGATCAATCAGCTAACCTGTCATTATTGCGGTTATACCTACCAACTGCCGAAATCCTGTCCTGCCTGCGAAGGTACGGAACTGGTGAACCGTGGCTTTGGTACGGAAAAGATTGAAGATGACATTAAAATCCTTTTTCCCGAAGCGGCAGTGGCACGAATGGACTTGGATACCACACGCACCCGCTCTGCTTATGAAAAGATTATTGCGGATTTCGAACAGGGAAAGACGGATATATTGATCGGCACGCAAATGGTTTCAAAAGGATTGGATTTCGATCATGTCAGTATTGTAGGTATACTGAATGCCGATACGATGCTCAATTATCCGGATTTCCGTTCCTATGAACGGGCTTTCCAGTTGATGGCGCAGGTAGCAGGACGTGCCGGACGTAAGAACAAACGGGGTAGGGTGGTGCTGCAAACCAAGAGCATCGAGCATCCTATCATTCATCAGGTCATTGCCAATGATTATGAAGACATGGTAGGCGGGCAGTTGGCGGAACGGCAGATGTTCCATTATCCTCCTTATTACCGGTTGGTATATGTTTATCTGAAAAATCATAATGAAGCATTGCTGGATCAGATGGCGGTAGTGATGGCGGATAAGCTGCGGGCGGTATTTGGCAATCGGGTATTGGGTCCGGATAAACCTCCTGTTGCCCGTATCCAAACGTTGTTTATTAAAAAGATTGTTGTAAAGATTGAGCAGAACGCTCCGATGGGACGTGCCCGGGAGTTGCTGTTGCGCATCCAACGGGAGATGTTGGAAGATGAACGCTATAAATCTTTGATTGTCTACTATGATGTAGACCCCATGTGATTGAATATTTTTCCCCCTAATAAAAACCTTTAATCATTTAATTAACTAACCATGAAACGACTTACTATTTTTTCCCTGACTTGTCTCTTTAGCGTAGGCGCAGTTTTTGCCCAGCAAGGAGTCACTCAATGTGGTGTTCCGACAGGACAACCGAAGTTCCCTTTACTGACCTATCAGGAATTGCCCGACCCTGCTGCGCCGTCTGATAAAGAATGGGCGGCAGTGACAACAACACAAGTGTCTTGGGGTACAACAGACGTCCGGTACGCAAAACACGGGCTTCCCCGGTTGAAGAACCAGCAAACGATTGCTTTGAAAGGCTGGCGTGGTGAACGTGTGAACGCGCAAGCGGTTGTATGGACAGGTGTAGAACTGAAAGACCTGAATTTCAGCTTTGGTGATTTCAAAGACAAGAAAGGAAACGTTCTTCCCCAAGATGCATTCACCGGCGGTTTTGTTCGTTATGTGATGACGGACGAATTGAACAAAGACGGTCGAGGTGCTTGCGGACATCGGAAAGCGGTGGATTATGATTCATTATTGGTGGCCGACCCTATTGATACCAATCTGAAAACGATGGCTTTGCCTGCCCGCACAGTTCAACCTGTCTGGGTGCAGTGTTGGATTCCTCAATCGGCTGTTCCCGGAACGTATAAAGGGGAGTTGCTAATCAACGACGGCTCTCGTCTGTTGCAACGCCTGAATCTGGAAATTACGGTTTCTTCCCGCGAACTTCCGGCTCCTTCGGAGTGGGCTTACCACTTGGATTTGTGGCAAAGTCCTTATGCAGTGGCACGTTACTATCAGGTTCCTCTGTGGAGTCAGGAGCATTTAGACGCCATGCGTCCTTTGATGAAAATGCTGGCAGACGCCGGACAAAAGATTATCACAGCTACTTTGACGCACAAGCCCTGGAACGGTCAGACGGAAGATTATTTTGATACAATGGTTACCTGGATGAAACGGGCGGACGGCACATGGTCTTTCGACTATACCATTTTCGACCGTTGGGTAGAATTTATGATGAGTGTGGGCATTGACAAACAGATCAACTGTTATTCAATGGTTCCCTGGGAGTTGTCATTCCAGTATTACGACCAGGCAACCAACTCTCTGAAATTTGTGAAAACAGCACCGGGCGAGGAGGCTTACGAAGAGATGTGGGTAGCAATGCTTTCGTCTTTCTCCAAGCACCTGAAAGAAAAAGGATGGTTCGATATCTGCGCTATTGCAATGGATGAACGTCCGATGGAAGTGATGCAGAAGACCTTGAAGGTAATTCGTAAAGCAGATCCGGATTTCAAAGTTTCGTTGGCAGGAAATTACCATGCGGAGATTGAGCCCGATTTGTATGATTACTGCATTGTAATCGGACAGAACTTCCCCGAAGAAGTACGCCTCCGCCGTGTGGCAGAAAACAAGCGTACCAACTATTACACCTGCTGTACGGAAGCTCACCCCAATACATTTACTTTCTCCGATCCTGCAGAAGCTGTCTGGATAAGTTATTATTCTTCTAAGAAACACCTGGACGGTTATTTGCGTTGGGCATACAACAGCTGGCCATTGGAACCGCTGCTCGATTCCCGTTTCCGCAGTTGGGCAGGTGGAGATACGTATCTTGTATATCCGGGAGCACGTAGCTGTATCCGTTTCGAACGCTTGATTGAAGGAATTCAGGCGCACGAGAAGATAAATATCCTCCGTCAGGAATTTGAGAAAAAGGGAAATAAAGCCGGATTAAAGAAAATAGAGAAAATGCTTGCTCCGTTCAACTTGGGTAGTATGCCGGAAACCCCGGCAGCAGTAACCGTGAACCGGGCAAATCAAATATTGAACTCATTGTAAATGATTGTTCGTTAAATGGGAATTTAGGGGCGTAGCGCCCCAACAAGGTTTCCATTCGGCATGTTATCGTTTTAGACATACCCTAAAGGGTGGAACTGTATCTCTTTCAGGGAATACCGAATGGAAACCTTGCTCCGGCGCTACGCCGGTAAATGAGAATTTATCGGTTAGGCTGAAAGCCTTACAATTATATATTTATTGGAGTGCCCTGAAAGGGCTTAATTATATAGCGTAGGGCAACGCCCTACGAAAAAGACACACCAGCCACAAGCCCTGAAAGGGCGGAACTGTATACAATTATGCCCTTTCAGGGCGCAAATTCAGATTGTCGTTTTTACGTAGGGCGTTGCCCTACACTATATAATTAAGCCCTTTCAGGGCACTCCGCAAAATTATCATTTGACTTATTCTTGAATCTGTTAAAACTGAAATTATGAAAAAGATATTGTTTGTCTGCCTTGGAAATATCTGCCGTAGCTCTACGGCTGAAGGCGTGATGCTTCATTTGATAAAAGAAGCGGGACTGGAAAAAGAATTTGTGATAGATTCCGCCGGAATCTTGTCTTATCATCAGGGCGAACTGCCGGACAGCCGGATGCGTGCTCACGCGGCTCGTCGCGGTTATCAACTGGTGCATCGTTCGCGCCCCGTCCGTATAGAAGATTTCTATCATTTTGATTTGATAATCGGTATGGACGACCGGAATATAGATGATCTGAAAGACAAAGCACCTTCTCCCGAAGAATGGAAAAAGATTCATCGCATGACAGAGTACTGCACCCGTATTCCTGCAGATCATGTCCCCGACCCCTATTATGGAGGGGCCGAAGGATTTGAATATGTACTCGATGTGTTGGAAGACGCTTGTGCCGGCCTGCTTACTTCTTTAACTCCGGATAGCTGATCCGGGTATGATAAGCAATCTTTAGTTTTTCCTTGAATACAGCTTTCACAGTTGCTATATCCTTAAAAGTGATAGGACATTCCTTAAAGTAGCCTTCAGTAACCTGTGAGTCGATAATCTTGTCGACCAGGTTGCTGATTGTTTCTTCCGTATATTCCGGAAGACTGCGCGAGGCGGCTTCCACAGCATCCGCCATCATCAGGATAGCCTGCTCTTTGGTAAACGGATTCGGTCCGGGATAAGTGAACAATTCTTCATTCGGCTCTTCGTCCGGATGCTCGTTCTTCCAGGAAATATAGAAATATTTTGTTTTTCCCCGTCCGTGATGGGTGCTGATAAAATCTTTGACCGCTTTAGGCAGATTGTGTTTATCCGCCAGTTTCAATCCATCCGTCACATGGCTGATAACGACCTGTGCACTTTGTTCGTAATTCAAATTCTTATGCGGATTAACCCCTCCCGACTGATTCTCCGTAAAGAAAGCCGGATTTTCCATCTTCCCGATATCGTGATACAAAGCCCCAGTACGTACTAACTGGCTTTTTGCTCCAATGCGGATAGCGGCTTCCGCTGCCAGATTAGCCACCTGCATGGAATGTTGGAAGGTTCCGGGAACCGTTTCAGACATCTGCCGCAAAAGATCGTTATTGATATTCGAAAGTTCCACCAAAGTAACATTGGAAGTAAATCCGAAAGTCTTTTCCAATAAGAATAATAAAGGATAAGTGAATAATAACAGGATTCCGTTAATGATAAAGTAAGTGTACATGCGTATATTCAACTTCGAAAAGTCGGTGGAAAGACCATTCTCCGTCATCAGTTCGAAAGCAAAATAAATGGCTGCATAAGTCAGTATCACTAATAAGGCCGTTCGGAAAAGCTGGGATCTCTGCGATAGTTCCCTTAGGCTGAATATCGCCACTAATCCCGCTGCCAACTGCGTCAGAATAAACTCATGAGGGAAGCGCAAGGAGATGGAGCATATCAATATAGTGATGACATGCGTCAGAAAAGCGGTTCTCGAATCAAGAAAGACACGGATGATAATCGGCAGCATCGCGTAGGGGATGATGTACACATTAAATATATTATGTGTCACCATGAAAGCCGTTATGACGCTGTAGAACACAATCAGGGTGAATAGTAACGACAGACTGCCTTTCCGTTGATAATAGTCTTTCCGGAATAAATCGAGATAAAGCATGAAACAAAGCATCAGCATACCCACAAACAGAACCTGACCACCGAGAATCAAACGGTTTTGTCCCATAGACTCGTTGCGTTTGATGGATTCTTTGCGCAATGATTCGAGGATATTATAAGTATGCGGACTAATGATTTCTCCACGATCGATAATCTTTTGCCCGCTGACTACCAATCCGTTTGCCCAGGAATAATTATTTAATATTTCCTCTTTGGCAGCCTGGGTGCGCTCCTCGTCAAAAGTGAGGTTGGGAGTAATGTATTCGTTCAGCGCGCATTGCCTTAATACTTCCCGGTTGAAATGGGTCGAGTCTGCTGTCAGCAGGTGTTCATACGCTTTCTTTACCGTGTAAATGTTTTCGGTAGCCTGCGGGTTGGCAAGTTTATCGTCAATCACCATGACGGATGAAGTGCTGTCTTTTTGAAGCTGCTGTATATTCTCTGTCGATACGATACCTGCCTGATAGATTTCTTTTAAGGTACGCTCGATATACCGTAAATAATCAATGGAAGGAAGAATACCTTTCAGATTGGTATGATAATTCTCTTTCAACTTGGCGATTGCGTCTTTCTCGATGTTTTTATCCAGTTGGTAATAAGGCTGGAAGAAAGCCATCAGACTGTCCTGCTCTCTTTTTACTACCGCATCCTCTTTATAAATAGGAAAGTCGAAAGTCGCGATCAGCTGCCCATATTTCCAGGGCTTATTGATGTCAAACTGGTAATTGAATTTTCCGTCACGTGGCAGGAAATAGACAATCAGCGTCACAGTGCCCACAAATAGCAGTGATTTATATAGTAAATCTCTCCATGAAAAACTTTTTTTCTTCTTCAAATGTTCCATATCCACTGAAATTTTTGCGAAAAGTACAAAAAAAAACAATAGTGTGGAAAAAAAGGTTTAATTTTGCCACGATTTACCTATACTAACCCAAATTATGGCAGAAAGAAAAGTAAGAGTTCGTTTTGCTCCAAGTCCTACGGGAGCACTGCACATCGGTGGTGTGCGTACAGCTTTGTATAATTATCTATTTGCGCGTCAACACGGCGGAGACTTGATATTTCGTATTGAAGATACTGATTCTAACCGGTTCGTTCCGGGAGCGGAAGAGTATATACTCGAATCTTTTAAGTGGTTGGGTATCCACTTTGATGAAGGAGTGAGCTTCGGTGGCGAATGTGGTCCGTACCGCCAGTCGGAGCGCCGCGAAATCTACAAGAAATATGTGCAGGTTTTGCTGGAAAATGGAAAAGCATACATCGCTTTTGATACTCCGGAGGAACTGGACGCTAAGCGTGCAGAAATTGCTAACTTCCAATATGATGCATCTACTCGCGGAATGATGCGCAACTCATTAACCATGCCGAAGGAAGAAGTGGATGCACTGATTGCTGAAGGCAAACAATATGTCGTTCGTTTCAAAATCGAACCGAATGAAGATGTACATGTGAATGACCTGATTCGTGGCGAAGTTATTATTAACTCGTCCATTCTGGATGATAAAGTGCTTTATAAATCGGCTGATGAACTGCCGACTTACCATCTGGCAAATATCGTGGACGACCATTTGATGGGAGTTTCCCACGTGATTCGTGGTGAAGAATGGCTGCCTTCCGCTCCTTTGCATGTGTTGTTGTACCGTGCTTTCGGCTGGGAAGATACAATGCCGGAATTTGCCCACCTGCCTTTATTGCTGAAACCGGAAGGTAATGGAAAATTAAGTAAACGTGACGGTGACCGTCTCGGATTCCCTGTATTCCCGTTGGAATGGCACGATCCGAAATCGGGAGAAATCTCTTCAGGTTATCGTGAATCGGGGTATCTGCCGGAAGCAGTGATTAATTTCCTTGCTTTATTGGGATGGAACCCGGGCAATGACCAGGAAGTGATGTCAATGGACGAATTGATTAAATTGTTTGATCTTCACCGTTGCAGCAAGTCGGGTGCCAAGTTCGACTATAAAAAGGGAATATGGTTCAACCATCAATATATACAGCAGAAACCTAACGAAGAAATTGCGGAACTGTTCTTGCCTTTCCTGAAAGAACATGGTGTAGAAGCTCCTTTCGAAAAAGTGGTGACTGTGGTTGGCATGATGAAAGATCGGGTAAGTTTCATTAAAGAACTGTGGGACGTATGTAGCTTCTTCTTCGTTGCTCCTACCGAATATGATGAAAAGACGGTGAAGAAACGTTGGAAAGAAGATTCTGCAAAATGTATGACCGAATTGGCAGAAGTGATTGCCGGCATTGAAGACTTTAGTATTGAAGGACAGGAAAAAGTCGTTATGGACTGGATTGCGGAGAAAGGTTATCATACAGGTAATATCATGAATGCTTTCCGTCTGACATTAGTGGGTGAAGGAAAAGGCCCGCACATGTTCGATATTTCCTGGGTATTGGGCAAAGAGGAGACGATAGCTCGCATGAAACGTGCGGTAGAGGTTTTGAAGTAATCGACACAGTACTATGCTTTACGACCTGGCAATAGTCATTTATGACTTTATCGTCCATTTGGCTGCTCCGTTTAGCCGTAAGCCCCGAAAGATGATGAAAGGGCATTGGGTAGTGTATGAACTCCTGCGGCAGCAAGTGGAGAAAGGGGAACAGTATATTTGGTTTCACGCTGCTTCACTGGGAGAGTTTGAACAAGGGCGCCCTCTGATAGAAATGATTCGTGCGAAGTATCCTAACTATAAAATATTGCTGACATTTTTCTCTCCTTCCGGTTACGAGGTGCGTAAGCATTACCGGGGGGCGGATATTGTCTGCTATCTGCCGTTTGATAAACCGCGGAATGTGAAAAAGTTCCTGGATATTGCAAATCCTTGCATGGCGTTCTTTATTAAATATGAGTTTTGGAAGAATTATCTGGATGAGCTTCACAAACGCCGTATTCCGGTATATAGTGTATCGTCTATCTTCCGTCGCGAACAAATATTCTTTAAATGGTACGGTGGAACTTATCGCAATGTATTGAAAGATTTCGATCATCTGTTTGTTCAGAATGAGGCATCCAAACGTTACTTGTCGAAAATTGGTATCAGCCGTGTGACAGTAGTGGGAGATACCCGTTTTGACCGCGTGTTGCAAATCCGTGAAGAGGCTAAAGAACTCCCGTTGGTAGAGAAATTTAAAGGAACCAATTCCTTTACTTTTGTTGCCGGAAGCTCATGGGGACCTGACGAAGATTTATTCCTCGAATATTTCAATAACCATCCGGAAATGAAACTGATTATTGCTCCGCATGTGATTGACGAGAATCACCTGGTTGAAATCATCGGTAAATTGAAACGTCCGTATGTGCGCTATACCCGTGCCGACGAAAGGAATGTATTGAAAGCGGATTGTCTTATTATAGACTGCTTCGGACTGCTGTCCTCTATTTACCGTTATGGCGAAATAGCTTATATCGGTGGAGGTTTCGGAGTAGGTATTCATAACACATTGGAAGCGGCTGTATATGGTATTCCGGTGATTTTCGGACCGAAGTATCAGAAATTTATGGAAGCCGTTCAATTGCTCGAAGCAAAAGGCGCTTATTCCATCAAAGATTATGATGAACTGAAAACTTTACTGGATCGTTTCTTGGCGGATGAATTGTTCTTGCGTGAAACCGGAATAAATGCAGGTTATTATGTGACTAGTAATGCCGGAGCTACAGAAAAGATTATGCACATGATTAATTTTTGATTAGAGGAAATAGTGTCGAAAAGAGATGAATCCAATGAATTCGCTTTTTGTAAAAAACGGCTTTATAAAAAATCTTATAAAAACAGCGGGATGTTCTTTCATTAGAATGTCCCGCTGTTTTTATTAACTTGTTAGAGTCTGCTATTTATCTTCCTTATACCATTGCGAATACATCAAATAATTGTGAGCAATCTTCTGATTCAGTTCTTTGGCTTGTTCAGGATCTACCTTTTTTATGAATTTCGCGGGTACTCCTCCCCAAATACTTCCCGGCTCAATGATGGTATTGCTTAATACCAGCGAACCGGCGGCAACGATTGCTCCTTCGCCGACTACGACGTGATCCAGGACGGTTGACCCCATCCCTACCAATGCATAATCTTTGATGGTCGCCCCATGAATGGTGACATTATGCCCAACGGATACGTGATCGCCAATTTCAATAGTCGATTTCTGATATAACGTATGCAAGACACTTCCATCCTGAATGTTGACACCATTGCCGATTCGTATGGAGTTGACGTCACCTCTTAATACCGTATTAAACCAAATGCTACAATCATTTCCTATTTTTACATCTCCTATAATAGTTGCATTATCTGCGAGGAAGCAGTTTTCTCCGATTTCGGGAGTAAAACCCCGTACTGATTTAATTAAAGCCATATAATATTTGTTTCTAATAAAGTTTTTTATTTAATGCAGTTCTATGTTGTACGACATCCGGGTGTCGTGATGGATGAGACCCGGGTCTTGAGCAGTCTGACACCCGGGTCTCAGTATGCTTGACACCCGGGTGTCAGACAAGTTCTGTTTAAAGGGAAGCAGTCGCCTCTTGTAACCAAACTTTTTCTTCTTCGTTAAGATCCGGTGACAACTTCTCGTAGACAGTCTGATGGTAATTGTTTAACCATTCAATTTCTTCATTTGTCAGCATCTCCTTGATGATCCCTTTTTTGCAGATTGGGCATAAAGTGATAGTTTCAAACTTAAGATATTCTCCAAACATTCCCTCTCCATCTTTGCAAACCAATGTCAGGTTCTCCGTACGTATCCCGTGACTGCCTGCTTTATAAACACCAGGCTCATTGGAAGTAACCATGCCGGGCTGCAAAATGACAGGGTTCTCATTCATACGAATGCTTTGCGGCCCTTCGTGTACACTCAGGAAATGTCCGACGCCATGTCCTGTGCCATGAAGAAAATTCATTCTGTGGTTCCAGATAGGCATACGGGCTAGTACATCGAGCTGGGCTCCACGGGTTCCGGCAGGGAATTTGGCCATAGCCAACGCGATGTGTCCTTTTAATATAAGGGTATAATCCGTTTTTTCTTCCTCTGTAAGTTCGCCTAAGGCAATGGTTCGGGTGATGTCAGTGGTTCCGTCCAGATATTGGGCTCCTGAATCTAAGAGTAAGAACCCTCTGGGCTGAAGAGTCACGTCACTTTCCGGGGTAGCCGAATAATGTACGATTGCCCCATGTTCTTTATATCCTGCAATCGTGTCGAAACTTTCCCCCATGTAGAGAGGCTGTGCAGCCCTAAACTCATGCAACTTTTTATCTATACTTAATTCTGTCTCTTTTCCGGTAGATACGGATTCTTCTAGCCATTTGAGGAATTTGACGAGTGCTACTCCATCCCGTTGCATGGCAGCGTGGATGCCGGCGATCTCCTGCTCATTGCGAATCGCTTTCAATAATGCGACAGGCGACTCTCCACGAAGAATAGAACATTGCGGATTAATAGATGAATAGATAGAATAATTCGTTTTTCGTGGATCAATCAGAATGTTTTTTCCCGGAAAAGAATTCAGGAATGTCTCTACCTCATCATACTTCTGTATTCCAATCTGCCGTTCCTTTAGATAAGTCTCTACCTCTGCCGTCACTTTCTCCGGTGAAATAAAATAAGTCACTTCATCCTGTGTGATTAACAGGTAACTTACTATGACCGGATTGCAATGTACATCGTTTCCTCGCAAATTGAGAGTCCATGCGATCTCGTCGAGCGCGGATATGAATAAAGCATAGACACCTTTCTTTTTCAACTCCGTACGGATGGCGGATATTTTCTCTTCACAGCTTTTTCCTGCATATTTGATATCATAAATAAAGGCAGGAGAATCAGGCATGGCGGGCCGGTCTTTCCAAATGCTACTCAATGGATCTCCAAATATGTCGACCTGTAACTGATGTGCCGCCAGTTCTTCTTTCATCTGTTCGACCTGTTGCACAGAGAACATTTTCCCGTCGATACTTACAGATTCTCCAGGTTTTAAGTGTTGGCAGAGAAATTCTGTAATACTGGGAGTCTCCGGCAACATCTCTTTATATAAGGTAATGCCGCTGCCCTCCAATTCCTTCGTAGCTTGCAGAAAATAACGTGAGTCGGTCCATAATCCTGCTTTATCCATCAGGATAACCGCTGTTCCGGCAGAACCAGTAAAACCAGAAATCCACTCGCGTGACATCCAGTGGGGAGCCACATATTCACTAAGGTGAGGGTCGGTGCTGGGAATAATGAACGCTTTGATAGAATTGGGATGAAAGGTCATGCGCAGTGCATGCACTCGCTCTTTTATGCTCTGTTTCATACTTTATTATATTATTATAGACATGTAAGTGTTTCAAAGGTACTAACTTTCTGCATTTAATAACTTGTTTATGAATAGTTTTTGAGAAATATTTGCCGAAAGTTTTGTGAATAAAGAAAGTATGTGTAATTTTGCGGCGCAATTTGACTGCGGAAATTTTAAACCATAACATATTTAATAATAACAAAATGATTGTAGTACCTGTAAAAGAAGGCGAAAACATTGAAAAAGCGCTGAAGAAGTTCAAAAGAAAATTTGAGAAAACTGGCATCGTAAAAGAATTGAGAAGCAGACAGCAGTTTGATAAACCGTCTGTAACTAAAAGACTTAAGAAAGAACGCGCAGTTTACGTACAACAACTTCAGCAAGTAGAAGATTAATAATTCGTAATTTCCTTTGAATTATTGAATTCTTTTCATACATTCGTTGCACGATTTTAGATGTAGCGATATTATGTTGATAGAATCTTTTCTTGATTATCTCCAGTATGAGCGGAACTATTCTGAAAAAACCGTTCTTGCGTACGGTGAAGATATAAAGCAACTGCAGGAGTTTGCTCAGGAAGAGTATGGAAAATTTAATCCGTTAGAAGTCGAGGCGGAACTGATTCGTGAATGGATTGTTTCATTGATGGATAAAGGGTATACCTCAACTTCTGTAAATCGTAAGCTAAGTTCGCTCCGAACGTTTTACAAGTATCTCTTGAGGCAGGGAGAAACGACTATAGATCCTTTGCGTAAAATAAAAGGACCTAAAAACAAAAAGCCGTTGCCTGTGTTCTTAAAAGAGAACGAAATGAATCGGTTATTGGATGAAACGGACTTTGGTGAAGGATTTAAAGGCTGTCGGGATCGGTTGATTATTGAAATGTTTTATGCTACCGGCATGAGGCTTTCGGAATTGATAGGTCTGGATAATAAGGATGTGGATTTTTCGGCTTCTCTTCTGAAAGTGACCGGGAAAAGAAACAAGCAACGGCTGATTCCGTTCGGTGACGAACTGCAGGAGCTGATGCTTGAATATATTAATGTAAGAAACGAAACGATTCCGGAAAGGTCGGAAGCTTTCTTTATTAGAGAGAATGGTGAACGGCTTTATAAGAATCTAGTCTATAATTTAGTGAAACGGAACCTGTCAAAGGTGGCGACGTTGAAGAAAAAGAGTCCTCACGTGTTGAGGCATACTTTTGCTACCACAATGCTGAACAATGAAGCAGAACTGGGGGCGGTAAAAGAACTTTTGGGTCACGAGAGCATAACAACTACCGAGATCTACACACATGCCACATTTGAAGAACTTAAAAAAGTGTATAAACAAGCTCATCCAAGAGCTT
>ERZ1036431.308-NODE-308-length-38841-cov-59.766617_pt1 | contig 38841 bp, 39 predicted proteins | sample MGYA00514222_ERZ1036431 | MGnify/ENA primary metagenome ERZ1036431 (study PRJEB33795, sample SAMN09464926) | human gut metagenome | host: Homo sapiens | place: USA: Stanford, California | collected 2016-08 | study: EMG produced TPA metagenomics assembly of the... | reverse complement strand
CGGTGATGCCTGTCAAGGAACAGGAATTTGCAGAACTACTCGAAAAGAGAATGTTCGCAAAGAAAATAAAGGCCACGGAGGCAATAGACCCGGTAGACTCTCAAGCGGATGAATCGTAGCATGTTTTGATAATAATGAAAAGATTAACTGATTATATACTATGAAATATCAAGTAATTATCATTGGTGGCGGTCCTGCGGGATATACGGCTGCCGAAACTGCCGGTAAAGGTGGTTTGAGCGTATTGCTTATCGAAAAGAATAGTCTGGGTGGCGTCTGTCTGAACGAAGGCTGTATTCCTACGAAAACATTGTTGTATTCGGCAAAGACTTATGACAGTGCAAAACATGCATCAAAGTATGCAGTCAATATCCCGGAAGTCTCTTTCGATTTGCCTAAGATAATAGCGCGTAAAAGTAAGGTAGTGCGTAAACTGGTGCTGGGAGTGAAAGCGAAGCTGACTGCCAACAATGTTACAATTGTATCAGGAGAAGCGCAGATCATTGATAAAAATACGGTTCGCTGCGGGGAAGAGACTTACGAAGGAGAGAATCTGATATTATGTACGGGTTCGGAAACCTTTATTCCTCCTATTCCAGGAGTGGACGCGGTGAACTACTGGACGCACAGGGATGCTTTGGACAGTAAGGAATTACCGGCTTCTTTGGCCATTGTTGGTGGCGGGGTAATCGGTATGGAGTTTGCATCGTTCTTCAATAGTTTGGGAGTACAAGTGACGGTGGTTGAGATGATGGACGAAATCCTGGGTGGAATGGATAAGGAGCTTTCCGCTTTGCTCCGTGCAGAATATGCCAAACGAGGTATTAAATTCCTGCTTAGTACGAAAGTGGTCGGCTTGTCGCAAACGGAAGAAGGGGCTGTTGTTTCTTATGAGAACGCGGAGGGAAACGGCAGTGTCATTGCAGAAAAGCTGTTGATGAGTGTCGGCCGTCGCCCGGTGACGAAAGGTTTCGGGCTCGAAAACTTGAATTTGGAGAAGACAGAGCGTGGCGCTATCAGAGTTAATGAAAAGATGCAGACTTCTGTGCTGGGCGTGTATGTTTGTGGTGACCTGACAGGATTCTCTTTGCTCGCCCATACGGCTGTTCGTGAAGCGGAAGTTGCCGTACATTCCATCTTGGGAAAGGAAGATGCCATGAGTTATCGGGCTATTCCGGGCGTAGTCTATACCAATCCGGAGATTGCCGGAGTGGGTGAAACGGAGGAATCGGCCTCAACGAAAGGAATCAATTATCAGGTTATCAAACTTCCGATGGCTTACTCCGGTCGTTTTGTGGCGGAGAATGAGGGCGTGAACGGAGTCTGCAAAGTATTGTTGGATGAACAGCAGCGGGTGATTGGAGCCCATGTATTGGGCAATCCGGCTTCGGAGATTATCACTCTTGCGGGCACTGCCATTGAGCTCGGATTGACGGCAGCGCAATGGAAAAAGATTGTTTTCCCACATCCTACGGTAGGAGAGATTTTCCGGGAAGTGTTATAAACGGATTCTGATATCTGCGATCGTTCATTGATGTGGGTATCTTACTGATAAAATCAAATATATGATGAGAAAATATATAATCACTCCGGTCTTATTGGCAATAGTTTGTATGGTGATGTGTCATTGTACATTTGTTGATGTCATAAACTGTATTGTATGAAAAAAAGTCTTTTGTTGGTCGCCCTTTCAGTTTGTTTGTTGCCACTTTGGGGACAACAAAATTTCTCCCGGATAGATTCGCTTATCAAGAAGATGCTCCCCGAAGCATCCGAGGTCGGTATATCCGTCTACGATCTGACGGCTAAGAAATCACTTTATAACTATCGTGCGGAGAAACTTTCCCGTCCTGCCTCTACCATGAAGCTGCTGACGGCTATTACCGCACTCTCCCGCCCCGAAGCAGCCGAACCTTTCCGCACGGAAGTATGGCACGATGGCGTGATAGAACATGATACTTTGCAAGGCAACCTGTATGTGGTAGGCGGATTCGATCCTGAATTTAACAGCCAGTCGATGGATTCATTGATAGAAGAGGTAATCACTTTCCCTTTTTCGGTGATTAACGGACAGGTGTACGGCGATGTTTCGATGAAAGACTCCCTTTATTGGGGTAGTGGATGGGCATGGGACGATACTCCTGCGGGTTATCAGCCTTATCTCTCTCCATTGATGTTCTGCAAGGGGACTGTGCAGGTTTCTGTCGTTCCTTCTACGGTGCAGGGAGATACAGCAAGTGTTTCCTGTCAACCTGTATCCTCCTATTATACAGTGACGAATCAGACGAAAACACGTACCTCTTCTGCCGGAAAATTCTCTTTCACGAGAGACTGGTTGACGAATGGAAACAATCTCCTTGTTTCGGGAAATGTCACTTCGATTCGAAAGGACGATATTAACATCTATGATTCTCCCCGTTTTTTTATGCATACTTTCCTGGAGCGTCTTCGTGGGAAAGGAATCACGACTCCCCAGTCGTATGGCTTTGCCGAATTGCCTCGTGATAGTGTGACTGTAGAACGGATGGCTTGCTGGAATACTTCCGTGCAGAAAGTGCTGAACCAGTTGATGAAAGAGAGTGATAATCTTAATGCGGAAGCATTGCTCTGTCGCTTAGGAGCCCAGGCTACGGGAAAGAAGCAGGTGGCTGCCGAAGATGGTATTGTCGAGATTATGAAATTGATCCGTCGCCTGGGGCATGACCCGAAAGACTATAAGATTGCCGACGGTTGCGGACTGTCCAATTATAATTACCTCTCTCCTGCCCTGCTGGTGGACTTTCTGAAATATGCGTACTCGCAAACAGAGGTGTTTCAGATGTTATATAAATCTCTTCCCGTTGGCGGAGTGGACGGAACATTGAAATTCCGGATGAAAGGTACTCCTGCCTTCCGGAATGTTCATGCCAAAACAGGCTCGTTTACGGCAATAAATGCGCTTGCAGGCTATCTGAAGATGAAAAACGGACATGAAGTAGCCTTTGCCATTATGAACCAGAATGTGCTTTCGGCGGCTAAGGCACGGGCATTTCAGGATAAGGTGTGTGAGGTGATTATTGGGAAATAGATGGTGTCATAATACTCAAATTGAAAGGCTTACCCCTGCTAAAGCTCTGTGCAGCAGAAGCACTTTCTTAAAGAAAAGTGTTTTGACACCCCAAAACAACCCAAGTGGAATTTCGTTGTTGAATCCGATTTCTATGTTGTCATAGGTTAAGTTTCTACTCTTTATAGAGTGCTTATTGATTCTTCTATAACTTATTGATTTTTCTATAAAAAGATAATTGTATTTTCTAATAAGCAAAAATCGTTGGATTTTGTTTACCAGAGAATACAATTATCTTGTTTAGAATCGAATATTGTAAATCCTATATTCTATATTACTTGGCGTATTCAGCCCAATTGGTATTCTTCATATCGCCACTTTTAGCCAACTCTGCGTGCATACCAAGTGCAGCCTGAATAGCGTGTGGAGTCTGCGCGCGGTTGCCGGCCAGTTTGAGGTAATCCCAAAGAAGCTCTTTGTAGTCAGGATGAGCACAGTTTTCGATGATGGCTTGTGCACGTTCTTTCGGACTCTTGCCACGAAGATCGGCAACACCTTGCTCGGTGATAACGATGTTGACATCGTGCTCCGTGTGGTCGTGGTGGGATACCATCGGTACGATTGCACTGATCTTACCTTCCTTAGCCACAGACGGACAAGTGAAGATAGAAATGTAAGCGTTGCGGGTAAAGTCTCCCGAACCACCGATACCGTTCATCATTTTTGTTCCGCCGATATGGGTAGAGTTTACGTTGCCGTACAGGTCAACTTCGATGGCTGTATTGATAGAAATGATACCGAGACGGCGTACTATTTCCGGGCTGTTTGAGATTTCCGACGGACGGAGAACCAATTTATCGCGGAAGAAATCCATATCGTTGTAAATGCCTTCCAGACAGTCGTTTGTTACAGTCAGTGAGCAGGCGCTACCAAATTTGATACGTCCTTCGCGAATCAGTCCGATCACGGAGTTTTGTATTACCTCTGTGTACATTTCGAATGGAGGAATCGTTTTATCACGTCCCAATGCACCGAGCACGGCGTTGGCGATGTTTCCTACACCCGATTGCAGGGGTAAGAAAGTAGACGGAATGATACCGCGTTTCATGTCGGCAGCGAGGAAGTCGGCAACATTCTGTCCGATTTTGTCGGTCAACGGATCGGCAGCGGCGAAAGAACGGGCTTCGTCCGGCCAGTTGGTTTCTACTACGCCAATAATCTTTTTCGGGTCTACCTGAACGTAAGGGAGCCCGATACGGTCACTCGGTTTATAGATAGGAATCTCGCGGCGGTAAGGAGGATCGAGCGGTTCGTATACGTCGTGCATACCCATGCCGGATTTGCTGTGTGCGCTGTTCAACTCCACGATGATCTGGTCGGCCAGACGGCAGATCGTCGGGGAAATACCACCGGCGGCAGTCAGATAAATTTTTCCGTCGGGAGTCACTTCGCAGGCTTCGATGATGGCTACGTTCACTTTGCCCATGAATCCGTAGCGCACTTCCTGTGCCATTTGTGAGAGGTGTATGTCGTTGTAGGCAATCTCTCCGTTGTTCACAGCTTTGCGGAAATCAGCGTTGGTAGTATAAGGGGCGCGGTAGCGGATGGCTTTGGCACGTGACAGTACGCCGTCGCAGGACTCTCCTGTTGATGCACCTGTGAAAATTCCTACTTGAAACGGGTTTCCTTTCGCATGTTCTGCTTCAGCAATTTTTGCGAGTTCGGCTGTTACAGCCTTGGCCGTTCCGGCGGGAGTAAATCCGCTTAGGCCGATGTTGTAGCCATGTTTAATCAGGCTTGCAGCTTCCGCTGCCGAAATACGATTGAGTGACATAAATAGTAAATTTCGTGTTAAAATACAGTTGATATTTAATAAGTTAATAATTCTATTCGCTTTTCGGATAAGATATCAGGCGCGGGTTACACGGGTTTCATGGTTTCCGGAAAAGTTGGATTGCATAGAGCGACAGCGTAATCCGTGCTTGATATGTCTTTATAATTTCAATTTCCCTCAATATTTCCGTTGAAGTATTTCTCCCCAGATAATGGCTCGGCGAGCTTCTTCTGCCGAATGAATCGTAAAATCTTCTTTATTGTCGGGTGAGTCGTGGGGAGTGTTGTAATGAGCACCTTGCCGGCTGTTCCGTTCATCTTGTGCAGCGCTGTTTGCAAGAGATGCAGCCACGGATACTTCTTCTTTTTTCTTTTTTTGTTTCGAAGTTTGCTGTTTGGAAAATTGTTTGGAAGCCGGTTGTTCGCGAGGAATCGGCCGGAGCAGTTCGTCCAGGGATTTGGGGCTGCCCCACGCTTCGGGTATGGGAACGGCATCGGGGTTTACTTCAACCGGAGATGGCATTGGGGGAACGGGGTGCTTGGCTTTAGCCTTTTTCGCCTTGCTGTTTTTATTCACCTCTTTGAATATTCCCACAAGAATGACGCCTGCTATCAAGAGAAATTTCAAAAAATCTTCCATTGTGCTTCACATCTAAATAGTTATCCGCCAAAGGTAGGCATTTTATCTGGTTTGAACTAACATTTGGGCATGAAAAAAGGGCAGCTTCACAGCTCCCCTTAATTTTTTTAACCTAAACCTTAACTATGAAAAAATCTAATGTTTCTTTCATTGCACAAATGTGAAAAATAAATTTAAATTTGCCAAGTATATGGATGGAAAATGTTTATCCTCTTAACATAAATTACAAATTTGCTTGCCAAATCATCAATTTTTGCGTTATTTCTGTGTCAATTAACCACTTATTGAAAGTGAAGCCGTATCTTTGCATCCGAATTTTTAAACTAAGATTTAAGTATGAACGAATTAACGGGAGCGGACTTTAAATCCGCAACTGAAATGACTGATGACAACAAGAAGTTGTTTATCGAAACATACGGCTGCCAGATGAACGTAGCCGACAGTGAGGTGATTGCATCGGTGATGCAAATGGCGGGTTATTCCGTAGCTGAAACGCTGGAAGAGGCTGACGCTGTGTTTATGAACACTTGTTCTATCCGCGACAATGCGGAGCAGAAGATCCTGAACCGCCTGGAGTTTTTCCACTCGCTGAAGAAAAAGAAAAAGCGCCTGATTGTGGGTGTACTGGGCTGTATGGCCGAACGGGTAAAGGATGATCTGATAACGAATCATCATGTCGACCTGGTAGTCGGTCCGGATGCTTACCTGACGTTGCCCGATTTGATTGCTGCCGTAGAGACTGGCGAGAAAGCAATCAATGTGGAGCTTTCTACTACCGAAACTTATCGGGATGTGATTCCGTCGCGTATCTGTGGCAATCATATTTCCGGCTTTGTGTCCATCATGCGTGGTTGTAACAATTTCTGCACTTATTGCATCGTTCCCTATACTCGCGGACGTGAGCGTAGCCGTGACGTGGAAAGCATTCTCAATGAAGTGGCAGATTTGGTGGCAAAAGGCTATAAAGAAGTCACCCTGTTGGGACAAAATGTCAACTCATACCGTTTTGAGAGACCGACAGGAGAAGTGGTTACCTTCCCGATGTTGCTCCGAACAGTGGCCGAAGCCGCTCCGGGGGTACGTATTCGTTTCACGACTTCCCATCCGAAGGATATGAGTGACGAAACGTTGGAGGTGATTGCGCAAGTGCCGAATGTATGTAAACATATTCACCTGCCTGTGCAGAGCGGTAGTTCCCGCATCCTGAAACTGATGAACCGTAAGTATACCCGTGAATGGTATCTGGACCGGGTGGCAGCTATCAAACGCATCATCCCCGATTGCGGACTGACTACCGATATTTTCTCCGGTTTTCATTCTGAAACGGAAGAAGATCATGCCATGTCGCTTTCGCTGATGGAGGCGTGCGGGTACGATGCTGCTTTCATGTTTAAATATTCCGAGCGTCCGGGAACGTATGCTTCCAAACATCTCGAAGATAATGTGCCTGAAGAGGTGAAAATCCGCCGCTTGAATGAGATTATCGCTTTACAGAACCGTCTGTCTGCCGAATCCAACCAGCGTTGTATCGGAAAGACGTATGAAGTGCTTGTGGAAGGTGTTTCCAAGCGTTCGCGCGATCAGCTGTTCGGCCGGACGGAACAAAACCGTGTGGTGGTGTTCGACAGGGGTACGCATCGTGTCGGTGATTTCGTCAATGTGCGTATCACGGAGGCCAGTTCGGCTACGCTGAAAGGGGAAGAAATCTGATTTCACCACAGAGGACGCAGGGGACACAGAGGTCTTATTCTCATAGTCGTGGCTGTCTTGTAGTTGTGACTGCCTGTACGGTATGTGGCAACTGCGCTTATACAACACATCCTGTGGAGGCTTTGAGGATTAATATAAAAAATCAGTGTTCCTCTGTGTCCTCTGCGTCCTCTGTGGTGAAACTTACATCATCATGTGTCTCCTGATGGAGAACTTCACAATCGCCATTGCGTTGATGGACGCGAATGGAATATCCATCGGTTCGTGGTGTGTGTTGTAACTTACCAGTTTGAGATGACCTTCCTTGTCCGAACGGTTTACGTACTTTACTGCCAGATACTCGTCTCCGTCAATCATAAACGACACCAGGTATATTTCCCCGTAAATGACATTGTCGAAACTGCTGATTTCTTTATATCCGATAATGTCTCCCGATTTCAATATAGGGTACATGCTGTCTCCGTTGACGTAGACCGCCCCGTCGCAGACGGATATATTGGGAATCAATATCTTCCCCAGTGCATACTGCTTTTTATTGGTGAACAATGTTTTCAGGTTCGCAGCTGCCGTAATGTCGTATAATGTCACGCTACGGTCGTCTATTGGTTCGGGTGTTTTCGGATTGTGTATAATCTCGACTTCTCCCTGCACCAGTTCGCTTTCGCAATGTCTCGGCTGATGTTTCGGATTCCCTTTTCCCAATAATAGCCAGTTGTAGTCCACCTTATCCCCCAATTTGTCGAGTAACAAGCGGAAATCGATGCTGTTTCGTGCGCCCCAATTGGTGACTGTAGCTCTCGAAACTCCCAGATATTCAGCTAGTTCGCTGTCTCTTTTTAGGTTTAATGCCTGTTTGGCACGCTTGATGATACTTAATACATCCAAATTTGTATCCATTCTGTTTTTTTTATTTAAAAGACTAATCCCGGATTTATAAATGGCAGCTATAAAATGGCTGACTAAAAAAATATGTTTACTATATGTTTATAATCAATGACTTGTAAAATAGTTGGGATTAAAAATGAAAACTATTGTTTTATTTATGAAAAAATATTCTATCTTTGCCCCATTGATTAATAGAAAACGTTTCAAAAATATAAATTAAAAACGGATATGCCATGCAAAACTTCAAGAAAAACACCGAAACCTTGAAAATTTCTCATCCGCCGCCTGCGGAAAGCTTGCTGATACCTGTTAACAGCTATTCCCTCAAGTGTTAATAGCTATTTCTCTAACCATTAATACCTGAAATGCCGGATGTTAATACCTGGCAATAGGATAACAAAAGGATAACATATTGTATACGAATACTCCGTATTTGGATGATTGCAGACCTGACTGATAAAAACTAGCATTTATAATTTATAATTGGATAACAAAATGAAAAGCTCAAAAGTACAAACACTGTGCGTTTGCGGATGTTGCAAACGCTCTCTTCCGGCAAGTGCCTTTTATATCAATAAGAAAACCGGTCTTCCCGGCAACTACTGTAAGGAATGTCGTAAAACTGTCAGCCGGAACCACCGGAAGAACGAGAAACGCTCCCTGGCATGCGACAGGGAAAGCAGTTATCCGGTAATTACCTCTACGGAAGATCCCACGTTGCGGCGGGAACTTATTCTGCATGCCCTTGAAACCGTAGCTGCCAGCATTGAACGGAAAAGGCGGAAAGTCCGTGAATCGGAATTTGAATACGAATCAGGTTCTGAATCTCAATCCGGATCAGTCTTTGAATTGGAATTAGAATCAAAATCAGGATCAAAATTAGAATTGACAGACTGATTTATAAAAACAATTTATATCATGGGACGAATAAAACAAGGGCTTGACTATTTCCCTTTGAATACCGATTTTATGCACGACCGTGTCGTACGCCGTGTGATGAAGCGTGAAGGCGATTCCGCCTTCACGATCCTGCTCTATACCCTGTCTTATCTATATTCGGGCGAGGGTTATTATATTCATGTCGATGATGACTTCTATGACGAACTCTCCGACCAGCTCTTCAGCACGGACAACGATAGTGTCCGCCGGGTGCTTCATCTGTTTGTGGAGTACGGTTTCTTCGATTCCTCTCTCTACGAACGTTACGGCATCCTGACTTCCGCCGACATTCAGCGGCAGTTCCTTTTTATCACTAAACGCCGCAGCCGCCGTCATATTTCTCCGGACTACTGTCTGCTGCCGGATGAGGAAACCGTACACTCCACCCTTCCGGATGCTGTTGCAGAAATCCCGGATATTGTAACGCAAACCCTCGATACTGTAACAGAATCCCCGGATACTGCAACAAAAAGCACCCTCATAAAAAGAAAAGAAAAAGAAAGGAAAGAAAACATCCTCCCTAACCCTCCTTTGCCCAAAGGAGGGTTAGGGAGGATGTTTTTTCTAACAGAAAACCGGCGAAGAAGAAACGTGAACTGACACAGTCGGATATTGACCGGATGCAAGCTCCTGCTGACGGACACCCGCGCAACCTTTCCGGACTGTTGGATAGCCTTCGCCTTTATCATATTCCTCCCTCCGAACAGTATGCAATCGTGCTGAAAAGTAATTACGGAGAAATCGGCGGTAAGGTTTGGAAGGGGTTCGGTGTCATTCGGGCAAGTGCCGGAAAGATCAAACTGCCCGGTCATTATTTGTTGAGTGTCCTGAATAACTGAATTAATGAGGATTATGATGCTATTATATTTTATAATGTATTGTAAATTAGTAGTATAGTAACAATCTTCCATATTAACGAATTTATTAACGCACACTTTTAAAATCTCTTGCACAGACAGAAATAAGGTCTTATATTTGCATTGTCGATAAGCTTAAAGACACAGACAAACTAGAATTATTAACGACTAAAAACTATTACAATTATGCCAGTATTGTACAAACCCTTCCAGTCAACTCTGGAAGACAAAAAAAGCGGTAAAAACTCTTCTACCCCCGAGTTGTACGTTCGGGAAACGTAGATTCCGCACAACTTTCGAAAGAAATAGCAGCCTACTCTTCCCTCTCTCCGGGTGACGTAAAAAACACACTCGACAACCTGGTGACGGTGATGGGACAACACTTGCAATCTTCGGAAAGCGTAAGCGTGGACGGTCTTGGTACCTTCCGTATGGTGATGGTGGCTCGTGGCAAAGGTGTGGAAACCTCTGACGAAGTGTCGGCTGCACAGGCTACGCTTACTGTCCGCTTCCAACCGACAACGACTAAGAATCATGACCGTACTACCGCTACCCGTTCGATGGTGACCGGTGCGAAGTGTGCCCGTTATGATAAACTTGTTTCCGATGCGGGTAGTGCAGGAGGCGGTAACTCCGGTGGAAGCGACAAGCCCGGCGGAGGCGGTAATGAAGGAGGCGGAGAAGCGCCCGATCCGGCTGCATAAATGACGTCACGGCAGTGAGGAATACACAAAATGTAAACGACAAACTTCGTAGGCTTAACTAAACATTTGGCTTTTAACTAAACTAGAAATCATCCACTAACATGAGGATTATCAACTTGATTGTGGTGCATTGCAGCGCCACGAGGGAGGATTGTACACTTTCACCGGAAGATTTGGACCGGTTACACCGGCGGCGCGGATTTAACGGAACAGGCTATCACTACTACATCCGCAAGGATGGAACAGTGCACCTTACCCGGCCCGTGGAACGCATCGGAGCACACGCCAAAGGTTTCAACGCTCACTCGATAGGTATCTGCTATGAAGGTGGTCTGGACTGCCGGGGATGCCCGGCAGATACCCGGACTCCGGCACAACGGGCTACGCTCCGGCAACTTGTTGAGCAGTTGCAAAGGAAATTCCCCGGCTGCCGGGTATGCGGACACCGGGATCTTTCGCCGGATCTCAATGGAAACGGTGAGATAGAGCCGGAAGAATGGATTAAACAGTGCCCGTGCTTTGAGGTGGCAAAGGAATTCAATGAGTTCGGAGCATTTGCCGATAGAACTGATGAGACTGGAAGTACGGAGAAACACAGAGTAACACAACACGTTAAAGAACAGAAAGGAGGTAAATTATGGCAATGAAGAAATCAGTATGGGATATGATCCTGAAGGTGGTTATCGCAGTGGCTTCGGCTTTGGCAGGCGTTTTGGGCGCTAATGCGATGAATTTGTAAGAAATACCTAGTATGTGAAAAAGCGCCTTCGGCAGACTATTTTTAACCGGCTGCCGGAGGCCTTTCAGACATGAAAATAAGACTAAACCAATTTATTAAACTATTCATTTTAAAGAACGACCATTTATGAATAAATTATATCTACACAAAAACAAAATGAGACTGGGGCAGTTACCTTTTATAGGGGTAATGTTTGGCTTTCTCTTTTTTTCTGCTTTCGTGCATGGGCAATCTACGAATACAATTTCATTGGATGTGCCGCAGGTTGTCCCGGTCTCTCCCACGGTGGCTGCCATGGAAAAATATCAGTCCTATCCGGTAAGCCACTGTACGGGCATTCCGGACATAACGGTACCATTATATGAGATTGTGGCAGGTGAAGTGACAATCCCTGTTACATTGTCTTATCATTCTTCCGGTCTGAAGCCGAAAGAGCGCAGCGGTGTTGCTGGAACGGGATGGACGTTGAACCTGGAACCTTCAGTAAGCCGCCATATCAATGGTGTGGCGGACGATGAATACAGGGAAGGTTGGTTTTACGTGGCAGATGAGCAAGTTCCCTGGCAACCGGACAAACAGATGGAGTTTTATGAGAAGAAAGTGAATAACGGGACTGACATGCGTCCGGATAAATTCATTTACAAACTGCCTCAAGGTGGAGGTAGCGGCTATTTTCGCACGCGTCACACGCCTATGTGGACGGTTCCCCGCAACAACGACCTGGTGAAGTGGAATTATGACGACACGATGAATATTACGGACGAGAACGGCCTTCAATATTATTTTGGAGGAACCTGTGAGAAAACAGGGGATAACATCACCCGCTGGCTGTGCAGCTCCATCTGTTCCGCACGGCATCCGGAGCATCAATTGGTGAACTTTTATTATGACTCCGGGCATCTTGTCAATCCGCGCACGTATTATAACCTGGATGAGCAGTTGATATTTAAAGATATAGATCGTCCTAACCGTGAGACGCTCCTGATAGACGGTCCCTCTTATTATCGTGTTTGTCCTCCGGATGATTATCAATCTTCGGAAGGGCTCCAAGAAGCCAGGTTGGAAAGTATCAGCCGGGATGAAGCCGGTGTGGGTTTCTCGGACCCTGTCCATTATACGGACGGCGACATAGAGGCTGCTTATGTGTCGATGGTTGAATTTCTTGATAATAGTCTGTCTGTCAGTTATAAGCGTGTTGGACGAGACGGTACTACTTCGAGTACGGTGCTTGATGAGATGGAGGTAAAGGATGGGAACGGAATGCTGGTGCGTACGATTAGATTTTATATCACTCCATACAATGACAACACTTCACTGACGAAGCTGGATTCGGTGCGTATATCTTCACCCGGGGTGGAAGACCGCGTATGGTCTTTCGATTATGGAGATGTCCGTCGCGTGCCCTCGATCTATACGACCTCCGTAGACCATTGGGGGTTCTGTAACGGTCCGGAAAACAGCGGACAAAGCAAGCTTCCGGGTATCCGGGAAGTGGTTTCGCTCGATCTTAATGGTTTTTCGAACATGCATAGTTTTGTGGTGAATTATCCGGGTGCTAACCGCAATCCGAGTCCGGGTTATGCGAAGCTCGGGGTTTTATCCCTGATAACCGATCCTCAGGGTGTACAAACCCGCTTCGGCTATGAAGGAAACTATGGCGCTTTCCGGGATAGTCGCAAGGACGAGTCCCACCGGGATTATCTTCATCCTGTAGGCGGTTTGCGTGTTTCCTCTGTTGAAAGTTATGACCCTCATACAAACCGTCGGATCAGGAAGAGTTATAAATATGGCCTGACCATTCCGAACGTTCCGAATTATGAACCTGTCTGGGGTGGTGGCGCTATCAGGCACATAGTGACGCAGCGTGATTATCAGTCGGATGGGATTGCCATCTATAGAGATCCTGCAACCAATGCGGAATGGAAAGAGGAACTGACAATTTATGGCTCCATGCCTGTCTCCAATATTACGTTGCATGACGGTAGTGCTGTCATGTACAATGTGGTGTCAGAGAAGACCCGGGGGGATGACGGTACTCAAACCACTACCATGTACTATTACGATGTGAAACGTCATGCTTTTGAAGACCTGTTGGTATGGGACGATAGTGATCCTTCCGGTTCCGTGAAACAATTTGTGGACGAATCTATTACCGAAAAGACAGAAGCTTTGGTGCGTCGTAAACCCTACTATTCGCATGAACCTTCCGGAGATTTCATCTATGGTAAAAGCAATCAGTTGTATGGTGCTTTACTTCGCACGGAATATTACCGTGGCAGTGAACTGGTTTCAGTCGTGGAGAATAGTTACTCAGCAAAGAAGATTGAAAACCAGCAAATACAGATATTGGTACCCGAACGGCATATTGTCACAGGTTGGAAAGAGTTTGAGGAGAGTGGTTACTCCGGTAAATATTCTGTCTTTACCACTCACCGCGAAAATTTGGATATAGACACGTACCGGCAGTTGGATAAGGAAGTTACCAAGCGATATTATACCTCCGAAGGTAAGCGGCATGTTTTTTCCACCGAGAAACGGTATGCGTATGATTACGACTTTCTTGATCCCGGTTTTTCCTTAAAGCCCCGGCGGGTGGAAACCATGCGTAGCGACAGTACAGCGGTGGTGGATACCTATGACTATCTGCTCAATTATCCCGCTATTCTTTCCTACCATAAGCATACGGAGGGAGAAAACAACCGGGAAAGCCGTATTCTTTTTAACGCCGGCAGTTGCCTTCCGCAGAAAGTGCAGTCGCGTACGGACAAGCAGGCGGACTTTCGGGACGAAGTGGTTTACCGCCGCTATGACGCATCCGGCAACGCTGTCGAGATAGCTGGAAAGGATGGAACTCCCGTCAGTTTCCTCTGGAGTTATAACAACTGTTTCCCCATTGCTCGAATAGAGAATGCGACAATCGATGAGGTATGTGCAGCTCTGGAGATTGAGTCGGCCGATGAATGGACATACGATAGTGTCCCGGATTCCGATGTACGGGTCAGGATCGGCTCTTTAAGAGAACTGCTTCCCGATGCACGCGTTACTACCTACGAATACGTTTCTCTGCACGGTGTGACGGCAATTACCGATCCTAACGGTGTCACCACCCGCTTCGATTATGATAATTACAGCCGACTGACCGACAACTATTATCTGGATGCAAACGCCCGTAAAGTAATGCTGCAGAAGTATGTTTATCATTTCGGAAAATAAAAGGAATACAGGAAAACTGGATAATTTAAAAATTGACAAAACTAGAAATTATGATACGAAAATTATTCTTATTGATGTTATTTGCGACTTGTTCGTACAGCCTGTTCGGGCAGTCTTCATTCTATCATCGTATGGAAACGGCGATAGATATTGGAACTTATGACAGTGAGTTTTTTTATGAAGGAACGTTTGACACGCGTAAGTTCTCAAACGACTATGTGCTTCCTTCATATAAAGAACCCGACTTTTCATTTGGTAACGAGATATTCTTTAAGTTGACGCTGACACGTTCCATGGATGTCGGAATTGGGATAAACGGTCCTTCGGAAGTAGGTACTTTTGCCCATATATTGGATGTAACAGGTAAGGAAGTAGACCGCTTAAATTTGGGGTATGCAGACTTATGTATTTCCTTGCTTCCCGGCACGTATTATATTGTGGCGGAGTCTATGGACTATGGTGCGGGCAAGGTTGTTGAGGAAGGTCTTATTTACTTGTATATCTATATTGACGAGCGTGAGATAGGTGAGGATTTCTATTACCCGATGGATCTTGGCACCTTTGGCAGTGAGTTTACCGTTTCGCATACGGATAACATTACAGAATACATATCTGATTATGAACCGGGTGCCGACAACCATGACGACTATCATGACATGGTGTATTGCTTTACTCTACAGTCTCCTGTTCGTCTGAAGCTGGAGAATAGCTCGGAGTATTGTTATACCTTGTTGAAACGTTGGGAGGACGACGTGGTGGAACCGATATACGCCGCCTCGGAAAATCTGATGTATTATGATTTGGAACCGGGCATTTATTATATCCATACCTGGGCACTTGGCTGGGGATATATTTGGCAGACCGTTTCCCTCACGGGTACTCCTATTCCGGCGGGGAGCAGTTTTTCTTCTCCTATTGATATTGTGAATGAAGACGAAAACTATGGTTTCTGGTATTATGGCACCTTTGATACTTCCACGCTTGTAGGTAGCAAAATGACCGTAAAAGCCGGTAATGAAGTTTATTACCGTATGAATTTAACAATGCCAATGAGTTTTATTATCAGTACTTGCGATTCTGAAGTGAGGGATACCTACTTGGGAGTATATTCTTCGAACCAGGAACTGCTGTATGAGAATGATACAGCTAGTGGTCGTGGAGCCTGTGATAACGGCGAACATGCTTATCTTCCGATATCTTATCTTACACCGGGCACGTACTACATCGTTGTAGATGGTTCTACCAATGGTATTATCAGTTTGGCGGTGAATGGCCGTTTATCCGGTCCTATTGGCAACGATCCGGATACTGCTATTGACGCAGGCACATACGGTCTTCTGTTTACAGACACACGGGACACGTCTCTTTATGGCGACCGCACCAGCGGTTTTATATCCGGCTGCACTCCTTTTAATGATGTGTTTTACAAATTCACATTGACCTCTCCGATGGATTTGCGGGTCAGCCATTGCGGCTCTGTATTGTCTGAAACGCATCTTGGTCTGCTTGATTCCACTCGTTCCATGCTTTATTCAAGCGCCGACTCTTGCGAAATAAAAGTGGACAGCCTTCCTGCCGGCACATATTATATTGTTTCCGAGGGAAATAGTGCGAATGGCTTTATTACTACTAATCTTGAGACACTTGTGTCTCAAGATTCGCTGTCTCCTACATCTACGCAACCGTATGTACTATCGTACGTTCCGACAGTTGCTACGGATGATGTCCTTTCTTTAGCGGATGATGAAGTCCGCCATGAAATTCAGTATTACGATCATTTCGGTAACCCTACGGTCAAGGTTCAGCACGGCTTTTCCCCATTGGGGCATGACCTGATCACATTGCAGGACTACGATGCCCTGAACCGGGCCAGCAAACTCTGGCTTCCTGTGGCGTATGGTAGCAGTGACGGATCTTATGTGAATCCCGGCAAATTGTCGCAAACCGCCCGTTCCTTTTCTCTTTACGGCATGGATTCACATCCCTACAGCCTTACTGTGTATGACGGCTCCGCATTGAACGAGGTGGTGGAGGAATATGGTCCTGGCAAGAACTGGCATACTACGGGACATTCCGTAAAGAATGATCGCATGACGAACGTTTTAGCATCCGTCCGTCTTTATGGTGTGGGTGAAAATTTCTCGCTTACAATGTCCGGCCTTTATTCTCTGTGTACGCTGGATGCTGTCCGCACTACCGATGAGGACGGAAATGTAATTTACGAGTTCAGGGACAAAACCGGTCGAACGCTTCTGACCCGGCAGATGAACGGTGACGAAGCTCATGATACCTATACGGTATATGACAATTACGGTAATGTCTGCTTCGTACTTCCTCCGCTGGCTGCGGATAGTTTGACGGCAGTACAGTCATACGCTGAAAGCCATCCTGTTTTGCAGAAGTATGCTTACATCTATCATTATGACAAGTATAATCGTTGTATCTATAAGAAACTCCCCGGTTGTGACCCTGTTTACACGATTTATGACGCTGCCGACCGACCTGTTTTTACTCAAGACGGTGAACAGCGCAAACGAAACGAGTGGTCTTTCAGTATTCCCGACGGGTTTGGCCGTGTTGTATTGAGCGGCATTTGCAAGAATCAACCGGCTTATGGTGCGGAGTCCACCCCTCTTGATACTGTTGTTGTAAAAGCCGTTTGGGCGAATGAAGAGAATCCGTTGAAAGGTTACCGTTTGGAAGGTATAACCTTAAGTTCCCCGACTGTCTTGTCGGTCAGCTATTACGATTCCTACGATTTCCTTGGTAAAAACGGTATTCCCGATGACGCAACGACAGCTTACTGCGAAACAGCCGGTTATGGCAAACGTTATGGAGATAATTGCAAAGGCCAGCAGACGGGAAGCTTGACCGCTCGTTTTACTGACAGGGAATATACAGGCTTCATTTACTCTGCATTGTACTATGACGACCGCTACCGCGTTATCCAACGTAAGGGCAATAACGGGCAGCACGGTACTGAATCCGTTTATACGGCTTACAACTTCGAGGGTAGCCCAACGAAAGAGAAACATGTGCACAGCGCTCCCGGACAGGCACCGGTTACCGAGGTTCATACTTATACCTACGACCTTGCGAACCGCCTGTTGAAGAGCGTTTATCAATTGAATGACAGGGATTCTATCACTTTGGTTGACAATATTTACGACGAGGTCGGTCGTCTGTTTGTAGACAGGCGCAACGGTGTTCCTGAATTGCGTACAAATTACAGCTACAATCTCCGTTCTTGGCTGAAAGGAGTCAGCAGCCCGTTATTCAGCCAGACTTTGAACTATCAGGAGACTATTAATGATATTGCCCCTTGCTATAATGGTAATATCAGCAGTTTGTTTTGGCGTACGGCACAGAATGATGCTTCAAACGCATTGATAAGTTCTCCTGAAAAAGGTTATAGTTTTACCTATGACGGCCTTTCCCGCCTGAAAGACGCTGTATATGGTGAAGGTGCAAGCCTGAATCAAAACCGGAACCGTTTCAACGAACAGATAACCGGTTATGACAAAATGGGTAATATTCTGGGTCTGCTTCGTTACGGTCAAACGGGTACGGATTCTTACGGTCTGATTGACAACCTGAATCTGACCTACCATGGCAATCAACTAGAGTCCGTTTATGACAATGCCACCAACTGCGTATTTGGCAATGGTATGGAATTTAAGGATAATGCCGATGAGGCGGTAGAGTATGAATATGATAAAAACGGCAATCTGACTAAAGATTTAAACAAAAATATAAGTGGAATTCAATATAATATCTTAAATTTGCCTAGTCACATTAGCTTTGCTGACGGAAGTAGTATTGAATATGAATATGCGGCAGATGGCAGTAAAGTCCGTACTACGCATACTATAAACAATAACGTCACGTCCACTGTTTATTGTGGCAATGCGATCTATGAGAACGGCAGTTTGAAGATGTTGCTGAATGAAGTTGGTTATTATAGCTTCCAAGATAACAAGTTCCACTTTTACATTAAAGATCATCAGGGAAATATCCGTATAGTTGCTGATGAAGCCGGTAAAGTCGATGAAGTGAATGATTATTATCCTCTTGGCGGTTTGATGTCTAATGTATACAATAATGTGCAGCCTTATAAGTATAATGGTAAAGAGCTGGATCGGAAAGGCGGATTGAATTGGTATGATTATGGGGCGAGACATTATGATGCGATGATTGGACGTTGGCACGTGGTGGATCCGATGGCGGAGAAATATTATGGTTGGAGTCCGTGTACGTATTGTTTGGCAAATCCGATAAAATATGTAGATATTATTGGTGCTTTTACATCTCCTTATTACACAGAGGATGGTCAATTTTTGGGCGTAGATGAAAATGGGTTTACAGGTAATATTTACATTACAGATGAGGAAGTTTTTGAAAAGTATTCTAAAAACGGAATTGCTAATTCAAAAGATATTCAGAAAGATATGAATACTATTTTAATGAAAGATAAACTTTTAACTTCAGCAGCTGAATCTCATATATATACAGATATACTAAAGAAAAGCACGGATGCAAAACTTGATGTGTCGCAACTTTATAACGGTGAAGTGTCAATTGTGGAAGATGTGGTGAAGAGAAAAGATGAGGTTGTAGGGGTAGGATATAATAATCCAGAAGGGCATAGAAATGCTCCTAAGTACAGTCAATCGTATGTTGATGGAAAAATTAGAGTAACTGTAGCACAAGGTTCTAATCAGCATGATTTATATACGGTAGAAAGTGTGCAAAACTATTTAGGGGTGCATGAGTATTATGGTCATGGAATCAACAATTGGAGTCAAAAGGATACACATTGGAAATGTTATAATGCTCAAATGAATCATCCAACTTTTAGTAAATTACCTAAAGATCAACAATATGAAATCAAAACAAGAAAATATCACTATTATATCAATCGTAATCGTTAGGCGATTTATATGTTTTTTCGGTATAGCGATAATATTTGTGCTCAATGGGTATGCTCAAATAAACGAGTTGTCAATAGAATTGGAAATAGTAAGTATCAGTAAAGGAGATTATCATCCGAGTCCTCAAGAGTTGGTTAAAGGAGATACTTTTCCAAAACGAATTGATTTTGAATTCATTGTATATAACAATAGTAATAAAATGCTTATGATTGGCTCAAATACTCGTTGTTATTATCATTTTGATGGAAAAGATACTAACTGTGAAGAAATAGGACGTTTCTTAATGATAAATGGTATGGATACTATTCCTCTTTATACGGACAGGTATTATTTGCATCCTAACCCGCATTCTGGCGTAAAAGCGATTTGGGGAATTATAGAAAGTTCAAAGGATTCTAAGACTTGTCCCATATTTACTCCATTTCTTAGGCGTTGGACTAATGTGGGCAACGATAACATTAAAGAACTTTATAACTATTTGAAATCTTCTCGTTTTGTATATGTTCCAATACTAGCAGATTATCAAAGAGCACTTAATAAAATTAACAATAAATCAATAATTGACTGTATTATTTATCCTCGTAATACACTTGAGGTGAAAAAGAAAGAGCCTTTTTCTGTTTTTGTTGGTTATTCAGAGGAGAAGGATCATGACTATATTTATCCTTCAGAAGATAAATAAAAACGAGATATTAGGAGTATGGTATTTTATCTAGATTATTGTCTTACCCTGATATAGGTTGACTATTTTGTAATCTCATTTGGTTGTTACCCTGATATGGAACTAGAAATTATTCTGTGTCAGGGTATTTTTTACATAAATGCGGAAATGAAAAGTTGTTTTCTCAATGTAATATCTTAAATTTGCCTAGTCACATTACGTTTGGCAATGACTATAGTATTGAATAGAAATATGTAGTAGGCAGGGAAATCTATGTGTGATGTAACTTGCTGAAATTGAAGTACAGTGATTTGACGGTTGATATGAGTGCTGTAGAACTATATGTGAGAGATAAACAAGGTAAGCTAATTAAAGATGTGTGTAACACGAGTGTTATAAATGGATTAAGAGGATATAACAGCATTGGCTGTAAATAATGTAAGTAAGGCTATAATGTACTTGGACTGCCTATAATATAACGATGTTACAACTTGTGAGGAATAGTAAAGTTAATCAGTGCTATTTTGAGGTTGATGTATAGGTTTAAAAAATAATTGATTATGAAAAAGTATTTTATGCTAATAGTGTTATTGATTGGAGTACTATCATGCAGAATAGATAAGGCTGGTAGTTATGAGATGAAAGTGTTTAATGAGATTTTTGATAACTTGGTTGAGGAGATGGGAGCATTAAGTAGTTTTGAAATTCCTCCTCCAATACCATTTCTTGATAACAACAATCCAATAGCGTATGACACTGTTGGATATGATAAAAAGATTGTTGAGATTGAGAGAAAAAATAGAAAAATGAGAGATACGACCTTTGTTATTGCTGTTTTTGATACTCTATTCACTTGTTGTAATCTAAATTTAGATGTTGAATATATCGGAAAACAATTAATAGAGCCGGATTATACCGAGGCACTTAACTCTATGAATAAACAATCAATACAAAGTCGTCTACTGGATTTGTCTGAAATAGAGAATAGAAAACGGTTCATATTGAAATACACTTCAGAGTTTCCCGAAGGATTTAAGATATGGGAAAGAGAAAACTATAATTTTCTTTTTTCAGGAATATTGAGAATGTCGAGGATATACTTTGATAAAGAAAAGCGAGTTGGACTTTTTTATTGTTCTTATGCTTGTGGGCGGCTTTGCGGAGAGGAAACAATTATATGTATTCGCAAAATTAATAAAAAATGGATCATTGAAAAAGTAGTAGAGCTGGGTGTATCGTAATAGTTATCTCTATAAAGAACCATTATGAAGATTATGGTTGCAAATTATCTGGAAATTCAGCTAAGAATCAATGAAATGTGTCTTATTTCAGTAAACAGGAGAACGATTTTGTTGCATATAATATATCATGTACTAATCCTGTATTTGGTAATGGTTTGTAACTCAAGAACAATGTCAATGAATCAGATAAAGATGATAAAATAGCAATCTGGCTAACGATTTAAACAAGGAGATATTTGGAGTTTGATATATAATTGTTTAAATTTGTTTAATAAGATGCAGTTTGAAAATGATGACAGTATTTTTTTATGATGCAGATGTAACTAAGGCTTGGTGTTGTATATCTAACAAGTATGGCTCTGTATCTCTTTTGATGATTGGATGGCTGATGTATATAGAATTGTATACAAAATAACCACAGATGATTTAAAGTCAAATAATGAGTTAATATGAAAATAATAATAAAATTAATACCATATTATTGGATTATTCAAGGTCTATTAATTGCGATAACTATTCGAGGATTGGGTAGCTTACCATTTATTGGATGCATATTATTGATAGTTTGTACTATATTACATCAAAAAGTAAATGCTAAATACACAAAAGTGTTTTCAATATTATATATGATATATTCAATTATATTCATAATCATACAGGGGATCGTATTTCTTTTCTTCGGTTTTTATAATATTCATATTTTGATATTAATAGTTGCTATATTGAATGTTGCTTTATCGTTTATACAGTTGAGATATTCTGATAAATAATATATTAAATTAGCGTAGCTACATGTCTACGCGTCAGCAGAACATACAAGAAATAAACTAAATAAGCACCCAAAAGATCAAAAAGAAAAGCTCAAGATAGAGGTGGTGAAAAAGGAGATGTGCGAAGAACTAGATATAAATAGTAAGGTATGGAAAAAGGAAAATTGTATTCGTTTGAAATAAAAGGTTGGAAAGAACCTATATGCGGAATCGTTGAGGCATTTAGTGTTGATTGGATATTAATAAAATGGATTATTAATGATTTTCTGTTTGATGGATATTCTGTGATTCAGAGGAGGCATATAAAGAAATGCTTTCAAGATGAGAATCTCTTATTTAAAGAATCTGTATTACGAGCAAAAGGTGTAATGGATATTCCTACTCCAGAAATTCCTATAGATAGCAAAAGTGCACCTCTTAAATGGTTTTGTGATAATATGAATATCGTTCTTGTATCTCCTATAGATGAATCAGTCTGTGATGTGGGAAAAATAACGAAAGTTTTAAATAGAGTTTTTTATCTTAAAACGATGGATTGTGAGGGAAAATGGGATAATGTTTACGATAATTGTTTACTAAGTGAAATTGTGTCATTTAGTATTGATACTGATTATGTGAAGTCTCTATTGATTTACAGTCTGAAATTTGAAAAATAGGAATTGATTAAAGTTTTTATTTTATGGAAAATAAAAGACTATATACTATTTATATTAAAAACTGGAAGGATCCCATATCGGGAATAATAGAATCATCTTCCAATTATTGGGTATTAATAAAAAGGATACCTAATGATTACATATTGGATGGGTTTGCATTTATTCAAAAATGTCATATAGAATCATACAAACGCACAGAGGAAGATCGTTTTAAAGAGAAAATATTGATAGCTAAAGGGATTATGGATATACCAGTCCCAGAATTCTCTATATCTAATAGGTTGGATCTTTTGAATAGGCTCAATGCTCTGCAATGTGTTGTTGAAATTCAAACAGATCTGGAATCCTCTTTTTTTATTGGAAAGCTAGAAGAGGTGAAAACCTCCATTTTTCGATGGAAATCAATGGATAATCGAGGAAAATGGGAAAATGATCTTCGTCAATTGCGAGTTAGAGATATTGTTTCTATTAACGTAAATACTGATTATGTCACTTCATTAGTGGCCTATAATCAATCTCTTTAAAGTCAAAGATAGAGTTGTCCTGATACGAGCTGTTAAAACTACTCTTATACTGTACCAGAGACAACTCTTCTATTAAAAGTCCTTAACAAAACCCCAATCCATCACTTTTTATTTGTTTCTTTGCACCAAATTCGGGTATAGTGTTGTCTTGTCATTCGAGGCAGCACTTAATTTTGCTTAGATAGTTAATGGAGAAACTCAGTATAAATGCTTGTCCGGTGTGTGGCGGTGCGCACTTGAAACGCGTCATGACTTGTACGGATTTTTATGCTTCGGGCGAACAGTTTGAACTGTATTCGTGTGAGGACTGTGGATTTACATTCACACAAGGAGTCCCCGTGGAAGCAGAGATAGGCAAGTATTATGAGACTCCCGACTATATCTCTCACACTGATACGCGCAAAGGCGCGATGAATAATATCTACCATTATGTACGTTCCTATATGCTGGGCCGCAAAGCGCGCTTGGTAGCCAAGGAAGCGCATCGTAAAACAGGGCGTTTGCTTGATATAGGTACGGGAACCGGTTACTTTTCTGACACGATGGTTCGCCGGGGATGGAAAGTGGAGGCGGTGGAGAAAAGTCCGCAGGCACGTGAGTTTGCGAAGTTGCATTTCGATCTGGACGTAAAGCCCGAATCGGCTTTGAAAGAGTTTGCTCCCGGCAGCTTTGATGTTATCACCCTTTGGCATGTGATGGAACATTTGGAACACCTTGATGAAGTGTGGCAGCGACTTCATGAGTTGCTGACAGAAAAAGGAGTATTGATTGTAGCTGTACCCAACTGCTCTTCTTATGATGCTCAACGCTACGGCGAGTATTGGGCGGCATACGACGTTCCCCGTCATCTCTGGCATTTTACTCCGGGCACTATACAACAATTGGCTTCCCGTCATGGCTTTATTATGGCGGCGCGTCATCCGATGCCGTTCGATGCGTTCTACGTATCCATGTTGAGCGAAAAACATCGTGGCAGTTCATGCAGTTTCCTGAAAGGGATGTTTGCCGGAACGTTAGCGTGGTTTAATGCTTTAGGACGGAAAGAACGCAGTAGTTCCATGATTTATGTATTCCGAAAAAAGAGATAACGCATGGGAAATCAAAACAAATATAAGTCAGGTTCAATCTTCGACATGCAGTTCATCACATCGAGTATCAGTACGACACTGGTGTTGCTGCTGTTAGGACTGGTTGTCTTTTTCGTGTTGACGGCGCACAATCTTTCCGTATATGTTCGCGAGAATATCAGTTTCTCCGTTCTTATCAGTGACGACATGAAAGAAGCGGATATACTGAAACTTCAGAAGAAACTGAATCAGGAACCTTTCGTGAAACAATCCGAATACATCTCTAAAAAACAAGCATTGAAAGAGCAGACGGAGGCAATGGGAACTGACCCGGAAGAATTCCTGGGCTATAACCCCTTTACCGCTTCCATCGAAATCAAGCTTCATTCCGACTATGCCAATTCCGACAGCATCGCGAAGATAGAGAAAATGATTAAAAAGAACACCAATATTCAAGACGTGCTCTATCGAAAGGAACTGATTGACGCTGTGAATGATAATATACGAAATATCAGCCTGGTGCTACTCGCTCTGGCAGTGGTGCTCACTTTTATTTCTTTTGCTCTGATAAACAATACAATAAGGCTGGCCATCTACTCGAAACGCTTCCTCATTCATACAATGAAACTGGTAGGGGCGAGTTGGGGATTCATCCGAGGACCATTCCTCCGAAAGAATGTATGGAGCGGAATACTGGCAGCCATTGTTGCCGATTCCGTATTGATGGGAACCGCCTATTGGGCGGTGACGTACGAGCAGGAATTGCTTCAGGTCATCACGCCTGAAGTCATGTTGATTGTCTGTGCAAGCGTATTGGTATTTGGAATTGTAATAACGTGGCTATGTGCCTATTTCTCGATGAATAAATACTTGAGAATGAAAGCCAACAGCCTGTACTATATTTAGCGGATGGCGAGCGGCTGATTGCAAACCTGTGTTTGTGTGTGGTTAGCATCCGTAACGCCCGGCTGATAGATTAAGGGAATGATTGTAATTAGTAATTTGTAATTAAATAAACTATGTCTGACAAGCAGAAATTTGCCTTTGATAAAGTGAACTTTATCTTGCTCGCGATAGGGATGGCGATTGTTATTATCGGCTTTCTATTGATGACGGGACCTACATCGTCCGAAACCTCTTTTGAACCCGATATTTTCAGTGTACGCAGAATCAAGGTAGCGCCGGTCGTTTGCCTGTTTGGTTTCTTGTCTATGATATATGCTGTGTTGCGTAAACCTAAAACAAAAGTAGAACAATAAAGAAATATGAGTTGGTTAGAAGCATTAATCCTTGGGCTGATTCAGGGGTTGACAGAGTACTTGCCTGTAAGCAGTAGTGGTCATTTGGCCATTGGGGCGGCATTGTTTGGGATACAGGGGGAGGAGAATCTGGCATTCACGATTGTGGTACATGTAGCTACGGTGTGTAGTACATTGGTGATTCTGTGGAAGGAGATAGACTGGATTTTCCGCGGCTTGTTCAAGTTCAGGATGAATGATGAGACGCGATATGTCATCAACATATTGATTTCAATGATCCCGATTGGTATCGTAGGAGTGTTCTTTAAGGATTATGTGGAGACGATTTTCGGTTCGGGACTGCTGATTGTGGGCTGTATGTTGTTGTTGACTGCCGCCCTGCTGACTTTCTCTTATTACTATAAGCCGCGTCAGAAAGAAAAAATCTCGATGAAGGATGCTTTGATTATCGGTATCGCACAAGCTTGCGCGGTTATGCCGGGGTTATCCCGTTCGGGGTCTACCATTGCTACGGGGCTTCTGTTGGGTGACAACAAGGCGAAATTGGCACAATTTTCTTTCCTGATGGTTATTCCGCCTATCTTGGGGGAAGCGTTACTCGATGGAATGAAGATGATGAATGGCGAAGATGTGGTAGGTGATATTCCTGCGTTGTCGCTGATTGTCGGTTTTCTGGCTGCTTTCGTGGCGGGTTGCCTGGCTTGTAAGTGGATGATTAATGTGGTGAAGAAAGGAAAACTGATCTATTTCGCTATTTATTGCGCGATAGCAGGGTTGGTAACGATTATATTGAGCTGATGAATTTTAAAAAAGGAGAAGTACTGTTTTTCAATAAACCTCTTGGCTGGACTTCATTTAAGGTAGTAGGGCACGCCCGCTATCATATTTGCCGTCGGATCGGAGTGAAGAAACTAAAAGTCGGCCATGCCGGAACGTTGGATCCTCTTGCAACGGGGGTGATGATTGTATGCACAGGCAAGGCAACCAAACGAATAGAAGAGTTTCAATATCACACGAAGGAGTACGTCGCAACGTTGCGTTTGGGTGCTACTACCCCGTCATACGATTTGGAACATGAAATAGATGCCATCTACCCTACCGAGCATATCACAAGGGAGCTGGTGGAAGAAGTGTTGACGCGCTTTATCGGTGCCATCGATCAGGTGCCTCCTGCTTTCTCTGCCTGTATGGTAGATGGTAAACGTGCCTACGAACTGGCCCGGAAAGGCGAAGAAGTCGAACTAAAAGCAAAACAGCTTGTTATCGACGAGATTGAATTGCTGGAATGTCGCCTGGACGATCCGGAACCGATGATTCAAATCCGTGTCGTATGCAGCAAAGGAACATATATTCGTGCTCTGGCGCGTGATATTGGTGAAGCGCTCCATAGCGGAGCCCATCTGACAGGATTGATCCGCACCCGTGTAGGTGACGTCCGGTTGGAAGACTGCCTGAACCCCGAACACTTTAAAGAGTGGATTGACGGACAGGAAATAGAAAATGAGGAAGAAAATAATTAACGTAATAAGGAATAGATATGAAATTATCACAATTCAAATTTAAGTTACCCGAGGATAAGATCGCTCTACATCCTATGAAATATAGGGATGAGTCTCGTTTGATGGTATTGCATCGTAATACAGGTAAGATTGAGCACAAGATGTTCAAAGATGTGTTGGACTACTTTGATGATAAAGATGTGTTTATATTCAACGATACGAAGGTATTCCCTGCCCGTTTGTATGGTAACAAGGAAAAGACAGGTGCTCGTATCGAAGTATTCTTGTTGCGTGAGTTGAATGAAGAACTTCGTTTGTGGGACGTATTGGTCGATCCGGCACGTAAGATCCGTATCGGTAACAAACTGTATTTCGGTCCGGATGATTCGATGGTGGCCGAAGTGATTGATAACACCACTTCCCGTGGGCGTACGCTCCGTTTCCTTTATGACGGACCTCATGATGAGTTCAAAAAGGCTTTGTACTCTTTGGGTGAGACTCCCCTTCCCCACTCTATCATCAACCGTCCCGTAGAACCGGAAGATGCAGAACGCTTCCAGTCTATCTTTGCGAAGAACGAAGGTGCGGTGACAGCTCCGACTGCTAGTTTGCACTTCAGCCGTGAGTTGATGAAACGTTTGGAAATCAAAGGTATAGACTTTGCATATATCACTTTGCACGCTGGTTTGGGTAACTTCCGCGACATCGACGTAGAAGACTTGACAAAGCATAAGATGGATTCGGAACAAATGTTTGTAAACGAAATGGCGGTGAAAACTGTTAACCGTGCCAAAGATAACGGCAGAAATGTTTGTGCGGTAGGTACGACCGTAATGCGTGCTATTGAAAGCGCAGTCAGCACCGACGGACATTTGAAGGAATTCGAAGGGTGGACTAATAAGTTTATCTTCCCTCCGTATGAGTTTACCGTAGCCAATTCAATGATTTCCAATTTCCACATGCCGCTTTCTACCCTGCTGATGATTGTAGCTGCTTTCGGTGGTTATGACCAGGTGATGGATGCTTACCATGTAGCATTGAAGGAAGGTTACCGTTTCGGCACGTATGGAGATGCAATGCTGATTCTGGACAAATAATGGCAAAAGTTTATTTGGGACTCGGCACTAACCTTGGAGATAAAGAACAAAATCTTCGGGATGCCGTGCAAAAAATAGAAGAGCAGGTAGGGAAAGTACTTTCCCTGTCTGCTTTTTATATAACTGCCCCCTGGGGCTTTGCTTCAGAAAATAGTTTTCTAAATGCGGCCGCTTGTGTAGAGACGGAATTATCTCCATTGGAAGTATTGCAAGAGACGCAAATGATTGAAAAGGAGCTGGGGCGTACCAAAAAGTCCGTCAACGGAATATATAGCGACCGCCTGATTGATATTGACCTGTTACTTTATGAAGATTTAGTGCTTTCTGTGATTTCTGCTTCCGGAGCAGAGTTAATCCTCCCCCATCCGTTGATGACAGAACGTGACTTCGTTATGAAACCACTGGCGGAAATTGCTCCCGGATTAGTGCATCCGGTACTCGGAAAAACGATGAAAGAGCTTACTTCTTCTTTTTCTCCGCAATAAACACCGGCAAATAGGCGATGCATCCTATCAGTACTGCATACAGCAAATGAATCTCCTGAAACGGCTTGTCGATGAAATGGCAAACAATGGCATAGATAGCAATCGTGAATCCTACATAGAGCGCCAGCATCAAAAGCGTTTTTAATTTCTTATTTAGAATCATTATAAATCTATTTATGTGTTAAATACGTGGCAAAGATACTCATTATCTCCAAAATCTCTTTATCTTTGCAACCGAAATGAAAGTGTGGACAGATTTGAGTAGCTTGCAACCACGGAAAAAAATGCTAAAACACGTCTGATTGACGCCTTTCGGCTTATCCTTTGCAGCACTCGCCTCTCCTACTCTCTCATTCTTGATTCTTATTTTTTAATTCTTAATTTAAGAAAGATGGGATACTTATTTACATCCGAATCGGTGTCAGAAGGACACCCCGACAAGGTAGCCGATCAAATATCGGATGCCGTGCTTGACAAACTGTTGGCTTACGACCCCAGTTCGAAAGTAGCTTGCGAAACACTAGTGACTACCGGACAAGTGGTGCTAGCGGGTGAAGTGAAAACAAAAGCGTACGTTGACCTACAACTCATTGCACGCGAAGTGATTAAGAAAATCGGTTATACCAAAGGAGAGTACATGTTCGAAAGCAACTCTTGTGGTGTACTTTCCGCTATTCATGAGCAAAGCCCCGATATCAACCGTGGTGTAGAGCGTCAGGATCCGATGGAACAGGGTGCAGGCGACCAGGGAATGATGTTTGGTTATGCTACCAATGAAACGGAAAACTACATGCCGCTTTCTCTTGATTTGGCACACCGCATTCTGCAAGTGCTGGCCGACATCCGTCGTGAAGGAAAGGTAATGACTTACCTCCGCCCCGATGCTAAAAGCCAGGTTACTATCGAATATGATGACAACGGAACGCCTGTCCGTATCGATACAATCGTTGTTTCTACACAACATGATGACTTTATCCAACCGGAAGATGACTCTCAAGCTGCTCAACTGAAAGCTGACGAAGAAATGTTGTCTATCATCCGCCGTGATGTGATCGAGATTCTGATGCCTCGTGTAATTGCTTCTATTCATCACGATAAGGTATTGGCACTGTTCAATGATAAAATCATCTATCATGTGAATCCTACCGGAAAATTTGTAATCGGTGGTCCTCACGGAGATACCGGTTTGACCGGTCGTAAGATTATCGTTGATACTTATGGCGGTAAAGGTGCTCACGGTGGTGGCGCTTTCTCCGGAAAAGATCCTAGTAAGGTAGACCGTAGTGCAGCTTATGCAGCACGTCACATCGCAAAGAATATGGTTGCGGCAGGTGTAGCAGACGAAATGCTTGTACAGGTGAGCTATGCTATCGGTGTGGCTCGTCCGATCAATATCTTTGTCGATACTTACGGCCGTTCTCACGTCAACATGACTGATGGCGAGATTGCGCGTGTTATCGACCAATTGTTCGATCTTCGTCCGAAAGCTATCGAGGAACGTCTGAAACTTCGTAATCCTATTTATCAGGAAACAGCTGCTTACGGTCACATGGGACGTGAACCGCAAGTGATAACGAAGAAATTTTTCTCTCGTTACGAAGGAGACAAAACTGTGGAAGTGGAACTCTTTACATGGGAAAAACTCGACTACGTAGATAAAATTAAAGCTGCTTTTGGTCTGTAAAACAGTCTGAAACAGGGCTTAACTTGTTAAGAAAGAGCTGCAATTTCAACTTCCTTTAATGGAAATTGAAGTTGTAGCTCTTGATTTTTAATAAGTTATATTTAAATAAATGTTTTTTGGCTACTAAGTATGTTTTATCGGAAATTGCTACTTTTGTATCGTAAAATAAAACAGACTGCTAAATGAAAACAAGATGTTGTTGTTCTAAACGCTATTTATTGGTGTTCTCTATTTTACTTGTCAGCGTAGGTAGCATTTTTATGTCTGTCTCTCTTTCTTCCTGTTCCTCTCCTTCAGTGAAGAATCCATTGTTATTATGCGCTGATTCATTAATGGAGACATGTCCTGACAGTGCCTTATCTATTTTGGAATCAATTACCTGTCCGCAGAAAATGCCACGTGCTGACCGGGCGCTTTATGCGCTACTGCTCACCCAGGCACGGCATAAAAACTATATTGCTTTAGAGGATGATTCATTGATAAAAACGGCTGTTGACTATTATGGTGATAAGAAGAAAAGTTTGCGTGCTGCAAAGGCTCATTATTACTGGGGAGCTATTTATAGCGAGAAAGGATATGCCTCATTTGCCGTCGAAGAATATCTGACGGCAATTCGATTGATGCCTGTTAGGAATGAATTCTTAGCAATGATTTATGATAATCTTGCAGAATGTTATGAAGAGGATCGTTTGTACAATGTAGCAATAGAAAACTATCGTGCGGCTTATCAGATATTGAAAGGCAAAGATGAACAGACATATCCGATGAGAGGGATTGCGCGTGTGTTTTTATTGCAAAATGAAAAGGATAGTGCATTATATTATTATCAACAAGCTCTTGATTGTGCATTGGCAGATCAAGATTCTAGTTTGATAGGAGCTCTTTATCACGATTTAGCTATGGTTTATAGTGAGAAAAAGGATTATATTCAAGCAGATAAATTTGTGTCGAAAGCAATTCTATTACAGGGGCAGGATGCTATTAATACTTGTTTGTCAAAGGCTCAAATTATGTTGAATCTGAATAAACTAGATTCTGCCAGTTATTTTTTTAGTAAGAACATGGATGAGCTTGATATTTATGGAAAGGCCGTTTGTTATGATGGTATGTATCAGATAGCGAAGAGAAAGGGAGAGTGGAAAACTGCAACAGAGAATATGGATGCTTATAAGATACTTTATGATTCTATGCAGATTATGACTGATAATGAGGAGCTAAACCGCCTTATGGATAAACATCAACTGGAAGAGCATAAAAGATTATTGTCAGAGCATACTAGAACGCTAATTTTTAGTTTGATTACTGCATTTTCTTCTTTAATGATTATATGTGTTTTCTGTTTTATGTGGAACGACAGAAAAAGGAAAAAGCATTATATAGCTCTACAGCATGAATTGACCCAAAAACGAGTGGATACTATGCTGTTAAAAGAAGAAGAGCTTTCTGAATCTAATAAGGAACATATAGATAAGAAAAGATCGGAATTGACCGAACAACAGATTCAATTATGTATATCAGTACTTAAAACAACTGATTGCTACGATCAATTGGAAGCGTTGGAGAGAGCAACTCCTAAACAGTTATTGGTGATGCGTAGCTTGAGGAAGGAAATACGTTCTGATATTTCTAATGCATTTGTTGATGTGATGATGAACTTAAAAGAACGTTATCCTGCTTTAACTGGTGATGATGTGTTTTTTTGTGTTCTTTCATTACTTTGTTGCTCAAAAACTGTTGTAATGGAGTTAATGGATGCCACATCAGATGCTCTTAAGACACGTAAAAATCGCATAAAGAATAAAATGGATGCACAAATTTTTGAGCGTGTGTTTGGTGTTGATAATCAGTGAGATGTGATACGAACTTTTTGCTTGTTTTATTTTTTAATGAATGTCTGTTACCATTGTTACCACATAATAATCGTTTCTTTTGCTTCATCTGTGTATTTTTGAAGCGAAATTTTAAACCCATTTATTATGAAAGCTAAATTCTTACCTTTTTTATTGTTGGCTGTTTTACTTCAAGTGAGTACGTTTTCCTTTGCAGATGAAATGATATCTGCGCGTGAAATCAGATTGAAAAATAAAACTAAGGTACAACATCGGTCTATTCCTGTTACTCCTGAAGCTTTTATTGAAAACTCATTATTGTCTATTGATCTTCTTTCTACTGTTCCTGTTGTGACTGTTATTATAAAAGATGCAGAAACAGAAGAAGTTGTTTATACTTCTACTGATTTAAATGTAAATAAGGTTTATGTCGATCTTGCTGGTGAGGAAAAAGGTAAATATATCTTGGAAATACAGCTTTCGGAGGAGGCCTTTACCGGAGATTTTGAATTAGAATAAATCTTTGAAATATATATTATTTGCAACTAACATAATGATGATATACCTAAATCATTAACTGATGAAGCCCCGCTGTTGAAATATATGGCGCATTGCTGAAATGGCGATTAGATGACCGAAAGGGGAAAGATCGGTAAATTCTATCCGTGGGCTTAATAAACCTTGTGAAAGGCGCATAAAGGTATATTGAAACGTAGAATTAAAATCACTTTTTTAAATTGTATGCTGAATACTACTGGTAGGGTGTTCGAATGATTTTATGATTCGAATAATAAAGTTCATTCAGCAACAATTTGATACACCTGTTAGTAGATGAGATATCTGTGATAGATGTATTCTTTGTGAGAAAGGTTCTTGGACTTCTGGATAAGGAGTCCAAGATTTTTTTTATAGGGATAGATAAATGTAGAGATAAAAATGATCTCTGATTAAGTTGAATGTGAATAACGGAATTTTTTCGTAATTTTGCCTTCTCGATATAATAATGGATAGTGATGAAGATGAATCAGATAAATTCCGTATGTGTATATAGCGCTTCCAGTACCAAGATAGACGCTGTTTATTTCCAAGCAGCCGATACTCTCGGGCGTTTGCTTGCCGAACACCGTATTCGTTTGATAAATGGAGCCGGAAGTATTGGCCTGATGCGTTCTGTGGCAGATGCTGTATTGAAAAATGGTGGTGAGGTGACAGGTGTGATTCCTCGTTTTATGGTGGAGCAAAACTGGCATCATACGGGATTGACAGAACTGATTGAAGTAGAATCCATGCACGAACGCAAGCGGAAGATGGCAGATTTGAGCGATGGTATTATTGCTTTGCCCGGTGGATGCGGTACCCTTGAAGAACTGCTGGAGATTATTACCTGGAAACAATTGGGATTATATCTCAATCCGATTGTAATCCTCAATATAAATGGATTCTTCGATCCACTCCTCGAAATGCTTGAAAAAGCTATTGATGAGAACTTTATGCGCCGGCAGCATGGCGATATATGGAAAGTGGCGCAGACGCCGGAAGAAGCGGTTCAATTGCTTTATGAAACTCCTGTATGGGACATTTCCATTCGTAAATTTGCAGCGATATGATAGGCGACACACTAAGTTCCCGAAGTGCGGATACGCTGTCCCTTCTTCGGCAGAACCAGACTAGTCCGGCAAAGGCGGACACTGATAGTCTGCAGTTGGTTGATCTTCATGCTGTGCAAGAAGTTGATTCCGGCTTTGAGGGGACACCTATCTCCTACTCTCCCCGCACGGACGATGCCATTGCGTTGACCTTGCTGGCTTGCTTCTTTCTTTCCTCCATAGCCTTGGCGCGCGGAAAGAAATTTCTCTCCCAACAGGTGAAAGACTTTGTATTGCACCGTGAACGAACGAGTATTTTTGATAGTTCTACGGCAGCCGATGTGCGTTATCTCCTTGTGCTTGTGTTGCAGACTTGTGTCTTGTCAGGTATCACATTTCTCAATTATTTTCATGATACATGCCCTGCTTTGATGAACCGGGTATCCCCCCTCCTTTTGCTGGGTATCTACGTTGGATTCTGCCTTGCTTATTTCTTACTAAAATGGCTGATTTACATGTTTCTTGGGTGGACGTTTTTTGATAAAAATAAGACAAATATATGGCTGGAATCCTATTCTGCGCTCATATATTATGTCGGATTTGCCCTCTTTCCATTCGTTCTTTTTCTAGTTTATTTTGATTTAAGTCTCACAAATTTGGTCATAATTGGGGCTATTATTTTAATTTTCACTAAAATATTGATGTTTTATAAGTGGATAAAGCTTTTTTTTCATCAATTTAGCGGGCTTTTCCTATTAATTTTGTACTTTTGCGCTCTTGAAATAGTACCTTGTTTGCTACTCTATCAAGGTATGATTCAAATGAACAATATTTTGCTAATAAAATTTTAGGACGTTGAAAATTAAAAAAGTACTAGTGTCGCAGCCTAAGCCTGCGTCAGAGAAATCTCCCTATTACGACATAGCTGAAAAGTATGGCGTTAAAATAGATTTCCGACCATTTATTAAGGTTGAAAGTCTTTCGGCGAAAGAATTTCGGCAACAGAAAATTTCGATTCTCGACCACACTGCCGTAATATTCACTTCGCGCCATGCTATTGACCATTTTTTCACTTTGTGTACTGAATTGCGCGTGACAATTCCCGAAACGATGAAGTATTTCTGCGTGACGGAAGCTGTTGCATTGTATATTCAGAAATATGTGCAATACCGCAAGCGTAAGATCTTCTTCGGAGCTACCGGAAAGATTGAGGACCTGATACCTTCCATTGTGAAGCATAAAACGGAGAAATATCTCGTTCCGATGTCAGACGTACACAATGACGATGTGAAAAACTTGCTCGACAAGAATAACATTCAGCATACAGAAGCTGTGATGTACCGTACAGTGAGCAACGACTTTACACCGGACGAGGAGTTTGATTATGACATGTTAGTGTTCTTCAGCCCTGCCGGAGTGACTTCATTGAAGAAGAACTTCCCTGATTTTAATCAGAGAGAGATTAAGATCGGCACTTTCGGCTCTACTACCGCACAGGCTGTACGTGACGCAGGTCTCCGTCTGGACCTTGAAGCTCCTACGGTGCAGGCTCCGTCAATGACTGCCGCACTTGATATGTTTATCAGAGAAAACAATAAATAAACAGAGTGGGTATATATACTTTGTGTAAAGCCGAAAGGCTGAATAGTAAAATTTTGATCGGAAAGATGTTTGAAGGCGGCGTTTCGAAGTCGTTTTCCATCTTTCCGATACGCGTTGTATATATGCCTGTTGAGCAGGGCGAGGCTCCTGCTTCTATATTAATCAGTGTATCGAAACGTCGTTTTAAACGAGCGGTGAAACGCAACCGTGTGAAACGTCAGATACGCGAAGCCTACCGGAAGAACAAATCTCTCCTGGTGGACGAATTGCAACGCCGGGAGCAGCGGTTAGCCGTTGCCTTTATCTATCTGTCGGACGAGCTTATTGCAACTTCCGAATTGGAAGAAAAGATGAAAATAGCGCTTGCGCGCATCTCTGAAAAAATATCCTCATGAAACCTCGTAACTCCCGGATATCTGCCCTGTGGGTATTCGTAACGGGAATTTTGAGGAAAGTATTCTCTTTCTTATTGCTTGTTCCCATCTACTTTTACCGGGTTTGTATTTCGCCTCTTACTCCTCCCTCTTGTCGATTCACGCCAACTTGTTCGGCTTATGCTGTCGAAGCAATTAAGAAACACGGTCCTGTAAAGGGGCTTTACCTCGCTGTGCGGCGTATTCTGCGATGCCATCCCTGGGGTGGTTCCGGCTATGATCCCGTACCTTGAAGCAATTAAAATGAGAAATAGAAGATGAAAAAGAATGTGACTGACATTTTGGATATTCATACTCATAAACTGGAGGCCGATTCTCTGGGAAAATCTATCGTGAATTATCCGCTGTTGGCGGACTCTCCATTGTATATGCCTTTCGCAGGAGATGTGGAAGTGGATAGGGGATATTATTATTCTGTCGGCATTCATCCCTGGGAGTTGACAGAGCATAATGCCGGACAGCTTTTGGATTATCTTAAGCAGCAGTTGCGGAAAAAGCAGTTTGTCGCCGTAGGAGAAGCGGGATTGGATAAATTGGCAGTAGCTTCAATGGAACTTCAGTTAACGGTGTTTAAAGCGCAGGTGAGGCTGTCGGAAGAGTATGGTTTGCCGTTGATTATCCACTGCGTGAAAGCAATGGACGAGCTGTTAGCAGTGAAAAAAGAATTTCGTTCCCAACAAGCTTGGATATGGCATGGTTTTCGTGGAAAACCGGAGCAGGCGGTGCAGTTGCTAAAGAAGGGCTTTTATCTTTCTTTGGGAGAGTATTATTCTGATGAAACGATGCGGACAGTACCCGACGAACGGTTGTTTCTGGAAACGGACAACAGTTCGCTTGATATTGAAGATATCCTGTGTCGGGCAGCCAAAGTGCGTGGGGTAGAAGGGGAAGTGTTGCGTGAGACGATCCGCCGAAATATCCAAAATGTCTTTTTTAGGGCATAAGAGTTGTATCTTCCGAGAAAGAGTCGTACTTTTGTCGCACATGGGATTGAAATACAATAAAAAACAACTAATTAATAGAGTAATACGATGAATTTTGTAGAAGAATTGAGATGGCGTGGCATGTTGCAGGACATCATGCCGGGAACAGAAGAGTTGTTAAGCAAAGAGCAGGTGACTGCCTATTTGGGTATCGACCCGACTGCTGATTCGCTACACATTGGTCACCTTTGTGGAGTGATGATCCTTCGTCATTTCCAACGCTGCGGTCATAAGCCGTTGGCACTGATCGGTGGCGCTACAGGTATGATTGGAGACCCTTCCGGAAAATCAGCAGAACGTAACCTGCTGAACGAGGAAACATTGCGTCACAATCAGGCGTGTATCAAGAAACAGCTTGCCAAGTTCCTCGACTTCGAGTCGGATGTGCCTAACCGTGCCGAACTGGTGAACAATTATGACTGGATGAAAGATTTCACTTTCCTCGATTTTGCTCGCGAAGTAGGTAAGCACATTACTGTGAATTATATGATGGCAAAAGACTCTGTAAAACGCCGTCTGAATGGTGAAGCGCGTGATGGATTGTCATTTACCGAGTTCACTTATCAGTTGCTTCAAGGATATGACTTCCTTCATTTGTATGAAACAAAGGGCTGTAAGCTTCAGATGGGTGGTTCTGACCAATGGGGAAACATTACTACCGGTGCCGAATTGATCCGCCGTACCAATGGGGGAGAGGTGTTCGCACTGACTTGCCCGCTGATTACAAAAGCTGACGGCGGTAAGTTTGGTAAAACAGAATCCGGAAATATCTGGCTGGACCCTCGCTATACTTCACCTTACAAGTTCTATCAATTCTGGCTGAATGTAAGCGACTCCGATGCCGAGCGTTATATCAAAATCTTCACTTCTATCGAAAAAGAAGAAATTGAAGCACTGATTGCCGAACATCAGGCTGCTCCGCACTTGCGTCTCCTTCAGAAACGTCTGGCTAAAGAAGTAACTGTGATGGTTCACTCGGAAGAAGATTATAACGCAGCGGTTGACGCATCCAATATTTTGTTTGGTAATGCTACTTCCGACGCTTTGCGCAAATTGGACGAGGATACATTGCTGGCTGTATTTGAAGGAGTACCCCAATTTGAGATTTCCCGTGATGCGTTGGCAGAAGGAGTGAAGGCAGTAGATTTGTTCGTCGATAATGCGGCTGTATTTGCTTCGAAAGGTGAGATGCGTAAGTTGGTTCAAGGCGGTGGCGTTTCGTTGAACAAAGAGAAACTAACGACCTTTGATCAGGTAATCACAACTGCTGACTTGCTCGATGAGAAATATCTGCTTGTTCAGCGCGGTAAAAAGAACTATTTTTTGCTGATTGCAAAGTAATAATGCACGATTCACTCGATAGAATGTAAAAAAGTGAACGAAATATTTGGAGGTTTGCTTGCAAACCTCTATCTTTGCACCGCTTTTTAACAGAAAGCACATAAGTTTGGACTATGGTGTAATGGTAGCACAACAGGTTTTGGTTCTGTTTGTCCAAGTTCGAATCTTGGTAGTCCAACGAAGAAAAGCCCCGAAAGAGACATCTTTCGGGGCTTTTCTTTCGTGACTCTGAAGTCGTCGTTTTTGTATATCCTTATAAAATTGAAGTATATAGGGGATCAGCGTATATAGAATTCATTAATCTTATTTTATTCGTTATATTGACTATTTTAATGCTTATCGTGTTGGTCGTTGAATAGCTTGTATTTTATTATAGAAGGTTCAAAGTGTATTAGGTAGAAATCTCTCCCAAATCGTATTATAGTTCGTTAAAAAAGTGTACATTGCACAGATTCTGGACATTTTTGGTGGATAATTGGAACAAAATTGCAAGGTAAACCCGTTTTCTTTTGCTATTTTTGCATCGTGTACGTAAACGAAGTGCACGTAGAAAGAGAACTTATTCAATAACTATAAATAATGCGAATCAGTAGTTGAACTCTGATTCCTTGTTTTAGAAAATTAGA
>ERZ1036431.252-NODE-252-length-45762-cov-50.485987_pt1 | contig 45762 bp, 55 predicted proteins | sample MGYA00514222_ERZ1036431 | MGnify/ENA primary metagenome ERZ1036431 (study PRJEB33795, sample SAMN09464926) | human gut metagenome | host: Homo sapiens | place: USA: Stanford, California | collected 2016-08 | study: EMG produced TPA metagenomics assembly of the... | reverse complement strand
GCCGAAGGTGCGCCCGGCAGACAGGACAACACTGCAGTAGTCAGAATCAGAGCAGCAGGAAAAAGAAGAACAGTAGCAGTAGCAGTAGCAGTAGCAGTAGCAGGAACAACAACATCATCAGTAACAGACAAATGACAGGCATGAAGAAACAGAAGCCCCCATCAGAACGTCCGCGTAATGAAAGGGGCGGCGCGTGAGCGCGGCCCCTTTCAGCGCCACCGGCGCGCGTTTTTTCCCGGCGCGGGCAGACAGGCATTTATCCTCCCGCCGGCCCTGTGTCATCAGGCACGCAGACGAATAATCATCGTCGGGACATCGGTATAAGCAAACGTGCCGCGCGGCAGCTCCTCGCGGACGTCAGAAAACGGTAACAGCTTCTCCTGCTGGCGTGGTCCGTTGAGACAGACGGCGACCAGCACGCCACCCGGACGCAACAGGGAAAAGGCCCGCAGGATATGCCGGATATCCTGCCCGTGGCTGAACGGCGGATTCATGATAACCCGGCTGTAATACTGCACCGGCTGCCATTCCATGAAGTCGCCACACTGAACCCTGACACCGTTAAAATTTTCCCGCAGATACCGGACCAGCCCGCTGTTGATTTCCACCGCATCACACATGGCCCCCGGCGCGGTATCCCGAATCGCCCGCAGTATGGCCCCGGTGCCGGCAGAGGGTTCCAGAATGTGATCACGGTTGCTGATCTCCGCCAGCATCACCAGGCGATCACAGACCGGGGCAGGAGTCACAAAAAGCTGAGATTCAGCCCGGATTTCAGCAACCGGCGCGGCGTTATCCAGCCTTGCGCGCATCAGCCGGATACGTTCTCTTAACTGACTGTGCATATCATTATCTCCGTCATCCCCCGGGGATTTTCCCGGGGGGATATACCTTATTTCTGTGGGATTTCCGTGATTTTCATGTCGGTGATATACACATTCACCAGGCGGAAATTATTGCCCATTGTGCGGCGGTACCGGTATGCCCCGTGGTCTTCTGCTTCTGCCACACTGCGCACGACCTTACAGTCCCGGGGCAGGGCGGCCCACTGTGCCTTTGTCATTTCCCGGAAACCTTCTCCCGGATAGTTGACTACCGGCGGACGCTTCGCGGCCTGACTAGCGACGGCAGCCTCTTCTGCCGATGGTGCTTTGTAGTCCGTGATGCGATCGGGCGTCACTTTCATCGTGCCGCTGTACCCGAGAAAACTGTAATTTGGCGTTGTGACTGAACTCACCGCCCCGTTGCTTTTGTTCACACGGATGATGGTCAGCCACTCGCCCCGGCTGAAAACCTGTCCGCCCGGCTCAAAATCCTGTGTCCGGGTAACCACGCCGCCGCTTTCGTCCAGCATGGCACGCTCATAGATCAGGCGGTTCTGATAGTGGTTAACCCAGCGTTGTTGATGCTGAATCTGCCGTTCATGACAGCGGATCGCAATTTCGCGGGCCTGCTCCGTGGTGATGATGTCATCATCCAGGGCCGACCATAACGATCGACTTCCTTCATACTGGCTTTTTTCTGCCGGGCGCGGATACGTATCCAGCGGGAAACAGGCGCTGATATGGTCATGACTGCTGATGAGTTTTGCCATATTCAGATCCAGCGATTCAGCCCGCCACATCGTCAGATATTTCTGCGACTGCGCGATGGTCTTTTCAGCCTTGCGCAAATCAGCTTCGATTTTTTTGATACGACGCCAGCGAACGTCCGGACGTTCTTTATACTTCGCGTGAAGCAGTGCCGACCGCGCCCGCTCTTCCCAGTATTCCGCACGTTCAAAGAGCATCACTGCTCGTTTCATGCCGTTTTCAATACGCTGCGCATCACGACGGGTGCGGCGTTCGCTGTGATGCCCCACAAGAATGGGCTGACCGGGCGGGATCATCGCGGCCAGTCTTTCCACTTCATCAAGTGCCTGTGCGGATTCACTGGCCCGCTTTCCGCTGTATCCGGTAAACCGCTCCGCCCGTGCTTCCTGACGTTCAGCGAGCGTGCTGTCTTCATCCTCAATCTCTCCGGCAAGTGAGAGGAGCACGTCTTCCCGGCCCGGTGTCCAGGCTGGCGCGACAAACAGCGCCTGTTTTGGTGCCCAGCGGAAACCGGCATCATGCACTTTTTTATACGTCTCCGGGTCAAGACGTGACGCGGCATACAGGCGCAGTTTGTTGTCATCCGGTGAGTAGGTCGCGCGGTACATCTGCACAGGGCTGGCGGCTTCCGGGGCGGCCATGGTGATTGCTGCTAATGTCATAAAATGTTCTCCTTCCGTCTGTTGCCGCCCCTCGCGGGGCGGCTCACCTCATCAGTTAAAAGCGCGTTTCAGTTCGAGTGTGCGGAGCACCTGCCCGAAGGCCGTGTTTTTCATGGCGGGGATGTGTACACCACGCCCCCGGTGAAAACTCCGGGCAATGTGTCGCCCGAAGGCTTTCAGCACGGGGTCAATTTCCGGCGCGGGGATGTCTTCGCGTCTGAAACGGGGATGACGGCGGGGCTTTACAGTCGCTGCGGAAGGTGAAACAATACTTACTGTCATAATTTAGCCTCTTATGACGTTAATTAATGAAACCGTAAAGACTGTTCGTGCAGTCTCTGCGGTGTGGATTAAGCAGGTCCCTGACCTGCTTTTTTCATATCTGCGTCTGACGTTCTCCGGTGTTTTCCTCCTTCTGTTCCTGCGTTCTCATTACCTGCCAGCCGGATGACTGACAGAACACATAAATGCGTATTGCCGGAGCCTGAAATAAATCCTGATTTTTAAAGAACATCACCCGTTGAGTTTCGGGAGCCGCGGTTTTGACGTTTTGCGGGAACCTGCTGCTGTATTCCCTGTGGTATGAACTTCACCCGTTTGAGAGCCTTCGCCGCAAGGGGCATCACTGCCACGGCCTGACGCACCTGTCCTGGGCAGAACGCAAAATTTTTACCGGGTTTTGGGTAAAAAATTTTGTGGGCTGTTCATTTACCCTGGACAGTCAGTGCGGCAGGTTGTGGCTGTATCAGCCCCCGGCGACAGGGACTCATACGGGTGTGTGGCACCGGCAGGCAATGAGCAGGGACCCGCCGCAACGACGGAGAGCGCGTGCGCGAAACGGCGTTGCCCCTTACATCCCGGCGGCCTTTTGCCGGGATGCCAGGAGCGCAGGCCACGGCGCGACAAGGGTGGCGCGACCGGAACGGTCGCTGCAAGCCCGGGGTTTTCACGCATCGGACCGTAGCGACAGCCCGAAACCGCGCCAGCGGGTTCGGCGGAGACTGGCGGGTGCGCCAGCAGCTGCCTGTCGGAGTCGGGCCTGACGACCGGATGCCGCCAGGCAGCCGGGAGCCGAAGGTGCGCCCGGCAGACAGAACAACACTGCAGTAGTCAGAATCAGAGCAGCAGATAAAGGAACAACAACATCAGGAACAGTTCCATAACATAAGAAAGAAACACTCCTGAGTCAGACACATCACAGACGGGAAGGGTAACGGGCGACGCGCCAGCGTGGCCCGCTTCCCTTCCGGCAGGCGTCAGCCTGCCAGGGGTTTTCGCGCGGACTGACAGGCGGCCTCCACCGCCTGCCCCTGTATCACCTGTTTCTGCTACCCTGTAAGATGTAGTGACCGCCCAGGAAAACCGCCTGCTGATTCGCCACAAAATCGCAGATTTCATCAACAATCTGCGCGGTGGTGAGCGGTTTCTGCCCCATTTCACGACGCCGCGCATTAATCACGGTCCTGTAATTACGCAGAATTTCGCGGGTTTCTGTGCTGATATTCATGACATCTTCTCCCCGTCCAGCGCCTGTAACACAACGTCCATTGCTTCGCGTTCCTCCCTGACGAATGCGTCACCGTCGCCCCCGTTCTCACTCCCGACGGCATACAGGCGCTTCATTTCACTGCCTGCCAGCTCCATCACTTTTTCCAGCATCACTGCCGGGACTGTCACATGACGGCTGGCGCGCTTTTCTTCCATCAGTTCACGAACAACGTCGTGAACAACGCTGACATCCGCACCATGCTCAAAGGCATCGTCCAGCCGCTGCATGACGGTTTCCAGCTCATCGTCTGTCAGACTCCAGTCCTGGGCTATGTGGCGCACATCCCCACGGGTCAGCACCACAACAAAAACGCATTCACTGTCCGGCACGTCTGTATCCAGTACATCGCGGATAATTTCTTTAACAGTACAGTACATGTTCTCGTCTCCTTTACAGGGGCGGCATTGCCGCCCCGTCCGTTAATCAGTCCAGAGCCGCGTAAATCGCGTTGCATTCAGGGTGAAATTCGATGTGACGCCACAACTGCGCATCGCGCATCCGGTAAAGCTGGGTCAGTCCTGCATCCCCGCTGTCGTGGTACAGCCACAACTGGCGGTTAATCACAAGGGAGGTAAGGATGATGCCTGCGGCATCAGCACTCACGGTACGGTCAAACCAGTTTGCACCGTTCACCATGTGGAAACGGTCACCGTCCGGCATCATGTAGCCGCCACCGTCCGGCAGGCGGATGAAGTGCCAGAAGCCGCCCTGATATTCCGGCATCATTTTTTGCGCCAGCGCGTACACATACGCCTCGGCATACAGAAAATCGTTGCCAAACAGGTAAGGCAGAAAGGAGAGACGGTCGCACTCTTCAACGTTCAGAGTGACAGGTTTCGCATATTGCATGATGTTTTCCTCCGTTGTTCACATATTCCGCGACACCGGGCGGTGCCGTGCCTCCATAAAAGCCGGGCGATAAGGCGGGGATGCACAGGGCGCAAGGGAAGCCGCAGCCTGACGCACACGGCTGGCGGGAGTTGCAGGGTGAGGCCGCGAAACCTGAGCGGGCGAACGACCGGAAAATCACGGCAGACGGGAAGGAGGGACCGGGTGACCGCAGCGGCGAAGCGTACCCTTGCATCAACGCCAGCCCGGCTAAGATGGAGGCACGGCACAGCCCGCACACGGCGCTGAGGCCACATAACTGAAAACCCATAAGGCCATGCCCGCATGGCCGGGTAAAGCGGAGCCGGCGGCGACTTCCTTTGTGCTCTGTCCGGGACCGGCAGGAAAAAGGCGGGGATTTTCCCATAAGCGCTAACTTAAGGGTTGTGGTATTACGCCTGATATGATTTAACGTGCCGATGAATTACTCTCACGATAACTGGTCAGCAATTCTGGCCCATATTGGTAAGCCCGAAGAACTGGATACTTCGGCACGTAATGCCGGGGCTCTAACCCGCCGCCGCGAAATTCGTGATGCTGCAACTCTGCTACGTCTGGGGCTGGCTTACGGCCCCGGGGGGATGTCATTACGTGAAGTCACTGCATGGGCTCAGCTCCATGACGTTGCAACATTATCTGACGTGGCTCTCCTGAAGCGGCTGCGGAATGCCGCCGACTGGTTTGGCATACTTGCCGCACAAACACTTGCTGTACGCGCCGCAGTTACGGGTTGTACAAGCGGAAAGAGATTGCGTCTTGTCGATGGAACAGCAATCAGTGCGCCCGGGGGCGGCAGCGCTGAATGGCGACTACATATGGGATATGATCCTCATACCTGTCAGTTCACTGATTTTGAGCTAACCGACAGCAGAGACGCTGAACGGCTGGACCGATTTGCGCAAACGGCAGACGAGATACGCATTGCTGACCGGGGATTCGGTTCGCGTCCCGAATGTATCCGCTCACTTGCTTTTGGAGAAGCTGATTATATCGTCCGGGTTCACTGGCGAGGATTGCGCTGGTTAACTGCAGAAGGAATGCGCTTTGACATGATGGGTTTTCTGCGCGGGCTGGATTGCGGTAAGAACGGTGAAACCACTGTAATGATAGGCAATTCAGGTAATAAAAAAGCCGGAGCTCCCTTTCCGGCACGTCTCATTGCCGTATCACTTCCTCCCGAAAAAGCATTAATCAGTAAAACCCGACTGCTCAGCGAGAATCGTCGAAAAGGACGAGTAGTTCAGGCGGAAACGCTGGAAGCAGCGGGCCATGTGCTATTGCTAACATCATTACCGGAAGATGAATATTCAGCAGAGCAAGTGGCTGATTGTTACCGTCTGCGATGGCAAATTGAACTGGCTTTTAAGCGGCTCAAAAGTTTGCTGCACCTGGATGCTTTGCGTGCAAAGGAACCTGAACTCGCGAAAGCGTGGATATTTGCTAATCTACTCGCCGCATTTTTAATTGACGACATAATCCAGCCATCGCTGGATTTCCCCCCCAGAAGTGCCGGATCCGAAAAGAAGAACTAACTCGTTGTGGAGAATAACAAAAATGGTCATCTGGAGCTTACAGGTGGCCATTCGTGGGACAGTATCCCTGACAGCCTACAAAACGCAATTGAAGAACGCGAGGCATCGTCTTAACGAGGTACCGAGGCGTCGCATTCTTCAGATGGTTCAACCCTTAAGTTAGCGCTTATGGGGATTTTCCCCGCCATCATCAGCCCCTGATTTTTGCCAGGGCATCCGCCATGCTGCGGATTTCGGCCCGGGCTTCCCGGACCACCTCCCGCAGAACACCACGGTCAAACCACCGGCGGGGCGGTTCATCCGGTATACGCAGCACATCGCAGGCCAGCCCACTGGACAGGATATGCTCCACACACTCACTGACCAGATACATTTCCACCGCCGAAAAACGTGCTCCCCGGTTCAGGATGGCATCGAGCACCACGGGCAGGTTTTCGTCGTCTTCATCGAGCCAGCAGGGGTGATCGCTTTCCTTCACAACCAGGCGAAAGCGGCGCGTCTGGCGGGTCAGCAACGTCTGACCGGTTGTGGTCAGCGCCGCCCTGATACGCTGCGCATCTTCTGCCACCCGGCAACTGACACTGCGTACCGCATCGCGCACTGCATCAAGAACTGCCCTGATTTCGTCTTCGGTCAGCCATTCTCCGGCATACGGGAAAAACACCTGTGTTCCGTCTGCCGGAAGTACCGGCAGCGACTGCCACTGACTGCCGGACAGTACCAGTTCCGCCCCGGTTCCGGTCAGTTTCTGAATGGCGGAGGCCAGGAGCGGCGGCAGTACGCCGCCGTGACGGTTGATGAGTAACATCGCCAGCCGGGGCGCATCCAGCAGAACATAAATGCTGATCCAGCCCGGATACTTCGGGTTCCGCTGGTCAACATCCGTCTCTTCCGGCCAGCCCTGCGCCAGCAGCAGGTTGCGGGCGTGACGACAAATCAGAGCGTTCAGCGTTGTGTTTTCGTTCATGATTAATCGTTCTCCCTGAATCGCCGCCCGGAGGCGGCGATAACATCAGTCGTTTTCGTGTCTGTTGTTTTTCAGCAGGGTGCGGGCCTGATTAATCACCGCCTGACGGCGGGTGACGCATTCCGGGACGGCGAGGCCATGATCCCGGGCGGCCCATTCACGTTTCCACAATGCCTGTTCAGCGCTCTGAATCAGGGACGCCAGCAGTTCAGCAGGGACGGTCACCTGGCGGTTTTCGCTCACGTTATTGATGATCTCCATCGCCACGCCGGAAGAAATACCGGATTCAGTCCGCTGGTCTTCCGGGATGTCCTCCAGGCGCGCCAGGACGGTTCTGATTTCATGATCGGACAGGGAAATATCCATTCCGTCAGCGAGGGCCTGAATCTCTTCCGGGGACCAGATAACCAGCATCAGCGGCATGTCTCCCGGATACTTTACTGCCAGCTCCCGGCATAGCGTTTCGCATGTTCCGTACATTCTCGTCTCCTTCTCAATCTTTAAAGCACGCATCCAGTTCCAGAATTTCGGTATATGCCTCCATCAGGAGGCGGTTTGCGCGAAACAGCGTCTGACGCACCAGACGTTCCGGCAGGGTGTCGGCATTAAAGCTGTACCGCTGCTCCATCTCATTCATGGTTGTACGCAGGTCGCACATGGCATTGGCCACCTCCGCCACTTCGGCGCGCAGTTTTTCGTGTCCTGCATAGTTCATTTACGCAGCCTCCGGCATAAACCAGTCATCATTCGCGGCCCCCTGCTGCATGGCCCGTTGCACGGCGGCAAGGCGTTGCTGCCCGGCACGGTGATACTGCTCAAGCAGCTCGATACCGATATACCGGCGTCCGGACTGGAGGGCGGCGACGCAGGTTGAGCCGCTGCCTGCAAACGGGTCCAGCACAATTGCGTTCGGGTGTGTGAAGCTCTCAATCAGCGGTTGCAGGCTAGTAACGGGCTTTTCCGTCGGGTGATGGCGATTGCCCGAATATTTCCAGCCCAGCACGTCCGGCAGCGGGTTTTGTGGCAGACGTGGACGGCCTTTTGCCAGGATGTAGGCGCATTCGTGGCGATAGCCCACATATGCGGCCTTCGATGTGTAGTTTTTGGTGAAGACCAGGTGACCAACAACGCTGAATCCCGCATTTTTCCAGGCGGCCATAAAGCGATCGACGCGGTTCCAGCCGTAGAAGCTCACCATTAACGCGTCTTTTTTCAGCACGCGGAACATTTCATTACAGGCCGGTTGCAGCCACTCATCGGTTTTATCGCCGGCGATGGTGCGCCCGGAACGGTCACGGAAACCGACGAGATATGGCGGGTCGGTGAGGATGAAATCAATGGCGTTATCAGGAATACGGGCCATAACATCGATGCAGTTACCGAGGACAAAACGGGACATACGAAACTCCTTCTCTTACAGAGGGCACCGGGAGGGCACCCCTGTGGTGCCCGTTCCCCGCTGCCTGTGGGCTGTTCACCGCGTCCGGTAACGGGTCAGGCCGACCGTGGAATACCGCAGCCGTCGTCTTTCTGACGGCAAGGTTATGCCGCGAAAGCGGCTTGAAGGGCGTTCATCAGAAAAGGGCGACGGGCTGACGTACACTGTCACCGACGCCAGCCGGGAGCGGTAAAAGCGCCCGTCCCGTGCCCGCCGGATGCGGGACACTGACCACAGGCAGCGTTTATGCCGCGCCGCGTCAGCCGGCGCAGTAAAAAGAGGAGCACGGCGACATCCTTTGTCGGAAAAGAAACGGGCGGTTTCCCGCCAGTCTCCGTCATACTTCATCCGCCATAATGCGCCACATTGTCGACTATCCACTCCGGCGCGGTGACTTCCGGCAGCTCATCATCATCTGTCGGGGAAGACCATTCCAGTTCCCCCCACAGCACATCAACAAGCTCTCCACGCTCATATCGCTGCCAGCCACAGAAATTGCAGCCCTGCTCGGCGTACCAGTGCTCCAGCGTGCAACTGAAACGGCGGCTTAATACTGCAATAACGTCGCTTTCCGGCTGACACCACGGCGTGTCGAAATCAACCTGAATGAAGTTGTCTCCCTGACTGCTGATATTCACCTCATACCCACAAGGCCACTTCACGCCATACTGTTCCGTATACCAGTGATATGCAGAAGGAACACCGTTCAGAACACCACCGTTAAAGCCATTCACTTCAACATCCAGGCGAGTGGACAGAACCGTCAGCAGGTCAAACGGCATGGTTTTTCCGGCAGGACGTTGTCACACAGACGGTTCCACCACACCGATACATCCTCGTTACTCCAGATGTCGCACCAGTCACCTCTTTTTGGGGTGAAAAGAGCGGTAATGCTTTCCCTGGCATCATCCGGTAATTCTTCCCAGCGACGCCGGCCAGTACCGCTCTGCAGCCAGAGTTCATGCAGCATCAGGCAGTTTCGCTCATCCAGAAGTACACCGTCCTGCAGGTGTGTCAGCCAGCGGGTGAACGCGATATTCTCCGGCGATACAACGCCACGCCCGGCAGCCGTCAGTCCGGGGCATGGTTCAAACCGCACATCTTCAGTGGTCTGCAGAAGTCCGGCACTTCCGGCCAGAAACAGCTGAATACCTTCATTTGTGGCGCGGCGATAAAGCGGAGTGACTGCACCGCTGGCCAGTCGTTTAATCTCAGCGATCTGTGCCGGTTCACCAGAAAAATACATACGATTCGAGCACCAGTTTGGCATGGGAATTCTCCTCTCACATGCGGCCTCCATCAGGCCGTGCCGCACCTGTAACCGGGCGACCGCATACGAATGCAGGTGCGGCCCCGAAGCCGCAGCGCGTGGAGGAGGAACGACGAAACGTGACCGGGTGAGGAGGCCGGCGACAGCGACACACTTGCATCGGATGCAGCCCGGTTAACGTGCCGGCACGGCCTGGGTAACCAGGTATTTTGTCCACATAACCGTGCGCAAAATGTTGTGGATAAGCAGGACACAGCAGCAATCCACAGCAGGCATACAACCGCACACCGAGGTTACTCCGTTCTACAGGTTACGACGACATGTCAATACTTGCCCTTGACAGGCATTGATGGAATCGTAGTCTCACGCTGATAGTCTGATCGACAATACAAGTGGGACCGTGGTCCCAGACCGATAATCAGACCGACAACACGAGTGGGACCGTGGTCCCAGACTAATAATCAGACCGACGATACGAGTGGGACCGTGGTCCCAGACTAATAATCAGACCGACGATACGAGTGGGACCGTGGTCCCAGACTAATAATCAGACCGACGATACAAGTGGAACAGTGGGCCCAGAGAGAATATTCAGGCCAGTTATGCTTTCTGGCCTGTAACAAAGGACTTAAGTAAAGACAGATAAACGTAGACTAAAACGTGGTCGCATCAGGGTGCTGGCTTTTCAAGTTCCTTAAGAATGGCCTCAATTTTCTCTATACACTCAGTTGGAACACGAGACCTGTCCAGGTTAAGCACCATTTTATCGCCCTTATACAATACTGTCGCTCCAGGAGCAAACTGATGTCGTGAGCTTAAACTAGTTCTTGATGCAGATGACGTTTTAAGCACAGAAGTTAAAAGAGTGATAACTTCTTCAGCTTCAAATATCACCCCAGCTTTTTTCTGCTCATGAAGGTTAGATGCCTGCTGCTTAAGTAATTCCTCTTTATCTGTAAAGGCTTTTTGAAGTGCATCACCTGACCGGGCAGATAGTTCACCGGGGTGAGAAAAAAGAGCAACAACTGATTTAGGCAATTTGGCTGTGTTGATACAGCGGGTAATAATCTTACGTGAAATATTTTCCGCATCAGCCAGCGCAGAAATATTTCCAGCAAATTCATTCTGCAATCGGCTTGCATAACGCTGACCACGTTCATAAGCACTTGTTGGGCGATAATCGTTACCCAATCTGGATAATGCAGCCATCTGCTCATCATCCAGCTCGCCAACCAGAACACGATAATCACTTTCGGTAAGTGCAGCAGCTTTACGACGGCGACTCCCATCGGCAATTTCTATGACACCAGATACTCTTCGACCGAACGCCGGTGTCTGTTGACCAGTCAGTAGAAAAGAAGGGATGAGATCATCCAGTGCGTCCTCAGTAAGCAGCTCCTGGTCACGTTCATTACCTGACCATACCCGAGAGGTCTTCTCAACACTATCACCCCGGAGCACTTCAAGAGTAAACTTCACATCCCGACCACATACAGGCAAAGTAATGGCATTACCGCGAGCCATTACTCCTACGCGCGCAATTAACGAATCCACCATCGGGGCAGCTGGTGTCGATAACGAAGTATCTTCAACCGGTTGAGTATTGAGCGTATGTTTTGGAATAACAGGCGCACGCTTCATTATCTAATCTCCCAGCGTGGTTTAATCAGACGATCGAAAATTTCATTGCAGACAGGTTCCCAAATAGAAAGAGCATTTCTCCAGGCACCAGTTGAAGAGCGTTGATCAATGGCCTGTTCAAAAACAGTTCTCATCCGGATCTGACCTTTACCAACTTCATCCGTTTCACGTACAACATTTTTTAGAACCATGCTTCCCCAGGCATCCCGAATTTGCTCCTCCATCCACGGGGACTGAGAGCCATTACTATTGCTGTATTTGGTAAGCAAAATACGTACATCAGGCTCGAACCCTTTAAGATCAACGTTCTTGAGCAGATCACGAAGCATATCGAAAAACTGCAGTGCGGAGGTGTAGTCAAACAACTCAGCAGGCGTGGGAACAATCAGCACATCAGCAGCACATACGACATTAATCGTGCCGATACCCAGGTTAGGCGCGCTGTCAATAACTATGACATCATAGTCATGAGCAACAGTTTCAATGGCCAGTCGGAGCATCAGGTGTGGATCGGTGGGCAGTTTACCTTCATCAAATTTGCCCATTAACTCAGTTTCAATACGGTGCAGAGCCAGACAGGAAGGAATAATGTCAAGCCCCGGCCAGCAAGTGGGCTTTATTGCATAAGTGACATCGTCCTTTTCCCCAAGATAGAAAGGCAGGAGAGTGTCTTCTGCATGAATATGAAGATCTGGTACCCATCCGTGATACATTGAGGCTGTTCCCTGGGGGTCGTTACCTTCCACGAGCAAAACACGTAGCCCCTTCAGAGCCAGATCCTGAGCAAGATGAACAGAAACTGAGGTTTTGTAAACGCCACCTTTATGGGCAGCAACCCCGATCACCGGTGGAAATACGTCTTCAGCACGTCGCAATCGCGTACCAAACACATCACGCATATGATTAATTTGTTCAATTGTATAACCAACACGTTGCTCAACCCGTCCTCGAATTTCCATATCCGGGTGCGGTAGTCGCCCTGCTTTCTCGGCATCTCTGATAGCCTGAGAAGAAACCCCAACTAAATCCGCTGCTTCACCTATTCTCCAGCGCCGGGTTATTTTCCTCGCTTCCGGGCTGTCATCATTAAACTGTGCAATGGCGATAGCCTTCGTCATTTCATGACCAGCGTTTATGCACTGGTTAAGTGTTTCCATGAGTTTCATTCTGAACATCCTTTAATCATTGCTTTGCATTTTTTTATTAAATCTTGCAATTTACTGCAAAGCAACAACAAAATCGCAAAGTCATCAAAAAACCGCAAAGTTGTTTAAAATAAGAGCAACACTACAAAAGGAGATAAGAAGAGCACATACCTCAGTCACTTATTATCACTAGCGCTCGCCGCAGCCGTGTAACCGAGCATAGCGAGCGAACTGGCGAGGAAGCAAAGAAGAACTGTTCTGTCAGATAGCTCTTACGCTCAGCGCAAGAAGAAATATCCACCGTGGGAAAAACTCCAGGTAGAGGTACACACGCGGATAGCCAATTCAGAGTAATAAACTGTGATAATCAACCCTCATCAATGATGACGAACTAACCCCCGATATCAGGTCACATGACGAAGGGAAAGAGAAGGAAATCAACTGTGACAAACTGCCCTCAAATTTGGCTTCCTTAAAAATTACAGTTCAAAAAGTATGAGAAAATCCATGCAGGCTGAAGGAAACAGCAAAACTGTGACAAATTACCCTCAGTAGGTCAGAACAAATGTGACGAACCACCCTCAAATCTGTGACAGATAACCCTCAGACTATCCTGTCGTCATGGAAGTGATATCGCGGAAGGAAAATACGATATGAGTCGTCTGGCGGCCTTTCTTTTTCTCAATGTATGAGAGGCGCATTGGAGTTCTGCTGTTGATCTCATTAACACAGACCTGCAGGAAGCGGCGGCGGAAGTCAGGCATACGCTGGTAACTTTGAGGCAGCTGGTAACGCTCTATGATCCAGTCGATTTTCAGAGAGACGATGCCTGAGCCATCCGGCTTACGATACTGACACAGGGATTCGTATAAACGCATGGCATACGGATTGGTGATTTCTTTTGTTTCACTAAGCCGAAACTGCGTAAACCGGTTCTGTAACCCGATAAAGAAGGGAATGAGATATGGGTTGATATGTACACTGTAAAGCCCTCTGGATGGACTGTGCGCACGTTTGATAAACCAGGGAAAAGATTCATAGCCTTTTTCATCGCCGGCATCCTCTTCAGGGCGATAAAAAACCACTTCCTTCCCCGCGAAACTCTTCAATGCCTGCCGTATATCCTTACTGGCTTCCGCAGAGGTCAATCCGAATATTTCAGCATATTTAGCAACATGGATCTCGCAGATACCGTCATGTTCCTGTAGGGTGCCATCAGATTTTCTGATCTGGTCAACGAACAGATACAGCATACGTTTTTGATCCCGGGAGAGACTATATGCCGCCTCAGTGAGGTCGTTTGACTGGACGATTCGCGGGCTATTTTTACGTTTCTTGTGATTGATAACCGCTGTTTCCGCCATGACAGATCCATGTGAAGTGTGACAAGTTTTTAGATTGTCACACTAAATAAAAAAGAGTCAATAAGCAGGGATAACTTTGTGAAAAAACAGCTTCTTCTGAGGGCAATTTGTCACAGGGTTAAGGGCAATTTGTCACAGACAGGACTGTCATTTGAGGGTGATTTGTCACACTGAAAGGGCAATTTGTCACAACACCTTCTCTAGAACCAGCATGGATAAAGGCCTACAAGGCGCTCTAAAAAAGAAGATCTAAAAACTATAAAAAAAATAATTATAAAAATATCCCCGTGGATAAGTGGATAACCCCAAGGGAAGTTTTTTCAGGCATCGTGTGTAAGCAGAATATATAAGTGCTGTTCCCTGGTGCTTCCTCGCTCACTCGAGGGCTTCGCCCTGTCGCTCGACTGCGGCGAGCACTACTGGCTGTAAAAGGACAGACCACATCATGGTTCTGTGTTCATTAGGTTGTTCTGTCCATTGCTGACATAATCCGCTCCACTTCAACGTAACACCGCACGAAGATTTCTATTGTTCCTGAAGGCATATTCAAATCGTTTTCGTTACCGCTTGCAGGCATCATGACAGAACACTACTTCCTATAAACGCTACACAGGCTCCTGAGATTAATAATGCGGATCTCTACGATAATGGGAGATTTTCCCGACTGTTTCGTTCGCTTCTCAGTGGATAACAGCCAGCTTCTCTGTTTAACAGACAAAAACAGCATATCCACTCAGTTCCACATTTCCATATAAAGGCCAAGGCATTTATTCTCAGGATAATTGTTTCAGCATCGCAACCGCATCAGACTCCGGCATCGCAAACTGCACCCGGTGCCGGGCAGCCACATCCAGCGCAAAAACCTTCGTGTAGACTTCCGTTGAACTGATGGACTTATGTCCCATCAGGCTTTGCAGAACTTTCAGCGGTATACCGGCATACAGCATGTGCATCGCATAGGAATGGCGGAACGTATGTGGTGTGACCGGAACAGAGAACGTCACACCGTCAGCAGCAGCGGCGGCAACCGCCTCCCCAATCCAGGTCCTGACCGTTCTGTCCGTCACTTCCCAGATCCGCGCTTTCTCTGTCCTTCCTGTGCGACGGTTACGCCGCTCCATGGGTATTTTCAGTGTTGCCACCATCGTCTGCAGCTGGCTGACGTACCAGGAGTCAGAGAGCGGAACCAGCCGGTGAGTCTGCTGACCGGCGGGCATTCTCCCCGCCGTCCTGGCAGCTTTTTCGGTCCGTTGTTTCAGGGTCGCAAGCTGCACAAACGGATACGGAGGCGCAAGCGAAAAATCCCCCCGCGTCAGCGCCAGTGCTTCATTAATGCGTGCTCCGGTGTTCCACAGTGTGGCCAGCAGCATCTTGCGGTGCAGATCCGGGACGTAATGGAGCAGGGCACTCACTTCCGGAGCCAGCAGATATTTTGGCAGTTCATCATGGACCATCGACATCTGGCGAAGTGCCAGAGCTGCCGGATAATCAATGGCAACAGGCAGCGATGCAGGCTGCCCGGCAGAATACACTGCCGGTACCATGACTGCAGACTGGCTGTGTATAACGGAGCCTGACATTTATATTCCCCAGAACATCAGGTTAATGGCATTTTTGATGTCATTTTCGCGGTGGCTGAGATCAGCCACTTCTTCCCCGATAACGGAGACCGGCACACTGGCCATATCGGTGGTCATCATGCGCCAGCTTTCATCCCCGATATGCACCACCGGGTAAAGTTCACGGGAGACTTTATCTGACAGCAGACGTGCACTGGCCAGGGGGATCACCATCCGTCGCCCGGGCGTGTCAATAATATCACTCTGTACATCCACAAACAGACGATAACGGCTCTCTCTTTTATAGGTGTAAACCTTAAACTGCATTTCACCAGTCCCTGTTCTCGTCAGCAAAAGAGCCGTTCATTTCAATAAACCGGGCGACCTCAGCCATCCCTTCCTGATTTTCCGCTTTCCAGCGTTCGGCACGCAGACGACGGGCTTCATTCTGCATGGTTGTGCTTACCAGACCGGAGATATTGACATCATATGCCTTGAGCAGCTGATAGCTGTCGCTGTCAACTGTCACTGTAATACGCTGCTTCATAGCACACCTCTTTTTGACATACTTCGGGTATACATATCAGTATATATTCTTATGCCGCAAAAATCAGCGCGCAAATACGCATACTGTTATCTGGCTTTTAGTAAGCCTTATGTATTTTACCTTTCGTTATGTTAACCAATAAAAATTAAAATCTGACTTATAAAAACAAAGCGTAATTACCGCATTCCCGTTTCGTATGGATCCGACTTTATTTGAATAAACGACTTTCCGGAAGTGTACAACGCTGAGAAAATCATCATATCGCTGTTTTCCGCCCCTGCGCGGCGCATCACAGTCCAGAGATACAACACAACATATAGTGCCATGGGCAACTGTATGAGGCACTACATGCTGTGCTGACGGGATGTAACGCTGTGTGGAGGGAGAGGAAGATCCGTAACTTGGGGTTTTCGGATCTCCGGAGAAATAAGAAGAGGCAGGCATTGTTGTAGCATTAAAATCCTCAATTTTAGTAATTTTAGAAGCATCACAATTTTCAAAAACTAAAAAACTGATTAATAGCTAATAATAAAATGCTAGGTTAGCATTAAGAACAAAACAAACATGAAAGGATCGATGATGCTAAGCCAGCTTAACCTGCGTTTTCACAAAAAACTTATCGAGGCGCTGAAAACGCGTGCCGGTCGGGAAAATACTTCGGTCAACGCCCTAGCCGAACGCTTCCTCGATGACGGCCTGAAAACGGTCGCGCCCGGTGACGGGTATTTTCAGCTCATTGCCGATCCGGAGGCCACGGTCCGGCAGCTGTACCGGCATATCATTCTGGGCCAGACCTTCGGCACGTCAGCGCTCTCCCGCGACGAACTGCGCTTTGTCCTGGTTCACGTCAGGGAGGCCTTCCTACGCGGGCATAATAGGCTGGCCACACTCCCGGCCCTGGACACGCTGCTGGACATCACTGGCAACCTGCTGGCCTGGCAGGTGGAGCACGATCGCCCTGTGGACGGTCACTACCTGAAGGGGATTTTCCGCCTGGCCGGAAAAAACTGGACGGAAGAGTTTGAAGCCTTCCGGGCAGCGCTGCGCCCCGTGGTGGATCAGATGTATGCCGAACACCTCCTGCGTCCGCTCGAGAGCGACTGTTTTGGCCTGGCGGAGGTGCCGGACGCGGTGCTGGCAGAAATCTTCACCCTGCCGCGGCTGAAAGCTATTTTCCCGTTGATGCTGCGCGGCCTGGACTGGAACACAGAACAGGCAAGAACGCTGGCACAGGAGCTGCGCCCGGTTATTTCTGCCGTCACGGAAACCATTGAGGCCGGCACGCTGCGCCTGGAGATCCGCGTTGACGGCCAGCACCCCGGAGAACGCCCGGGGGCCTGGTACACCACACCCCGTCTGCACCTGCTGATCACCGGCCAGGACTTCGTGGTGCCGTACGGCTGGGAAGCGTTATCCGAACTGCTGGGCCTGTTCACGCTGTATGCCCGGCATCCGGAAGCCCTGACGCACGGTCACCAGGGGGAGCGAGTGATGTTCTCCCCGCCCGGAAACGTCACGCCGGAGGGCTTCTTCGGGATAGACGGCCTGCGGATTTTTATGCCGGCGGAGGCCTTTGAGACGCTGGTCCGGGAGCTCGCCACGCGGTGTCAAGAAGGCCCGCTGGCGGAGGCCCTGACCGGGCTGCGCTGCCTGTACGGAGATCTGTAATATGAAGATACTGAGGCAGCTGTGGAACCAGAAAGGGCTTGATGCGGCAGTTGAAGATGTACCTGAGGATCGATACGGTTTCGGTAATATCGCAGAAAATATATCCCGTTCCATCCTTACTCTTCCTCTGGAGGCTTCAAATGTTGTCGGAATAGAAGGTGCATGGGGATCGGGTAAAACAAGCCTCCTTAATCTGATCCTGAGAAACCTTGCCCTGAAAAAAGATGCTCACACGCATGTGCTGCATATTTCTCCCTGGCTGAGTGGCGGCAGTCCGGTTGAAGCGCTCTTTCTTCCGGTTGCCACGGTTATCCAGCAGGAAATGGAAATACGCTATCCCCCGAAGGGCTTCAAAAAGCTCTGGCGTAAATATCTGTTGTCACCGGAAGCTCAAAAAGTGATTGAGTATGCTCAGGATACTTCATCGCGCGTCCTTCCACTGGTTCAATATATCGGACAGTTTTCCAGCATTATTAACTGGATAGCAGGCGGAATAAAGGTATTTTCAGACAGCCGTCTGGCTGTTGATCAGAAAACCACGACAAAGCTTCGGGCTGAAATTGCAGGACAACTGGTGAGTCTGGATCTGAAGTTCATTGTTGTCATGGATGATCTGGACCGACTGGAGCCATCCCAGGTGGCGGAAGTGTTCAGGCTTGTGCGTGCAGTAGCCGACCTGCCCCGCTTTACCCATATTCTCTGTTATGACAGGCAGATTATCACTCATGCCGTTGAACATGCGCTGAATATCGAAGATGGCAGCCGTTATCTCCAGAAAATCATTCAGCTTAGTTTTAAATTACCCCGACCTGAAGCCTTTGATTTACGTAATGAATTTCGCCAGCGGGCTGAGGCTCTATATCAGCAAATTAATAATGAACCGCCAGACTCTGGAATGGTAAGGGATCTCATCGCGGTGACTGATACCTATGGTGCCGCACTTTCGACGCCACGGGAAATCCATCAGGCCATTAATTCCCTGATTTTTCTTTATCCGGGGATGCGGGATTTTGTTTATTTCCCTGATTTGTGCCTGCTTCAGCTTATACGGGTGACAAACCCGGCTCTGTATGACTGGACAGAGCATTACCTGACAGAGCGGTCCGTGATTGAAGCCGGTCAGGGTATACTTTCTGACGGAGAGAAAGCAGACTTCCGGGAGGGGCTTATCAGATGTATGAAGACGTTCAGGGCATCAAATGCAGACTCCTTTCTGACACTTGCAGACTGGATCCCAGGTATCAGTGGACATAATGATGAATATCTGAATCTTTTTGAGCCCGTCAGTGAGGATTTTCGTCATATCCAGACGACCGGTAAACGACTCAGCAGCCTGACGCACTGGCGATATTATTTTGCCTTCTCCTCACCACAGAATGTTCTGCCACCTGAATTCTTCAGACAGCTTTTTGAGCAGGCTGGCGTATCGGAAAAACAGCAGCAGCTTTCTGAATTGCTGCTCTCAAAAATCAACAGTGTGGGCAGTCTGTCCGGAACCTGGTTTGAACATATACTGAGCAGACTCACTCCAGGCCTGATAAGAGAACGTAATTTCGAAGAGTGCGCAGGACTGGTTCATTTTTTCTTCGATCACACCGATGAGGTGAGCACTCGCTTCAGTATCCGTAACCCATGGTTTTCCCTGCGTGAAATGGCCATTAATGAGGTTGTACGGCATCTGCTGAAGCATATGCAGGATATTGATGAGACCAGAACGATCACGCTTATGGAAAAACTGATCGTTACGGGTGCTTCGCCGTTCTGGATAGCCGATTTTATGCGGGATCTTATCTGGGAACATGGACTTGCTCAGAATGCAGTACCTTCGCCTTCAGACGCTCTTTTCAGTCGCGATATTACGGAGCGGTTGCGTGACAGGTTTGCGGAACGTATGAATCAACCAGAACTTCAGCAACAGCTTCTCCTGCGCAAGTCTCTTCTCGGGTATCTCTACGCCTGGAGAGACATGAGTTCAGGTGAAACCGTGAAGCAATGGGTCAGAGAAGTTACTACCACTGATGAAGGCCTTGTTAACCTGTTGATACGATTACAGACCAGTGTCTTCAGCTCCCACCGAGGGGCATATCGCCGGATTGCGCGTGACCAGGTCAGTCCGTTCTTTGATGACTGGCCAGCAGTCGAAGAGAAGTTGAAAGTTATGCTGTCCGGCAACGAGCTGACTCCGGAGCAGGAAGCGCTCAAAACAGCGCTGGAAAATGACGACTGACCAAAAATTAAGGCCGCTTAGCGGCCTTTTTCTTACTAAATGAAGGGGATCAGGCGCTTAATGCTTTATCCTTGTCAAAAGGAACACCGGCATACGCAAGCTCACTCAGCAGTTTGCGTTTCCATCCACCATGCTCATCAAGCTCGGTATAGAGAACCCCGGCAAGATCTGAAGGGATTTCGATATCTCCCTTCCTGAGTACAAGTACTTTCCCGCGTCCAAGCTTCCCGGCGAAATATCCGAGCTCATACAGGACATTCTGGCGTGCGCGGAGACGTGTGCTTTCAGATGCCAGAGCACTGCCGCTATCGTCGGGCGTCATCAGCACGATGGCAAAACTGACATCCCCTGACTCCGCTTCAAATTTCTCGATAATCGTCCTGGAGCCGTCAGGACGTTCTGAAAGAATGATTTCCTCAAGACCTATCCGGGATATAAAACGGGCAACAGACTGAAGGGCATCATTATCATGGCCATGAACAATAAAAATTTTTCGGGAAACCGGCCGAAACACTGCAGGCTCAGGATCGTGTTGGTTTTCCACATACAACTGGTAATCGCGCACGAACGGGGCAACTAATGACGACGTGAATTTTCGAATGGATTCTATAATGTTTCGATCATAGAAAAATGTATGACAGAAATTAAAGGAAAAATTGTTATCGTCTGCCATTTTCTCGATCAGCAGCAACTTCAGGCCCAAAATATCAGCAGGCTCATCAGGCCACTGTAGAACAGCGGAACCAACCATGCTGGATTCAGTATCTTCACTCCTGGCCAGAAAGGTATCAAGTTCAACATTGCGGGTCAGATGTGCATTAACTGACTGCAGATTCTCTGAGTTCAAGAGCCGGGCCAATTGCTTAAGAGGTTGCTGATAGTTCTGAACGTCAGCGCGCTGAAGGTCGAATACGCAATTTTTAAGTGACTGAAAGATATCAATTGCCATCCTGCCCGCTCTCCTGTCTTTGTTGTTCTGCTCTGTCCAGAATCTGTTGGCGCAGATTTTCTTTCATGTGTTCGATTAATGGACTGACCATAGGATTAGTGGCATAACCAGAAGCGCGTTCGTCCACCATGGAGTAGGCTTCCTGAATTGCGTTCTCAATGCTGCTAGGATCGTTAGCATCAAAACGAACATCATAACTTCCGTTTAAGGCCTCCGTTGCTCTCTCAACCTCTTTTAGCTGTTTCTGCATTTTGTCTAAACCTGTGATTTTGACGCCCATAACAACCTCCGGACTAAATGAGATGTACCAGCCTGTATAGATAGCACGCCGGAAGAATGGGGTAGTGGATATCAGTCAAATTCTCCGTAATTTCATTAAGTTCCGGTTTTACCTTTTTTCGGATCTTATTAGTGTAGAAGAACGATTGTTGCGGTGAGGGGATTATTGCTTAGGAAGCAAAATTCAAAACTGACTAAGCCAGAAATAGCAACAACAAGATAAGGAAATTTTCCCCCTCAGCCCCTGCATGCCGTGAGGGGGAGCAACTACCCAACTACAGTTTTCATTTTATGATACGTCTTCACTAGGTAATACCTGTGAACTGACAGAATCTTTACGGAGTGTATGGCGGACCTAAATTTGATCCCTGAAAACTGTCAGCGCTGCGAGGACGAAGAAAGTATTACGGCTAAAGCCGTAATACCTCCCCATCCAGCTTCAAGCTATGTAGAAACTTATGTGGGTAGAGCAGTCCCGACAGGGCAGTACCGCATTGACAGGCCGTCAGGGCCGCTTACGAGCTTGTATGACAAGGGGGGCCGTCTGGATATAGCGAATTATTGTACTATAAGGGCTTCCCCGAACAGTCAACGTCGGTATTTATGGTTTGTGTCTGCACTACAGTTAAAAATAAAGGGGAGAGACTGCGGTACTATAAACGGCCATAATGAATCGCTATCGATTCGGACCCTGATGAAAGACGCGCGTGAGGCTCTTGTTCGTTAAGCGGATACGTATATCCTGTACAATAATCAGATATACCTCACGGGGTCTAACCCTTTATCATCAACGAGTTGCAGATCAGGTGGTCATACGGTTTCTTCCTGCTTTAGCTTGCTGAATACAGCCTGAAATCATCACCGTAATGCAATGATGCCCAGCACAGCCTTGCATTTTTGGCGGCGATGGCCACAACAGCGCGCCAGTATCCTCTGCGTTCGACCAGTGAACAGACCCAACGACTGAATAAGTCAGTCCTTTTCTCAGCGCCAATCAGTACTGAACGAGCCCCCTGTACCAGAAGCGTTCGCAGATACGAATCACCGGCTTTTGTTATCCTGCCTAACTTCGACTTTCCGCCGCTACTGTATTGCGATGGAGTCAACCCCAGCCAGGTCGCCAGTTGCCGTCCATTTTTAAAATCATGTGCATTACCGATACAGGCAACCAGAGCACAGGCAGTTGTGGGACCAACTCCTTTTAGCTTCATCAGCCGCTGACTGCGGTGATCTGTTTTGGCTATGCGGGACAAAATTCGGTCATATTCAGTGATGTTAGCTTCAATGCGATCAACGTGTTCCAGTAAATCATCTACACATTGCTGAACCTGAAGAGGTAAAGAGCTCTTCTGCGCAGAAACCATGTGCCGCAAAGCATCTGTACTTTGTGGGGCAATGACGCCGGATTCTGATATCAACCCTCGAAGACGATTATATGTTGCTGTTTTCTCTTCGATAAAACCCTGTCGGGTACGATGCAGACACTGCATCGCCTGCTGGCTCTCGTCCTTAACTGGAACAAACCGCATATGTGGGCGACGAACCGCTTCGCAGATAGCCTGAGCATCAGCTGCATCATTTTTCCCTGATTTACCGGCCATGCGGTATGGAGATACAAATTTAGCGGCCATCAGACGCGGCTCATGCCATATTGCAGAAACAATCTTGCCCAGTAATGAGCCCCGGAGCACGCCTCCATCCCGATAACACAGGGCGGTAAACTTGCAATCAGCCCGGGAAGAGCTGCGCGGGTTACTCTGGATTTCACCAGAACGGTTTTGCCATTTTGGTCAACCCCATGAACAGCGAACACATTTTTAGCAAGATCGATACCGATAGTAGTGATGGTCATAACGAATCTCTCCAGGCTATGTTTACCCCATGATTGCACAAGAGTTAATCAGGTGCATATCCAGGGGAAGTCCCTTCCATTCGGTAAGCCTTTTTTGAACAGCCTTACCTATTGCTATAGAGGGGAACTCCTACGTTATACGCCGCTTTCAGGGGATTCGACCTTAATGAGACAACTCAAATATGATCGACAACTTAAACGCGATAGTTGCTGATAAAATCAATCCATTACGCGTTTCAATTGATTAAATAATGCACTTAATGTACAAAAATTCCCGATCTCAAAACTGAACCCTAAAGATACCAGGCATCTCCCCCAGGAAGCGCCCTCATGCGTTTTCCTGTTCCGCCCCTGCCACCTACCTTCTGTTTCATACTTGTTGTATTATTGTTTTTGTTTTCAATCCCCAAGGAGACGTCGCTATATGACTGTGCGGGAGACAGAGGAAAACATTGAACAAATCTTCCCTGAGCTTTCGAACTTAATTGATATTATTAATAAATGGCTTTCCCATGGAAACATTGATCCTGAACTGGCACACTTCATCATTTATCTTCTTGATTACCTAACCACCACACACAAAAGCATATAAAAAATTTCCTTGCACATCCATTTTTTTGCGAATATTATTATTCCTGCTGAATATGATTCAATATCGCACGCTACTCATCCATCCAAGGATAATGAGTACATAGGTTGAAGTTTCAACACCCCCACTACGGGGGTGTTTTTTTTACCAATAAACACAAATCACACCATCGCCATACTCTGTTTGCCAGACATCGATTGGTAAATATGCGTAACTCGCTATAATACAAAAAGAAAAATCAGAACCAGAAACCAGTTTCCAGATAAAAAACACCCTCCCGAAGGAGGGGACAGACACATTCATATTTCCCAAAACAGGAATTTTTATTTTTATGACGCATTAATGAAGTTACTTCATCTCCAGTAGATTAACTTCATTTAAAGTGGCGATCAATCATATTTATTACGACTCTAAACTATTACAACAACCACAATAAGATATCACCTCAAATATAAAAGATAATTCTTACAAAAACGTTCCTAAAACAAAAAATACAGATAAACACCAATAAAAAACAGAAAACTCTTACACATTTAAAGATGGTAAAATAATATAGAACTGTTAGTCTAATGGAGAAGGCGCATCTAATTCAGAGCAATCTATTGCGAAGAATCAGAGTAACAGGGCCCCATGATATAATCATGGGGCCCTGTTGCTTTTACAGATGTAAAAACGACCAATCATTTAACATCTGTTATCGGCACCGCCCCGGACGGGTTCGGCGCAAATATGGTATGGTACCAGCCCGGCAATTCACCTGCCGTGCAATCTGACGAAGCAGTACCGGCGTATGCAGATATATCGTCCAGACATATCTGCCGCATTCAGGCGGTGAGTAAAGCCTTCTCTCTCAAAAGAGGAGCAACAGTTATCCACAGATTCTGGGGATAACTGCGAAAAGAATATGTGCCAGGAAAGTCGGCTCCCGGGAAAAAGACCGCTGGCGGCGCAGCTGCTGGATACGAAAGCTGAGCTGAAAGGATCCCGGGAGGACGTCCGTAAACTTCAGTCCCTGGCCCGTCATGACGGGAAGGTGAAAAAGTGAATGCGGACACCTGGACCCGCCTGCAGGCCTTCCGACATGCTCTGGAGCTGACTTCCTGTGAGGCTTCTCTCACCGCCGGGTATGATCACCTGAAGGATTTCCCGGCCGGTTGCAGCGAGCTGGCCAGCCAGACGCTGACTGATTATCTGACGGAAGACGGCAGCAACCTGTACTCCTGTATTGTCGGTATGCAGTGGGATAATGGTCCTGGCAGATACGGCCACGTCATTGCCGCCCCTGCCAGGGACTATATCGACCTGACCCTTGATCAGTTTCCAGGCTATCATAACCGGATTGTGGCAGAGCCCGTTGAGTCCGGCGGACAGCTCGCGGCAGACCTCAACAGGGAGCCTGCCATCAGTACAGCTGATGGAATAGTGGCCAGCGCATCAGATAAGGTTAATTACATTACTGAACAGAAAAATCGCCAGCCAATGGTGATCATTACAGAATGTTACAAACTGATCAGAATGACGGCAAGATTTATACCAATGTGCCAGTCATCTCAACTCTTCCAGCACCAGATATTCCCTCGCTTATTTATCATTTCAGACGTTGGCTCCTGCAGTTTGTCCAGGAACACCTTAGATCGTTTAGCTACTGACTGGAAGTAAGCGTCAACGGAGCACCGTATTGACGCTTCTTTATTGGTGAGTACTACGTTCCATGGCAGGAGTTCATCAACTCGGTTGGAAGGCCATTCCGGCAGTACGCTCAGGATATGGCGCAGATACGCTTCCGGATCGATACCGTTCAGACGGCAGGTGCCGATCAGCCCGTACAACAGTGCTCCACGCTCGCCGCCGTGATCGCTGCCAAAGAACATAAAGTTTTTCTTTCCGAGACAGACTGCACGAAGCGCTCTTTCCGCAGCATTATTATCCGCCTCCGCCAGACCGTCATCACTGTAATAACAGAGGGCATCCCACTGATTCAGTACATAGCTGAACGCTTCGCCCAGTCTGGATTTTTTCGACAGCGTACCATTCTTCTCCACCATCCATTCATGCAGCGACGTCAGTAACACTTTGCTTCGCTGCTGCCTGACGGCAAGACGCTCTGACTCCGGTAATCCCCGTATTTCATCCTCGATGGCGTACAGTTCACTGATTCGCTTCAGTGCTTCTTCTGCCGTCGCACTTTTGCTGCTGATGTATACATCGTGGATTTTTCGCCGGGCATGGGCCCAGCACGCAACTTCTGTCAGTGCACCACCTTCACGTTCTGCACTGAACAACCTGTCGTAACCTGTGAACGCATCCGCCTGCAGGATACCCCGGAAGGGGCGGAGGTGTTGCTCCGGGTGTTTCCCCTGCCGGTTCGGCGAGTACGCGAACCAGACCGCTGGAGGAGATGACGAACCCACATTGCGATCATCCCGGACATACGTCCAGATACGCCCTGTTTTCGCCTTTTTCTGACCCGGTGCCAGTACCTTTACCGGTGTGTCATCAGTGTGAATCTTGCGGGTGTTCATTACATAACGGTACAGGGCATCATTCACCGGTGTCATTAACTGGCAGCACGCGTCAACCCAGTTGGAGAGTAAGGCCCGGCTCAGTTCGACACCCTGGCGGGCAAAGATTTCACTCTGACGATACAGTGGCAGATGTTCGCAGTATTTTCCCGTTAACACGCGGGCAAGTAATCCGGGGCCCGCGATACCACGCTCTATCGGGCGGGACGGCGCCGGTGCTTCAACAATACAGTCACATTTTGTACAGGCTTTTTTTACCCGTTCTGTGCGGATCACTTTCAGGGCACTGCTCACCAGTTCCAGCTGTTCAGCGCTGACTTCCCCCAGATAATCCAGCTCACCGCCACACTCCGGGCAACAGCTTTCTTCTGGCTCCAGGCGGTGTATTTCACGGGGAAGGTGTGCCGGTAACGGACGACGATGGCGCGACTGTCGCAACTGGCGGGGAACCTGAGGATCGTCTTCCCGCCCACTGTAACGATCGCTGTCCTGTTCACGTTGTTTCAGCAGAGCCTCAGCCAGTTCAACTTCACGACGCAGTTTTTCAGAACGGGTACCGAACAGCATCCGGCGCAGTTTTTCTATCTGAGCCCGCAGATGTTCTATTTCCCGTTCATCTTCTTCGATCTTTTCTTCGGCACGTGTCAGTGCAGAGCGCAGGAAGGCTTCCGTCTCTTCAACCAGACTCAGTTGCTGGTCTTTCTGACGGAGGGCTTCAGCCTGCTCAGAGAGCAACCTTTCCAGCTCTGCGATGCGAATGAGGTATTTCTGACTCATGACCGTTTTTATAATGCGGTCAGGAGTTTTTTACAACATTGTCAGTGAGTTACGGCTGGATGTTTTTGGCTGACGCCAGTCCAGCTTATCGAGGAGCATTGCCAGTTGCGAGCGGGTAATGGATACCTTGCCGTTACGTACCGCAGGCCAGATAAACTGGCCTTCCTCCAGGCGTTTGGTGAACAGGCACAGACCATCAGCATCAGCCCAAAGAATTTTGACGGTGTCACCCCGTCGGCCACGGAAGATAAACAGGTGACCGGAGAAGGGATTATCATTCAGCACATGTTGTACCTGTTCTCCCAGTCCGTTGAAGGATTTACGCATATCGGTAACGCCGGCAACGAGCCAGATACGGGTACCTGATGGGAGTGAGATCATCTTCCCCTCCCGGTCAGTTCACGGATCAACACTGTGAGCAGCTCTGGCGATGGATTTTCCAGCGTCATGTTACCGTGACGGAATTCCACCTTGCAGGAACTGGCACTGACTCTGGTCTGAGTGGAAGTGGATAAAGACGGCGCAATGGCCGCCACAGGTTCTTTCTGCTCATCCGGCGTTATTTCTACAGGTAATAATTCAACGCCAGTGTCAGAAGAGGTCGTTACCGGAAGACGCCGCGAAACACGCCCTTCGTTCTGCCAGAGCCTGAGCCATTTGAAAATAACATTATCATTGACGCCATTTTCACGTGCAATCTGTGCAACACAAGCTCCAGGTTGTGATGCCAGTTCCACCATACGAAGTTTGAATTCATTCGAATAGTTTTTACGAGGTTCTTTTCGCCAGTCCTGTAATTCCATACTTAGATGTCCGTCTATATCAGATGGGCGTCTAAGTTACCAATTCTCGTCTGATGGCTACATACGGCGGTCAGTTTACGCTTACGACTGGAAGGTGACACTGTCCGTCCTGTCGCTATAGGGCTTGATATAAACCAGGCAGGCAAGGGATCTGGTTAACACCTTTCCTTCCATAAAGTGTTTGAAGATCCAGAGATACGTATCCACAAGCTCCAGCCCTGTACTCAGTGTCCCCGACTGGAAGACCTGCGGTTCAGCTGGTATTTCCGTTACATCCATGACCGGTGTCTGCGCAGCAGTACCTGTCATCAGGATATTCATGGAGCCAGTCTGTATGCGCCTCTGGCGTTGAAACAAACATATGAAGTGTATTTCGGATATGACTGTACGCTCAGGAAGTACGGCAGATTCCGTCAAAAATTACCTGTAAAGACAGACTTCAGAAAAAACAGTGCTCGCCGCAGACCGGTGACCGGGCGAAGCCCGCGAACCGGCGAGGAAGCGCAATGGATCTGTAGTTACAGTGAGCAGGTACGCCCTGAAGCCTTCATAATCGGTAGTGTATGCTGTTTTTCTGGAATGATTTATCCACATATCCAGAGGCCCGATCCAGTAAACAGATCCATGAATGATCAACAAAGGATCCATTAAAGATCCCCATATCGCTGTAAACCTTGTCATTAATGGTCCGGGAGCACGATCACATAAGCTGTGGCATGTTACTGATAAACTGTAACAAGTTAATGATAATCTGTATTAAGTAATACATATACTGCAGTAAGTTAATGACATAAACTATGGTCAGTACGCCAGACTCTGTTGTTAAATACAGACTGCAGGTTTTTCTTCAGTCAGTTAGCGGGGCTCTGACATCCGATTTGCTGTTTATTCTTTTACTGTCCACAGGCAGGAGGCTTTCTGGAAAACGAAAATTCAGACATCAAAAAACTGTTCGGCGAGGTGGATAAGTCGTCCGGTGAGCTGGTGACACTGACACCAAACAATAACAACACCGTACAACCTGTGGCGCTGATGCGTCTGGGCGTCTTTGTACCGACCCTTAAGTCACTGAAGAACAGTAAAAAAAATACTCTGTCACGCACCGATGCCACGGAAGAACTGACGCGTCTTTCCCTGGCCCGTGCAGAAGGATTCGATAAGGTTGAGATCACCGGCCCCCGCCTGGATATGGATAACGATTTCAAGACCTGGGTGGGGATCATTCATTCCTTTGCCCGCCATAACGTGATTGGTGACAAAGTTGAACTGCCTTTTGTCGAGTTTGCAAAACTGTGTGGTATACCCTCAAGCCAGTCATCACGCAGGCTGCGTGAGCGCATCAGCCCTTCCCTGAAACGCATTGCCGGTACCGTGATCTCCTTTTCCCGCACCGATGAGAAGCACACCCGGGAATACATCACCCATCTGGTACAGTCAGCCTACTACGATACTGAGCGGGATATTGTTCAGTTACAGGCTGATCCCCGCCTGTTTGAACTGTACCAGTTTGACAGAAAAGTCCTTCTCCAGCTTAAGGCGATTAATGCCCTAAAGCGACGGGAGTCCGCCCAGGCACTCTACACCTTTATAGAGAGCCTGCCCCGGGATCCGGCACCGGTATCGCTGGCGCGGCTGCGTGCACGCCTCAATCTGAAGTCTCCTGTATTTTCCCAGAACCAGACGGTCAGACGGGCAATGGAGCAGCTGCGCGAGATTGGATATCTTGATTACACGGAGATCCAGCGGGGGCGGACAAAACTCTTCTGCATTCACTACCGGCGTCCCCGGTTAAAAGCGCCGAATGATGAGAGTAAGGAAAATCCGTTGCCACCTTCACCTGCGGAAAAAGTCAGTCCGGAGATGGCGGAGAAACTTGCCCTGCTTGAGAAACTGGGCATCACGCTGGATGACCTGGAAAAACTCTTCAAATCCCGCTGAACATAAACTGTAGTCAGTGAAGAGTGCTCCTTTACTGACTACAGCTTATATTATCAGGTGCAGTGAGTGGTCTGCTTACTGCAGTTTATATTCAGTTTCCTGCAGTGCTGCCTGTGGCTGAGCTGCCATCTGCCTGTCCCTTACGTGAGTCACCCCGTAACCTGATGCTGAGGCATTGCTCCCTTCATAAAACATGGTTTACTCACTACAGCTTATCTACCTGCTCCAGCTTATGTTATGTCTGTTCTGCTGACCATGCTTATATAAGGAAGTGCCGTTACTTCAGGGGAGGCAGTGTACGCAGGATCTCCGCAGCATCCCGACCGTCACCTGTGAAAGGCACTGCCAGCGTGGCAGCCATATCCAGTGCAAACACTCTGGTATAAACCTCCATCGAACGTGGATCCCTGTGACCAGCCAGTGCCTGGATGACTTTCCGGGGCTGGCGGTGATAGAGCATGTGCATGATATAGCTGTGCCGGAAGGTATGTGGTGTGACCGGAATCGAAAAGTGTACCCCGTCAGCTTCGGCCCGTCTGACAGCCTGCTTCAGCCAGTTGCGCATGGTTTCGTCGGTCACGGCCCATAATGGTTCACGACGACGGGGCCGGGTGGTGATCATCCAGCTTTCCATCTGCCTGACATAGCTTATATCTGTCAGCGGAACCAGGCGCACTTCATCTTTTGGCGGGCGTCCGCGTCGCGCACGCACTTTTTCGGACAGGATCCGCACAAACGGTCTTACTCCATCCAGGTCAAATGATTCCGGCGTCAGCATCCGGGCTTCGCCAATACGCATTCCGGTATTCCAGAGGGTGGCGAACAGCATATGGTGACGCTGATCCGGCATATAGAAGAGAAGGGCACTCACTTCCGGGGCCAGCAGGTAGGCCGGTGTGGCCCCCGTGGAAGTGGCCATTCTTCTCAGGGAGAGCGCTGTTGCAAAATCCACCCCCGGCGCAATGGGTAACAGGGAAACGCGTTCTGGTGAATTCTGCAGGGGAATGACATTGTTCATGAGTTATTTTTCACGTAGCACACGCACTGTTTATGGATACAGGTATTCTGACCTGAACGCCCGGATCCTTCCACGACAATAAATCGCAGCGCGCGGATCCTTTTGTTTGCTTATCACGCATTATTGCGGGTAAAACCAAATACGTAAAGGTATGTTTTGCAGCAGGGATCCCGTATTAAGCCAGTCGTGGCGCGGGCTGAGGGCTGGTTTGCCGTCTTTGGGAGAAATGGGGTAATGCCAGGGCAAAGATGATCGCAAGGAAAGGAGAAAAATACACAGAGAGGGGAGTTGCGCTACGTGAATTCTGGCTAGGTACACCCCTGTAACCCTGCCAGTTTTCACGCAACGCAATGTGGTGGCTGATTACTGTCAGTTGAAATGACGGCTGGCATCCTGATGCTGACTTAATATACGAATAATAACAATTTCAGTATCAGTTTGCAGAAAATAAACCATATGCCGTTCAACGGGTAGTGCGAATGTGTATTCCCCCAGTTCAGGACGGGGAGTACCGATATTATGATTACTCATAACCTGAAAAATGTCGGATATCTGATTAATATATTTATCAGCCTACTCTTCACCGAAATGGTGGTACCCGTAATGCTAGATATCCTCCAGATCCTGACTGGCTTTAGGTGTGAGTTTAACGGTTTTCACCGGAAGCCCTCGCGCCAGCTTTCACTTTTTTCAGAAACGCATTTTTTTCCCACGACACAGGTTCACCGCTGCTCAAGCCTTCTGCCAGTAAATCCCGCAGGACACCTGGAGACGTGACTCTGCCTGTTTCTCTCGAAGGAGACGAAGTGACTCGCGGATTACCTCACTCTGTGTACGATAATCACCTGATTCTATGTACTCCCAGAGTTCATCTCCGAGAGCAACTGTCATTGTTCTGGCCATATCAAGCCTCGTGATTGTAAGTTTAAATTTTACATGCAGTTTATTCGATACACAAAGGTGCTTCCAGTACAGAACATTTGGGAGAATTGGGGTAATGCCTGGAACAGACAGATACGGAGAAAAACCCTGCAGATAACCTTATACGACAACTGAAGGTGTCTGATGCCATATTCTTAGCTACTTCTCTGTCTTCAGGCGGCTTAGTCACAACATAAGACCGATGCATAATAAGCATATTTTTTCATGTTATGGTCTTGTTCATGCATGAACTATTATCTATTCAGTCACTTTTAAAGTTTTATATCATACTGCATATGATATATATCATCTCCTATATTCAGACTAAAAATATTATGACGATGGTCAAATGAATTTAGTGAAAACGCTACCTAAAACAATATGCTTATGATATAACTTATCAAGAATATGCGACAATCTTCTTGAAAGGTTACGGAGAAGAGTCAGATAATGAAGTGTTATAACTCATTCAGCTTTTTTATGTTCTCTTTATAGTAAAACTAGGAGATTAAGATGAATCAGAAGTGGAAGACGTTAATTATTTCATTATTAACACCATCAAGTATTATATCAGGGATTGCGTTGATAGTTCTCTGGGGATATTTCAGTCGCCTGGGCCGACTAGATATTTTCTTTGATGTAATGAATATTAAAAGCATCTTGGTATTGGTTTGTTGTGCAACTATACTATCATTGGCTATGATAGTATTTATCTTTTTTATAACCTCTTTTTTTATACCCGTAGTTATTCCTCAGGATATAAATAATCTTCCTGCTTACAATAAGATTCAGGGTAATTTTTTATCTGTGATGATGTTATCTGGCATGTTCCCCATGGCCTTTATATATGTGTTATACTGTGCATTTGATTTTGATCAGAATGTTAAAGATAACTCTGGCTGGTTATCTATTGCAAGTATGGGTGTACTGATAGCTGTTATTTTAGCCATAGTAAATAAGAGGTATCTTGAATATGACTTATCGTTTAAAAACAATAGAATGAAACTGTTGAGACGTGTTCAGATCTATCTTGTCATTCCGTTGTCTATTGCTTTACTGGTGCATCTTCAGTTAATTCCTCTGGAGATAGTTTTTAGGAATATTGCAACTTCAGATAAGAGTGTTAATTTCAAAGTGATAGCTGAACTGGCTTTCATGTCATATTTTATCTTTCTTCTGACAATGCTTCCTGGAGTCATTTATCTGAAAATGAATCCACAGCATAAATTTTCAAAAAGAATTAGCTATTCATTTATCGCATCCTTGATGTTATTATTAATAATATCGACTCAAATAACCGTGTTACCAGTGATTTTTACCCATTCCGTTATTAAGCTATCAGGTATAAGTGACTTCAAAATACATAGCTACATTATTAAAACAAGTGAATATCCTGAAGAGTTTTTTTCCAATGCAGCATGGGATAAAAAAAATATAAAACCGGGGGATTATTACTCTGTGCAGGCTGTTTCTATGTTTACGACAAACCAGTTTATTCTCCTTTGTCCTAAGGATATTATAAAGTTTTATCGGGAAAGCTGGAAGTTCGAGTTGCTTAATGTAGACTTCGATATAAATACCAGGAAGAAACTCCAGGAAGAAGCTGCATATTGCGTACCAATTTCTGCAATATCTGTAAAACGATGGGATATGCCTCTTCAGGGCTCGAAACCCTCAAGTTAGAAGGCAACTAGGGCGACTGTATTCTGTGACGAAATGAATGGCTGGCTCACTATAATAATGAGCGAACCCATCAGGGAAAAATGTGCAATGGGCGGACGCCAATGGAAACGTTACTCGATGGAAAACGCAACTGGGCCGAGAAAAATTTAAGCCAGATGTAATCTGACAGATACCTGTATAAATAACCGATAACTGTCAGATCAGGTCTGAGCTAATACATTTCAATAAAGGTACTTGCTCGCGCTCTGTCATTTTCTGAAACTCTTCATGCTGCATTTCGATTTTCCTTCTAAGATCATAACTCGCATACCTGTTCTTTTTATGTATATCTATATCTATTTTTGTGACGAGTTCAAACCACAATGTTCGCGCTCCCCATGCAGCGTTATGAAACATTTCCGCAACGGCTATAGAGTCTGTATTAACTGCTTCAGTCATGTAGTCGCTAATACGTTCAGCGGTAATTTTCGTTATTTCATCGTAATTCATTTTATCTCCTACAAGATTATTTAATGGAATGCAAAATATCTGGTCTGATAATAATGTTCCAGAATTAATATCTGCAGGCTATGTTAAGTTGTCCCCACACACAATCTACCTGTTTTCTCGTGTGTGCCACAGACGCAATACATAAATAGTCTGGCCATTAATTTCGTAACGGATTTCGTACTCGCCAGCAAAAATCCGTCTGACCTCCCTGGGTTCAAACTGAAACAACTGTTCTCCCATACGTGGATGAGTTAACAGAATGACCGGTGCCTGTGTCAGGGACTGTACCGTTCTGGCGGCAGCAGGTTTACTGGCCAGCACCAGAAAATCAAATAACCGCGACAAATCAGAAAGCGCCTTACTGGTCCACTTCAGTTCCATCAGCGTGGCACCGGTAACGGATTGTCAGTACTGAGGCTGTCCGACCAGGCCTGTACAGCCTGATGGTCGATAACCTGTCCGGATGTCACATCGTCCAGGGCTTCCAGCGTCAGGCGATTACGCTCCTCCTCTTGGGCAAGCCATGCAGAAAGCGCCTGCTTGATAACCCAGCCCCGGGAACGTTCCAGTCTGGCGGCCATCTGGTCGACTTTATCAGCCATAGGTAATGGCACATGCGCGGTAATTACTTTTGTTGCTTGTGCGGCATTGTTTTTCATTTGCATATCCGATTAGTTGTTAATCATATTTAATCATAGTGATTACTTTCAGACGGAACAAGGCAAATAATGCGCGTCAGCGCATGTAAGGCGGCATACGGAGGTTACATGTAGCACAGGTGTAAAACCGCCGAAGCCCGGCGTAAGCCGGTACTGATTGATAGATTTCACCTTACCCTTTTCCATCCTGCTAAGCCACACCCGCTTTCAGCTATGAGAGAGCCTTTGTGCGCAGTCGGGGCGTATCTCCGCGTTAGCGGGCCGTGAGGGACGCTTACGAGCGTGGATGAGAGACGTACAGTGGTTTCTTCTAGCTTTTATTTCCTCTCAGGTCCCGAATTGTCAACTTCTGAATCGTGGGGGCCCCTTTGGGGTGACGATTCAGTGGTTGACAACTGCACATAAAACACCCTGTGTGTGGGGTGATGGTTCACGTAGTGGTCCATCGCCCTGCCAGGGGTCAGTCGCCACTACACCATCACTTGAGAAAGAGAAGGGACTTGCTGTTATGTCAGTGAAACTTTGGTAAATTATCGTATCCTGTGGCAGGATGATGGTTTGTTACAGCATTGCAATTCATTAAAAAGGGGGCTTACGAAGAACAGTGGATATGATCGCAACTAAAACGCCTGCCATTGATAAAGCTGCCCGAATATTTCATTTTATTGCCGGGAAAGGCTCTGCCACCTACAGTGAAATTCACCAGAATGTCGGATTGCCTCAAAGCACCACCTCGGCCCTGCTTGCCAGCCTGACCACGCATGCCTTTCTGAGACAAAAAAATGGCCGGTATTATCTGGGGCTAATCTTTTACGAGCTTGGTAATAAAGCCATTCAGGATTTTGATTTTCGTGAACTGGCTGAAGAGTCACTCGTTTTTCTCCGTGACCGGACCCGTCTTGCCTGCCATCTGGGCGTTCTGGATGGTTCCACCGGCATCTATCTGGCGAAAAAAGAAAGCCAGAATGCGATTATCGTTCGCAGCTGGACGGGAAAACGACTTTCCCTGCACAGTTCCTCCCTTGGGAAAGTGTTGTTGGCCTGGCTTCCGGAAGACCACATTGATGCTCTTTTACCCACAGAACACCTTCCTGCGTTTACTGCCCGGACAATTACAACACGTAAAGCGTTGAAAGCTGAGCTGGAGGTGGTCCGCCTGCAGGGATGGGCGTTTGATAATCAGGAAGATGTCGACGATGTCACCTGTATTGCCGCGCCGGTATTTAACAGTGATCAGGCCGTTGTTGCCGCAATAAGTATTTCCGGGGTTCGTTTTCAGATGCCTGAGGAAAAAATACCTGAGTATGCGAACGCGGTGATGAAAGCCGCTGGCATGATGTCTGAAAAGTTATGCGGTATATGACTGGTCCGCTCACAGGTCATGATAACCCGTGAGCGGCGTTCGGCCTTACGTTGCTCTGACGCGGGAGGCTCCGTGTTTTGCCCACAACGCAGTGATCACCGGCACGACAATGGCGGTGATCACCACACAGGATGCCACCAGAGTGGTGGCTGCCGGTGCGGCCTCAGCGAAGTCCGGCGCGATCTCGGCTACCAGCAACGGAGTGGCCACGGCAGCGCCAGCAGTACTCGATGCGGCAATTCCAGCCGTGCCACGGCCCTTACCCAGCATGATATCCATGATTATCAGTGGTACGCCTGTGATAACAATGACTGCCAGAGCCATAAGAATACCCAGCAGTCCGGTGTCGATGATGACGCCAAGATTAATGGTATTCCCCAACGCAAATGCAAAGAATGGGATCAGACTTTTGGTGGCCCTGGAAAACAATTCCCGAAGTTCGGGATCAAGATTACCCAGCAAAAACCCCACCAGAAAGGGGATCAGGACGCCGGCGAGGTGTTCAGGTTCGAACGTTGCCTGCCCGGCGGACCCCAGAATAATCATCGTCATCAGGGGGCCGGACTCAAGCGAGATAAGTACAGAAGCACCGGCTTCTTCTTTTGTGCCGTACTCCTGCATCAGGGAAGCATAAAGCCCGGCATTGGTCATATCCATCGCCGCAACAATCGCCAGAACAGATAAACCGGCAAAGAAACCTGTTTTTACCATTCCCCCTTCCGGTAGGAGCTGGGCAAAAACAAAGGCACAGACCCAGGCAGTGGCGATTTTTGTGGCTACCAGTGTGCCAGACTTTTTGAGAACGGTCCCGGTTGCACTGATTTTAATGGAGGCGCCCATACAGAACAGCCAGACAGCGAGGATGGGGACCACGCCGGTGATCATGCCATTAGTAAATGAACCAAAGTATTTGCCGGTACCTGGCCAGAAGGTATGCAGTACCGCCCCCAGAAACAGGGGGGCCAGCATCATTCCTCCCGGAATTTTTTCAACTGTTTTTTTGATATTCATTATCGTCCCTTTTTAATGTCAGATACGGCCAGTCAGAGCACCATGATGGCTTCAATTTCAATAACAGCCCCCTGCGGCAGGGCGGCGATACCCAACGTAGCCCTGGCGGGGTACGGTGGCGAAAAGTATTCCGACATAATGGCGTTAAATCGCGGGAACATGTTCACGTCGGTCAGATAGGCATTCAGCTTCACAATATCCCTATCACTCCCTCCTGCGGCCTCTGCCACCGACAGCAAATTTTTAAACGCCTGACGGGCCTGTTCATCGAAATCTGTTGAGACCACTTGCATGGTATGCGGGTCAAAACCGACCTGACCGGCGAGATAAATGGTTTCCCCGGCTTTCACCGCCTGAGATAATGCCCCACCGGGGGCAGGAGCCCCGGTGGTATAAATGATGTCTTTTTTCATGATGTGCCTCCTGTCCTTTTGCGGTTACAGACCGAACAATTTGTCCAGGCAGTCTGCCTGGTCGGCTGTTAACTGGCCGTTATGATTCCGTGAGACCGGCGTCATGTAGCCATACTTTCTGGAAATGGCGGTTTTGATCGTACTGACAAAATCATCACCAATGGCATATATCCCGGAAAGTCGCCCAATTTCTTTGTGTAATCCGGCGACTTCATTGAGGTCGCCGGCCCGATAGGCCCGCATAATTTGGGCAAAAAGCTCCGGCACCACATTATTCAGTCCGGAAAGAACTCCGGCGCCTCCGTTCATCAGATTGGGTACAAAGTACTCATCAAAACCGGCGAATACGGCAAAATCTTTTCTCAGCGGTGTGACCGCGTTGACGATGGCCCGGGTGTGAGACGCACAGTCCACAGTATCTTTGATGCCAATAAACCGCGGGCAGCTTTCCGCCAGCATTCTGACAAGGTGAGCATCCACATCACATCCGGTTCTGGCCGGAAAGTTATAGATAAACCAGTCACCGGCAAGTTTACGGTCAAGACTGCGGAAATAGCTAAGTAACTGACGGGATGTCTGGGCGTAGTAATACTGTGGCAGTACCATTACTGCGTCATAGCCACTGTCATAGGCGGCATCAGCCAGATAAAGCATGTCCTCTTCAACGGTAGATGAAATATGGGCAATCAAAGGGAGGTCACTCATTTTCCGGGCTTCCAGGATGAGCATTGCCCGTTCGCGGACGCTCATTGTGGCAAATTCCCCGATGGTACCTGATAGCAGAATGCCGTTGATGCCGGAATCAGAAAGGCGTGCCATATGTTTTTCCAGCCCCGTGAGGTCTATCTGACCGCTGTCATCCAGAGGAATGACGGAAGGGCAGACTGCCCCTGAAAACTTCATTGTCTGATTCATAATTATTTGTTCCTTTTGCGTGGTATCAGCGTCATGCCTGCTGATACCCGCCCCGGCCTTTACGGAAGAAGGATGGATATCAGTAGCCCAAACACCAATATAGTGATTTAGTAATCACTATATTGGTGTTTGGGCTGACTGGGAAATCATCTTTATAAGAACTGTGCGTGAGTTCAAGAATTCATTCGTGTCGTTCCGGTGAACTCATATTGACAGGTCAATTGGCAACTGCGTCAGGTTACCAAGGGAATCGGTTGAGCGTCTTTATAGCGACGATCGGCACGCAAGGTCATCATAAATGCCAGGGCGGATGCTCTGCCGGATGGCGTTAGCAGGACATTTTTTTCAGCCAAGCGCGCTGCTGCGGCCATTGCGACGCCTGCATCAGCGGCAACCAGATCAACTGTCTGGAAGGCTCGGTGCCGACCATTCTCAACCGCGGCGGCTTCGCCAATAAGCTGCGTGCCGACTGGCAGTGGGTGATCGGCATCGGCGGCCTCGGCCATATCGCCATTAAGCTGCTGCGGGCGATGGGCGCCGATCGCGTAGTCAATAGCCGCGATCCTGAAGCCTTAAAAGTGCTGGCCGGGCAGTTTGACCTGAGCATCAACACCGTGGCGGTGGATCTTGACTGGCAGCCGTACTTCGAAGCCCTGTCCTAGGGCGGCAACTTCCACACCGTCGACGCGGTGATGAAGCCGTTCCCGGTACCGGCCTTTACCCTTATCGGCGACGACTGCAGCATCTCCGGCTCGGCGATCGGTAACCCATCCGAACTGCGCACGCTGAGGAAGTTCGCCGGACGCAGCAAAGTGGCTCCGACCACCGAGCTGTTCCCGATGTCGCAAATTAACGAAGCGTTGAAACACGTTCGCGAAGGCAAAGCTCGCTACCGCGCGGTGCTGAAAGCCGACTTATGATGGTTCTCCTCCACCGGGCGGCCCGCTCGCCCGGCGTTTTCCCCGTTGCTTCATCAAACCATCGTTTCCCCGTCATACCTCTGTAATCATAGCTTCCCACAATTAGGGCTTCGATAAATGGCTGAACGAGATGTGCGTAACCATGAGAAAGACCTGGCTTCCCTGGCTGATCCTGTCGCCTTCCCTGCTGTTTTTACTGCTGTTTACCTGGTTTCCGCTGGGGCGTTCGGTGTATGACAGCCTGTTTGATACCCGCATGGCCAACGCGCAATACGTCGGGCTGGATAACTTTGCCCGCCTGTTTGCCGATAACGTCTTCTGGCAGTCGCTGGGCAATAACCTACTCTATATCCTGCTGACGGTGATGCCCGGGGTGACGCTCGCCCTGCTGCTGGCGGTCGCCCTGAGCGAGAACCATCGCGTCAACCGTTGGCTGCGCACCGCCTTCTTCTTCCCGATGATTATCCCGATGGTCAGCGCCGCTGCACTGTGGCTGTTTATCTTTATGCCCGGCCTCGGCCTGCTCGACCACTATCTGGCAAAGCTGTTCGGGCCGATGAACAACAACTGGCTGGGGCGCAGCAACAGCGCGCTGCTGGCCCTGGCGCTGATCGGCGTGTGGAAGTTCGCCGGCTACTACATGCTGTTTTTCCTCGCCGGGTTGCAGAGCATTCCGGCCTCGACGCGGGAAGCGGCGCTGATGGAGGGGGCTACCCGCACGCAGGTCTTTTTTAAGGTCACGCTACCGCTGCTGCGCCCGACGCTGAGCTTTGTGATCACCACCGCGCTGATCTACTCCATCACCCAGATTGACCACGTGGCGGTGATGACTCGCGGCGGGCCGGATAACGCCACCACCGTGCTGCTCTATTACATCCAGAATCTCACCTGGGATACCCACGACCTTGGTAAAGCCTCCGCAGCCACCTTCCTGACCCTGGCCGGACTGTTCGCCTTCTCGCTGATTAACCTGAAACTGCTGGAGAAAGGAGCCCACTATGAGCGCTGACATCTCGCCGCTGCTGGTCCACACACCCGCCGCTGCGCGTCCGCTGTGGCTGCGCCTGCGTCGCTCGTCGCCCTTTACGCTCACAGTATTAATGTGCTGCCTGGCGCTGCTGTGGGTCAGCCCGTTTATCTGGATGCTGACCACCTCATTCAGCGCAACTACCTTCGGCGACGATATGGCCTCGCTGCTGCCGCGCCTGCCGCTGACTCTCGATAACTTCCGCGACGCCTGGAACAGCGCCGACTGGCTGAGCCTGTACGCCAACACAATTATCTTCACCTTCGGCACCTTCTTCGTGCAGCTGTTGACCATCACCACCGCCGGCTACGTCTTTGCCTGTCACGAGTTTCGCGGCAAGCAGACGCTGTTTCTCCTGTTCCTGGTGCAGCTGATGATCATGCCGGTAGTGATGATGGTGCCGAACATGCTGACCCTGAAAACCTTCGGTCTGCTCAACACCCTCATCGGGGTGATGATGCCCTACTTCACCTCGGCGTTCGGCGTATTCCTAATGCGTAAGGCGTTCCTCGCCATTCCGAAAGAGCTGGAGGAGGCGGCGCTGATGGAGGGCTGCAGCTGGTGGCAGGTGCTGTTCCGCGTGCTGCTGCCGATGTCCTGGCCGTCGGTGCTGGCCTTCGCTACCGTCAGCATTACCTACCACTGGAACGAGTACCTGTGGCCGCTGATGATGCTCAACGATCCCGATAAGCAGGTGCTGACCGTCGGGCTGGTCTCTTTCGCCATGGGCGCCGAATCCGGTGGCCAGTGGGGCACCATCGGCGCCGGGACGCTGATGGTCTGCCTGCCGCTGATGCTGGCGTTTATCCTTTTTCAGAAACAGTTCCTGCGGAGCTTCGGCTTCTCCGGGATCAAATAAGGAGTGATTCATGCTGTTAGCACACATTTCCGATACCCATTTTCGCAGCCGCGGCGAGAAGCTGTATGGCTTTATCGACGTCAATGCCGCCAACGCCGACGTGGTCTCCCAGCTTAACGCACTGCGCGAGCGCCCGGACGCGGTGGTGGTGAGCGGGGATATCGTCAACTGCGGCCGCCCGGAGGAGTATCAGGTGGCCCGCCAGATCCTCGGCAGCCTGAACTATCCGCTGTATCTGATCCCCGGCAACCACGACGACAAAGCCCATTTTCTCGAACATCTTCACCCGCTGTGCCCGCAGCTGGGCAACGATCCGCAAAATATGCGCTATGTGGTGGATGACTTCGCCACCCGCCTGCTGTTTATCGACTCCAGTCATGCCGGCACGTCAAAAGGCTGGCTGACCGACGAGACCATCGGCTGGCTGGAAGCCCAGCTGTTCGAGGGCGGCGACAAACCGGCAACGATCTTTATGCACCACCCGCCGCTGCCGCTGGGCAATGCGCAGATGGATCCTATTGCCTGCGAAAATGGCCACCGTCTGCTGGAGTTGGTGGAGCGTTTTCCGTCGCTGACGCGCATCTTCTGCGGCCATAACCACAGCCTGACCATAACCCAGTATCTCCAGGCGCTGATCTCCACCATTCCTGGCACCGTCCATCAGGTGCCGTACTGCCACGAAGATACCCGGTCCTATTACGATCTCTCCCCGGCCTCGTGCCTGATGCACCGTCAGGTCGGCGAGCAGTGGGTGAGCTACCAGCACTCGCTGGCCCACCACGCCGGACCGTGGCTGTACGACGAAAACATCAGTTGCCCAACGGAAGAGCGCTAACTGCCATGCTCAGTCTGCAAAACATCAGTAAACGTTTCGACGGCAAACCGGCGCTCAGCGCCCTGTCGCTGGATATCCACGAAGGCGAATTCGTGGTGCTGGTCGGCCCGTCGGGCTGCGGGAAAAGCACCCTGCTACGCCTGCTCGCCGGGCTGGAACCGGTCAGCGAAGGCCAAATCTGGCTGCATGATGAGAACATCACCGCCACCACGCCGCGCGATCGCAACTTCGCGATGATCTTCCAGAACTATGCCCTGTTTCCGCATCTGTCGGTGCGCGACAACATCACCTTCGGCATGAAGGTGCGCAAGGAAGAGAAAAGCAGCTGGCAGCCGCGAGTGGATAAAGTGGCGCAGATGCTGCAGCTGGAGGCGCTGCTCGACTGCAAACCGGCGAAGCTCTCCGGCGGCCAGCGCCAGCGGGTGGCGATGGCCCGGGCGATTGTGCGTAATCCGCGGCTGTTCCTGATGGACGAGCCGCTCTGCAACCTCGACGCCCGCCTGCGCAGCGAAGTGCGCGACAGCATTATGGCCCTCCATCAGCAGCTGAAAACCAGCACCATCTATGTGACCCACGATCAGACCGAGGCGATGTCGATGGCCGACCGCATCGTGGTGATGAACGGCGGCCACGTGCAGCAGGTCGGGCACCCGGAGTATCTGTACGCCAACCCGGCCAACCTGTTCGTCGCTGGGTTTATCGGTTCGCCGGCGATGAACCTCCTGTCGCTGCCCTGCGCCAACGGTGAAGTACTGTTGGGAGAACAGCGCCATCCGCTGCCGCCGCGCCACCGGGATCAGACCCGCGTCTGGCTGGGCGTTCGCCCGGAACATATTACCGACCACGTGGAGGAGGACCATCTGCGCCTGCCGGCCACCGTTCTGCAACGAGAACTGATGGGAGCCGATTATCTGCTCCACGTCAGCACCCCGATCGGCACCCTGCGCTTTAGCCGCCGCAACCGCGGCAAGGTGCCGGAGAAAGACGAGTCGCTACCGATCGGCTTCTCGCCTGCCGATGTGCATCTTTTTCATGCTGAGACCCAGCATAATTTACAGATGGAGACAGATCATGTTTAAACCCCTCACCGCCCTGACGGTTGGGCTCAGCCTTGCCCTGAGCGGCGCGGCGCTGGCGAAAGAGAAAATAGACTTTATGTTCCCGGCGCCGGTGGACGGCAAGCTGACCATGGAGATGACCCGCGTCATTAAGCAATTCAACGACTCGCAGCAGGATGTCGAAGTGCGCGGAATCTTCACCGGCAACTACGACACCACCAAGATCAAAGCCGAATCGGCGCAGAAGGCCGGCCAGCCACCGGCGCTGGTGATCATGTCCGCCAACTTCACCACCGATCTGGCGCTGAAGGATGAGATCCTGCCGATGGATGAGCTGTTTAAATATGGCGATCAAAAGGCCGGCAATTTTCTGCAAACGGAATTCTGGCCCGCGATGCATAAGAACGCCCAGGTGATGGGCACCACCTATGCGATCCCGTTCCATAACTCGACGCCGCTCCTCTACTACAACAAGACGATGTTCGATCGGGCCGGGATCCAACAGCCGCCGCAGACCTGGGCCGAGTTGCTGGCCGATGCCAAAAAGCTGACCGACGAGAGCACAGGCCAGTGGGGGATCATGCTGCCGTCGACCAACGACGACTTCGGCGGCTGGATCTTCTCGGCGCTGGTGCGCGCCAACGGCGGAAAATACTTTAACGAAGACTATCCGGGCGAGGTCTATTACAACTCGCCGACCACAATCGGCGCCCTGCGCTTCTGGCAGGATCTGATCTACAAAGACAAGGTGATGCCGTCCGGGGTGCTGAACTCGAAACAGATCAGCGCCGCGTTCTTCTCCGGCAAGCTCGGGATGGCGATGCTCAGCACCGGCGCGCTGGGCTTTATGCGTGAGAACAGCAAAGACTTTGAGCTTGGGGTAGCTATGCTGCCAGCCAAAGAGCAGCGCGCAGTGCCGATCGGCGGCGCCAGCCTCGTAAGTTTTAAAGGCATCAGCGAGGCGCAGAAGAAAGCAGCGTATCGGTTCCTGACCTATCTGGTGAGCCCCGAGGTGAACGGCGCATGGAGCCGCTTCACCGGCTACTTCTCGCCGCGCAAGGCGTCATACGATACGCCAGAGATGAAGGCCTATCTGCAGCAGGATCCGCGGGCGGCGATTGCGCTTGAGCAACTGAAGTACGCCCATCCATGGTACTCCACCTGGGAGACCGTCGCCGTGCGTAAGGCGATGGAGAACCAGCTGGCGGCGGTGGTCAACGATGCCAAAGTAAGGCCGGAAGCCGCGGTACAGGCGGCGCAGAAGGAAGCTGACGCGCTAATGAAACCCTATGTGGATAAGACCGCGTTGTCGGAAGTGAAGTGACGCGTTACCCGTCATCGTCACCCTCATCCTGGCCCTCTCCCTGAGGGCTGTCTCTTGATCAGATCTCCTGATCAAGAGACTTCATCACCAGGTAACCCTCAACCATATCCTGAAGTCTGAACCAGCCATCCCACATAACTACCCAACCGGGGCGGCCTGTGCGTTTGCTGTCATACCATCGCCCCAGTTTCGCCAGTTTCAGACAGGCCCATTTCAGTGTCGGCGTCTGTGACGGAAACGGTTTTCCTTCCAGCTTAACCCACAGCAATTTCCACTCTGTCGGCGCCAGTATTTTCTCACAGCTGTCATTTTGTGTTTCTTCACTGATACCTCCCTGCCGCAGGCCCAGCACCCGTACCGCTATAAAGGGGTTTGGGGAGCAATGGAACAGTAACGCCGTTAAGAGGTTAATTAAAATAGCCAATTATCTATTAATCAATAAATTATACATCTTCATTGAACGCCCTCAGCTCACCCTTACTGACTGATTCCGGCACTATAAATGAATAGCGCCCTTGCATATTAATATGCCCGCACTGTAATGGTGACAGTTTCTCAACGTCTGAATCCAGGACCGGGTACCCCTCACGCCTGAGATGCTGAATTGCTGCATCCATGTAAATAGTGTTCCACAGAACAATAATATTGAGCGCCAGACCTGAACCGCCCCGGAAATCCTGGAGACTAAACTCCCTGAGAAAGAGGTAAACAGGATGACTAAAAATACTCGTTTTTCCCCCGAAGTCCGTCAACGGGCAGTTCGTATGGTTCTGGAAAGTCAGGGCGAATATGACTCACAATGAGTGGCAATTTGTTCCATTGCTCCAAAGACTGGCTGTACGCCGGAGACTCTGCGTGTCTGGGTTCGCCAGTATGAGCGGGATACCGGGGGCGGAGATGGAGGGCTCACCAGTGCTGAACGTCAGCGTCTGAAAGAGCTGGAACGTGAAAATCGTGAACTGCGCCGCAGCAACAATATCCTTCGCCAGGCTTCCGCTTATTTTGCGAAGGCGGAGTTCGACCGCCTCTGGAAAAAGTGATGGCACTGCTGGATAAGCTGCGTGAGCAGTACGGGGTCAGACCGGTATGCAGTGAACTGCATATTGCCCCGTCAACGTATTACCACTGTCAGCAACAGCGACATCATCCTGATAAACGCAGTGCACATGCACAGCGCGATGACTGGCTGAAGAGAGAGATACAGCGCGTATACGATGAAAATCATCAGGTGTACGGTGTGCGTAAAGTCTGGCGTCAGTTGTTACGGGAAGGAATCAGGGTGGCCAGATGTACAGTGGCGCGCCTCATGGCGGTTATGGGACTTGCCGGTGTTCTCCGGGGTAAAAAGGTCCGCACTACCGTCAGCCGGAAAACCGTTGCCGCAGGTGACCGCGTAAACCGTCAGTGCGTGGCAGAACGTCCTGACCAGCTGTGGGTGGCTGATTTTACTTACGGTGTGCCCGGAGTTCAGGGCGGGCATGGATGCTTAAATGAACCGCGAGTCTGTCT
>ERZ1036431.216-NODE-216-length-52296-cov-23.540725_pt1 | contig 52296 bp, 48 predicted proteins | sample MGYA00514222_ERZ1036431 | MGnify/ENA primary metagenome ERZ1036431 (study PRJEB33795, sample SAMN09464926) | human gut metagenome | host: Homo sapiens | place: USA: Stanford, California | collected 2016-08 | study: EMG produced TPA metagenomics assembly of the... | reverse complement strand
AGAAAGACCCTTATAGGGTCAGAGCAAACCACCCGTTTAACGGGTGGTTATGATTCTTTCACATTTATGAATGGTATAATGAAACGAAGTTAAAGATACTTGTTTTATTGTCTTGTAAAAGGAGAAAATGATGGAAGTTGATGTTGCAAGAACTCAAGACGTATATAAAGATGCGGGTGAAGCCGTAGATTTTATTTTGCTCAAATTAAAGCGTCAGGATAAGAAAGCGGAAAAAGAAGTCGTCGCCGACATGGCAGACCGTATTCAAGCTATTAAGCGATCCATGAATATTCGTGCCGACAAGGCCAACTTGAAACTGACCTTGGGATTTAGCGATAAAGCCTGGGATTACCTGTTTCCGGGTGCTAAAAAGCCGAAGGAATTGGAAGACTTCCAAGGCATTAAAGGGGATAAGCAGGATGCTCCCGCTACGGAAGCGGACCTGTTCCTCCACGTTCGTGCTACGGATCCGGCTGTCACGTATATGGTCGTTGACCAGATTATGGGATATTTACGCCCTGTAACGGAATTAGTAGACGAAACTCAGGGTTTCCGTTACTTTGAAGGCCGTGCCATTATCGACTTTGTCGACGGTACGGAAAACCCGGTTGATGAAGAAGCGGTAGAATGGGGAGTCATCGGTGATGAAGATCCGGACTTCATTAACGGTTCCTACGCCTTTGCTCAAAAATACGTTCACGATCTTGATGCATGGCGCTCCCTGCCGACGGAAATGCAGGAAAAATTTATCGGACGCCATAAATTCAGTGATATTGAATTGGAAGATGACGAAAAAGACCCGCAGGCGCATAACGTAGTGGCACAAGATAACAGAGACGGGGAAGAACACAAAATTGTTCGCATGAACGTACCTTTCTCCAATCCCGGTGAAGGCGTGAGAGGCACGTACTTTATCGGTTATGCCCGCTATTGGGATGTAACGAAGCAGATGCTCACCAATATGTTTACACAAAATGACAAGCTCCTCGATTACTCTAAGCCTGTAACGGGACAGCTTTTCTTCATTCCGTCCCTGGATGTCCTTGATGCCATTGCAGAAGGCGAAATTTAAGAAATAAATCAGAACAGGCACTCAGAAGAGTGCCTGTTTTTATTTTAAGAATATGAGAATATTCGCACAAGTAATATGACAAACGTATTACATATAAGATACAATACAAATACATGTACGACGGCATACAAGCCGCAGACGATGGAAAAGAAACGGAAAGGTGACGGTCATGCTCTTATTCAGTACGCGATTACCCCTTAAAGAGTCGGTAATCAAAGAGGATATTATCGAACTCATCAGAGAATGGATTACGGGAAGTCCTCATTACGGCTTTGAAAATCTGGAATATACCATAAGTGACGGAGATAAGGTCTTTGTAAGCGGAAACACGACTGTTTCTTTTAAAACATTTACGGACTCTAAGGTAGATGTTCTGGCCTGTCGTTTGGAAGATCGTGAGGGGAATAAGTGTTGGCAAAGTGATTGCATCTATATTGACAAAGACGGGACCAAACAGTTTTTAGTTCAACTGCAGCGTATGGTCGATTCCTTTACGCCCCGAGATTTGCCGTCAGGGAACAAGCCATATATTGTACGTACCTGTATGGAAAACGGATACTGCCGTAACGACGGCCCCTTTGCCATTCAAAGTGAGTATTACATTGTTGAAGACGGCTATGTAGATACGGCTGTCGCTGTGATGAACGGTGCTGCCGATTACAGTCTTCCCGTTGTCTATCTGAGTGTCGGTGAAAACGGCAGGACCGTTGTCCCTTCGAATTACTTGGCTAAAAAACTTGGCGGCGTGGCGCATGTATTGGTAGAAACAGACAAAAATACGTCTTGGGTGCTGCGTGAACGAACACATGAAAATAACGTGCACAACGGCTATGCAGGCATCTATTTTCCCGGCACGCACGATTACCGCCGTCACGCTCCGGCAGACTATAACCGTGACGGTAAAGCTATGGCCGATGCCATTATTGCCGATATCTGGAGTATGCTCATCACTCGGTCGGACGTATCCGACTATAATTGGACACAGGTTAACAGCCATAAGGCCAAGCAAAGCCTGCAAGGTCTACACGGAGAGGGCACTCAGGCGCAAGAACAACTGGACTTGTACATGGAAGCCTTTGATCAGGAAAATAAAGAACTCCAGCAGCAGGTAGAAGAATTGAGTTCCCAAAACTATATATTGCGTGCCCGTTTGGATGCCATGACGGCCTCCTTGGCGGACAGTGCGGCAGGCGAGGCTTTCTACTGCCGCGGCGAAGAAAAAGATTTCTATGACGGTGAAACCAATGACCTTCTTTACAGCATCTTGTCACAAGTAAAGAACCGCTATGAAGAAACGTCACGCCCTTATACGCTTATTGAAGACTTACTGCAAGCCAATCCGCGTGTCGGTGAAGGTGAAAAGATAGCTCGCAGTATTCGTGACCTCTTCGGGCGGGGTTGCCGTATGAGCGGCAGTGAACAGGCTCGGTTAAAAGACTTGGGCTTTACCGTTATTGATGAAGGGCCTCACTTTAAACTGCAGTTTCATGACGGTCGCTATACCTTTTCCATTCCCCGTACGCCCAGCGATCATAGAGAAGGAAAGAATACGGCTTCGGATATTTGTAAGGCCATTGCCATTGAACGAAAATTATAGGAAATAGATAAAACCCCGGCTCATAGGAGTCGGGGTTTTCGTATATCTGTGTTTCGCTTGGGGACTAATATTTATGTTTTGACCCTTTCAGCTTGTGCAGCATGGACAGGTATAAATGGTGCAGTGTCGCTACCGGTGCCGTAAGCATCATACGCGGACCGCTGTAGCGCATGACGGCACGAATTTCTTCACGTCGTGTCGGTGAGTAACAATGAGTCTTGCAAAAAGCACAGAAGGTCTTTGTCTCCATATAAGGACAACGAGCGATTCGTTCCCTTGTATATTGAAGCAAACTTGTGCATACGGGACAGAGAGTTCCTTTTTTGGTATGGTGAAGACCGTGGCAATAAATTTTAATCATTTCTTCCATTGTCTGTTGTTCGCGAGCTCGCTTATCCATGGAACGCTCCTTCAAAAAAGGCTCACTAACCAAGTAGTGAGCCTTTTAATATGGTGCGCCTAGCAGGATTCGAACCTGCGCACCCGGTTCCGGAGACCGGTGCTCTATCCCCTGAGCTATAGGCGCATATATGTCGTACTAAAATAGTTTACCATGAATGAGGGTGTATATCAAGATGAAAAGGGGGACCTCAACGTTGTCGTAATAGTATAGGTATCAGGAATATATGCATATTCATAAAAGTGCATTGACATGAAAATACGTGACTACTACTATAAAAGAAGCACTGACTTGAGTGCAAATTTGTTTTTATACAGAGGAGGACCTGTTATGTCGCAAGAAAACTCAAACGACAGCACTGTACAAGTGCAGGGGACAGGCGGTATACTCGGTGCCATTGAGCGCATCGGTAACCGTATTCCCGACATTACCATGCTGTTTATTGCAGCCTTTGTTATTACCTGTGTCGTATCGGCTTTATTCTCACAAATTCATTTCGGATACATTCATCCCACAACAGGTAAAGAAATTACGATTACCAATATGCTGGCTCCTGAATCGCTGGCAACTCTTTTGACTAAGATGGTCAACAACTTTGCAGGCTTCCCCCCCTTGGCCATGGTTATTGTGGCGACCTTGGGTATCGGCGTCGCACAGGGGTCGGGCTTTATTGCCACGGGCCTGAAAAAGCTTTTGGCCGTCACACCGAAGTTTCTCTTAACACCTATTGTCATCGTCGTCGGTATGCTCAGTCATTTGGCTCCCGATAGCGGCTATATGATCATCATCCCCATGGCGGCTTATTTATTCTACGCATCGGGTAAGCATCCCTTGGCCGGTGTAGGTGCTTCCTTTGCCGGCATTGCCGGTGCTTTTGCAGCCAACTATACGCCGTCGGCCATCGACCCGGTTATTCAGGGATTTTCGCAAATGGCGGCTCAACTCATCGACCCGACATACGAAATCAATGTTTTATGTAACTACTTCTTCTCATTAGCGGCGACAGTGCCCGTTATTGCCGTTTGCTAGTGGGTAACGGAAAAAATTACCGAACCGTGGTGCCGTAAGGCTTGCCCCTTGGATGCGGATATTGACGTATCGGAAGATGCTATCGATGTCATTACGCCTAAGCAAAACAGAGCTTTCTACATTGCGTCCTTCGTTCTCATTTTGATGCTTGTCGGACTCTTTGCGGCGCTTTGGCCGGAAGACTCTATCTTGCGTGACCCGGCGGGAAATATTGCCAGCTTTAAGGCTCCCGTCATGCAGTCTATTGTAGCCATTATCTTTCTGCTTGCGGCCGTACCGGGCATTGTCTTCGGTATCTTGAGCGGCAGCTTTAAGAGCTCCAAGGACTTTACGAAGTCTATGGAAGACATTACGCATACGCTGGTACAGCTCATTGTATTCTACTTCTTTGCAGCCCAGTTCATGTATGCCTTCGGTGCGTCCAACTTGGGGGCTCTCATTGCCATTGCCGGTGCGGAATTCTTGAAATCCTTGGCCTTACCGCCGCAGGTTACGGTCTTCGGTATCATCGTCTTCGTTGCCTTACTGAACCTGCTCATTACATCCGCCTCGGCTAAGTGGTCCATTTTGGCGCCTATCTTCGTGCCCATGCTCATGTCCGTCGGTATTGCACCCGAACTGACTCAGGCGGCATTTCGTATCAGTGACTCGGCTGTTAACGTATGCACGCCCATGTTTGCCTTCTATCCCTTGATCATTATTTACTGCCAGAAATACTACAAAAAGACCGGTGTCGGTACGCTGAGCAGCCTTATGCTTCCGTATACGATTGCACTTCTCATCGTCCTGACCATTACCTTGTATCTCTTCTGGGCAGCCGGCATTCCTTTGGGCTTCCAGGCAGACTATGTATATCCGCGTCAAATGTTCTAACATTATTTCATAAAGGCACTTCTAACATAGAAAATACTGTAACCGGTGCATGAAAGAAGGAAAGAATATGAAAGACTTAACACAAGAATTAACAGAACGATTTTACCGCTATATAGGCGTACCGTCTCAAAGTGAACCGAACGGCGGCACGCTGGTTCCCAGTACAAAAGGGCAGTGGGACATGGCCAAACTCTTACAAAAAGAATGTGAAGAAATAGGCCTTGTCGATTTACATTTAAGTGAACACTGCGTTCTTACGGGACGTCTTCCCGCACGCCTGGAGCCGAATAAAAAGTCGGCACCGGCCATCGGCTTTTGCGCTCACCTGGACACGGTAGACGTTAACTTGTCGCCCGTCGTTCACGCCCATACGGTAGAAAACTATGACGGCGGCGACATTGTTTTAAATCGAGAAAAAAATTTGGTCATGAAGGCGGCTGAACATCCTGAATTAAAGCCTTATGTAGGGCAGAACCTTATTGTCACTGACGGAACGAGCGTCCTCGGTTCGGATAATAAGGCGGCTATAGCCAATATCATGACGGCCCTGCACACCTTGGCAAGCGACTCAAATCTTTACCACGGCGATATTTACGTAGCCTTCGTACCTGATGAAGAATGTGGCCTTTACGGGTCTAAGAACATGGATTTTTCCCGTTTTCCCGTAGACTTTGCCTATACCATCGACTCGTGCGAACTGGGTGAAGTGGTTTATGAAACCTTCAACGCCGGTACGGCCGTCGTGACCATTCACGGTGTCAGTGCTCATCCCATGAGTGCCAAAGGTGTCCTTCTCAACCCGACCCTTTTGGCCGTAGACTTCATGAATCTCTTCGACAGAACGGAAACGCCGGAATGCACGGAAGGAAAAGAAGGCTATATTTGGTGCCAAGCCGTGAAATCCAACCAGTCCGTAGCTGAAGTCACCCTAAACATTCGCGATCACGACAGAGCGAAATACGAAGAAAAGAAGGCACGCATTCGTGAGTATGTAGACGACATGGCGAAAAAATATCCTCGAGCTCGCTTTGAACTCGACATGAGTGATACGTACGGCAACATTCGCGACGCCTTAACGGATGAAAACGGCAAGGCCATCGACTACATTTACGAAGCCATGAAAGAACTGAACATTACGCCTAAAACCATTGCCATGCGCGGCGGTACGGACGGGTCCTTCATCTCCACCAAGGGAATCCTGACACCCAACTACTTTACAGGCGGCATGAACTTCCACTCGCCCTATGAATTCCTGCCTATACCGTCCCTTGTCAAATCATGCGAAACAACGCGGACTATTATTAACCTCGTATATGAGGGAGCGTAACCTATTATTACGAAAAGGACTTAGATAGAGGAGACTCTATCTAAGTCCTTTTAATGTATTTGAATATATCATAGCGTGATGATAAAGATAGATTTATACTCATATATAGATACTAATTAACACGATAAGGTATATAATATTTATACGTATTGTCACAATAAAATAAAGGGACTTTAAATAAAGCCTCGGATGAAACATAAGGATAGTTATATTTGGGGGCGTATATGCAGTACTCGGACGGCTATAAAGAAAATACATACCTTACATGGAAGGGCGAAAAGTATCGTGTCACACCGGAATTTGAAAGCTTGTCCTTTTATGATGAAAGACAAGAATGTAACTACAGATGTACTATTGAAGATATGTGAAGAACTTAATTGTGATATATCTGAAATTATGGAATGTATAGATTAGGGAGGAGTTTTATGTGGAAAGATAGTGAATCAAATATAGATTATATAGATTTTGAATATATTGCAGATTTAGTTAATGAAATAGTAACGGATGATAGTCTGCTTCCTGCTAGTATCGGTGTTTATGGCGATTGGGGAAGTGGAAAATCAAGTATTATGTCTATTAGCCAAAAAGCACTTTTAAAAAAAGATAATAATGCTTTGATAATAAATTTTAATTCGTGGTTATTTGAAGATTATGGAGATGCTAAGAATACAGTAATTAATTGCATATTAGATAAAATTGAAGAAAAAATAAAAGACGAAGAAACGTTGAAAGATAAATTTGAACACTTAAGAAAAAGTATTAGTGTTTTTGAATTATCCACTGCACTAATAAAAAATTCTTCTACAATAATTTCTTCTATAATCAATCCGTTAAATATTGTTGGAATAGCTAAAAATACGAGTACAGATATTGCTGATAATATTGAGAGAATAAAAAATAGATATGAAGCAATTGTGTCTCATGAATCCTTAAGGAATGATATAGCTAACTTTAGAAATGATTTTGGAAAACTAATAGAAGAGAGCGGTATTTCTAGAGTAGTGATTTATGTAGATGAAATGGATAGATGTTTACCAGATACAATTTTAGAGATATTTGAAGCTATGAGATTGTTTTTGTTTAATGGTAAAGTTGCTTTTGTATTTGGTGCTGATGAAAGACAAATCGCCTATGCGATTCGCCAAAAATATTCTGATAGTATTTTTGAGACAGAACATAAAATTAATATTGGTAAAGAGTATCTGGAAAAAATCATCCAATATCCAATAAGGATTCCTACAATGACAGTATCAGAGACGGAGATGTATCTAACATTGTTATTTTGTTCAAAAATACTAAATAACGAGCAATTTGAAAATTTGAAGAGTAATTGTATTAAACAATTTAGAAAAGATACATCAAAATTTCAATTACCAGACAATGTGCTTGAGTTTGATAATTCTGATGATATTTCGAGTTTTTATAGTCTATCAAGAAAAATATCGAATTTATTAAATAGTGGCTTAAATGGAAACCCAAGGCAATTTAAGAGATTTTTAAATGAATTTGAAATGAGAAAAAAAGTTGCAAAGTTAAAGAAAATTGATATTGATGAAAAAGTGCTTGTGAAAATGATGATGCTTCAATATGTAAAGCCAAATATATTTACTGACTTTATTGACTTGTATGGCAAGGGTAACTTGAATATGTGTTTAGGTTTGTACGAAGCCGTTGATGAAGAGCAACCCTCTAAAAAAGAAGATAATTCAAAAAATAAAAGTAGCGATGAGAAGAAATGGAACGATGAGTGGTTTGAACGATGGATGAAAGAAGAACCTAGCATAAAAGAAGAAAACTTAGAACCATATTTTTATCTATCTAGAGGTGCTAATAATGTATTTAACTATTCGTCAAATATAAAATTATCTGAACCAGCCAGAAAGATTATCGATGCATATATGGGAGAAAATGATATTTTGATAGCTCGTGCAAGAGATGAAATTAATAGTATTTCCGTTGTTGAATGTAATCTAATGGTTGAAGAGTTATACAATGCATTTATAACTGATAGTGCAAAGAAAAATATTAACGTAATTAAGGGACTGGTAGAAATAGCATTAAATAAAAGAGAGTGCTTTGGAGCCGTGCTAAGCAAATTGAAATTAATGCCGGCAAGTAGCATTAATAGAGCAATGATCGTTCATGTTAAGGGACTGGAAAAGATAGATAAAAATGAAATAAATACATTAATAACTACATGGGAAAATGATAATTCGAAACTGAAAAAGATATAGGGAGGTAGAAATGGGTACATCAAGCTCGTTTAAAGGAAAAGTTGGTAACGCATTATTACCAAATGATTTTAATTCGGATGATGATATGCTGGATGAAAATATTGGTAATGAAGATTATAAAGATGATGATGATAAGAATACTACAGAAAATAGTATAAATTGGACAACTGCAAAGACATCAATGAGTAAGTATATTTCATCTTCAGGTAAGGTTGGTTCACCTAAAAGTATAGTAAGAAATTATATAAAGGCATCTGGTGGCAGTAATAGATTAATATCTAATTCAAGTAATAGCAGAGCTGCTGCATCCAAGATTGGCAATATACTAATAAGATTTACAACACAAGGAATTGAAAAAACTCTTGATGATATTGGTCTGTCGTTACAATATTGTTCTTTGCCTGAAGCTATGTCTAGATTGGTTAATTATGTTCAGGATTCTGCTGTATCAAAGAATGATGTTGCAATAAGGACAGCTACGGCTAATACTTTTGAGAAATTGATTGAATTAAAAGTGGATGATGACAGAGTGGATCAGTCTACTGCAACGGTACTTATGCAATATTTCATGGCTGATTTATTATGGCAACAAATGCTTATAGATTTTGGATACTCCTTCGAAAAATATGGAAATGATTTAAATATGTTAATAAAAGTTGAAGCGGAAATGAAGGAGTATATTAAGGCAAATGTAGAAGAAGCTTTTAGGCGAAACAAAGGTACATTTTTTTCGCAAGATATGTATGACGATATAATGAAAACTTGCTTAGAAATAATGGAGGAATAAAGATGAGAATATTTTGTAGTAACGATAGAAAAAGTAATCTTCCAGAAGGATATGATGAGCATATTGATATAAAGTGTAGGTCAGACATTGGATTTAATTTTTGGGATAAAGATTTGAAATTTGATGGTGGGTTTTCGAGCTTAGCTATAGATTTGCTGTATATTTCAATATTTGTTTTTGTGATGGATAGAAAAGTTTTAAGGAATAAACAAAATGACAATTGGTCAAGAACATTTGAATTGAATATCCCTGTTTGGGATGTTCAATTTTGGAATAGTCAAAAAGATTTATTACATGATATGGTTAGTTTTTTGAGTGGAGATAGTTGGCAGTTCACGTTTAGAAAAAAAAGAAATATTAGACGAAAATGATTATTATAAAAGCAGTAAATATAAAAAAGCAGAGGCGAAATCTTATGATACAGTATGCATGTTATCAGGTGGATTGGATTCATATATTGGTGCAATAGATTTACTTGAAAAAAGGAAGAATAAAATTCTCTTTGTTAGTCATTATGGAGGTGGAAAAGGTACAAAAGAATATCAAGATATGGTTTTTGAAAGTTTGAAAAAAGAATACCTTTTAGAAGATAGAGACTACATACAGTTTTATGCAACATGCAAAAATGGTATGGAAGATACAACTAGAACACGCTCGTTTATGTTTTTTTCACATGCAATAGCTTTAGCATCTGCTTTTAATACTGATACAGAAATGTATATACCAGAAAATGGGTTTATTTCTTTAAATATACCATTAACAGGAGCACGTTTTGGTAGTAGCAGTACGAGAACAACACATCCATATTATATGAAAATGTTGAGAAGCTTAATTAAAAAAATGAAGCTAGAAATATCAATATTAAATCCATATCAGCTTAAGACAAAGGGTGAAATGGTATCGGAATGTAAAAATTTATCATTGCTAAAAGCGAATTATATAAATACTATGTCATGTTCCCATCCAGATGTTGGTAGATATGAAAAAGAAAGCGAGCCAATGCATTGTGGATCATGTATACCGTGCATAATAAGAAGAGCAGCTATATTTAAGGGGTTGGGTGTAGATAAAACAAAATTTAGAGATAATAAGTTAAATAAAACAGAAGCCGCTAAATTAAATAAAAGTGCATTTTTACAAAAGTTAAGACGATTCAATGAAAATAGTGCGATTCTTGAAATACAAAAATCTGGAACTATAGAAGAAAATTTAGATGAAATTTCTGAAATGTATTGTCGTGGTATGGTAGAAATAGAGAAGTTTTTTAAGGAGGTTATTAGATAGTGCTTGAGCTGATTGACTTTCATTGTCATCCAGATTTATATAATGACAATTTTAAGGTAATAGAGAAATCAAGGGAAAACAACTTTAAAGTAGTTGCTATGACCAATTTACCACAATTATACAGGAGGTATTTAGAAAAGTTTTCTAATGAAAAAACAATTAACATTTCATTAGGTTATCATCCACAATTGATTGAAGAATATCCAAATGAATTAAATATATTTTTGAAGTATGTGAAAGAAGCGAGTTTTATAGGAGAAGTAGGTTTAGATATTTCGTCAAAAAAAACAAATAACATTGAACTGCAAAAAAAAATCTTCGAATCGATAGTGCATGAATGTGCGAGAGTTGGAAATAAAATAATTTCTATTCATTCTAGAAAAACGGATGATATTATTTTTGATTTTCTAAAAAGGAGCAGCTGTATATATATAATGCATTGGTACACTGGAAATATAAAAAGACTTTTAAATGTTATGTCTAGTGATGATAATATTTATGCTTCCATTAATTCTGATATGGTGCATTCATCTAATGGTAGAAAGTTGATAGAAGCAGTCCCATTATCAAGAATGGTGTTAGAAACAGATGCACCATTTACAGCTGAAACTAAGAATGAATATCCTAAACAAATATTAAATGAGATTGTAATTGAGATTGCTAAAATCAAAAAAATTGAAAGATTACAAGTATTAAAAACAATTAGCGATAATTCTCGTAAAATATTGTCAATACAGGAGAGATAGACTATCTCTCCATCTCCTTACCCATATATTTCTCATAATTTTTTCTGATTTGATACAGTTCGGTCATATCGGATTTTGAGGAAGAATACTCTTGCATTAGGGTATTCTTTTTTTCATGCAATGAATTAAGCTCTTTCAAAATATCCTTGGAATTTGGAAGTTTTGAGTAAGAGTTTTTTAGGTCTGAAAGGGCGTTTTGATACAGTGTTATTTCTGATTTATATTCTTCCCCAAAAGCCTTATCAGACGGATCTTTCTTATATTTCAGATAGATTTGGCGATACAATTTTACGGTATGAACTTGTTCCATAGTATTTGATAGAGCTGAAATTTTGTTATCTATGACTTTGTTTTCATCCTGTATATTTTGTCTATTTAATGCACTACCCTTAATGGATTCATCAAGCTGGGAGATAGACTTAAATCCTTTTTCACGCATCAAAAGTACAGTATCGGCAGCAGTTTTCAAATTATGTTTTGTAGCCCAATACTCATAGCCTTTGCTTGATTTTATCTTTTCGTTATTTGCAGTATCTATAATATTTCCTACACGTTTTTTAACAGTATGTGTTCTTTAATTAGTATTATCTAAGATACGCTCTTTTAATCTATCCTCAGTATAATCTTCTCCAAGAGTCTTAGCTCTTGTAAATCTTTCTTTGTCCTTGTGCTTAAATGCAATGTATTTTCCATACTTAATCTCATAATCAATGGCAGTCATTCTCTTTATAAAATCATCCCAATCGTTGGATTGTTTAATAGCTCTATCTATATCAAATTGAAGCCTGCTTTTCCAAGAAGTGCCTTTTTTAAATTGGTCGTTTTCATACCATGACTTACCATTAGTTTTATATTTCTTTTTATAAGTTTCATAGAACTCATCAATAACAGATAAATCATTTTCTTTACACAATTTATCACTTTGATACCTAATTTGGTGATAACTTCTCTTGTTGGATTGGTAGCACTTGCCTGTAACCATATTTACATTATTGAAGATGATATGGTTATGTATATGCCCTTTGTCTATATGGGTAGTAAGTACGAACTTGTACTGATCCTTAAGTATTCTTTTACAAAGGTTCATTCCAATTTGATGTGCCATTTCTGGCGTAGCTTCACTAGGCATAAATGATTGAATGAGGTGTCTTGCAAGTACAGTTCCATTAACTTTATTATCTTCTCTAGTCTTTATAAAAGCAGTATGGGCAGTAGAAGCAAAGCACTTATTTGTGCTTACCAATATTTTTTCGTCAGTCTTTTCTTCAGTTGTTATATAAGCAATAGCAAGGTTAAGAGTGGATTTTATAGGATGTATTTTTGTGATTGCCACTTATATGTCATCTCCTTTGTCGGTAGTTTTATTGAGTAGTAGGGAATGTATCTGCCATATTTCTTTTGAAAGATGTTCAATTTGAGATTGCATATCTTTGATGTCATTGCTATAGATAACACCAGTAGAATTAACTCGTTTAGCAATTTGGTTTACACTACTTGCATACCTAAAAAGTAATCCTTGTATTTCTCTAAAGGGCTGTAAATCGACAACAAAATATCTGATTCAGATCCTACTTTTCTTAGAAAATAGTTCATCGTTTTACACCTTGCCATCTTCATTTTCTTTTCAAGAAGAGCTTTTTCATCTTCTGTTAAGTTTATTTTCAGCTGTACATTTCTTAGTCTATTTGCCATTTCTATAACTAAAGTATTTGGGGTCTTAGGGTACTCCCTAACAAGCTAAAATTGATAAAAAAGAAGCAACTCCACGAGGGGCTGCTTCATCGATTTTTCGTAAGTGGGTACACACTTACTGTGCTTGCTACAAAAGAATGATTAAGATAGCAAGCGTTAAGCGAGTTTTTAATTTTGAATAAATATATCATAAAATCCATATGTTTTCTATAGGCATCTTGACAAATATGTAGTGTATCAAGACATTTGTGACAAGGGCTCATGCAGAATGAGCTAAGAAGAATTCTGTTACCAGTTCATTGGGTGATTTAAATCCAAGTATCCGTTGTACGATGTTGTTATAGCGGCTAATATACTGTTTATCGGGTTTCCGCGATACATTTTCGGGGAACATATTTTATATCCAACTGTACAGTCTCACCCGGATACGATACTACGTCCGGCTTCCAATTACTTTTGGGGAAATTCTTGACCTTTTTTACAGTGAACTGATGCTTACGTATTTGCCTACACATGGATCCATATGAACGAGTATATCCCCGTTTACACGACTCTACGTATACTTGAGCCAACCCCTCGTGACGATATCGCGTATTCATCTGCCGAACTATTGTTAATTCGGCTGTCGTGTGTTGGTTGGGCTGGGTATGCGGTCTTCGGCTTAAAGGTCACAACGAATCTAGGGTTCCGTCATATCTTTTTAACCACCGTTGCACCTGTTGTCTGCTTGTATGATAACGCCGAGCTGCCTCTGCATTGTTTCCATGCTTAATGGCAAATTCACATATCCGTTTACGAAGTCTCAGTTCTTCGGTTATAATAGGTCTCATAAGAAGGGTCTCCTGTTATCTTGTTGGTTTGGTCACTTGCATTATAACAGAGTTCCTTCTTATTTTTTATTTCTTTGTCACATATGTCCTGATCTCTTACAGAAAGAGTTCGTCAAAAGAGAATAAAAGACTGTTAAAAAGTCTGTTTATACGCTATAATGTTATAATCATTATAGTATGTTTGTAGACTAAAAAGACTTGGAGGATAGCTATGTCAAAACTTAGTTATAAGAAATTATTTAAAATGTTGATAGATATAGAAATGAAAAATATTGAACTCATGAAAAATGCTAAAGTCAGTAAAAGTACTTTTTATAAAATAAAGAATGGAGAAAATGTTACAACTGATGTATTGTTAAGAATATGTGATGTTTTGGAATGTGATATATCAGATATTGTAGAATGTGTAAGATTTGAAGATGGAGGAAAAACAAGTGTCTAAATTTACAGTTATAGATTTATTTTCAGGTGCGGGGGGATTATCTAAAGGGTTTTTAGACGCTGGTTTTGATGTTGTATTAGGAGTGGATAACGATAAAGCTGCATTAAGTACTTTTGGACTAAATCATAATGGGGCCAAAGCCTTATTATTGGATTTAGCTGATTGTAAAGCTTTTATTGATGTAGAAAAAGCTATTGGGAGTAGAGATTTAGATGTCATAGTAGCAGGACCACCGTGTCAAGGATTTTCATTAAGTGGGCCGAGAAATTTTGATGATGAAAGGAATACGTTGTATTTATCCGTTATAAAAATGGTGAAAATATTTAAACCAAAGGCTTTTATCATTGAGAATGTTCCGGGTATGTCTACTTTGTATAATGGAGAAATTAAAGACGAAATTTTAAAACGTTTCAAAAAATTAGGGTACAACATTGAATGTAAAATATTATGCGCTGCTGATTATGGTGTGCCACAAATTAGAAAAAGACTCATTTTCATGGGCGTTAGAAAAGATATTGGAAAACCACTGTTTCCCAAGCCTATTTTTGATGCTGAAAATTATATTACATGTCGAGATGCAATTGATGATCTACCTTCTAGGGAATCTGATATTGGGAAAGAAGCCGATGAATACTCGGATGATCCACATAGCAGTTATCAAATACGAATGAGGGGAACATGTAGTGTGCTTCATAATCATATTGGCACTAATCATACAAAGCTAGTGCAGGATACAATTGCATTAGTTCCTGAAGGAGGAAATTATAAGGACTTACCTCTCGGGTGGGGAGAGAGTAGAAGGTTCAATGAAGCATGGACAAGATATGATGGAAACAAACCATCAAAAACAATTGATACGGGGCATAGAAATCATTTTCATTATAAATATAACAGAGTACCAACCGTAAGAGAAAATGCAAGATTACAATCATTTCCAGATGACTTCGTTTTTTTAGGTACTAAAACGCAGCAATATAGACAAGTTGGTAATGCCGTGCCTCCGTTACTTGGTTTTGCCTTGGCAAATGAGTTAATTAGTATATTGGAGAAAGAGAAAAAATAATGAAAGAAAAGCTGAAAAAGATAAAGTCTATAGATTTATTTGCAGGATGCGGTGGTCTAATGGATGGATTTGAGCAAACTGGTTTGTATAAGACATTGGCTGCCGTTGAATGGGAAAAAACTCCCTGTGAAAATTTGAAAATCAGACTTAGGGATAAATGGAATTATAAAAATGTAGAAGAAATTGTTATGCAATTTGATATTCAAAGAACGGATGAGCTTTTTGAAGGCTGGAAAGATGAGATTTATGGAGAGTCAAAAGGATTAGACTACTTGATTGATTCAAATGATAGCATAGATATAATTATTGGTGGCCCGCCTTGTCAAGCTTATTCTGTAGCTGGTCGTGTAAGAGATGAGAATGGCATGAGAAATGACTATAGAAATTATTTATTTGAAAGCTATTTGAAAGTAGTAAAAAGGTATAAACCTAAACTATTTGTTTTTGAGAATGTTCCAGGTCTATTAAGCGCTAAACCTAATGATAGATATATTGTGGATGTGATAAAAGAAAAATTTGAGGAGGCCGGATACCATATTTTAGGGAATTTAAAAGATGCTGTCATTGATTTCACAGAATATGGGGTTCCCCAAAATAGGAAAAGGGTTATTATTATTGGATTAAATAAAGAGTATTTTGACGATACAGATAGTATTTTGAGAGAATTTTATGATTCAATTTTACCAAGTTATAAATCTATCAAAAAGGTGACTGTGCGAGAGGCTATTGGAGATTTGCCAAAGTTGTTTCCGATAGATCATGATATAATATTTAATGGCAAAAGGACTTCATATACTTTGCCTGAACCATTTATATGTAACCATGTGGCTAGATGGCATAGCGAGAGAGATAAAAAGATTTTTGAATTGCTAACAACTGATATAGAGAGTGGTAGAAATCAATATGTCTCAACAGAGAAACTAAAAGAGTTATATATACAAACTACTGGAAAAGAATCAAATGTACATAAATACTATGTTTTGCGTTGGGATAAGCCTAGTAATTTAATACCAGCTCATTTGTATAAGGATGGATTGAGACATATTCATCCAGATTCTGAACAGTTAAGAACATTAACCGTTCGTGAAGCCGCAAGGTTACAAACTTTTCCAGATGATTATATTTTTTGTGGTAGCAATACTGAAACCTATAAGATGATTGGAAATGCAGTACCACCATTATTTTCGAGAAAATTAGCATTAGCATTAAAAGAGTTTTTAGACAAACATTTAAAATAGTTAGGAGGCGAATCAAATGGCATATTCTGCAAAGGATGCAAAAAATACGTTCTTAGGATATATAAATATGAATGAAAATAGCATTCAATTTTTAGAAGAAACAAGTAACAGAGGTTTAATATTACGCCTTCCAACAGGCGAAGACTGTGTAGTTTTTCTATATCCAATCAGTCATAAGGCGGATGATTCAAAAAACTTCTTCGATACAAGAGATAGTGGAGCAAAAGAGCGGATGATAGCTTGGCACTATGCGACTAGGCATGGTCTAAAGTATTTCTGTTTTGCTGTACATGATCAAGTTGAGAGGTATAAAAATTATATTTTTAGCTTAGAGTGTGATGAAACTATAATTGCTGAGGTTTCTGGAACATTGAATGGCAAAAGGAGTGGTTCTGGTACACAGGTTGTTATTCCGAATGATTTTACTCCTACTAGACAATTTGAAAGAATAAAAACTAGAAATGGATTCTTTATAACAGCAATCGCTAAAGAACAAATATTTGAATATATGCAAATATTTGATAACCGCCCATATATGTGTGGAGTGTCCCTTGTAGGAGATACAGTAGTATCAGTTGAAAGCGTTAATAAACCACACCAAAGAATTTTCTTTGGTGCTCCTGGAACAGGTAAAAGCTTTGAACTGAATAAGGAAGCGAAAGAGTACTTTGGGGAAAATTATGAACGTGTTACTTTTCACCCCAATTATATGTATGGAAATTTTGTAGGTGCATTTAAGCCATTTCCTAAAGTTCTGAAAAACAGTGATGGATCTATAAAGAAAGATGCGGATGGAAACATAAAAGAAACAATTACTTACGAATATATTCCTGGAGTTTTAATGAAACAGTTAGTTAAAGCTCTTAAGAATCAAGATGAAAACTATCTAGTGCTTATAGAAGAAATAAATAGAGCCAATGTTGCAGCTGTGTTTGGTGATGTTTTTCAGTTGCTTGACAGATCCGTGAATGGAGAAAGTGAATATGTAATCGCAACATCAAGAGAGCTACAAGAATATCTAAAGAAAGAATTTGATGGATATGATTTATCAGAGAATATAAAGCAAAATTTAGGCGATGATTATAGTAGATTGTATTTACCTAGCAATCTCTATATTTGGGCAACTATGAATAGTGCTGATCAAGGGGTTCTGCCTATGGATACAGCATTTAGAAGAAGATGGGAGTTTAGATATTTAGGAATTAATGATGCAGCTGATTCAAATAAAGAAGCGTTTGAAGAATATAAGTTCAAAATAAATTCATCTGAAGTTGTTAATTGGGATTTGTTTAGAAGAGAGTTAAACAAGAAGCTATCTTCACTTAATATTCCTGAGGATAAGTTGATTGGTCCATACTTTGTGTCTAAAACTATTTTAGAAGATTCTGATTTAGATAGGCTGACAGAAACTATTAAGAATAAGGTTTTGATGTATTTATATGAAGATGCAGCTAAAGCATATAGGCCATCATTATTTGCAGAAGGAAAATACTCCACTTATTCAAGTGTTTGTGAATATTTTGATGAGAATGCATTGAACTTATTCAAAGGGAATATTGAAGTTAATACCGAATCAATTGAGACGAGTCAAGTATATAATCAAAGTATAACAGATGAGGTCCCTAGTGTGGCAGAAGATGAGGTAGAATACAAACCTTAGTGTAGGGGGAATTTATGTATATAGCAATTATGCAAGAGCTAAAGCCATATTCATTTGTCGACTTGCAAAATGAATTTAAACTTGATGGAGAAGAGCTAAAGAATATATTAAAGTCGCTATCGCTAATGAATATTGCAAAAAAGTTATCAAAAGATATATCTAAAATAGAATTAGAGGAGTTACTGGAAACAGACAATTTAGAAAAGCTTAATACTGAATTAGAGGGAAATATGTATGTATTCAAGTATGTCGGCATACTTGCTATAGGAAATATATGTTTGCTTATTTACCCTAAATATGTATCTTCCTATTTGAATGATTCAACAAATGGCTTTAAAATACTAAAACAATTAATATCCGTAATTAGAAAGTATCAGTCAAAAGAGCAAAAAATAAGTTTTGACAGTCAAATAGATAGAGATAATTTTAATCTGCTATCAATCGCATTAGAACTGATTTACAGTTACTACGAGCATGGTCTTTACAACAATGATAAACAGATTATTGAACAAAATGGCTGTGGGGAGATTTTGTGGGAGAAAACTATTAATGAAAGCACAGCATATTTTTCAAATGAATTACCGATATATCTAGACATATTTACGGTCGATCAAGAAAATAATGAGCAGGATTATTTCAGAAAATTACATGCTTTTGTTTTGTCAGAAGTCTGTAAAAAGCTTAAAGATATTTTGTGCCTACTTGACATAGATGCAATACATATAAGTTTAGAAAAAAGAGCGTATTTTGGAGATAGTGAGTATATTTCATATCGTATAAATCAAGAGCTCTCTTTACAGTTTGTTACCTACAAGCAAAATATTTTGCATTTATTAAAAAAGTATATTGAAGAGGATGCTAGAAAAAATTCATCTACAAATATTTCTTTTGTTGGAACAAACAATTTTAACTTAGTGTGGGAAGATATATGTTCTGAGGTTATGGATGATTGTATAAATAAATCCATTAAAGAACTTGGTTTAAGTTATTCTAAGAATCCAAAACAATCTGCATTGTTATCAGACGTAATTGCTAAACCGAAATGGAAGCATAATATTTCTGGAAATGTTCATATAGCAAATAAAACATTGATTCCCGATATTGTTACAATAAATGGTAATAGATTATCTATATACGATGCTAAGTATTACAGAATCAGATTAGATGATAAAGGTATTGATAAACAGCCAGGCGTAGGAGATGTAACAAAGCAGTATTTGTACGAGTTAGCGTATAAAGATTTTGCAAATGAAAACAATTTAGTAATTGATTCCAATGCTTTTCTTATGCCAACCGATGGAAAAGAAGAAAAGAAAATAGGAACGGCAAGCATGGATATATTTTATGGCTTAGGGGATATTCGACTTCATGACATAGATGTTATTTTGAAACCATGCGAAGAAATGTATGAAATTTATTTAGAAAAATAAATTGTAGGAAGGAGAAGCAATATTGGAAGTAACCAATTTTGAAGAATTTAAGATTAACAAGAGAATCGTACCCTTTTAGTAACCATTCATGAGTAGGCCTGGTATTTCCTTGATCATCTTTCGTCATTTCATTTAAAAAGTCTTTAAAAGTAATTTCCCACTGGGATAATCTCAATATCCAGCCCCTAGCTTCTTCATCATTATGGATATGCATTAAGTCTTTTGCTAATTGGTATAGTACTGTTCTAGCTAACGGCCTAAGTCTAATTGTTGTATAGCGACGCACCTGGCAAAAAGCATGAAAGGTACAACGCTGAAGTTTGGTAGACGGCCACACTTTACGCATAGCCTTTCTAGACCCGGGACCTCCATCGGATATAACCACAGTAGGACTTGTAATACGGCGTAGCAGAGCTTCCCAAGCTCGAGCATATTCTCATAGCGGCACACATACCACCTAAGCACATGAGTCCCGTCATAGCAAATAAGAACACAAGCTTTGCGTGCAAGATAAATACCGTCTACAAACACAATATCTTTTTGTTCTTCCACTTTAGGCGGCATAGGCCAAATATCCCAAAACTTTGCGGTATTTCTTCTAAAGGTTCGACCTTTACCCGGTAATTCTTGCTACGTTGTGTTACTAAATAACCATGTTAAAAACTCTTTTAACTGCTTAGTTGTGTTATCTATTTTATTCACAAAGGATATGTGGCAAGCAGTACAGTACCAACGTTGTGTACCGGCCGAGGGTTTCCCATACTTCTGGCAGGGAAATCCACAGTTTATACATCTAACTAGCATAATTATATCCTCCTAAAAACTGATGTGTTTTTAAGGAGATATAACCCCATTAAGCCCAGTAATAGCAAGGGATTTCGTTTTTTTACCAGCACGTTTTGTCCACCCTACAAGTTTGTCAAACAACTTAAAATAGCGATGAGACCAGATAAAATCTGGCTTCATCGCTATTAAAACCAACACGAACTGTCCTATAACTCACTTATTACAATTAGCCCCCCCTACTAACGCACCAAAAAGGACCGGACGGAGTTATTCCGTTCGGTCCTTTGCTGCTTTCTACTCCCGTCATTCATTCTTTCCACGCGACTCAACATCTACCTGTCTTAAGCAAAGGGAAGACATCGTTTCAGGTGGTCTGCCGGGATTTGCACGTAGCGGTCTTCCTTGTCCAGGACTTCGATCATGCCGTTGTTCCAGAAGGTGGAGAGGCGGAGTTTTCTGCCGCTTTCCAGGCAGAAGGTAATGTTTTTGATATACGAGGTCAGACCGTAGGGTAAGGTCATGTTACAGGCTCCCGTAAATTCGCAGGCCGCTTCTTCAAAGGTTTGTTCTTCAATGAGGCAGTCGACGACAGTGTCTCCTTGTAGGCCTGAAAAGAGTTCTTTGGCCAGGTATTCTTGCTCCAGCTCTTCTTCGGAGGCTCCGTAGTAGTGCGTCGGAATGGAGTCTTTGCCCATGTAGACGGTTGATGATTCGGTGAAGTCGATTTCAAATTTTCCTTTGTCTGTCACAAGGACTATGGGACAGAGGTACCAGTTCATAATGAGGTTAAAGTGGTCGACTCCGCATAGACAGGCATCGACGTCGATGGAGGTTTTATTTTCCGGATGGCGTTTGTGCGTGCAAAAATGGGATATGGAGTAACCGTCTATGGGGCCGACGCCGAAGCCCACAGTGGTGATTTCTTCAATAGTTGCGCCCATGAGGCCCAAGTGATGACAGTATTTTTTAAAAATGTCGGCCTCTTGAATAACCGGAGCCGCCCATTCGTGTTTTGAGAATTCCCTGCTCATAAAACCTTGTGCACCTTCTCTCAGTCGTAGGTTGTGTTCGTTAATAAACCGTTGCATATCGTCCATGTCGGCACTTCCTTTGTAAAAGTAGTACGTACTAAACGAATCTTTGTAATTTCATCATATCATAATAATTTTTAAAGAACAAACAAATAAATAACTAATGAGTTAAAGTGTATTGCATACAAAGTATTAAAACTCTTAAAGTTAGGTTTTTAATTCTTTGCATAGGGAGTCTTCAGGATATGTTTGCCTTGGAATTATTCGGGCTGTGATATAATAGTTACTACATGTCAGATCTAACGGTTGTATGGTGTTTCGGTTAGGGGGATAAATGATGAAGACCGGCTATGATTTATTAAATGATCCGTTTTTGAATAAGGGCACGGCATTTACCATTGAGGAACGTATAGAAAACGGGTTGGTCGGGTTGTTACCGCCTCATGTACAAACTCTTGAAGAGCAGGCCAGGCAAGCGTACGAACATATTTGCCGCAAGGATGCGGGTATTGAAAAGCGGCGTTTTCTCATGCAGTTGTTTGATACGAATCGCACCTTGTTCTATAAGGTGTTCAGCGAACACGTAGTCGAATTCATGCCTATTGTGTACGATCCGGTTATTGCCGAAAATATTGAAGAATACAGTGAACTTTTTGTAAATCCGCAAAATGCCGTCTTTTTGTCGGTTGACGAACCGTCGCAAATTGAAGAGTCCTTGAGAAGCGGGGCAGAGGGCAAAGATATTCGTCTCATTGTCGTATCCGATGCGGAAGAAATCCTCGGTATCGGTGACTGGGGTACGAACGGTGTCGATATTTCCGTCGGTAAGCTTATGGTGTATACGGCTGCCGCCGGTATTAATCCCGAACAGGTTTTGCCGGTTATCCTCGATTGCGGTACCAATCGTCAGTCCCTTTTAGACAATCCGCTATACTTGGGAAATCATCAAAAGCGTGTAACAGGGCATGATTACGACGTATTTTTAAATACTTTTGTGGAAACGGCGGAACGACTCTTTCCGAAGTTGTACTTACATTTTGAAGATTTCGGCAGAGACCATGCAGCGGCTCTATTACAAAAGTATAATAAGACCTATCCCGTATTTAACGATGATATTCAAGGAACGGGGATTATTACGCTCGCCGGTATTTTGGGAGGTCTCGATATTTCTCAAGAAAAGCTAACGGACCAGGTGTACATGTGCTTCGGTGCCGGTACGGCCGGTTGTGGTATTGCTCACCGCGTCTATGCGGAAATGGTGGAACAGGGTCTTTCTCCGGAAGAGGCAAAAAAACGCTTTTATCTTGTCGATAAGCAGGGCCTTCTTTTTGATGATACGCCGAATCTTACGCCGGAACAACGAGAGTTTACTCGTAAACGCAGTGAGTTTTCTAATGCCCATAAATTGACGAATTTGGAAGCTGCCGTTAAGGCGGTGAATCCGACGATTCTTGTGGGTACGTCGACAGTTCCCGGAGCCTTTACGGAAGGTGTTGTTCGACATATGGCCAAAACGACGAAACGTCCTTTCATCTTCCCGTTGAGCAACCCGACAAAGTTGGCAGAAGCCAAGGCGGCAGATCTCATTGAGTGGACAGAAGGTCGCGGTCTTATTGCTACGGGTATTCCTGCCGAAGCGGTCATGTATAAGGGGATTATGTATTATATCGGACAGGCTAATAACGCCCTCATTTATCCCGGCTTGGGTTTGGGTGTCATGGCAGCAGAGGCCAAGCTGTTGACGGATGAAATGATTTCCGCAGCCGCTCATGCATTGGGAGGAATCATAGATGTAACGCAACCCGGGGCAGCCACCTTGCCGCCGGTAGATAAACTCACGGAGTTTTCCCATACTGTGGCCGTAGCGGTAGCAAAAGAAGCCGTACGGACAGGGCAGAGTGATTTGAGCGAAGAAGAGGCTTTGCAAAACGTGGATGCTTTGAAATGGGTCCCTGAATACAAATAAAAGCACGTAAGTAAAAGAGGCATCTTATTGAGATGCCTCTTTTATGTGAAGATTCTTATTTATAGAATATGTCAAAGGTCAGCCACGTTGACGTATTGTCGTTATGGTATTGGGTGATGACGATCAGGTAGTCGTCGGTATTCAAGGTGACGGCTGTACTTTCATCGCCCACCGAAATTTGTTCCTCTATGATTTCCGGTATGTTGTATGTCTGCAATTGTCCGTCCGGCGAGGTAACCGTCAGGTTCTTGCCCGATTCGTCCAAGGCCAGTGTGTAGTCGCCGAAAGTACGAGAAGTTTTGCGAGTCTGCTTGTTGAAGAAAAAGACGTTGTTTAAATTCGCCTCCGCATACGACGCAATAGAAATAGCGGATTCTCGTCGCGGCGTCAGGTTGGTTACCTTGCTTTTTTGGTTACCGGCCGGGGAATGACCGGCGGTGTCAGCTTCGCCTTCCGATTCGATTTGAGTTGATTCGGCATCCTTATCGAATTGGCTGCTTATGGAGAAATGAGGGATATAGGTATCTTTTTCGTGAGTGTAGGTGACGAAACGGATGAAAGAGGTGTAGCCTACAAGGGGCATGAACATAATGAGGCCCATGACAAGGGCGAGGAGTTTTGTGTGAGCCCCCGGTCCGGCTTTACGGATGAGAAGGTAGAGGTTGTGAACCAGAAAGGCACCGTTAAAGAGAATAATGTAAACGGCCCCCAGGATGAGAGATGAATCGGCATAGACTCGCTTAACGGTAAGGATGAGGCAGAGGGCCGTAAGGGCCGAGAAGAGGATGAGAATGAGGGGACGTTCGGGAATGGTCGCCTTAATGCGAAAGCCGGCTAAAAAGAAGAGATAGTACAAGGTAATGTACGGGTAGTAGGTATACAAAAAGCGAGCATCCGGTCGCACGTCGATAAGGATTAAAAACAGATAAATGACGGCTAGGGTTCCCGAAAAGACGGTGAACTTAGGCACGACGGTCTTAAAAATAAAGGTGTAGAGTTTGCCCGGTTCGGAGGGTACTGATTCATACGAAAAGAGAACGATGAAGAAGACCAGGGTCCACAAAGTGGGGATGAGATGACCGGTAATGAAGGTAACAGGGAGATTTTCAGGAAAAATGAGGGCGACAAATAAAAGGATGACGGACAGTAAGGTGTTGATGAGTATGGCTACGGCTCCTGCTTTGATAAATTGCAGAAAGCGTCCGTAAAAAGCCGAGGTCGGGTTATTCGTCGCGTCCAGGGTCAAGTATCGCAAGACGGCGATAAAGAGCCAAAGGGCCGCTAAGTTGAGGCATAAGGCGGAAACGCCCGTATTGTCCAGAGCTACAGCTACAGCGTAGGCGATGGCCGAAATAACGGCGGCAAGTACCGTGGCAATAGTTCTGAAACGGTTACCGCGTAGAACATAGGTCTGTACAAGAAGGGCGGGGCCGCATAAGAGAATGAGTACTGAACGGACGTAGGGCTCCGTCATAGGGATGTTGGAAATGAATCCTGAAAATAAAAGGATCAGTATATACAGCAGGGGGTCCTGTTTAAATAATTGATATAGGCGAGAGCTCGCTTTTTGAAGTTTAGCTTTTAACATACGTACCTCCGCAACATAGTGGTAATGATATTATATACTATATCCTGCAGCAAGGGAATCGGACAGATTCTGTCGTTATATCTATAAGGGTTTCACAGACTACCGTGTCTTGATATAATAGAATCATAATGATGTATAGGAGGTATGAGATGAAAAAGAAACTTATTGCGGCCATGTTGGCCGTTTCTATCGGTACGGCCTCTTTCGGTGCCGTTCTTCCCGTAGAAGCCATCGGCTTGGGCGGTATGATTAAAGGCGGAGCTATCGGCCTTGTCATCGATAAATACGGCAGCTCCATTAACAGCTTTTTGAATAAATTATTGAACCAGAAAAATCTCGGCACTACGTATGCGACGAAGGTAGTTCCCATTGTCAGTATCGGTAACGGCAGTCGTGTCGGTGCCGCTCAGGTTACGGGACCGACGGCGGAAGTGGATCAGGTAAAGGCCGTAGCTCAGGTAGAAGGCAGCTTTAATAACATAGCACGTGTTAAGGGGCTTGTTCCTGTAAACAGTGCCAATCCCGTCGGGGCATCGCGCATTCAGGGCGTAGGCGTTTCGGCGATTATCGATTTAAAAATCTAATTTCCTGCGGGAAAAACGAGGTGTATCGTGGCTAAAGAATATTATGAACTTCACGTGGCAGGCTGTACGAGACAGTTACCGATTTTAAATGTTACGGACAGTCTGGCTATTGCAGGCTTTGTCATTCTCGGTGACACGGAGCTGACCGTCAATACGGCGAAGGAGCTGGCGGCTAAGCTTCCGGCCGAAGCGGATATGATTATGACGGCCGAAACGAAGGGGATTCCTTTGGCAGCCGAAATGGCCCGGATTCTCGGCATGCCTCACTATATTGTGGCGCGCAAGAGCATTAAGGCTTATATGGAAAATCCCCTCATTGTAGATGATGAATCGATTACGACGAAGGGAAAACAAATCCTCTGCCTCTCCGATGCGGATGTAGAGCTTATTAAGGGTAAGAAAATCGTCATTGTAGATGACGTCATTTCTACGGGCGGTTCTTTGAAGGCCCTGGAAGAGTTGGCTGAAAAGGCCGGTGCCGAAGTTATCGGCAAGGCGGCTATTTTGGCTGAAGGGGATGCGGGCAAACGGACGGACATTATTTTTCTGGAAAAGTTGCCCCTTTTTGAAGCCCGTTAGGGCTTGAGCGGGAAGTGGTACCATGAAAACGCTGACACTTGAAGACATGCGTCAATTAAGCACCATGACGAGGGCTGAACGCCAGGCTCATTCGTGCCGTGAATCGCGGCTGGACGGATTGAATCTCGACGGCTTGGATTTGTCGGGCCTGGATTTTTCATGGTCCGACTTTCGTCATGTGTCTTTTGTAGGGGCCTGTTTGCAAGATACCGATTTTTCCGATACGTTGTTTACCGATTGTTCGTTGGCCGGTGCCGACTTGTCGGGTGCCGACTTGCACGGAGCGGCCTTGCGAGGTTGCGACTTGAATCATGCAGTCCTCAAAGGGGCCGACTTATACCGGGCCAACCTGGAAGGAGCTCGATTGGACGGTATTGTAGATGATGAGGAGACTCGGTTTTTTCGTCTGTACTGTCCTGAAAAGGGGCCTTTTTTGGCGTACAAGAAGTGTTTTAACGATCTTCTCGTCACCTTGTTGGTACCTGCCGACGCCAAGCGCACTTCCGCTACGGGTGAGACCTGTCGCTGTAATAAAGCCAAGGTCTTAAGTATTAAGAGTTTTGACGGGAAGACATCCTATAAAGAGGCTATGTCTTTGGTGGACCCCAAATTTATTTATCGCGTCGGACAATGGATGGAAGTAAAGAATTTTAATGAAGACCGTTGGTACGACTCGACGACGGGTATTCATTTTTGGTTGACGCCGGAAGAGGCGAAGGCTTATTAAGGAGAAAATATGCATATTATTGCGGCAGTAGACGACAGTATGGGACTCTTGTTCAACAACAGACGACAGAGTAAAGACAGCGAAATGATTCGGCGTATCATAAAAGAATACGGGGCAAATTTGTATATTCACCCCTTTTCAGCCGACTTATTTGAAGATTCGGAAGCGGTTCTTACGTGCGACGAGAATTTTCTTGAAAAGGCCGGCGAAGATGCGTATTGTTTTGTTGAAAATGTATCTGTAAAGCCTTTTGTCGATTCGGTTCAATCTGTTGTTTTATATAAGTGGAACCGTGCTTACCCGGGTGACTTTTTCTTTGATTTGCCCTTAGAAGGGGTATTTACCGTAACGAAGCAAACGGATTTTGTCGGCACGTCTCACGATGATATTACGCAAGAGGTATATACGAGATGATAAAGAAAAAACTTACGGCCTTATTGGCGACCCTACTGGTAATGGTATCATTAGCCGGGTGCGGCTCTAATCCGGTCGAACCGAAGGCGGAAAAGGCGGCACCTGCAGCCGCTGTTTCGGCACAAAACGAGTCGGGGCGCAATGTTGTCGACCTGTCGACCTTGCCGCCTTTTAGCGGGAAGCCCTATGTGGTCATTAACAACAATGAGCCGTCTTTTTCCCAAGAGGATATGAAGACGACATCTGTCGAGCGATACAGTGATCTCGATCCGTTAGGACGGTGCGGTCCGGCCTTTGCCGATATCGGCGAAGATTTGATGCCTACGCAAAAACGCGGTCCCATCGGTTCCGTCAAACCCAGCGGTTGGCAAACGGTTAAATATGATAACGTAGACGGAAAATACTTATATAACCGCTGTCACCTTATCGGTTATCAGTTGACGGCGGAAAATGCAAATCCGAAGAATCTCATTACAGGTACGCGCTATTTGAATGTTCAGGGCATGCTTCCTTTTGAAAATATGGTTCATGACTATATTAAGGAAACGCACAATCATGTGCTTTATCGGGTAACGCCCGTCTTTGAAGGAAAGAATCTGGTGGCAAGGGGCGTGCAAATGGAGGCTCTTTCTGTAGAAGATAACGGAAAGGGAATCAAATTTAACGTTTTTGTTTATAATAATCAGCCCGGTATCGAAATCGATTATGCCACGGGCAAAAGTCATCGAATATCAGTATAGCAGCGGCTTTGCAAGGAATTCTTATTCTCTGTATAATGAAATTAAAGAAACTATGTTCGTATCTTCGGATTCGGTCTGTGTTGTTCGGAACGGAGTGATGACAGATGAATAAGAAAGCCGAGGCCTTCCGAAAATATTTAAAAAAATCGGGAATTAAGTCGTTTATGATGGATGATATGCATGACCGCCGGTTGAATACGGTCATTTTCAGGACATTCATTGAAGCTCAGGGGACGGAATTGCCGCTTGTGTTGGTTCTTGACGATACGCTGTATTCGACAATTCGCGTTCTCGTAGCTCCGAAGGTTCTGAAAAACGGCAATGAAACGGCTGTATATAATCTCATCAATGAGTACAATCGTACGTACAAGTCTTTCAAATACTGTGTTGACGAAGAAGGGGCGCTGATTTTGGACGTTTGCTATATTGGTGACGACGTGGCGGACGGAGAAATTATATCGGTTTTGTTCAGCCTCATTATCGAGCACTTGGAAGAATCGTACGGACAAATTATGCGAGCAGTCTGGGCCGCTTAAAAGGGAAAGAGTCGTCGGTAAGACGGCTCTTTTTTGTTGCCGTAACGGAAAATCCGAAAGAGTAAATATAACGATAAATTTGCATATTTTCATAAGATTGACAGTCATAGACGGGTGTGATAATCTTTTTTGTATGTTAATGCAGATGATTCGCATTTGCTAAAAAGGAGATGGTAGGGTTGAGGAAATGGATAGCTTGCATACTTACGGTCCTTTTGGCCGTATCCGTTTTGGCCGGTTGCGGTAAGACGGAAGAGGCGGCGAAGAAGGATAAGGTGAAGGTGGCCGTCAGCTTTGATGCCGTGGGAGAATTCGTCAAGGCCGTAGGCAAGGACAAGGTGGAAGTGCATACCGTTATCCCGGCAGGGACGGAACCGCACGGTTTCGAACCTTCGACGGAAACAATGAAAGCTCTTTCCGGGGCAGACGTATTCGTGTATAACGGGTTGGGCATGGAACCGTGGCAGGAAAAGGTTGTCGAAGCGGCTCATAACGACAAGCTCGTTAAAATTGAGGCTTCTAAGGGAATTGACGCCATTAAGAATACGGACCCGGAAGAAGTGGAAGAACACGGTGAATTCGATCCCCATGCATGGCTCAGTCTGACTTGTGCCGCACAAGAGGTACAAAATATTGCCGACGGACTGGCTCAAGCCGACCCGGCTAATAAGGATTTCTACGAAAAGAACGCTAAAGAATACATTTCCCAGCTTGAAAGCCTGCGCAAGGATTATGAAGGCAAGTTTAAAGACGTTCAGCGTCGCGACTTCGTAACGGGGCATGCAGCTTTCGGCTATTTGTGCCGCGATTTTGCTTTAACGCAAAAGAGTGTAGAAGACGTTTTTGCAGAAGGTGAGCCGAGCCCGAAGGAATTGGCCGAACTGACCGAATATTGCAAGACGAATCAAGTGAAGACGATTTTTGCCGAAGAAGCGGCAAGCCCTGCAGTTTCTAAAACCTTGGCCGCCGAAGTAGGTGCCAAGGTGGAAGTCCTTGATACGATAGAAAGCAATCCTGAAGGAGAGTCATATCTCGATCGTATGAAGACCAACTTGGAACGCATTTATGAAAGCATGAAATAAATCCTCTTTTAGATAGAAAAAAGGACAGGAAGAAAGGTATTGCGCTCAGACTGAAAACGAGCGGTATCTTTTGGATTCTGTCCTTTTTTTCTTGCTGAAAATCCTTTTATCTCCCTTCTTCGGGGTATTTCAGATTTCGCTTTTCTGTGTTACAATATCTGTTAGCAATTATGACCGGAAGGTAAATTGTTTAGAATAAAAACTATGTATATAAAGGTATATTGAAGATATATTGGGAGGCATCGGAGTTGGAAAAACTGATTGTTCACGGAGGTAATCCGCTTAACGGTACGGTTCGGGTCAGCGGTGCTAAAAATGCCGTTTTGCCCATTATCGTTGCGTCCATGTTGGGAGTAGGCAAGTCGACATTGACGGAAATTCCGGAATTGGCCGATGTCCACACGGTTAGCGAGGTTATTAAATCCTTAGGCGTAGCAGTGGAATCGCCCGAAAAGGGGACACTTGTTCTGGACGGCACGAATATTACGTCTACCGTGGCTCCGTACGATTTGGTACGTCGCATGCGTGCGTCTTTCCTCGTTATGGGTCCCTTGCTGGCACGGAAACGGCATGCTAAAATCTCTCTTCCCGGCGGGTGTTCCATCGGGGCCAGACCCATTGATTTGCACTTAAAGGCCTTTGAAGCCATGGGTGCGGTTATTGACTTGGCCGACGGGGATATTGAAGCATCCGTTCCCGACGGTTTGAAGGGTGCGAGAATCTACTTGGACTTTCCCAGTGTAGGGGCTACGGAAAATATTCTTATGGCCGCCTCTTTGGCTGAAGGCAAGACGGTCCTTGAAAATGCGGCGGAAGAACCGGAAATCGTTGATTTGGCAACGTATCTTAACAGCATGGGTGCCAATATTCGCGGTGCCGGGACGAATACCATTCGTATTGAAGGCGTTAAGGAATTACGCGGCGCCGCTCATGCCGTCATTCCCGATCGCATCGAAGCGGGGACCTTTATGGTCGGTGCGGCTATGACACAGGGGAATGTGTATGTAGAAAACGCTTTGTCCGAACACTTGAAACCTCTCATTGCCAAGCTCAAGGAAGTGGGCGCACGGGTTGAAGAAGACATTGACGGTATTCGCGTCATCGGTACGAGACCGCTGAAAGCCGTTGAAATAAAGACCCTGCCTTATCCGGGTTTTCCTACGGATATGCAGGCGCAGTTCATGGCCTTGGCAACTATTTGCGAAGGTAACAGCATTGTAACGGAAACAGTTTTTGAAAACCGTTTTATGCATGTTGAAGAATTCAAAAGAATGGGTGCGAAAATCCGTATTGAAGGTCGCAGCGCCTTTATTGAAGGGGTGCAACACTTGGCAGGCGGTCGCGTCAATGCGACGGACCTGCGTGCCGGCGCGGCACTTGTCCTGGCCGGTCTCGTGGCTGAAGGCCGTACGGAAATCGGCTCGTTACATCACATAGACAGAGGCTATGACGATCTGGTAGCCAAGTTACAAAGGTTGGGTGCAGACATTGTCCGAGTCCGAGTTGAAGACGAAGAATAATCGAAAAACTCTGTCTCCGTTGCGGTATTTGTCACCGTCCCGTTGGTTCGGTACGGACATTGCCGTTGATTTGGGGACATCCAATATTGTCGTATATGTTAAAAACCGCGGTGTCGTTATTAATGAACCGGCCGTTATTGCCGTCGACGAGCGACTTAACCGTGTTGTCGCCGTCGGTAAGGAAGCCAAGGCTATGCTGGGGCGGTCGCCTCGCAATGTGAGGACCTATCATCCTGTGAGCTACGGTGTCATTGCCGATTACGATGCGACGGAGTATCTTTTGCGTCATTATCTGCGCAAGGTGACGGGTAATTACATGCTCAGTAAGCCGCGCGTCATCGTATCCGTTCCTTCGGGTGTGACGAACGTAGAACGACGGGCCGTCATGGAAGCGGTATTGCAGGCCGGAGCCCGTAAGATTGTCGTCATGGAAGAACCCTTGGCGGCAGCCATCGGGGCAGGTCTTGATATTGCCGATTCGAACGGGTCCATGGTTGTCGACCTGGGCGGCGGTACGACCAATGTGGCTATTTTAAGCCTCAGCGGTGTCGTTATCAGCGAATCCTTGCGTATCGGCAGTCATACCTTCGATGAAGCGATTATTCGCTATTTGGAAAAAAATAAATCCGTAACCGTCGGGTATCGTACGGCCGAAGAGTTAAAAATGCTCATCGGCACGGCCATTGCGGACGGTCGCAACTTTATGGCCGACGTGCGCGGTCGCAGTACGGAAACGGGACTTCCTGTAGAGGCCGATGTGGACTCGCAGGAAATAAGAACGGCTCTGGAAGAGCCGTTGGACAGTATTGTCCATGCCGTCGTATCTATATTGGAAAAGACGCCGCCCGAATTGGCGGCCGACATTGCCGACCACGGCATTGTCCTCACCGGCGGCGGGGCTCTTTTGGACGGTTTCGATCGTCTCATTGCAAGAGCCACGGGGATGGCCGCTTACTTATGCGACACGCCCCTTCTTTCCGTAGCAAACGGAGCCGGCAAGGCTTTGGCGGAAATGGACAGATTAAAAGACAGTTATTACGAATCATAGAGGTGGATAATATGAAAAAGTTAAAAAAGATGATAGTAGCACTGGGCTTGGCCGCTATGGCCGTGATGCCCGTCAGCGCTGCAGAAGTAGCATATACTTCCGTGTTGAGCGGTACGGTAACGACAGTATCGGCTGTAGGTACGGTTGTTCGTGAAGGCGATGTACTGCTTACGGTCAACACCTTGACAGGCCCTATGGCTGCAGCTCGAGCTCAGTCAGCCGGTGTAGTTAAATCCGTTGCCGTCGGAGCGGGCAGCACAGTTAATGCCGGTGAAACGGTAGTTGTGGTGGAAGCGGAATAAGAGATGAATATACTACGGAAATTCCGCCGTGTTGCAGCAGCAATGACGGCGGCTTTCTGTTGTCTTACCGCTTTTTCGGTTCAGGCCGAAACCTTTATGTCCGTTAAGGATGTTCAACCGGGCATGACAGGGTATGCCAAGACGGTAGCTCACGGCAGAAAGATAGAAACCTTCCCGGTAGAAGTCCTGGGAATTATGAAAAATGCAGGCCCGTCGGGGGACTTGATTTTGGCCAAGTTCTCGGGACCTCTCATAGAAGAATCGGGCGGTATTGCGCAGGGCATGTCGGGAAGTCCCGTATATATTAACGGGAAACTTGTCGGTGCCGTTGCTTACGGGTGGTCCTTTACCAAATCCCGTATGGGTATGATTACACCCATTGAAGACATGGTAAAGCTCTGGAACGATCCGACAAAGGAAGAGATCCCCGAATTTAACGCCAGAGAAACGCAATTGGTACCTATTGCCACGCCCTTAATGGCTTCGGGATTCGATTCTCTTTCCATGCAGTGGATGAAGGACAAAGTGAAGTCTTACAACTTCCAACCTGTCGACACGGCCTCGGCAGGGGATGATAACGTGGCCTATCCTTTGGAAGCGGGCAGCTCCGTTGCCGCCGCCTTCGTAGACGGTGACATGCGCTTAGGTGCCATCGGTACCGTTACGTATGTGGACGACAAGCATATCGTCGCCTTCGGGCATCCTTTCTTAAAACGCGGCAGTATTGATTATTTTATGCACAACGCTTATATTTTTACGATTGTAAACAACTACGACAGCTCATTTAAACTCGGCTCCGTAGGTGCGGAAGTCGGTAAAATCGATCAGGACCGCGGCTCGGGTATTGCCGGTGAATACGGTGCCGTCGCACCGGGTATTCCCGTGACTATTCATGTATCCGACAGGGATACGCTGGCAGCTAAAACGAAGCACGTAAAAATTATTGAAGACAACGAGTTGACTCCCGTCCTGGCGTCGACGACGGTCTATAACACGGTAAACCAGACTATAGACCGCAAGGGCGGCGGTACGGCGACCATTGCTTACACTATTCGTTCGGCTGACGGTGACGATAAGAGCATTACTCGTCACAATATGTATTATTCGGAAGATAATATTAACGAAAAATCCATTGACGAATTGTATAATGTCCTCGATATTTTGAAGCACAACGAATTTATTAAATATCCTATTTTATCCATAGAATCGGATATATCCCTTACGCAGGCTAAACAGTCGGCTCGGATTGTCGATGCTACGGCGGCTCCCGTTGTCGTCAGCCCCGGCGATACGATTTACTTTAAAGTAAAGATTCATCCTTATCGGGGCGAAGATGAAATTAAGGATATGTCTTTCGTCGTACCGGAAGATCAACCTCTGGGCGACATGGTTCTGGAAGTACGCGGCGGCGGTGTCGTACCTTTACCGTACCTCATTCAGAAACAGCAGTATAATTTGACGGATGAAATCCTTGAACGCCTGAGAACATACAAGGACTTCGCCGACTTGAAAAAGAAAATCGAAGAAGAAGATTCAAACAACCAAATCGTTATCGAAATCCTTGAACAGAATGTAAGCATGGTTAACGATGAAAAGTCGACGACGGCGAAGTTGAAGATTCAAGGGAAGGAACCTGTCGAAACGGACAAATCCCTGGTGAAGCCGAAAAAGAAACTTCTCAGCGAACATGACGATGACGACGAGGCCAAATCGGTTGTCGATACGCCGTATATTATTCACGGCGACGGGCAGATTACCATTAAGGTTATGACACCGGCCAAACGGGATGCCGAGATGGCTAAGCGCAAAAAGTCTCATAGCGGCCAAGTCAGTCTCGTTGAATCGATGGACAGTGAAGACAGTGACGTAACGGGGAAGAAGGATGATGTGAAAGCTCATAAAAACGGCGATAAAAACACATCGTCTCATAAGGATAAGACAGCCTCGGACGCTCAAAAGAATCATGGCGACAAGGATGCCGACCCGACTACGGACGAAAAGGATGAATAAGTTTTCATGAGAGCGAAAAAGGAGCGGATATTATCCGTTCCTTTTTTTGTAAAAAACTGCTCAAAACGGCGATTCAATGCGAAAAACATTTGAAAAATACTCTTGTTCATGATATGATTAACCTTATGAAAACTGGAGAATTATCGATAGTTTTCCATATATGGTTACAGAGTGTCTGAAGGAGGCAGTTTTGCAACACCTATTGGAGCGTATCGGACGCTTTACTCTGCACATTTTCGAGGAAGTCGGAGTTATTTCCGTTCTCTTCGGACAAACTATAAAACAAATGCCCCGTATTCGTCGGGATTTGACCATAAATCAAATGGCACACCTCGGTGTCGATTCATTTCCCATTGTCGCTCTGACTATGCTTTTTGCCGGCATGGTTATGACTCTGCAAATCGTGGATATTCTTATGCGATACGGAGCGCAGTCGACGCTGGGCGGCATTATGTCCGTCGCCATGGGGCGTGAATTGGGCCCCATTCTGACAGGTGTTGTCGTAGCCGGCCGCGTCGGTGCGGCTATGACGGCTGAAATCGGGACGATGAAGGTAACGGAGCAAATTGACGCCCTGCGCTGTATGGCTACGGACCCGGTGGCCTATCTGGTTGTGCCGCGCTTTGTTGCTTGCGTGTTTATGGTACCGTTATTGACCTTTTTCGGGTATCTCATCGGTACGGGCGGCGGCTATTGTGTAGCCGTTTTCAGTGCGGGACTTACGGATTACACGTACATGCATTCCATCGAGTTCTTTACGGAAATCAGTGATGTCCTTTTCGGTCTTATCAAGGCCGGTGTCTTCGGCGGTATTATCGCCCTTGTAGCTTGTTTTGAAGGGATGCACGCCAAGAGTGGGGCCGAAGGGGTAGGACAGGCGACGACGAAATCCGTCGTTACGTCTATTATCTTTATTTTTATAACGAATTATATTTTGTCCGTCATTTTATACTAGGAGCGACTTATGATACGTTTAGAAGATATAACCGTCGCTTATGACGACAGAATTATTTTGAACCACGTTAATTTGGATATTCACGACGGCGAAACTCTGGCCGTTATCGGTGCCAGCGGCTCCGGTAAGAGTACGACTTTACGACTTATTATGGGGTTGCAAAAGCCGACGAGCGGCAGGGTATACATTGACGGCGAAGATATTACGGACTATTCGGAAGAAAAGATGGATGAAGTTCGACGCCATATGGGTATGGTCTTTCAGTATTCAGCTCTCTTCGACTCTATGACAGTCGGCGAAAACGTGGCCTTCGGTTTGAGACAGCATACAAAGACGAAAGAAGAAGAGATTCATAAGATAGTTGCCGAAAAGCTTCACGCTGTCGGGCTGGACGGAATTGAAGAGATGATGCCCAACGACTTGTCGGGGGGCATGAAAAAACGTGTCAGTCTGGCACGGGCCGTGGCCTTAAATCCGAAGATTATTTTATACGACGAACCGACAGCGGGTCTTGATCCGGTGCGCAGCAACGACATCAGTCGTCTGATAAAGGCCATGCAGGAAAGTATGCATCCTTTATCGGTCGTCGTTACACACGATATGGAGTCGGCCTTTTCAGTAGCTGACAGAATGGTGTATTTGGAAAACGGAAGATTTGAAATGATAGGAACAACGGAAGAATTTAAAAATACGACGAATGAAAAAGTTCGCTATTTCATTACAGGCGGTAAAGAAGGACGAGAAGGGGGCGAGAGATAATGAAGAATATGACGGCGGAAGTCAAGGTCGGAATTATGACCGTTGTCGGCGTACTCTTATTATTCTTTGTAGTCGTCGGCTTGTCCCATGCAGATTTGTTTCGTTCGTCGGGACTTACGGTACACGTAGCTTTCAGTGATGCCAACGGGTTACAGGCCGGTAATACCGTGCGCTACGTAGGCGTCAACGTCGGCAAGGTAGAATCCGTAACGGCCGGTAAAGACGGAGTAGAAGTGACTTTGAAACTGAAAAAAGGCACGGAAATTCCGAAGGACTCCAAGGCCGTCATTACGACGGACGGTCTTATGGGTGAAAAACTGGTGTCTATTACGCCCGGACAGGATACGCAACATTTAGTGACAGACGGCGGAACCTTACAGGGTGATAAGGTAAAGTCGGTTGACGATGTTATGGATAATGCCAATAAGTTGCTGAACAACGTAAACGACATGATGAAAAACGTCAACTCCGTTATCGGTGACGAAAAGACACAGGGGGCTATGCGCGGCTCCATTCAAAATATTGCCGGAATTACGGGCAATGTAAACGATATGTTGGCGGCCAATGCCGGTAATGTACAGCAGATGACGGCCAATATGGCGGCTATTACGGGACAATTGAATGAATCGGTACAGCGCATGGACGGCGACGGAAAGATGAGCGCCGATATGCGCAGTTCCCTGGAAAATATCAAGGTTATTACGGACCGGTTTACGGTCATTGCGGGGGAGATGGAAAATATCGCCACGGACCCGCAGAGCAGTGCGGACATTCGGAAAACCTTGCATAATACGGCACAGATTTCCGAAAAGGTAAACGGCCTGCTCGGAGGTGGCGGTATGAACATGGAAGGCGAAGCCGGCATGTTGTATAATGATACGAGAAACGAGGTCAGCGGTCGCGCAAATTTTAAGTTATACCGTCGCGACTCTTTCGCACTTGTCGGTGCGGAAGACGTGGGAGACGGTACGCAGCTTAATTTGCAATACGGCAGAGCTTATAAAGACTATGCCGCAAGGGCCGGGTTGATACACGGTAAGTTCGGTATAGGGGCCGATTTCTTTACACACAGCAAGTTTCGCTTTTCTCTTGAAGGGTATGACCCCAACGACTGGCGTTATCGTTTGACGGCCCAATATCAGATTCATCCGCACATCTTCCTTATGGGGCAATTTACTCGCCCCATGTCGAGATCCGACGGCGGTAATTATTACGGGATTAACTATGTCTTCTAATACGACCGAATACGGTTATGGAGGTTTTGCAATGAATAAAAAAATTTCCAAGCAGATTTTAGTAGCAATCATGCTTACATCTATCAGTGCCGCTGCGGGCGCAGCCGACACGACGGAACATTTAGATGCGACGGACGTCGTTAAACATGCGGCTTCGGCAGAGCTTTCAGACAGCCGTAAATCTGATGTATCGCCTGAGTTACGTGAAAAATTGTCGCAACAAATTCATGCGGATATGGCAAAACGAGCTGAAAAAGCGGCTAAAAAGAAAGAGGCCGATCCGGTTATCGTCGTCGGTCGCGTGCCTCGCAATGAAGCGGTACAGCTCACATTGCCCCGTACAGTAGGCATGGCCTTGGATTACAATCGGGATATTAAAATGGCTCACTATGACTTGAAGTCGGCTGAATATGCCATCAACGAAGCACGGGCCGGCAAGATGCCGAATGTAAATTATAGTTTTGCCGCTACTCGCAGCTCGTCGCAAACGGGTGTTGTCGGGGTCTCGACAATCGGCAACCGTTTTACAAACGGGCTCAGTGTGTCCATTCCTTTGTATACGGGCGGTAAGGTAGAAGGCATGACGGAAATTGCCAAGTTGGGTAAGACGACGGCACAAGAAGAAGTGCTGCACGTTGAACAGCAGACGAAACTTGACGCCATTAAGGGATATTACGCTCTCTTGGCGTATAAACAGTTGAAAGACGTATATGATACATCGGTGACGAATTTGGAAGGACACGTTCGTAATGTAACGGCACAGTACAACGTCGGCACCGTTGCCAAACTTGATGTACTGACATCGGATGTATCCTTGGCCAACTCGAAGACCGATGCCGTAACGGCAGCTAATAATGTGGCCAATGCGGAAGCGTCTTTAGATAATATTTTGGGACTTCCTATTAATACACGGTTGGAGTTGGCGGACCACAGTTTGCCGTTTAACGAATACAATATGTCTTTGGAAGACGCTCTCGACTACGCTATGAAATATCGTCCCGAAGTATTACAGGCGGCTTTAGCTGTAGAAAAAGCGGATGAAAATATCGGTGTAGCTCAGTCGGGGTATCGCCCGACCGTAGCTGTCGGTGCAGGCCGTAACTGGTTCGACACGGACTTCCCGGGGATTAAGAATAAAGGCTGGCAGCTCCAGGGTACCGTATCCCTGCCCATTTGGGACGGCGGTGCCACCAGGGCTAAGACAAAAGAAGCTAAGGAAGCCTTCACGAAGGCACGTGAAAATGAACAGAAGATTCGTGAAGCCGTACAACTCGAAGTAAAACAGGCATATCTTGCTATTCGCAGTGCAGCACAGCGTGTACAAGCTACCCAGACTGTAGTAAACCAGGCTACGGAAAGCTTCAAAATCGCTACGGTTCGTTATCAGGCCGGTGTGGGCATTAACTTGGATGTTCTCGATGCTCAGCTTAACTTGGATAAGGCTCGCACGAACAACATTCAGGCTCTCTATGACTACAATGTAGGCATTGCAACTCTTGAAAAAGCAATGGGCATGGACGTTCGTACGGGTGCGGTTATTCCGACGAATGCATAAGTTATAAATACATAAGAGAGAGAATTGTTTGCTACAATTCTCTCTTTGTCTATAGATGAAATACGGGAGTTACCATTCATGAAGAGACACCGCTTGTTTACAAGTGTCGTTATCATCTTTTTGGTGGTTTTCGGCGCCGCCTTTATTTGGATGCGCACGGCTCTATGGCCCCGATTACCGCAGATGATTACGTCCTTGGCCGATGAAAAAATAAACGGCACCCTGACATTTAGTGATATGCATATATCCCTTACGGGGAAAGTCGTCTTTACAGACGTCGCCGTTGCGGATGCGCAGGGAAGACGCGTGCTGGACAGTGAGGAAGTTGACGTTACGATCAATCCTTTCAAGGCGGTCGTGTCATCTCTTTCGTCAGGCGATACGGCAGGGGCTGTTGATTTGGTGGATGTAAAGACTCCCGTTCTTCATGTATGGCAAAATCCGACGGATAAGTCCTGGAATGTAACGAAATTATTCAAAAAGCAGTCGCCCGATCAACCGATGGCTCTGCGTTCGAATATTCTCATACATGACGGGACTTTTCGTGTTGCTCCGGCACAGGGGAAAACGGCCGTCGTTGAAAAGGTGAACGGTTCCGTATCCTTAGCGGATTATCCTTCTGTACGCGGAGATGCAACGGCCTCCGTTGACGGGCAGGATGTGTCCCTTTCGGTACACTACCTGTCGGCGCGTGATTATGATATCAAAGTGAAGGGTAGCGGTCTTTCGGCAAACTTTGCCGCTTCTTACGTGCCGGTCGATACGGGTGTGAGTCTGACAGAAGGCGGTGTCGGTGAATATTTTCTTCATATAAGGGAATCTCACGACGGCCTGTTTGCCGAAGGTCAGGCCGACTTGAATCATCTGGGATTTGTATATGGTGACTATCGTGTTTCCGATGTAACCGGTCAAATCCGTTTATTCGATACGGATTTGCACTTAAATGATGTGCACGCTAAGGTAAACGATCAGGCCGTCGCGATTTCCGGTCTTGTTAAGATTAACGGTAACGTGCCCGTTTTTGACCTGAAAGTCGATGCGGATCGGGTAGATATGGGAGCCCTGACTGTAGGGCGAGATGTGGATGTAAGCGGGACGGCCGGCTATCACGGTCGCCTTTGGGGGACTCCCTCCGACTTGGGTCTTGAAGGAAAGGTGATTCTGAATAATGTAACGTACAGCGGCTTTACCGTCGATTCGGCTAAGGCTGATGTGTCTTACATTCATCATGTGGCTACCCTTCAATCCCTTGAGGCGAACTTATACGGCGGCACTTTGCAGGCCGACGGTCGTTGGAATAGCGAATCCGGCGATATAGGAGCTACGCTACACGCCGACTCCGTATCCGTAGGTGATATGCCCGGCGTTCCGGCCGGTTTGGGAGCTATTATAAGCGGTGATTTCATTGTCGGCGGTAATACGAATGATTTGAATAATGTGGTTGTTCAGGGCAAGGCGCAGGGGAACGGTCTTTCTTACGACGGCATAGCCTTGGACGGCTTTTCGACCGATGTTCATTACGGTAACGGGATCTTGCAACTTACGGGGATTCACGGTTTCGTAGGTAGCGGTACGCTCCGTGGCGATTTCGCTTACAGCCTTTTGGACAAACAGACGGACGGGAACCTTATCATTACGGGAGCTCCCCTGGATATGTTCTCCGGCTTGGCAGGAGCGGACTTACGCGGGACTGTATCGGCTGTTGTTCACGTAAGCGGTACGGAACCGATCTGGAGTATGGATTTAAACGCTGCAGACGGAGCTGTCAACGGCATGGGTTTCGACAATATTTACGGCAACTTGCACGGTACGGGACGACAGATTGTTATTGATGATTTGGCGTACCGTTATAAAGACGGTTCACATCGCGCATCCGGCAGCATAAATCTCGATAGCGGCATTTTGGACTTGCAGATTGATACGCAACATGCACGTCTGGAACAAGTGCTAAAGGCTACGGGTAAAGACCTGACCGGATTTACGGGTTGGGTTAACAATACGGTCCATATAAGCGGTACGACGGATAATCCGTCCGTTGAAGGTAAGGTCATTCTTTCTTACGGTTCGGTCAAAGGCTATCTTTATGACTACGTACAGGCTGATTATCGCATGGACAACGGTGTGTGGGAATTGACGAACGGGAGTGTATCCGCTTATGACGCGACGGTACACTTCTCCGGCACTGTAGGAGATCGGTTAAACCTCGACGTAGACGGGTCGAATTTGGAAACGGATCGGCTTATTCATCGTAAAGACATATCTTTGAAGGGTGCCCTTAACTTACAGGCCCATGTAGGCGGCACCTTGGATAATCCGTCTGTAGGCGGTTCCGTAAAAGGCGCATCTTTGGTTGTTAACGACTTGCCGTTGGATAATATTTCAGGGAACTTCACGTACGGTGACGGTATTTTACGACTTCATCGTTTCGGATTTACCCAAGGCGACGGTAAGTATGAAGCCGAATTGATGCATAACGGCAAAAACGGTCGTATTATTGCCCGTGCGTCCGTAGACGGCGGCAGTCTGGAAAATATCATTAAGATAACCAAGGCTCCGCTTACCAAGATTACGGGACGTCTGGACGGGAATATTTCCGTTGACGGCACGACGGATAATCCCAATGCGCATATTCAAGGACAGATTACGCAAGGCGTAATGGACGGATACGACATTGATCCGTCAGATATTGATGTAACCTTTGAAGCAGGGATCTTACAGGTCAACAAACTGTCTCTTCACGTAGACGGCGGTCTTTTGGCGGCCCAGGGAAGCTATGCCGTACACGGTCCGGTTAATATTCAAATTGCGGCTAAGAATTTTTCGACGGCCATTTTGCAAGATGTAACGGGCTCGAATTCCGTACCTGTCGACTCACGAATCGACTTTGCTTTAAATATGAGCGGTACGAGTGATAACCCCGTGGCCGAAGGATCCGTTCAGCTTACGGGCGGTACCTTGAACGGTGTCCCCTTTACGGATGCCTTTGCCCTCTTTAACGTCAAAAACGGCGTTATTTCACTGAATCAGGCGTCCTTGACCCGTTCACCTTACAAGGCGACGGCATCAGGAACCATTCCTCTGGCTGCCTTGAGAGATGATGTTTCGGACGGACCCATTCAAATAGAATTGCGTCTTGATAATGCAGGCCTTGACGGCTTGGCTTTCCTGACACCTTGGGTGGAAGAAGCCAAGGGCGCTATGACGGGGCGTATCGTCGTAGGCGGTACGGTACAGAATCCTCAACTTAACGGCTCCGTGACGGTACGAAACGGATATGCCAAATTGAAGGGCATCTCCAATCCTTTGGACAGTGTAAACGGTGACCTCATCTTTAACGGCAATTCGGCTACCTTGGAAAGCCACGGCACGATGGATAAGAAGGGCAAGGGCGACAAAGGCTATTATGATGTTAAGGGTAAAGCGGTATGGGAAGGTACGACGCCTACCGATTACAGTCTTACCGTAGGGGCCCACGGATTGGCTCTTGATTGTGACTACTACAAAGGACCTGTCGACGGGGAACTGACCGTGTCGAAAGACGGGGATTTACCTCTCATAAGCGGGAATATGGACGTACACGATGCGACTATCAATATCCCCCTGGCACTGGTTATGTCCGATTCGGATACGAATGCGGCCCTTGATATAACCGTCAAGGCCGGTGACAAGGTTCGTTTCTATAATTCGGGCCTGTACGATGTGTGGGTAACCGGCGATGCGACCTTTAAGGGCACCGTCAAATCCCCTTATGCCACGGGTCATTTCGACGTAACACGCGGCAGTGTCCGTTATTTGGATACGCGTTTCCAAATCATTCAAGGTCGGGCGGAATTTAAGGGTACCTCTTTCATTCCTTACATAAACCTGTCGGCCAATACGCGTGTCGGTCAATATGCGGTATTCTTGAATCTCACGGGACCGGCGGATGATATGGACATGAACTTCCAATCGGATCCGCCCTTGTCACGGACACAAATTATTTCGCTCATTACATTGCGCAATGCAGATAAGCATGACAGCTCTTTAAATAGCGATGATATGAATTCCCTACTCGGTAGCGGTATTCGCTTTACCCTGAACAGTTTGGGCGTTACGCAGAAATTGGAAGATGCCTTGTCTCTTGATATGTTGACCGTTACGACGGGAAATCTCGATCTTTCGGCCCATGATTCGGGAGATGATAAAAACTACTATAATATTGAAATGGGTAAATATTTATTTAACAATTTCATGTTAACTGCCGCCTTCGGGCTTAATCACAATGACAACCGTGTCGGCATGCAGTATAATTTGGGAAGCAGATTCAGTGTGGATGCATGGCGTTCTCCTAAGAATGCATATGTAGGCGGCAGCTGGAGATACAGCTTTTAGATAGTGCCGCTCATATAAGGAGGAGTTATATTGCTCCGTTCGTATTTGGAAGAATTACAAAAAATTACATTATTAAAACCTGATGAAGAAAAGCGGCTTTGGATGGCGTATAAGGATGAAGGCTGCATGGACAGTCGGGGCCGACTTATCGAGCAATATCAGCCCTTGGTCTTTCGGGAGGCTCTGCGTTGGCACGTAGGCGAAGAACACATGGCCGATGTTTTGCAAGAAGGGAATCTGGGACTCATTGAAGCCGTTGAACGGTATGACTATAAGTTGGGAGTAGCCTTTTCAGTCTATGCCGTTCACCGTATTCGCGGGGAAATTGTCGATTGGTTGAAAAAAGAAGGTAAGTCAGCCAATGTGTCTATGGATGAACCGGATGAAAACGGATTGACCTTGGGTGATATGCTGGCTGATAACAGTGAAGATTTAGGCGATCGTACGAATAGACAGTTGCTTTTAGAACAAGTAGGTGCTTTTATGGCACGTCTCCCCGAAAAGGAACAGTTCATTATGGAAGCTGTTTACTTGAAGGACAGGCAACCCAAGACGGTGGCTGCCGATTTGGATGTGAGTCTTCCTTATGTATATCGTTTGCAAAAGCGAGGCGTGCGGCGTATTCGAGGCATGTTCGGCCGATTGATGAAGAAAAATAAATAATTTCGGGTAAATAAGGGTAAAAAACATAGGAATACACAGAAAAATAGTGATATTTCCTCTGTTTTACGGTATAATCGGAGTAATACTTTGACCCTTTATGACGGATTCTATATGCATCCGAAAGGGGGGATGTCGTATGAAGCAAACCGACCGGGACAAGGCGGAGCGGGTTCGCTCGGCCAAGGTCTGGTTAGACAAGGCGGAAGAATCGTTTCGCAGCAGTTCGGATGTACAAGGGGAACTAAGTCTTCTTTTGGCTGAAGCGGAAATGAAAAATTTGCGTAAAAACCACGGCGCAGGAAAGAATCTCATGCGTTACGGAGCCGTGGTGACGGCCATTGCTATCGCTTTGCTTTGGTTGGCCTTGGGGCAAGCCGCACGACACGGGGAGATTCGGGATACCTATACGGCACCGCCCTCGGAAGTAGGTACGGAGTGGGTGAAAGCCGAACCGCTCCGCTACGAAGCACCGCCTCGGCAAGAAGGTGCGGTACAGGTGCCGGCACAGACCGTCGAAGCCGTACAGACAGACACTGAAGGGGATACACAAGTAAGTGTACATACGACTCAGCCGGAACAGGTGAGTGCCCCGGCCGCAAGTCAGGTCATGACTTCGGCACAGGTTCAAGAGACCGTACAAGCAGCACGACACAGTCTGCGAAGTACTGAATCAATACAAAAATAACGGAGGATTTTGCATGAAGACGCAGAACAAGAAACTTTTGGCTATTATGGCAGTGAGTGCCATTATGACCTGCCCTGTATGGGCAGCCGATACGACAGTAGGCACTACGGGCGTAACGACATCGGGTACTACGGGCTTGACCGGTTACGAATCGGCAGAGGAATTGGCCGCTATTCAACGTGGTGAACAACCGATTACCTTGCATTCGACTCAAGCCGAACCGACGGCGACCGAAGCAACTTCTACAACTGCGACGGCATCGACGACGACGGCTTCGAGCGGTGCTACGGGTTATGAACCTGCTGAAGAACCGCAAGCGACGGATCAGGCGGTCGCAGCTCCTGTTGCAGCGCCGGCAGAACCGGAACGACAGGCGGCTCCCGTGCCTGCCGATGTGGTAGAAAGCGGTAGCATTCCTTATGTAGGCGGTCTTGGCGATGTGCAGGTGGATACCTCGATTCCGGGTTATCCCATTGCCACCGTTTCGCAAGATGAAGAAGCCGCTTTGCCGTATTCTCACGCCTTGACGGATGACCAGGCTCAGGCTGTTGCCGGCAAAGTTGTTACGACTGTTACCATAGGCCCCTTGCCTGAACCGGCATTGGCTCAAAAGTTCCTGCCCCGTCTTGCCATGCGCTCTGGTGATGCTATAGAAGCAAACTACGTACGCCACGATTTGAACGTATTGGGATCGTCGGGACTCTTTGCTTCCGTAAAACCCGTATTTACTCCTGTACCTGAAGGGGTAGCTCTTAATTACGAAGTGGAAATGAATCCCGTTTTAAAGGGCATTGAATTTACGGGCAACGACTCCATTAAGTCCGAAGATCTCGAAAAGATGCTCCATATCCAACCGGGTACGGTTCTTAATTCGACGATTGTGAGCAAGGATATTTTCGAACTGAACCGCTACTATGCAAACCAGGGTTATATCCTCAGCCACGTTACGGCCGTCAACATGGATGAAAACGGTATCTTACATATCGGTATCAGCGAAGGCCATGTGGAACGCATTGATATTAAGGGCAACAAGAAGACGAAAGATCGCGTTATTCGCCGTGAACTTCGTTTTAAACAGGGCGATGTATTTAATCGTAATCTGGCCAGCCGCAGTATTGAACGAATTTACAATACGGGTTACTTCGAAGACGTCAATGTCCGTCTCTTCCAGGGTGAAAAGAATGCTAACGACGTTATTATGGAAATTGACGTGGCCGAACAAAAGACCGGTTCCGTTACGGTCGGTGCCGGCTATTCTCAGTCCGACGGCTTGGTAGGGATTTTGGGCTTAAGCGAAACGAACCTCCGCGGTACGGGCGACAAGGTGGCTCTGAACTGGGAATTCGGCGGTAAAACTCATTCCAATAAAAACTATACCTTCTCGTATACACATCCTTGGCTCAATAGCCACGGTGACTCTATCGGCATGAGTATTTACGATAGAGAAGCGGAATATGACGATTATGACGGTAAGGGCAACACCGTATCGGAATATCGCAAGAAAACGACGGGCGGCAATGTGACGTACGGTCGTGTTCGCAGTGAATATGTAAGCGATTATGTAACATTGGAAACGAAGAAGACCAAGTATTTAAGCCATGAAGGCGGTCCCAACAACTACGATTCCTGGAGACATAATCCTGCTTCCTTGCCTGTATTCCGTGACTATATTGACAACAACTTCGGTACGACGAACAGCGTAACGTGGTCCCATGTTTTCGATAACCGTGACAATATTTACGATCCCATGCACGGCAAACGCTTGTCCTTTACAGGCACTTGGGCCGGTCACGGTTTGGGCGGCGACTTCGATTACTACAAGTTTATTATCGAAAACAGACTGTATTATAAAGTCGGCGTAAAACACGTCATTGCCGTTCGACTCATGGGCGGTATCGCTACAGGCGACATGCCGTACAATGACCTCTTTACCTTGGGCGGTGCCGATACGCTTCGCGGTTATGAAGATGATGAATTCCGCGGCAACAAGATGTATGCGGCTACGGTTGAATATCGGTTCCCCATTGCCAAGAAGGTACAGGGCGTGCTCTTTACCGATATGGGTGCAGCCTGGGGCGGCACCGGTAAGATTCCCTGGTACCAGGAAAGCAGAGGCCTTCATTATTCCGTCGGTGCGGGCTTGCGCGTAACGACTCCTATCGGACCTATCCGTCTTGACTACGGTGTAGGTAAGGATGGCGGCAAGTTCCACTTCAGCTTCGGCGGTAAATTCTAGTCAACCCGCGGGGGAGACAGATGAGAAAAAAAATACTCGCAGGAGTCGTCGTATCGGCCCTATGTTGGTCCGGTGCGGCGGCTGCCTCGATTCACGATGTAGACGTGCATCTTATGTCTTCCGGTGCACCTGTACCGCCTTTAGCGGCTAAGCGAATTTCCGCCAGCATCGAAACGGTAGGTCGTAGGGTTTTACTGGATAGAGATGACGGTGAAGTCGGTCGGAATGCGGATACGTACAATCGTATGATGAATGACATTATGGATCGCGTCCTCATCGGCTATACGGTAGAGAACATGACCCTTCGGCCGGGTGAACGAACGGAGGTAGACGTTGTCGTACGACCTTGGGGAAATACGATAGAAGCCGTTTCATTGAATCTCGACTTCGGAGCCTTGTCGCCTTTGGCTGAAAACATGGCTAAAGAGGATGTGCAGGGAGCTCAAAATTTGGTGGAAAATGTTCTAGTCGGACTTCCGGAAGATGCCCTCGATTGGGCCGGCGGGGCCGTAAAGGACGTGCTTGAAAGCGAATTGGAACGGCAGATTCCCGAGTTTTATCCCCACGTGATTATTACGCCCGGAAAGACGGCGAAGGTAGACGTATACTTTTTGCCGAAACTTCCCGTTGTGCGTAATGTAAACGTAAAGGTAGAGACGGAAAACATTCCGCGAGTCGTTTTTTACGATACACGAAAGCATATGGAAACGCGCTACGCAGGCCTTCAAGGCCTGCCTGTTGCGTTTATTCGGCGTCATGAAAAAGACATACAGGAAGATGTGAGCCGCACCGTTTCCGATCAATGGGTTGTAGAAAAGTACAAGTTGCGAGTAGAGCCACAATTAACAGTAGGCGAGAATTTGGATATTCGCTTGAAATCGCTTACCGATTTTTACGATATTCAGGCTTCGGCGTACATCGATATGCGTCGCGACGGCAACAAGCGTCGCGGTAAGAAGGACGAAGATACGGTTGCAAAAGTTCATATCGGCAGAAAGTTCGGCTCAGGACATGAGCTTTTCGGCGAAGTCGAATTCAAACCGTCTACGTTGAAATGGAATCTGATTCCCGGCTATTTCTATCGCTTTTCGGACAAGACATCCCTGGGTTATCAGTTTGAGACTGAAGACAAGAGTCACCACCTGTGGCTGAAGCAAAAGCTGGCAGGTCGGTGGAGTTTGCGCTTTGATTGGGATATATCGAATCATGATGAAGAATTGGGGATTAACTATAGACTACACGACTATGTAGGCTTAGAATATATTGTGTCGGAACACGACCAGTGGCTCCGAGTTATAGGTTATTTGTAAAGGAGTAATTTGACTATGATGGCAGAAATGGGTAAGAAAAAGAATGTAAAGATTTTCTCGGCTGCAGTAGCCGTAATTTTTGTCCTCTCCGTAGCGGCTATGGCTGTTATGCAGACGGGCAACCCGGTCAGTGCCGCACCGTCCAGTAATATCGGTGTTGTCGACACGAGCAAGGTATTTGCACCTGATAATGAAGCAATTGTAAACGCACAGAAAGAATTACAAACGGCTTCCCAGGATATGCAGAAGCAGTTTGAAGAACAGTCCGCCAATATGTCGGACGAAGAAAAAGCTCAACTCTTCCAAAAGATGCAGGGCGAAATGTCCGATAAGCAGGAAGCTATTCAAAAGGGCTTAAAAGACAAATTGGAAACAGCTGTAGGCAGCGTCGCTTCGACTAAGGGCTTGAGCCTTGTTGTCGATAAGAGCGTAGTTCTCTACGGCGGTCAAGACATTACGGACCAGGTAGCTAAACAATTATCGTCCAAGTAATGTCGATGGATAAAAATAAACGCAACGTGGCGGCAGGCGGAGCCATCGTCCTTTTAGTGTTGTGCCTTTTGGCGGGTATCTATGCTTGGAAACACAAGACACCTGATGAATCGGCGACACAGGGACCGGTATATGCCTATGCCGATACGGAGCATATTATGATGAGCCATCCCGATTACGCCGTCTATCACCGGTTGGAGCTGGAGTATAATGCCATGGTAGCACAGTACCAGTTCGAACAGTGGCATTACACGCAGCAAGCCGGAAAAGACGGCCAAGTTCTGCAAAAAGCTCAGTCTATGAGCCTCATGGGTGCGGCTGCGGCGGAAGAAGAACTGAAGGCCAAGGCGGCGTTGAAAGAGGCGGACTTAAACAGTGCATTACAGCAAAAGTACGAGTCCTTGTTAAAGGAAAAAGAGCAGCGCCTTCCGTCTCTAAACGATGCGGATCGGTTGAAGGCCGTCAATTTACAGCTTCAACTAAATACACTGGCCATGACGAAGGAACAGAGAGAAACGGCCAGAAATGAGTTGATTGCCCTGCTCCGTAAAAACGGCGGTACCGATTCGGCACGGGCCGTTGCGGAAGCGGAAGCCGAAATGGCTCCTTATAAAGAAAAGGCTAAAAAAGAGTTACAAGACTATGTAGAAGCCCAACGGGCAGAGTTGCAAAGTCGTCAGGATACGAACGATAACTTGTTAAAGACTCAATTGGCAGGACTTCAAAATACACCGGACCCGGCGATTTGGAATGATGAATGGAAGTCCAAGCTTGATGCGAAAAAGCAGGAAATGGATGACGAAAAGGCAAAAATTATGGATGATATTCGCCATTGCGCCGCACGAGTGGCACAAGAGCAGGGAATTGACATGATTTTCAGCGATTATGTAGGCATCGGTACGGCAGAAGACGTGACTGATGATATTATTGCCAAGCTGGCATAACAGGGAGGCCCGAAGAATGAAAGGTGCAAAGAAAAAACTTACGGCCCTGATTCTTACCGTTTTGACGGCAGGAGTTTTGGCAGGTTGCGGCAGTGCCGACAAAGTCGGTGTTGTCGATACACAGAGAGTGCAAAAAGAAGCACCCCTGGCTAAGCAGTATGTAGAAAAACACGAACAGAAGGTTCAGGAAATCAATAAAAAGTTGGCAGAAGAAAAACTGTCCATGAGTGATGAAGACTTCCAAAAGGAACAGCAGAAACAAAAGCAGGAGCTGGATATTTACAGTGCCGGCCTGCAACGTCAATTTAAGTCCGATTTGGATCAGAAGTTGGCGGAAATTGCTAAAGATAAGGAAGTCGGCATTATTGTCGATAAAAGAGCCGTACCTAACGGTGGTATCGACGTGACGGACGAAGTAATTGCGAAATTACAATAAAGAGGTGTGTTAGTGTGAAAAAGACGGTAAAAGAGTTGGCACAATTTTTAGGCGGCACGGTTATAGGCGATGAAAATCGGGAGATTTCCGATGTCAAAGGCTTGGCCGAAGCCGGGAGCGACGACATTTCTTTTGCCGTCGAACCGTATACGGAATACTTACCTCAGGTTCATGCCGGGGCTGTTATTACGGAGAAAGAATATCCGGCAGGAGATAACACCCTTGTTCTTGTGGAAAATCCCCGTCTGGCTTTTTCCAAATTGTTGGAACTCTTTCATCCCAGACAGAGTGTGAAACAGGGCATTCATCCCACGGCGGTTGTCGATGAGAGTGCAACCATCGGCGAAAATACGGCCGTTATGGCTTATGCGGTTATCGGTAAAAACGTACGTATCGGCGCAGGCAGTGTTATTTATCCCTATGTGTTTATCGGTGATAATGTGACCATCGGTGCCAATGCGGCTATTTATCCCGGTGCCGTGATTATGGAAAATACGGTTATGGGTGATAATGCGGTTATTCGGGCCCATGCGGTCATCGGCGGTGAAGGTTTCGGCTTTGCCACCAAAGACGGCAAGCACACGCGCATTCCCCAAATCGGCAATGTTACTATCGGTGATGACGTGGAAATCGGTGCCTGCACGACTATTGATAACGGCACCTTAGGCAGCACGAAGGTCGGTCGAGGTACGAAAATAGACAACCTCGTCCATTTGGGTCACAATGTGGAAATCGGTGAAGACTGCTTCGTCATTGCACAGACAGGCATTGCCGGCAGTACCAAGGTGGGAAATCACGTTATCTTTGCCGGCCAGACCGGTTGTACGGGACATATTACCATCGGGGATAACGTTACCTTTGCCGGTAAGTCCGGCATTGTAGGCAATGTGGCCAGCAATACGGTAAATGCCGGCTTCCCGGCACGTCCTCACATTGAATGGAGCCGTACACAGGTATATATTAAAAAACTCCCCGATTTGGCAAAGACCGTCAAAGCTTTGGAAAAACGGCTTGCCGAACTGGAAGAAAAAAAGTAAGAGGTCTGTATGTACCGATTCATGAAAATCCTCAGCTTCCTCATCTGTCATCTGCCCGTCAGTTGGCAACAGGCTTTAGGACGAGGAATGGGTGTCTTTTTTTGGACCTTTGTACCCAAGCGGCGCAAGGTATTGGCACAAAAACAAATATTGGATTGTAAACTCACCGATTCACCGGCAGAGGCCATGGCTATTGCCAAAGCGAGCAGCCTGCGATTCGGGCCTATGATTGTCGAAGTCTTGACCTATCCGAATTTGGTAAAAAAAGGGTTTTTTGAAAAATTTACCGTTACGGGCAAAGAATATTTGGACCGATTGAAAGAAAGCGGTGAAGGTGCCGTTCTCATGGCATCTCATGCAGGCAATTGGGAACTTCTGGGTGCCTGGCTGGCTATGAGTGACTATCCGGTCATTTCCGTAGCTCAGCAGCAAAGTAGCGGATCCGATGAATTTATTAACGAATATCGGACGATGATGAAGCAGCACGTAACCTATAAAACGGGCATTCGAGACATGCTTCGCTTTCTGGGGGAAGGTAAATATATCGGCCTTCTCATGGACCAGGACCCGGGCTATACGGGACTTAATGTAAAACTCTTCGGCAGAGATACGTTGACGGCCGACGGACCGGCCAAGATGGCGGCCATGAAGAACTACGGCATTTATCCCGTATTCATTCACGAAGACCGCCCTTACCACCATCAGATTGAAGTACAGGCTCCCCTTTACGTCTTTGAAGAGGGAGAGACCCTTTCAAAAGAAGAAAAGAAACAGCGTATTTACGAAGTAACACAGAAACTCAACGATATTTTAGAAGCTCATATTCGTAAATATCCGAGTGACTGGTTCTGGTTACACAACCGCTGGAAGTGGACGAACCGCCTGGCGGAAAAAGAAAAGGCGGCAGGAAACAAATAGAGAAGAAGGCACCGAGAGGCGAAAAACTGGTTCTATAATAAATGTTGGGGTCAGCACCGAATAGGTGCTGACTTCAGCATTAT
>ERZ1036431.168-NODE-168-length-65807-cov-34.528288_pt1 | contig 65807 bp, 56 predicted proteins | sample MGYA00514222_ERZ1036431 | MGnify/ENA primary metagenome ERZ1036431 (study PRJEB33795, sample SAMN09464926) | human gut metagenome | host: Homo sapiens | place: USA: Stanford, California | collected 2016-08 | study: EMG produced TPA metagenomics assembly of the... | reverse complement strand
GAAAGACCCTTATAGGGTCAGAGCAAACCACCCGTTTAACGGGTGGTTATGATTTCCTGTGTCGCCTTGTCTTACGACTATGAATAAGGTATAATATTCTAGCATAAAAGTATTGGTGCGTGACAGCCTGTCGGGGCTTGTGCAATGGAGACCTATGAACCTCGTCAGGTCCGAGAGGAAGCAGCGATAAGTAGTCATCTTCGTGTGCCACGAGGTAACCCGGCAAGCTGTTACACACGAGTGCTTTTACGAGAAGGCGGTAAAGCAGCGGCGAAGCCGCTTTTTTTCATATAAGGGGAACGACTATGTCCTACATTGCATTGTATCGCAAATGGCGACCGAAGACATTTGAAGACGTTGTCGGTCAGGGTCGAATTATGAAGACCCTGCAACAGGCCGTGGAAAATGATAAAGTGGCTCACGCCTATCTTTTTTCCGGCCCGCGCGGAACCGGAAAAACTAGTACGGCCAAAATTTTTGCGAAAGCTCTTAATTGCGTACACGGACCGACATCGCATCCTTGTAATGAGTGTGATGTATGTAAACACATTACGAGTGGTGAATCTCTTGATGTGGTGGAAATCGATGCGGCATCGAACCGAAGTATTGAAGATATTCGCCAGTTGCGAGAGACTGTAAAGTTTATGCCTACGGAAGGGCATAAAAAGATATACATTATCGACGAAGTGCATATGCTTACGACAGAAGCATTCAATGCCTTGTTGAAGACGTTGGAAGAACCGCCGGAACATGTGGTCTTTATCTTGGCGACGACAGAACCGGAACGAATACCTATGACCATTCTTTCTCGTTGTCAGAGATATGATTTTCGGCGCATTACGGCAGACGACATACAGAAACGGTTGGCCTATATTGCCGCCAAGGAAGAAATAGATTTGAAGCCCGACGCAGCTCGGATGATTGCCGTTCGAGCCGACGGCGGTATGCGCGATGCCTTGAGCCTTCTTGACCAGTGTGTAGGTAACGGTGGGCGGTGCGTCGATGAAGAGATTGTACGGGACTTATTGGGACTTGTCGGCAAAGATTGGTTATTCTCTATGACGGCGGCCCTTTTTAGCGGTCGTGGAGAAACTCTTATTGAAGGTATTGATGAAGTTGTACAGGCAGGGAAAGAAGTACAAAATGTATTAGCCGATATGGTCATGCATTTAAGGGCTCTTATGCTGTATCAAGCGGCTCCCAAGTCTGAGACCTTAGCGGCTTATGCGGACGTAGAAAAAGAATTGGCTGTGCAAGCCGAGTCCATAGAACCGGCACGGATATTTGCGGTCTTGAATATTTTGCAAGAATCTTTATTGCGGGTTAAGACCTCCCCTTTTCCTCGAATTGCCGTAGAAACGGGTTTGCTGATGGCTGCTCAAAACGAATCGGGGAGCGGTGACTTGTCGGTAAGGGTCACGGCTTTGGAAAAACGGGCGTATGCTGTTCCTCAGGATGTTATGGATCGCCTTGTGCGATTAGAGCAGGGCATTGGGACGAAATCCGAGATTTGTATACCTCAGACTTCGGTAAAAACACAGGTCCATAGACAAGAGCCTAAATTACAACTTACGGAAGCGGTGACGGTGCCCGAAGCGATAGGAGCCGTAAAACCGTCTGTGGGAGAGCCCAAACCGAAGGCTGAAGAGGAAAAATCGAAGGGTTCGGCAGTTGATATGTCATCGAAAGAACGGCAAGTGCCGGTTAACGATGCCGAATATAATCGAATCTGGAGTAGCGTTTGCGCTGTCTTGGATAGGGCTAAAAAGAAAGCTGTTTTGTCGTGTATACGAAACGGGCGAGTCGTTTATATCGGAGAGACTGAGTTTATCCTTGCCTTGCCGACAGAATTTATGGTTAAGCGAGCCAATCGAGAGGACTATTATACTTGTGTAGATGAAGCCTTGGCTCAAGTTCTCGGTAAGGGATACCATATGCGCAGTTACCTTGAAGGGGACAGCGAATTGTCGGCATATGAAAAAAAAAAGACTGATTCGGATATAAAGTCGGATCTCACTCCTACAAAAGACACGGAGAAGGAACCGGTGCTGATTGAACAAGTTGAAGGCTCACACGAACCGGTGGCTATTGAACGGCAAGATATACCGCAGGGAGAACGAGAAGCCTTGGCGGCCGTGCTTGATTCGGTAGGGGATTGTCGTATTTTCGTAGAATATAAAGATACATAACAGAGCACTCGCTCACACCGGCGAGTGCTCTTACGTTATCCGGGTGTCGTTTTCATAAAGAAAGTACGTGGAAGAGGCCGCATATATTCTTTGTTTTTATGACAGAAACGGTGAAAATATAGTATAATATAAAGGATTGTAAAGTTTTAAAAGGAATCGTTCCTAATTGGAATGACCGAAATAGGGTGTAAAATATATTCGCTTACTATAAGGAGGAACTATTATGTTCGGTGGCGGCAATATGCAAGGTATGATGAAAAAAGTGCAGAAAATGCAAAAAGATATGAAGAAGATGCAAGACGAATTAAAGGTACGTACTGTTGAAGCGACTGTCGGCGGCGGTACGTTAACTATTGTCATGAATGGCGAAAAAACGGTGGAAAGTGTTACTATCGATCCGTCCGTGATTGATCCGGAAGATAAGGAAATGTTGGAAGATTTGATTGTAGCGGCTGTTAATGAAGCCGGCAAGAAGGTTGACGACATGATGGCTCAGGAAATGAGCAAAATCACGGGCGGTATGAATTTGCCGGGTATGTTCTAATGGATACGCCTTTGGAACATTTGGCGGAACAATTTCGACGCTTGCCCGGGATCGGCATTAAAACGGCTCGTAAATTAGCGTATTACATGATACAGCAACCGGATGAGAAAACGGAAGCCTTTATCGATGCGGTTCGGAAAGCGAAAGAACAGATGCATTTTTGCTCCGTATGTTTTAATTTATCATCTACCGATCCGTGTACTTATTGTACGGATGAACACAGAGATCATTCGGTCATTATGGTAGTGGAAACACCTCAAGACGTGGCGGCTATTGAACGGGCAAAGGATTATCACGGGTTATATCACGTGTTGCACGGTGCCCTATCTCCCCTCGACGGAATCGGACCGGAAGATTTGCATATCAAGGAATTATTGCAGCGTTTGGGCGATACCCGGGTTCAAGAAGTCATTATTGCAACAGATCCCGATGTAGAAGGTGAAGCGACGGCCTTGTATTTGGCACGATTGTTGAAAACGGCAGGGGTTAAGGTGACAAGAATTGCCAGAGGACTTCCCATGGGTGGCGATATTGAATTTGCCGACGAAGCGACTTTAGCCGGGGCCGTAGCCAATCGCCGGGAAATGTGAGGAACTTCGTGTGGAATACCTATATATCGGTGCAGGTATTGTTCTGCTGCTTATTATAAATCGTTTTATTTTAGCACCTATTCGTAGATTGGCTATTAATACAATGATGGGGCTTTTTTTGCTTCACCTGGTCAATACGTACGGATCTCTGGCAGGCTTGCACCACGTTAATGTTACGCCCCTTACGGGACTTATTGTAGGTTTTTTCGGCGTACCCGGAGTGGTGGCGGTAACGTTATTTTATTTGGTTATTTAAGGATGCGATAGGATGAATGTGAAGCATGCATTCGGATTGTTGGGAGCTTTTCTGCTTTCCGTAAGTTTGTTAACCGGTTGCGGCAACACTATTTCCGCTAAGACGGAAAAGGTGACTAAGTCGCCACATCCGGTGGCTTTGACTTTAGATGCGAATATTACGGCCTTACATTCGGCGGAAATTATGCCGAAAGTATCGGGAAAATTGGTGTCGGCACCCCCGGCTGTCGGTCAAGATATTAAGGCCGGAGAAGTAATTGCTCAAGTCGACCCGACGCCGTATCAACAAAGTTTAAGCAGTGCTGAAGCGGAGCTTATGTCGGCATCGGCATCGTCGGCACCGGTATACGAAGCTCCGGCCGTCGATACGGGAGAGCGGGCAAAGCTTGATGTATGGTATCAGATGGGTGCCATTTCACGTGTTGAATATAATCAAATGCAGTCACGGGCAAACGGCGGCGGTACGTACAGGGCGGCGCCGGCTGTGGATACGGAGAAATTAGCCCAGTTGCAACAAACGATTCAAACAGCGAGAGAAATGCTGAGTAATGCCACTATTTATTCACCCATCGACGGTCGGGTTACCGCTGTTGCGGAAAATTCGTCTGTAGCCGTTGCGGGAAATGTGTTGGCGACAGTTCAGCAGTTGACGCCACTGGTGGCCACTTTCGCCGTACCGCAGGACTATATCGATGCGGTTCAAGCTGCACGGACGGCAGGGACCTTGAAAGTACAGGTCTTGACGCCGGGAGGTGAAACAGAAGCGGGGGAACTTACCTTCTTGTCGACGGAAGTTGACGGAGCTACCAATGCCTATTTGGCAAAAATTACGTTTAACAATAATAAAAATCTCTTCGTTCCCGGAGAGTTTTACCATATTCGCCTTTCTACACCTCAGGAAATCAATCAGATTACGGTGCCTAAAGAGGCGGTTAAAACCAAAGACAGCGGAGATTTCGTATATGTTGTAAACAGTGACGGAGTCGTTGATGCCAGAGCCGTTTTAACGGGAGATGAAGAAGGCGGACGAGTGATCGTTCTCAGCGGCCTTAAAGAGGGGGATACGATTGTATCCGACCCGCCGGATTCTTTGGAAATAGGAATGAAAGTATCATCATAAGAGCCAGTCGGAAGGAATGTATATGAAGGATACAGGACATTACGAAGCGAATCGGGAAAACAGCCTTTTAAAATCGTTGGAAAAAAGTCTGGATGTATTGGATTTGTTTGTAGAGTGTAATACGGGCATGACTTTGAAAGAGATTGCCGGTATGACGAAGCTCAATACCTCTACGGCCTTTCGCATTGTCAACACGTTGGAGCGTCGACAGTATTTAACTCGAAATGAAGATTCGAAGCAGTATCGTTTGGGACCCAAGGCCTTAGCCCTCGGCTATTCCTCACACTGGACGGAAAATATCGTGACTTTAGCCAAACCGTATCTGCGTAGATTGCAGCAAGAGTTTAATGAAACGGCCAGTATTTATGTTGCTGAAGGGGACAGTCGTATCTGTTTGGATCACGTGGAAAGTACCCATTCGTTGCGCCGTGTCATCCCTTTGGGAGAGTCGTTGCCTGTATATAAGGGGGCGGCAGGCAAGGTGTTGGTTGCATGGGCTAATAAGGACGAACAAAAACGCATCAGTGAAAAGCACGGCGGTTTGTCGGAAAGCGAACTGTCCATGATTCGGCATAACGGATATGCAGTTACACAAGATGAGAGTGAACACGGTCTGTTTGCCTTAGCCGTTCCCGTTTTTAACTTTGAAGAACAAGTGGTCGCTTCGTTGACGGTAGCCGGTCCGTCTATGAGATTTTATGATTCTATTCGGCAAAAAATGCTTTTTACTATGAGTCAGTATGCATCTGAAATATCCTATGCCTTAGGTTGTCGTAAGAAAAAATAGAAACGTATTATGTGAAGTTGATGTACAGTGAATATCAGATAATTGCTGAGATTGTTATAATGAAACGATACAAACGGTTTTAGCCTGTCGATTATAGGTCAGGCACTTTAGCAAGGAGAGATTATTATCATTCAGTTTAGAGAATTTACTATTAACGATAAGCCCGTATTGGATTCATATTTTCATGAAAAACGGTACGAACAGGCCGATGCTACCTTTATGACATTGTTGGCTTGGCAATACCCGTACGACATCCAGTGGGCTGAAGAAGATCAGGTCTTGTATATTCGTTCGGGACGCGGCAATCAGCAATTTTGGTTGCCCCCCTTTTCGCGCAAAGACGGTGGACTTGTTGCCGGCTTAGAACGAATGAAAGAATGGTTTACGGCACACAAGCATCCCTTTTTGATGAAGGGGGTTACACAACCGGTAGTGGACAAGTTGAATATGCTGTGTCCCGACTGCTACACGATTGTGCCTGACCGTGATAACTATGAATACGTTTATTTGACACAAGATTTGATCAACTTGTCGGGTAAAAAATTCCGACAGAAAAAAAATAATTTGAATCATTTCCGTAACCAGTATATGGGGTATGAATATCTTCCCATTACGGAAGATATTTTTGAAGAATGCCTGGATGCGGACAAACGGTGGATGGAAAATCGTATCGATCGCGATACGGAAGATGAGGATGAAATGAAAGGCGAACGCCAAGCTATTAAGACCATTTTTGATAATTGGGATGCCTTAGGTGCAAAAGGCGGAGCCATTCGCATTTTTAATAAAATAGCCGCCTTTTCTATAGGAGAAATGCTCAACGATGATACGGCTATTATCCATTTTGAAAAAAGTGATCCCAGTATTCGAGGTCTTTATCAGGCCATTAATCATGAATTCGTCGTACATGCATGGAGTCATACGACGTATATTAATAGAGAAGAGGATATGGGGATTCCCGGGTTGCGTCAGTCAAAGGAATCGTACAATCCCGATCATTATGTAGAGAAATTCAGTGTTACGTTGGCTAAATAGAAAGAGGCACATATGGAATTTCGCTTGGCCGGTCCGCAGGACCGAAATGTGGTGGAAGACTTGTGGGCATATTGTTTCGAACCGAAGGAACACCTGTTCTTTCGGTGGTACTTTGCCAATATGTATGAGCCCCAAAATGTACTTTTGGGGATTCAGGACGATGCTGTCGTATGTTTGACGCATTTGAATCAATATGAATTGAATATTCGCGGTGTTCGTTTTCCCGTTTCCTATATTGTCGGCTTGGCTACTCATCCGGCCGCTCGCCGTAGCGGTTTGGGAGGAAAGCTGCTGACCGCATCCTTGAAGGAAATGCGGCGGCGCGGTCAAGTCGTGCATATCCTTATGCCGTCTAAGGCCGGGTTTTATCAACAATACGGTTATGAGCTGTATTGTCATCAATGGCGTGAAACGATGCCTCTAGACTCCTTGCGACCCTTAACGGATCGAACGGTTCGTTTTGCTTTTGTCGATTCATCTGATCGATGGCCTTATTTGGATAAGGTTTACCGAGCATATACATCGGGATTTTCCGGCTATGCCTATCGCGATGAAGCTTCGTGGCGTCGTCATATAGAGGCACAGTTGGCAGAAGGAAATATTTGTGTTGTTTTTGACGGGGAGGACCCTGTTGCTTATGCTTTTTACCAACTGGGAGAGTCGACAATTCAATGCGGAGAATTCGTATATTCCGATTATAAGGGCAAAAGAGGACTCCTCGAGTACTTCTATAATCATCGCTCGCAAGGCGAACAATTGCAGTGGAATGAAGGAATGAAAGACCAGTCATATCGGTTCTATCCGGACGGTAAAAAGGGCCATGAAACAATACCCTTCATGACGGGCCGTATTGTCGATGTCAAAGGTGCTTTGGAAAAGTTATCATACGATAAAAAAATTCAAGGACATGCGGTATTTTCTGTAGAAGATCCTTTGGCCGACTGGAATACGGGGACCTTTTCCTTAACTGTGAAAGACGGTCAAGCCGTCGTAGAATCGGTAAAAGAAGGGGCAACGATACGGATGACTATCGGCGCGTTAGCTCTTCTGGTTTTCGGTACACTTGATGCGAAGGCTTTGGCCTTTTATAATAAATTGACGGCGAGAGAGGAAGACATAGATTTCTTGGATCGCCTTTTCCCTAAAACAGAAACATATATTAATGAATGGTATTAAGGTTGTCGGCTATAGCCGGCAATATTAGAGGAGATTAAGTATGAAATCGGTAAAAAAATTTATGATTATAGCAGTAGTAGTAGCGTCTTGTAACGGGGGCGTTTGCACATACGATGAAACTCAGGCGGCAGACACGACGGCGACGCAAGTCCGAATGACGGCAACCGTGTCGGGAACTGAAGAGATATTACCCTTATCTGTTAAAGATTCGGAAAAAATTACAAGTAACGATGCTGACTATATGGATATGGTGCTTACAGGTACCAATAGTGATACGACGCTCAGCTCCCTTTTTGCGAATATGACAAAGCAACCCGGTAGTAAACTCATTCCCCTTAGTGGTCGGGTTGCCAAGGCTCCGTCTACGGTTCAACAGGGGTATCCTCTTTCTTATGTACGGGCAATTGACGAAAACTCTGCTGTAAAACAGGAATTGCCGGACGGCAAGGTTTTTATAGCTACCTCGGAAGCCCTTTTGATTCGTAAAAAAGAAGCTCTTAAAGTATTTGAAACAAAGCCGGTTGCCTACATTTATAACCCGAAAGACGGGGCTGTAGGACGTATGAGTTCGGAAAAAACCGTCTTGGCGAGAGACTACTCTTCACCGGATGAAATAGAAAAAATACCCTTGACCGCTGTAGCCGCCGATTCACGTGAACACATGCTGGTTGTTTATCTTAACGATAAGGCAAAAGTTGTTCCCGTAAAGGCGAAAAAACACTATTTTGTACGCGACTATGCGGAACAAATAAAGCCTCTCTAAAGGAATTTCATTTATGATACACGTAACTGACGGCGCTATGCGCTATATAAATAAAAAAGGAAAAAATATTCTTATTCGCTTCGATTATCAATCAAATACGGGGAACTGTTGAGTCGGTGATGCCTTAGGGGGTAGATATATTCCCGTACTGCAATTGGTTGACCGCTCATTAAAACCCGATTGCCCGCATGAAGACTTTGGCGGTATTACCGTCTGGTACCCGCCGACTCTTCGTCCCGTAGCCGGTAAAGATGTCGTGACTATCTGTGTTAAATCCCTTTTTTGGATTAAACGACTGGAATTGGAGGATGCTTTGGTTCTGAACTCCAAGCCGGGCGGACTCAATCCTAGCATACATGACATGGGTGCGTAAAATAACCCGATGGGGCAAAGTAGAATACTTTACCCCATCGGGTTTTTTTGTGTCTATTAATAAATTACTCTGTATGATGAGAGTTTTGTTCATATCTAAGTCGTTTTCTAACGAAGGTTGATGCCGTTATACCTAGACTCTTTGCTGCATCACGTACATTACCGTACTGTTCATAGGCACTTTTAAGGTAATTATATTCGATGGATTCTAGAGTTTCTTTGAGATTTTCTGGTAGTGGAGTTGCTTTTTCTTTTGTAGACAAGGGCTTTTCGTTTAAACCACCATGTACATGTATGTGTAAATCGTGTGGAGTTATTTCATCTTTTGTACTTATAACAACAGCACGTTCAATTACATTTTTTAATTCACGAATATTGCCTGGCCAATTATATTCATGAAGCAATTGAAGAGATATAGCGGTTAACGACTTTCTAAAACCATATTTTTTATTAAGTCGCTCTAGGAATGTTTTTGCTAAAGGGACTATGTCATTTTTTCGTATCCGTAAAGGTGGAATATAAATAGGAAAGACTGTTAAGCGATAGTATAAATCTTCTCGAAACTTATTTTGTTGAACGAGTTCTTCCAAGTTTCGATTTGTTGCGGCTATAATTCGAGTATTTATTTTTATGGCCTTAGTGCCTCCCACACGAAGTATTTCTTGCTCTTGGATGGCTCGTAATAATTTTACTTGCATATCCTTAGGCAATTCACCTACTTCATCAAGAAATAAAGTTCCCTTGTTAGCTAACTCAAATAAACCCATTTTTCCAGTAGCGCTGGCGCCGGTGAAAGCCCCTTTATCATAACCAAAAAGCTCACTTTCTATTAATGCAGGGGGAATGGCTCCGCAATTTACTTTTATAAAACTATTATTGGCACGTGTACTATTTTTATAAATATAATGGGCAAGCACTTCTTTTCCAACACCTGTTTCACCAAGTAAAATTACAGTTGTATCTAATGGGGCAACTCTTCTGGCTAGAAGTAAAACGGATAATGATGCATCGTCCTGTATTATTAGTTCCTCGGTATGAGCAAGGTCTTGAAGATGTGATAGTTCTAATTTTAAACGTTCTACCTTTTCTTCTTTTTTTCGGACGGCTTGTTTTAAATTGTAAATTTCGGTTAGATCCCTAACGTTAGTTACAATCATGATTAAATTTCCAGATTTGTCAAAAATAGGAGAACTGGTAATCAATGCTTGCTTTTTTGTTTTAAAGTATTGTTGCAACGTTACTGGTTGCTTTGATTCTTTAACGATTAATGAACCAGATTGAGAAATTATTTTTTCGTTAACTAGATCTTCCATATTTCGACCTAATAAATCTTCTTTACTTAGACCTGTTATTGTTTCATAGGCATGATTAATTTTTATGACTGTTGCATTTCCATCCGTAATAAAAATGCCGTCGAAGGATTGCTCAATAATATCATTTAATCGTTCTGCGGCTTCTGAATTTGTAGAAAATATAGAGGATTTTACCATTGTATGATCACCCTATTCATAAATAAAATATTCAAATTCACTTAAAATTATTATAAAAATTGAGTGAGTTTAAATCAAATAGAAAATATTGTTGTAGGAATTATAAATAGTCGCTAGCTAAAGTAAGCAGTTATCGGCATCATAATTAAAAGGAATTAGTATCAAGTAAGTCTTTTTCTAATGATTTGTAGTCTGTTTTTCCAGACTTTGTTTTAGGGATATTACGGATAGAAATAACTTTAATAAAAATAGGATGCAATTGTACCGCATTAAGCGTTTCTTGAATAATGTCATCTTGTGTGGAGGGAAGTGTAGAAGTGATATAGACCAATAACTTTTGGTCAGTCCCCGTGCAGGCAATATCTATAGCGGAAAAACATTCTTTGAGATGACTTTCTATTTCATCTAAATTTATGCGTTTTCCCTGAATTTTTACAAACCTTTTTCTACGACCGACAATATAGAAGAAACGGTCTTCATCAAAGTAAGCAATGTCACCAGTTAAAAGCGATTTATTCCAATCATCACCACGAGATAGGTCATCACGAGTTTCTGCATAACCAAGTGCAACATTATCTCCCGAATATACTAACTCCCCTTGTTGGTAGGGGTTCAAAATAGTGAGGCCATTATCGTCAATGAGTGTAAGTGCACCGCCAGGAATGGCAATGCCGATACTACCGAGTTTACTAAGTGCATAAAAATAGGGTAGATAGGATATTCTGGCAGTTGCTTCAGTTTGACCATACATAATGATAAATCGTTTTCTATTTATTTTTGCGTATTCTGCGAATTTTTGTTGTAATGATACAGTTAGTTTTCCACCAGCTTGAGTTAAAAGCTCTAAGTAGGGCAAGGACATAGACGTAAACTTTAAGCGTTCAAGGCATTCATATGTGAAAGGAACTCCAGCTATAGATGTGATTTTATTTTTTTTCACGTATTCCCAAAAGTCAGTAGTAAAAATATCTTTTTGGGTTAAAAAAATTGTCGCACCTACATTTAAATGGCTGTTTATTATTGATAATCCAAAAGTATAGTGCATGGGAAGTGTTGTTACTGGTCTACTTTGTTTTGTAAGTTCTAAATAGGTGTCTATAGATTCGGCATTAGCCTGAAGATTTTGATAGCTTTGCCTAACTAATTTAGGGCTACCCGTACTACCTGACGTTGTTAACAATAATGCTAAAGAAGGGTTCATATCAATAGAGCGTAATGAGTGTTTATAGATTCCATAGTCATATAGTTGATAAAGAGAGAGAGAAGATACGGATTGGCTAGGTTGGAAAATCCAATTAGGTTCATATATTTCGATAAATCTATTTTTCAAATTAGTAGGAAGCATATCATCTATTAGAATTGGAACAATCTTATTATGCAAACATATTATATATGACAATAGGGAACCAATAGTGTTTTTACAATAGATAATAGCTAATGTGCGAGGAGATATAATTTTTCTAAGCACAGTTGCATGTGATAAGGCGTCCCTATATGTACAGCAATTCTGGAATTCATCGGTACAGAGAATACTATCTTTATGAGGACTATTTAAGTCAAAAAACATAAAATCACCTCTTATAGAATAATGTCGGATTGACACTCAATTAGATGAACTCCATCCCAAACTATATCCATAGATGTGGCCATTCCGAAAGGGACGATTCTTTTAATTGTGGGTAAGGAGGATTTAAGTATTATATGACGAAGGATTTCTGGGGGATAGTTGGTAGTAATTGTTTGAACTCGATTATCTAAATATAATGTGATATCACTAATATTGGGCATATCTAATTGAAATACTTGTCCACAATTTAGATTTATATCTGAGATGTTCGAGATATAGTTATTGAGGGTATAGACATATAAATAGTTTCCCCAATGGCTAAAACTTGAAATTTCTTTGTAAGCAGCAAGAAGTTGCCAAGATGAAGTATATTTATTGCTAACTTTATATGGGGTTAGGTCGTAGTTATATGCTTCAGTTGAAATGTTTTGCCATAATTTTTGTTTTATCTCTGATAAGTTGGTTAGGCTAGAATAATTTGTCCAAATAATTATACGAGGACTCGCACAAGCATTTTGATCAAAGGTATAAATATCAGCGTATAGTCTGTATGCAAACAGATTGAAGCTATCTTTAGAGAGTTGGGATAAGTTATTTGCATCAATTACGGCAATTGAATACTTGTTACCAAAAGCGATATCAAAACTCGTTGCAGGAATCTCATATGTTCGGATTTTGTTAATTGTAGAGTCACTGCCCCAAATAATTCTGCCATCACATGTTTGTGAGAGTTTCGCTGAATAATCGGTGGTTTTATTGTATGTAATAAATGCATTCTCTTTAGATAAAAAAAGAAACTTTTTCTGGTTCCAAAGAGCATAGAGTATTTTTAAATACGGGGTAAGGTCTGAAATAGCTTTTTCTGAAATACGTATAATAGCACTATTTCCACTTAAAAGTGCAATAAAGAAATTATATAAAGCTAAGAGCGGAATGTTGGATGGAGGAACTATAAAGATGAGACCCTTACCCTTTCTTTTTGAAAAATAACTAATATTCTGTTTGATGGCATTGAGGTTTTGTGGTCGGAGCCAATAGGTTAAAGATATGCATTCAGGTATATTCGATAACTGCGGGTCGGTTTTTAGCTGCATGCGGTATATTTCTATAAATTCTAGAATGGTTCTATCGAATATCGCTCGACTAATGTGGTTAGATGGGATTGTACCGTTCAGTTGAATTCTGTGTGTCTTATCAATGTTGTACATCGCTACACCCCCTAAGTTCTGAGTGTTTGATGCGGCCAGATATGGAAAAATATTTACCTAATCGCCCGCAGGGACAATTGTCAACACCTAAAATTTTCCCCAAATCTTCAGTAAGGATAGAATGTCCCGGATAGGAATAAGCTAACGGTGACAGGGTTTGAATAATGCCTTCTTGTTGTAAAGGTAAAATATTATGAGTAAGAGCATCTCTGATAATAATATCTGAGTATATGCTTGCATGTAAATGACCATATTCACATTCCATAAATATAGAACCAGTCTGTTCTGACATCCCATAGTAGTTGTAAATTTTTTTTGTACCTAAGTTATGTGATAGAGTCGTTCGAAATGTAAGGGCATCTACGGCTTGATCTGCAAGGCGTTTCCAGCCACCTCCGTGTATTAAGATCGCGTTTGAAAAATTGGATATTAAGTGAGAAGGAAAAGATAAGGAAAAAGTTGACCAGATTAGGGAAGTAAATCCAAATATTAGAAAGGGGGCATGACCGTATTTTTGTAAAAAATCATAAATTACATTAAAATCGGGCTCTTCGTTAGAGGCCTTTAATGCAAAGACATGTTTTTTTGCAAATATAGAGAAGCCTAAGATTGCGGCACCTCTGGCTGAAAACAGGTCTCTATCTTTAAAAATATTAGGACTATCAATAATCAACATTGGTATTCTATTTTTGCCAAGGAAGTCTTGGACAATACTTTGTAAAGCTTGTTGTTGTAGTTCAGCAGTTTTACAATCTAGGAATACTTTGGATACGGATTGTCCACTAGTTCCAGAAGATGTAAGAGTCTTAAATATAGCGTTAGTGGGGATACTTTTTAACTCTTGCATTTTAAAAAGTTGGACCGGAAGATAGGGGAGAGATTCCAAGGTGGTGGGCGAATGTGGTTCCCAGAACGAGCTCATTCGATTATAAGTTGGACATTTAGTTTTATGATATTGTGTTAGTTCTTTCAAGAATGTAGTATATATTTTCTCCTTTTTCTCTTGGTTCCAAGAGTAGGGGGGAGAGTTCTTGAATATATTATAGTCCATAATTCACTCTGTCCTTTGAAGTTAATCTATAAGACATTCCATGCCCCGGATAAATTAATGCATGAGTGGGTATATTAGCTAATAATTTTAGACCTATTTTGTGATATTCTTCAGAATTCCCACCTGGTAAACGGGTAATAACGGGCTCATCCTTAATCAAATAATCACCGGTAAAGAACATATTATTGTCCCAATCGATATAGCAACTTCCAGGAGTATGGCCGGGGACCCTATATATGTTTATTTTATGGTTTTTCCAAAAGAATGTATATCGATCCTCGAAACAAATATCAGCAGGTTTACATGTGAACTTGGGGTATGTTACTAAAGTTTTTCCTTGACTTTGAAAATATAGGTAAGATTCCATAATTCGAGTCATATTAGCGGTTGGATCTTGGATTCCTTGACTGCAGTGTGTGCTAGCGATGACTGAAATAGGATATTTTTCTCTTAGCTCATTTAATCCACTTATGTGATCGCAATGTTCGTGAGTAAGAATAACTAAGTCGGGCTTGGAATGATGCCTTATGAGATAGGTATCTATTGAGGAAAAGATATTAGGGTCAATAATTATAGTGTGGTTATGCTGGGTTAATATATAACAGTTACTAGTAGTAAGCTCGTCGGTTATGCAGTGGATTTGAGGACAAAGCGGGATAATCATCAGATTGTTACTCCGTATTCAGCTAGAATTTCCATTCCTTTTTCATAGGATGAAAAAGCTAGCATATCCGGAGTTTCAATTGAGATGTTGAAAGCGTCTTCAATGCTTTCCATTAATAACATATGACCTAAAGAATCCCAGAGGGGAATTGAGCGATATTTTAGACCGGCAAGTTCGTTCTCCTCTAGCTTAAAAGTACTCATAAAAATTTTATTATAGATTTTTTTATTATTCACAAAAAACACTCCTTTATTTAAGCTCTATTTTTTAATTGGAATTTACAGTTACAAATTAAGTCGTTACCCATATCGGTACACTTTATAAATAAGCAGGCGGACGTGCTTATATACTGTATAGATAAAATAAGTTCTCCGTCGATAGGCAGTGACTTGTAATATTGGACTACTTTCTTTGTAAGTGAAGAAGTAGTTAAATTCAACTGTTTAAGCACGACTGAATATATCAACGCATCGATTAAATGGGTACGAAATTCGAGAATCGGGAGGTCGGTATTTAAAACACTTACACTCTTAAAGTATTCTTTTAAAGACAGTTTAACTGTAATCAACTTATTTTTTATCGGAGGAACCTCTGCAATGGGCATTGTTTCTACCTGTTTCATATATGCAGCAAGTGTAGAAAATTTTCGGGGGGAATCTATGATAAAAACTTTCAATTTTGCAACGGGGAGATTATTTACCGGGCAATGAGCGGGACAACCGCATATGAGGGCCCAAATATCACAGAAGATATTTGTATCATAAGAAATGTCCCAGCTTGAAAAATGTCTTAATAATTTTTGTGTTTCTGCTACTCGATCATAGCGACTATTGCAGCCTCCACAGTACTTTATGCCTAATCTCATAGGGATTGGCTCCGTTCTTTATTTAGGAGTTTTTTAGCCATTAAAAGTAAGTCAGGATTAACCTCATTAACAAGGATAACTTCTTTAATATCAGGGAAAGCACTTCTTACTTTCTCTGATATTATTTCTTCTGTAGTGGTTTTAGCTGAAGGACAATTACAGCACTTTCCTGTTAAACGGAACTTTAAAATATTTGATTCATAAGAGAGTATGATAATATTTCCGTGGTGTTGTGATAATAACGGCCTAACCTCGCGATTTAAAACATCTTCAATCATAGAAATATTTAAATTCATAATTTATCACTCCTTTATTAATATGAATGCAAAAATAGTGCCAAGTAATCAAAAATATATAAACTTATTTTGCCTCTAGATAGTGGAATGTTTAAAGTATATGTATGTTTTTTTACCCTGCAAAGAATAAAATGAACAGGAAAATCAATACAAACTAATAATCATAAATAAATACCCGCAGGCAGGCTAAAAATGAAACAATAACATAGATATGCGTTTCATTTTTGAAACAAGAAGGGCTAATTCCCCAATGCCCTTTTTAATATATTGAATCCGTAGGCCCATTATCAATATAAAATAAATCATTAAATAGGTAACAATATGGAATAGAGATAGAAAAAAGCAAGTAAAAATAGTTGGCACGGTATTTGCTTGTATAAAGATAACCGTTGTATCTTTTAATATATTTTTGAAAGGATGAGGAATTATGGCATTGATGACAGGCGAACAGTATGTTGAAAGTATGAGAAAGTTGGATTTAAAGGTGTACATGTTTGGAGAACAAATTGAAAATGTAGTAGATAATCCTATTTTAAGACCGTCTTTAAATTCTGTGAAGATGACATATGATTTGGCACAGAAACCGGAATATCAGGAACTTATGACGGTTGAGTCCCCGTATACGCATGAAAGAATTAATCGCTTTACACATATTCACCAGAGTACAGAAGATTTGATGAATAAAGTGAAAATGCAACGGCTGTTAGGACAGAAAACAGCAGCTTGTTTCCAACGGTGCGTAGGTATGGATGCATTTAATGCCGTTTTTTCAACAACATTTGATATCGATAAAAAATACGGGACAAATTATCATGAGAATTTTATGAAATTCTTGAAATTTGTACAAGAACAAGATTTAACTGTTGATGGGGCTATGACAGATCCTAAAGGAGATAGAGGACTTGCCCCTCATCAACAAGAAGATCCCGATTTGTTTTTACATATAGTTGAACGGCGGGAAGATGGCATTGTAGTTAGAGGTGCGAAAGCTCACCAAACGGGATTTATTAATTCGCATCAAGTTATTGTTATGCCTACAATTGCAATGGGTGAAGATGATAGAGATTACGCAGTGTCTTTTGCGTGTCCTACTGATGAAAAAGGTATTTTTATGATTGTTGGTAGACAATCTTGTGATACTAGGAAGTTAGAAGGTTCAGCGATGGATACTGGGAATCCGGAATTTGGTGGTACAGAAGCTCTTGTAGTTTTTGATGATGTATTTATCCCTAACGATCGAATTTTCTTAAATGGAGAATTTGAATATGCAGGTGTACTTGTTGAACGTTTTGCCGGATATCATAGACAATCGTATGGAGGGTGCAAGGTTGGTGTAGGAGATGTATTGATTGGAGCAGCAGCTGTTGCTGCGGACTATAATGGTTGTCCTAAAGCTTCTCATATTAAAGATAAGATTATCGAAATGCAACATTTAAATGAAACTTTATATGCTTGTGGAATCGCTTGCTCAGCCTTAGGAACCAAAACTGAATCTGGTAACTTTTTGATAGACTTACTTTTGGCTAATGTATGCAAACAAAATGTTACTAGGTTCCCGTATGAAATTGTAAGATTGGCTGAAGATATTGCTGGTGGTCTTATGGTTACGGCCCCGTCTGAAAAAGACTTAGAGGATCCTAAAATTGGGCAGTATGTGGATAAGTATTTGCGTGGTGTAAATACTGTTAGTACAAGAAATCGTCTGAAAATTTTGCGTTTGATTGAAAACCTTTGTTTGGGCACGGCTGCAGTTGGTTATAGAACGGAGTCTATGCATGGAGCGGGGTCACCTCAGGCACAGAGAATAATGATTGCACGTCAAGGTAATCTTCGAATGAAGAAGGCTTTGGCTAAGAGCATTGCACAAATTGAAGAATAATTTATTTTGGAAGATTTGTGGCTATTTAGATGAATAGCCACAAATCTTCATCTATAAACTAACTGTAAGGAGGTAGATGGCTTATGCAAGAATGGATGACCGAATATAAGTCAAAAATTGTGACGGCGGATGAGGCTGTTAGTCATGTTAAATCTGGGGATTCGATTGTCTTTGCTCATGCATGTGGAGAATCCCAGGTATTAACTAAAGCCCTCGTTAATCAAGCAGATCGTTTAGAAAATGTAGAAATTATACATATGGTTGCTATGGGTAGTGCTCCTTATTGCGATGTTGGGATGGAAAAGCATTTTAAGCATAATGCTTTATTTGTCGGGGGATCTACTCGAAAGGCCGTGGAAAGAGGCCAAGCTGATTATACCCCGGTATTTTTTCATGAAGTGCCGAAGTTATTTCATGAAAATCTTTTGAATGTGGACGTTGTCTTTTTACAGATAACCCCTCCTGATGAAAATGGAGATTGCAGCTTTGGCATATCGGTTGATTACACGCAACCTGCGGCAGAGATGGCTAAATTAATTATTGCACAGGTAAATAAAGAGATGCCCTATACTTATGGGAATAAGATTAATATTCGGGATATCGACTATTTGGTTCTTTATGATGAGCCGCTTATTGAATTAAGACCGCCGGCTATTGGCGATACTGAAAGGAAAATTGGAGAATATGTTGCATCACTTATTCAAGATGGTGATACTCTACAACTTGGAATTGGGGCTATCCCGGATGCAGTTCTTTCGTTTTTAGGAAACAAACAGAACCTAGGAATTCATTCTGAGATGTTTTCTGATGGAGTAGTAGATTTATTTAATAAAGGGGTTATTACCAACACTGAAAAGTCTATTGATAAAGGGAAGCTTACGGCATGTTTCTTGATGGGGACAAAAAAGCTGTATGATTTTGTAAATCAAAACGAGGATGTTCTAATTCGTCCGGTAGATTATACTAACGATCCGTTTGTAGTATCTCAAATCGATAATATAGTTAGCATTAACTCGGCAATGCAAGTAGACTTGATGGGGCAAGTAAATGCAGAAATGATTGGTACGAAACAGTTTAGTGGAGTTGGTGGGCAAGTAGATTTTATCAGGGGCGCATCCAGAGCTCGTGGTGGAAAGGCTATTATTGCAATGGCTTCAACAGCTGGTAACGGAAAGATGTCAAAAATTTGTGCCACATTAGATTTTGGGGCTGCCGTAACTACATCTAGAAATGATGTGGACTATGTTGTCACTGAATTTGGTATTGCTGCATTAAAAGGTAAGACGCTAAAACAGAGAGCTAGAAGTTTAATTGAGATTGCCCACCCTGATTTTAAGGTTGGTTTAATTGAAGAGTTTGAACGAAGGTTTGGATGTAGTTTTTAGCAATAAGACCATTTTAAACGGAGGTGTATTTATACTATGTTTGGGCCTATATACAAAAGACAAAGTGGAGATATTCAGCCCGGAATTAATTTACATGTATTTGGACTGGTACTTCGATTACCGTTTATCCATTATCGGTTCGAATGGCCGGATTATGTACAGGGATTGTTGCTGTGTGCAGTTTGTTTAGGGATTATACCTGTTTTGCAAGAATACTTGGGAATGCCTTTTGAGGTTGCCATAACAATTGTTATTATGAATGGGTTTCTTTATTGTTGGCATGCGCATCTTGGAGACCCGGTAGTTCCCGGCTGGATTACACCGGCGATTCCGTTACTGTTGCTTTGGTTACAGTCCTATCCGGTAGAAGGTGTTGAACGCATGCATGCTTTAATTGCATTTGAAATGGAGTTGGGGATAGTTACTTTCATATTAGGAGCAACTGGACTTGCGAAAAGAGTGGTGGATTTGGTACCGGATGCATTGAAGGCCGGAATTCTGATTGGTGCGGGAATCGCAGCTGTTAGACTAGTATTTAATGCTGGTGGTAGTTTTGATAAGTATCCCTGGACTATTGCCATAGCTGTTGGGTTTGCTTTTTATCTTTCTTTTAGCAACCATTTTAAAAGTATTATGAAATCCAATCGGGTCTTCAGAGTCGTGTCTGACTTAGGTCTTCTTCCGGCAATGTTATTGGCAGTTATTGTTGCACCGTTAGTGGGTGAATTACCGTGGCCTACAATTGAGTGGGGCTTTACTCATCCTCAATTTTACGAAGTCATCACTGAATGGAGTCCGTTTGGATCTCGTGTAGGCTTTCCTGGATTAATGTATTATGTTGATGCCATTCCGTTGGTTTTAGCGGTTTACGTTGTCTTATTTGGAGAACTAATTCAGGCAGATGCCTTGATTGATGAAGCTCGTGAATATCGAGATGGAGACGAAAACATTCATTTTGATGCCAATCGGAATAACGTTATTGTTGGAGCTAGAAACACAGTTATGTCATTGTTCGGCCCGGATATTTCTATGTGTGGCCCCTTATGGGCGGCTATGCAAGTCGTTATCTGTGAACGCTATAAACATGGACGAGAAGCAATGGATAGCTTAATTGGCGGCGTTGCGTCTTTCCGGCTAGGCACTTTTACGGGCTATTGGTTGTCTCCGATTGTAAGCTTTGTTAAACCGGTATTGCCTATAGCATTAGCATTAACCATGTTAATTCAAGGATATGTGGCAGTGCGAGTGGGTGTTTTAAGAGCTAAAACCTATAATGACTTGGGTGTTGCAGGTGTTATCGGTGGAGTTTTAGTGTCTCGAGGAGCTGCATATGCATTAATTGTTGGGTTAATTTTATGTGCACTTGTATATGGAAAAAATATGTTTAAGCGGAAACTGTCTGAGTATAATTTAAAAGCTGATCCGTTATTTAATATCGCAGCTAAACAAGAAATTGAATCGGAACAGCAGGACGAATAATATCATTAATATGGGGAAAACTGCCATGAAGCACATAGAGAATTTGTTCAAAAGATTAACCCGGTTTGATAGAAGAGATCTTTGTAAGGGTTTTACGAAGAGGTATCTTATGAATATCAGCACTAATGCTGATAATGAAGCTGTAAAGAAGTTTTTTATGATTTGTGCCGTATCTGCTTATGACGGTGTAACTCATTATTTAAATAATAATGATACAACACAGGATTACAGATGGAGACGAAGCATACATTTCTCTGAAGTGAAACAACAGCTTTCAAATGGCCTCAAGGCATATATGTCTTGTTTGCTTCTTTTATTGGGAGGGCAAAAAGGCCTAATTCAGGAAAAAACGGGATTATCTGAGAATGAGGTCTTAGCTCGTTGGGAGAAATTTTTTGAATATGATGAGTACGATAAGATTTTCTTTAATAAACTTTTGATTTGCATGGGAAACAATCCAAAATCAATGGCATGTGTTTGGAAAGAAGTGAATAGCGTTCTTTCAATGTGTATTGGCTCTAGGCAGAAAGAAGAAGTCGATTTTGTGGTTAGAAGTGAAGCGATGCTATCCGATTGGATTAGTCGTGATGCGTATAACGTTGTTGAGCGATTGTTTAGTTGGAGAAATGTGAATAGCTAATCATTAGAGTTGATAATATTACCTGTGTTTTGGAGGCCTTAATAATGTTTTTTATTACAGAAGAGGCAAAAAAATATATTTTAAAAACAGGGAAAGACATTGTAATTACATTCACGTTCGAGCCTTCTGGCGGCGGTTGTTCTTGCGTTGGAGATCGAGTTTGGGGAACCTACGTGCCGATTGTTGAGTTGAGGAGTCCTGCAGAAATTAAGAATCTAAGCCAAGTAAGTATCAATGGTGTAAAAATTTGGTACCCTAAAAACTTGAAATTGAAAATGGGGAATGAATCAATTCGTATTCAACTTAAGTCTTTTTTATTGAGCAAATGGTTGGAAATTGAAGGCGCACAGAGTATCTCAGTTCGACCTCCTCAAGAATAGGTGGAAGAAATTAAAGCTACCCGTTACGTAGCACAGTTATTTTGTAACGGGTAGCTTTTTAAATATTTCTATTATGGGTGCTGATAGGTATGAAATGATTGGTATTACTAGTGGTACGCATCCTATTTGGAAGAATTTTCAATATATAAGAGAGAGCAAGAGATTATACGTATACTTTATTTAGCTGTCTGAACTTGCTATAATTACTTGAGAATAATTAATGAATAGCGAGTGGAGGGTGATTGTTATGAAACTACGTAAGGTAACGTCGGTCGGCTTAATTGCAGGTCTTTGTTTTTCGGCTATTACGGGATTGGCTGCGGGAACTCAATTTGCCGACCCGAGTGCGGTTATCAGTATCGGTGGGGCTACCGGAACGGAAGCGGCCGGGCGGGTTCGTGTAGATGCGACGGCAGGGGCCAGTATTATGATTACGCCTGATCAAAATTACGGGCCTCTTTCTTATCCTGAAAGAGACGGTAGACGAGTACCCGATAATTTGAAACCCGATTCACCTGCGACGGCTCGTGTTGTCATTCGTGGTGAACGGACAGACTTCGGCTTGAATACGAACACGTCTAAAAACGGTACGGCTGTAGGGGCGGGAGCTAAAGCTAAGGGCAACTATGCAGCGGCATTCGGCAATAAAGCGGCTGTTAAGGCGGAAGACGGATTATCTTTGGGGTATGGAGCTTCCGTTACGGCGGATAACAGTGTGGCACTCGGAGCAGGTAGTATTGCCGATACGGTTAATACAGTATCCGTCGGCAGTGACAAGGGCGTTCGTAAGATAACCCATGTTGCCGACGGGACCGTGGCTTTCGGCTCGAATGATGTCGTGACGGGCAACCAATTGTATGCGTTGACACAGCAAGTTACGGAATTGCGTAAAGAAAATGAAGCATTAAGACAAGCTCTTGAAGCTTTAAAAAACGGAAAGTAAAATTTATTAGAGAAATGCCCTCCCGGTCGGGTAACTGATTGGGAGGGTGTTTTTGTACGCCCAATGAGCATGCCCCTTCCCAGTTAAACTGGGGGGTGGCAAAAATATTCTTATAGAGAAGGAAAGAATCTCCCCGTGGTGCAATGATAGCGGTCTGGCAACCACATTATTGTACAAAGAGGAGGTTTTATGTCAATGAATGACGTACAAAGCTTATCACATAGCAAATGGAGATGTAAATATCACGTTGTGTTTGCACCCAAGTATCGCAGACAGATTATACATAAAAATTAAGAAGTAATATAGGAAAATTTTATGCACAAGAAACTATGTAGATATATTAGAAGCGGAATGCTACTTGGAGCATATTTATATGTTGATAATCATACTCTCACATATGAGTGCGTCGAGTTTCATGGTGTATTTGAAGAGTAAACGTAACCTCATGATATTTGATAGACATACCCGCCTTAAGTACAAGTATGGGAATCGAGGAGGTTGCTACGTAGAAACGATAAGCCGGTAGAATAGGCAGAAAAAAGCTTCGAGTAGCGGGCTGCCTGTAATAGAGTGGTCGTCGGAGTATTCGGTATACTCTCTTTAGGGAGCGTTCACTAGAGTGGGAGCCTTATAGGGCTGCGCAAGCTATCCGTTTAATAAATGGTTATGATCGATAGACATAAAAGATGTATTTTATTTGTATAAAATGTGTGCAAATGAAAACAAAACAGATATCGGTTATTATTATTAGGAATTGAATAAACTGGAGGAATAATGATTAAGCCTTGAAAAACAAAGTATATTAACGTTTTTATTCCTGGTAAGAATAAAATAATTTTTTAAAAATATATATTGACAATGAATATCATAGTATTAAAATAAAAACATAACGTATATACTTATAAAATAGTAGAGGGGAGTGGGTAGTAATGAGAAATAAGAGTATGCGTATTTGTGCGACCCTTACGGCTTGCGCCGTAATTGGAGGGGTAGTTTGTGCGGCGGCGCCGCAAATAGATTCGGCAGCCAGTGTTTTAATCGGTCAGGCGACGCCGGGTCAGGCGACAGCCGGCAGAACTCGTGTTGATGCGACGACAGGAGCCAGTGTTCTTTTGACACCCGATTCAGATTATGCGCCCGATTCATATCCTGTACATGGCGGACGTCATGTACCCGATAACTTAGGTAACGGTGCACCCGATACGGCACGTGTTGTCATTCGCGGCGAACGGACGAACTTCGGTTTAAATACGAATACGGGTAGAAACGGTACAGCCTTCGGGGCTAATGCGGTAGCTAAGAAAGATTATGCGGCAGCTATCGGTAATGGTGCCAATGTTAATGCCGTAGAAGGGCTGGCTATGGGGCATAACGCTTCCGTCACCGGTAACGGGAGTATTGCTATCGGCGGTGGCAGTACGGCGGCAGAAACCAATGTTGTATCTGTCGGCAACGATACGACACAACGACGGATTGTTAACGTAGCGGATGGACGTATTGCTGCCGGATCCCATGATGCTGTAACAGGTAATCAGCTGTATCAATACGGGGCAAATATGACCGGTGGCTTGAGTAAAGAAATTAAAAATGTCGGTGCCGCCTCGGCAGCTCTGGCAGGACTACATCCTTTAGATTATACGGGAAGTGAATCGAAATTCCAGATTGCGGCAGCCTTAGGTTCCTATGACGGGAAAAAAGCCGTAGCTATGGGCGGATTTTACAATGCGTCCCGTGACTTGATGCTTTCCTTCGGAGCGGCATCGAATTTCGGTGACAGCCATAAATTGTCGGCCAATATAGGAGCTACCTTCCGAGTCGGAAAAGAAGGGGAACCTTCCGTTCGGCAGGATTCCGATTTGGCGGAAAGAATGGATGCTATGGAACGGGAAATGCGTCAACTTCGTGAAGAAAATAAAGAACTACAGGCTAAAGTAGCACAGTTACAAAAATAGTTATTAAAGAGGAGCTTTCTGATGAAGGCTCCTCTTTTACGGAATAAATGTGATTTAAATCACTAATAAAGGCTGAAAGAGTTTATAAAAAAAGTAAAAATAAAATAAAAGAAGTATATTATTACAATAGGTATTACGAAAAAACATAGATAAAAAGCTATCAAACGATAAAAGGAATAGAGAAAGAGAATAAAATACTTATTGTTACAAATGGAACGTGGTATACTATGAATATAAAGAATTTATCTTGTGAATAATTCATTAACAAGCGAGATAAATCCGGTTTTGCACATTTAAAGGAGGTTATTACAATGGCTTATAACAACATTAAATTTGAAAACCAGGACGGAATCGGTGTTTTGACGATTGATCGCCCGAAGGCACTGAATGCGTTGAATTCCGAAACGCTGTTGGAATTAAATGATTTGGTAGGTAAACTCGAATCGGATAAAGACGTTAAAGTAGTAGTTATTACCGGTGGTGGAGATAAATCCTTCGTTGCCGGCGCGGATATTAAGGAAATGTCCACGAAAAATGCTGTAGACGGCCGCAACTTCGGTAAAATCGGTCAGGATGTATTTACGCGCATTGAAAACCTTCCTCAGCCGGTTATTGCAGCTGTTAACGGCTTTGCTCTCGGCGGCGGTTGTGAATTGGCTTGTGCTTGCGACTTCAGATATGCTTCTGAAAATGCACTCTTCGGCCAACCTGAAGTCGGTCTCGGCATTACGCCCGGTTTCGGCGGTACGCAACGTCTGCCCCGTGTCGTAGGTCGCGGTTACGGTAAAGAATTGATTTTCACGGCTGCTAATATTAAAGCCGATGAAGCGTATCGTATCGGCCTTGTTAATAAAGTTGTTCCCCAGGAAGAATTGATGCCGACGGTTATGAAAGTGGCTAAGAAGATTGCGGCTAATGCTCCTATTGCCGTACAACTTTCCAAAGCAGCTATTAATCGCGGTATGCAGTGCGATATCGTTACGGGTATTGCTTATGAAGACGAAGTATTCGGCCTGTGCTTCTCCACAGAAGATCAGACGGAAGGTATGGCTGCCTTCATGGAAAAGAGAAAAGAAAAGAATTTCCAGGGTAAATAATTCGTTCATATTGAGTAATTACTACAATATGAACTGTAAATAAAAAGTATCCCGTCGATTGTTCTCGACGGGATACTTTTTTCCTCATTGCTATTGCGGGACTATTATGCGCCAAAGAGCTACGGCAATGAACAGTAAGACAAACAACAGGCTGATGATCCTCTGCTTGGTTAAGACCAGCTTAGCCGGTTGTGTTTGACGCGGTTTAGGCGGTACTTCCACTTGTTGTGTGCCGCAAATGGGACACATGCGAACGCCGTCTCTTAATTCGACACCGCAGGTTTTGCAAATCATTTTATCATCTCCGTAAAGGTCTTTTATATGTTTTATTAATCATAGCATGTCGGGAAAGATAAAAAAAGCAAGGATTTTGTAGTAATTGTCAGTGATTTCGGCAAATGATATACTGTAGGCAGTAGGTGCGTCGAAAGGAACGACCTGACGGCAAACCGCATGGACAACTATATCCGTATGGCCTCGTTTATAATGATAAGCTCATGTAAATAAGGTTCGTCTTCTATGTGATGACTCTATCCCTGCGATTTGCGCAGGGATTTTTTGTATAAGGAGTAGCTATGGATGAAACTAGAGTAGCTCTTATCGGTATTATTGTCAGCGACGGCGAGGCGGCGGAAAAAATTAATGCCGTTTTCCACGATTACAGAGAATATATTATCGGGCGTATGGGATTGCCTTATAAAGAACGAGGGATATCCATTATCAGTATTACTATGGATGCACCTCAGTCCGTAATCAGCGCCGTTGCCGGTAAACTAGGCATGATAAAGCACGTAAGTTCAAAAACTATTTATGCAAGGTTACCGGAATAGGGGTAGACTTATGTTAAAAATTGCAATTTACGGTAAAGGCGGTATCGGCAAATCGACTGTAACATCCAACTTGGCGGCAGCCTTTGCCTGTTTAGGTAAAAAGGTTATTCAAATCGGTTGTGATCCGAAGGCCGATTCGACACTGAATCTTTTGGGCGGCCATTTGTTAAAGCCCGTTATGAACTATATGAGTGAGAAGGATGAAGAGCCGGAATCGATTGAAGACATTTCCGAGACCGGCTTCGGCGGGGTTTTGTGCATTGAAACAGGCGGCCCTACGCCCGGGCTGGGGTGTGCCGGCCGCGGTATTGTAGCTACTTTTGCGCTTTTAGAGGATTTAGGTCTCTTTGATATATATAAGCCCGACGTCGTCTTGTATGACGTTTTGGGCGATGTCGTTTGCGGCGGATTTGCGGCACCTATTCGTGAGGGCTATGCTAAAGACGTTATTATCGTTACATCGGGTGAAAAGATGTCACTTTATGCCGCCGATAATATTTACAGGGCTGTACAGAATTTTGAGGATCGCAGTTATGCTCGTATGAGAGGTATTATTTTTAATCGTCGGAATATTCCGGACGAAGAGGATAAGGTTAAGGATTTTGCGAGCGAACGGGGCTTGTCGATTATCGGCGATATTCCGCGCAATGATGACATTTCTCGTTTTGAAGAAGAGGGTTGTACCGTTATTGAGGGGGATAGGACCCTACCTATCAGCCGTAACTTTTTATCCATAGCCGAAGCTTTGATGGGAGAAAAGGTATGATGCAAAAAGCGGCTTTTTACAAAACCGTGGCCGAGTTAGCGGCGGCAGGACCGGAGCGGGTTCCTGCCGAACTTATTTCGACAGAGCATGTAATCTACAACTCTCCGGCATCCTTGTCCTTTAATTCTCCGGGAGCGGAAGGATTCGGAGTAAAAAGAGCGGGACTGGCAATTCCCGGATCGATTATGCTTCTCGTGGGACCTGGATGTTGCGGTCGTAATACGACGATTTTAAGTGAAATGAGCGGCTATAGTGACCGTTTTTTCTTCTATACGATGGACGAAACGGATATTATTACGAGTCGTCATTTGCAGAAAATTCCTCAGGCCATTAGAGAAATTTGCGAGAGTTCGGAAAAAGCACCGTCAGTCGTCATGGTCTGTATGACCTGCGTTGATGCTCTCTTAGGAACGGATATGGAGCGTGTCTGTCGAAAGGCGGCAAATGAAGTAGGGATTCCTGTCGTTCCTTGCTATATGTATGCCTTAACCAGAGAAGGTCGGAAACCGCCGATGGTAGCCGTACGGCAAGCTGTTTATTCGCTCTTGAAGTCACGAAAACGTCGCGGTGATGCTGTAAACCTTCTCGGGCATTTTTCACCATTACAGGATGACTGCGAGCTATATGACCTGTTAAAGCAAGCCGGAGTAAAGCATATTCGGGAGATTTCTCGTTGCGGCGATTTTGATGAATACCTTGCCATGAGTGAAGCCAACTTTAATCTTGTTCTTCACCCTGAATCACGGTTGGCGGCACAGGATATGGAAGAACGTTTACAAATACCGAGTATAGAATTGACCCGCATGTATGATACGGAGAAAATACATAAGCAGTACGGTATTTTTTCTAAGGTTATAGGGGTATCTCTTGATGACAGACCGTATAAGAAAGAGGCGGAAGCAGCTGTCGAAGAATTTCTTGAAAAGTACGGCTCGATACGAGTAGCCATAGGAGAAATGATGAACGGGGATGTCTTTGATATGGCTGCCGCTTTGAGTAAGTACGGATTGGACGTACGGGAGCTTTACGGAACTGTAACAGCGGAGTCCTTTGTGCGTTTGCGCCGACTGGCAGAGACGAACGGGAGTATTAAGGTTTACTCTAACCTGTCTCCGACTATGCTTTACTATGAAGACGATGAGAGTGTTGGCCTGACAATCGGAAAGGATGCAGCGTATTATCATCCGAAGGCGGCTCATGTTTTTTGGAATAGGGAGATTCAACCCTTCGGACATAGAGGTGTGACAACCCTGTTTCGTGAAATGACAAAAGCCATGGAGGGCCATAGAATATGAAGGGTTTGTGGAAATACATATCTCCCTTTGCACCCGATCAATCCGGTGCGGGGGCGGTCTTATACGGGATGGGAGGTATCATTGTTGTCTGTGATGCCGGTGGTTGCGCCGGTAATATTTGCGGGTTTGATGAACCGCGTTGGTTTTCACAAAGGAGTGCCGTGTTCAGTGCCGGTTTGCGTGATATGGATGCTATTTTGGGTCGAGACGACAGATTGGTGGATAAATTGGCGGCTGTGGCCGGGGAAATAGATGCGGACTTTGCAGCTATTATAGGGACTCCGGTGCCGGCCGTTATTGCCACGGATTATAGAGGTCTACGCAGATTGGCGGAAAAGCGTATTCAAAAACCGATTATAACCATAGAAACGACGGGAACGGAATATTACGACAAAGGAGAAGCTTTGGCCTATAAAGAGCTTTTAAAGACTTTTGCCAAAGAAACGGGAAAAAGGAAGGACAAAAGTGTCGGTATTTTCGGAGCTACTCCCTTGGACTGCGTATTTCCTCAAGATAGGGAGCGCATTAAAGAGCAACTTTTGCATAAAGGCTGGGATGAGGTTCATATTTATGGAGAAGACGGCTTGGAACCTTTGCAAAGAGCTTGTGAAAACACTCTAAATCTGGTTTTATCACCGTCAGGGCTCGAAGCGGCGGTTTATGCTTGTAAAAAATTCGGTACTCCGTATGAATGTATATACCCTTTGCAGGGCCATGAGACTAAGGTGTTTGACGATTGGAAGGGTAAACGTGTTCTAGTCGTACATCAACAGGTGGCGGCCAGACAATTAGCAGACGAATTGGCTGAAAGAGGTGCGGACGTAATGACGGCTACCTGGTTTTCGGCACCGCATGAACTGATGAAGGAAAAGGATGTGCATTTGGCGGAAGAAGACGATTTTTTACGTCTAATAGAAGAAAATTCCTTCCAGGTCATCTTTGCCGATATCTTTTTAAAGCGGGTAACCGGAAAGTTTAAAGGCCTCTTTGTTGATTTTCCGCACTTTGCCGTATCGGGGAGGACTTCGTTGTGAAGGCTTTGAGAATTCGTATTTTCGGCATTGTACAGGGCGTGGGATTCAGACCTTTTGTCAGTCGTTTGGCAAAACGTTGCGGTATTGTAGGAACCGTGAGTAATCGCGGCTCCTATGTGGAAGTTATCATGGCCGTGCCGGCAAAAGAAGAGCACTTTTTCTTACAGGCTTTGCGAGATGAAGCTCCGACGCGCTCTCAAATTATGGGTATGGAAACGGATTATATAGACAAGGCCGATTTGTTAAGCGGCTTTTCCATCATTGAGAGCACCCCTGATAAGGGACATATTTTTGTATCGCCCGATATCGGTATTTGTGATGAATGTAAAAGGGAGCTCTTCGATCCGTCGAACCGTCGCTATTTGCATCCCTTTATTAACTGTACGGCTTGCGGACCGCGACTGACCGTTATGAAGTCTATGCCCTATGATAGGGAACGAACGTGTATGAATAACTTTTCCCTGTGTTCGTCTTGTGAAAAAGAATATACGGACCCGACTTCGCGTCGTTATGATGCCCAACCCGTATGTTGTAACGAATGCGGCCCACAAGTATATGTGGCCGGCACGGAAATTTACGGACATCGGGCGATTAGGGCGGCACGGGAAGCAATCCGTCAAGGGAAGATCATTGCGGTCAAGGGTATCGGAGGATTTCATCTTTGTTGCGACGGTACGAATGAGGCGGTCGTCAGTCGACTGAGACACCTTAAACCGCGCCCGGTTAAACCTTTTGCCGTTATGGCGGCTGACCTTGAGACGGCGAAGCGGGAGTGTATAGTTACCCGCACCGGCGAAGAATTACTGACGGGTTATGAAAGGCCGATTGTTCTCATGAAACGACGGATCGGGGGTAAGGCGGCCGCTTCCGTGTCACCCGATAATCCGTATATAGGGGTTATGCTTCCGTATGCCCCTTTACAGCTTCTCCTGTTTTCTTATAATGACGGCTTACATATGCCTGATTTATTAGTTATGACCAGTGCCAATCGAAGCGGGATGCCTATTTGTCGGACTGATGAAGAAGTTCGTACGGACTTACCGGGCTTATGCGACCTCATCTTGTCTCATGATAGGGATATTTTATTACGTGTAGACGATTCGGTTGTTACGCTCTTTGAAGAGGAGCCGTATATGATTCGGCGCTCACGTGGCTATGCTCCTTTACCGATTTATGTGAATGGCGATTTTCACGGTACTGTACTTTCGGCCGGTGGGGAATTAAAGAATACGGTTTGTTTGGCTAAGGATAATCTTTTTTATCTTTCACCTCATATCGGGGATGTAGGTTGTGTGCGGACGGAAACGGCACAACATGAATGTGCCGTACGGTTGCGGGACTTATTGGAGATTACTCCGCAATGCGGTGCTACGGATATACATCCGGCCTATGAGTCGTCGCAGTTGGTTAAACAGGCCCAAATCCCCGTCATTTCCGTACAACATCATTATGCACATATTCTCTCGTGTATGGCGGAAAACGGCTGCTCTGATGAAGTTATCGGCATAGCTTTGGATGGGACCGGGTACGGTACGGACGGAACGATTTGGGGCGGCGAATTATTACGAGTCTCGTATGACGGATTTACACGCTTAGGATCTGTCAGTCCCTTTCTTCATGCCGGCGGTGATGCCGCTGTGCGAGACGGATGGCGATCAGCCTTATCGTTTATGTATACACTGTACGGCAAAGATGCCGTTCGTCGCCTGGCGAGCGATCTTTCGTTGTGTACTCCGCAAGAGGCTGCAGCGCAATTATTTATGCTGACTCAAGGTGTCAATACCTGTGTTTCCACATCAGCCGGTCGTTTCTTTGACGGTATGAGCGCCTTATTGGGAGTGTGTCGAGCTTCAACCTTTGAAGGCGAAGGTGCTATGAAGCTCCAATTTGCGGCGGAAGCCTATGAACAAGGTAAGACGGGTGAAGAGAAGCCCTTGAATCTTTTCGTTGAAAAAAGAGACGGACGACTCATATTGGATCTGTTGGACTTGGTAAAACAAGTGACAGAACTATTTGATAAGGGAGCAAGTGTTAATTATTGTGCTTACTTATTTCATAAAGGAACGGCAGGTCTTTTGTGTAAAGGGGCTGAAGCTGTTCGCAAACAAACAGGACTTTCAAAAGTATGTCTGAGTGGCGGTGTTTTTCAAAACACCCTGCTTTTACGATTAAGTCGCGCCTATTTGGAAACGGCAGGATTTACAGTATATACGCACCGTCTCGTACCGACGAATGACGGCGGAATTGCTTTGGGACAGGCCTTGGCAGCTATGATTAAGTTACAAAAAGGAGAAAGAACATGTGTGTAGGATTGGCGGCGAAAGTCGTGAAGGTGAAGGGGAATATAGCACTGGTCGACGCGTCGGGAGCCCGGCGACAAGTATCGGCGGAACTCATTGAAAATCTTGATCCGGGCGACTATGTTATGGTTCACGCCGGGACGGCTATTGCTAAAATCAGCTCCGATGACATTGAAGAAACAACGGAATTGCTGGAGGATTTATAATGGCGGATTTGGAAGGAGCCAAACGGCTCGTTATGTCATATAAGGGGCCGAAGATTCGTATTATGGAAGTATGCGGAACGCATACGCACGAAATCTTCAGGCTGGGTATACGGAAATTACTTTCCCCTCATATGGAGCTGGTCTCCGGCCCCGGTTGTCCCGTATGCGTAACCCCCGTAGCTTTTATTGACGAGGCCTTGTGGTTGGCCCAAGAAAGAGGAGTTACGGTCTGTACCTTCGGGGATTTATTGCGAGTTCCCGGGTCAAGCGAGACGTTGAGCGAGGCTCGGGCTCGGGGTGCCGATGTACGAGTCGTTTATTCACCTTATGATGCCTATGAGTATGCGGCGGCGAACAAGGATAAGGAAGTCGCCTTTCTGGCTGTCGGCTTTGAAACGACGACACCCGGGGCTTGTATTGCCGTAGCAGCGGCGGCATCGGAGGGGCTGACGAATTTTTCTCTATTGACGGCTAATAAAACGATGCCTCAAGCATATGAAGCTATGCGCGGAAGTTGTGACGCCTTTTTGTACCCCGGACACGTCCATGCCGTCAGCGGGACCGCCGTTTGTGAAGACTTGGCTCGGCGCGGTACGTCGGGGGTAGTTGCCGGTTTTACGGCTGCCGAGTTGATTACGGCCTTGGCTTTTATAGTCAAGAAAACGCAAGAAGGCAGACCTTACTTTGTTAATTGCTATCCCCGCATTGTGCGACCGGAAGGGAGCCCTAACGGACGTGCCGTTGTAGATAGGTTTATGGAACCTTGTGATTCTCAATGGAGAGGTCTCGGTATTATTACACAATCGGGCATGAAATTAAAGAAGCCCTTTATCGACTTTGACAGTCGCATAAAATATTCGATGCCTCTTATTGAAGGCAAGGAAAATCCGGCGTGCCGTTGTGGTGACGTGTTGCAAGGCAAGTGTATGCCTACAGAGTGTCCCGTATTCGGAAAAGGGTGTACACCTGAACATCCCGTAGGAGCGTGTATGGTGTCGGGAGAAGGCACCTGTGCCGCCTTTTACAGGTACGGAGGTATATAAATGAGCGAAACAATTACAATGGCCCACGGTTCGGGCGGTGCGAAGACGTCCGAGTTGATTGAGCGTATTTTTAAAAAATATTTGGGGAATCCTCTGTTTACTGCCGATGATGCGGCCGTATTACCGTCTAGTACGAATAGATTGGCTGTCTCGACGGACGGATTTATCGTGTCACCGCCGGACTTTCCCGGCGGAAATATCGGTAAGTTGAGCATTTGCGGTACTGTTAACGACTTGGCTTGCATGGGTGCCGTGCCGAAGTACCTTACGTGCGCCTTTGTTATTGAAGAAGGATTACCCTTTGATGACTTGGAACGATATGTGGCAGCCATGGCGATAACGGCAGCTGAGGCAGGCGTTCATATTGTAGCCGGTGATACTAAGGTTGCCGGAAGGGGCCAGGTAGATAAACTCTTCATAACGACGACGGGGATCGGTGAGATTCGTGACGGTCTTTGTCTGTCCGGGGCAGCGGCACAACCGGGCGATAAAATCATTGTAAGCGGCGATATAGGTCGTCACGGATGTGCTATTTTATTGGCCCGAGATACATTCGGTATAGAAGCTGATATAACCAGTGATTGTGCTCCCCTGAATCGGACTGTCGCCGCCGTTTTGGCGCAAACAGAAAACATACATGTCATACGCGACGCTACGCGCGGAGGTGTCGGCACCGTGTTATATGAGATTGCGGCACAAAGCGGTACGGGCATGCATCTGACGGCACAGGACATACCTGTCCGACCGGCCGTTAAGGGGGTTTGCGGCATGCTGGGCTTGGAACCCTTATATCTTGCCTGTGAAGGCCGGTTGGTCTTTGTCGTACCGGCGGAAGCGGCAGAACAGGCAGTAGCCGTGTTACATACTCAGCCGTATTCTGTTGATGCCGCCATTATCGGGGAAGTTACGGATGGGCGTAGCGGTACGGTAACCGTGACGACGGAAATAGGAACGGAAACGATATTACCGCCGCCGAGCGGAGAGTTATTGCCCCGTATTTGTTAAAGGAGCGTCGGTTTTATGATTTACGAAAATGAAATAAGACCGAAGGTACGTGTGATGACGGTTACGACCGAAGGAGCGGAAGTTGACATCCGCAATGCCTCCTTTCCCAAGCCCTTTCATATAGGCTTACAATATGCATCTCCGGCACGAGGGCATTGGACGATAGCCCACTCACCCTATTTGATTCCTCAATGTCATCAGGTTTATGTGTGTTGTGCCTGCTGCCTTCACGGTGTCGTTTTATCAGCCGACGAGGTGGAAGGCGGAGCCGAGCGGTTTTCGACCGTTACGGTTACGAATGAAAATATCATAAAGGGCAATTTGGAAGAAATGATGATAGACGGTATAGCCCATATTATTGAAAGCCTGCCCGAGGAGCCCCGGTGTGTCGAAGGGTTTACAAGTTGCATTCAGCACTTTTTGCATATCGATATTCGTCTTGTATATGATGAATTGAGAAAGAAATTCCCTCGTATCGATTTCATTGACGGCTATATGATTCCCACCTTGCAACGGCGCTATTCACCCGATGTGCTTGGCCGTCGCCAATTGATGCGTGCCGTTACGAACCGACCGAAACGGAAAAAGGTGAATTTTATCGTCAATTACTACCCGGTCGATCAAGAATCGGAACTGGTACAAATGCTTATACAAGCCGGCTGGGAAATCGGTGACTTTGCGGCGTGTAAGACTTATGACGAATATAAGGACTTAGGGGCGGCACGAGCCGAACTTTTCTTTTTGGAAAACGCCCGCCCGGCAGCGGAAGATGCGGCTAAACGTTTGGAGCAAGAAGCCGTATACTTACCTTATTCGTATAGTCTGTCGGAAATACGTCGGAATTTGGAAACGGCGGCTAAGCGGTTTGATGCCGTCATGCCGGACTGCGAAGCTTATGAACGGGCCATTGAAGAAAAAGCGGCATTGTTGAAAGAACGGCTGGACGGAATGCGCGTAGCCATAGACTACTCGGCTACGCCGCGGCCCTTATCGTTGGCTCGTTTCTTATTGACGCACGGTATCAATGTATTTGCCGTTTATTTAGATACGATTGCGGCCATAGAGGAAGCGGATTTTAACTTTCTCCAAGCCCGTTTCCCCGCCTTATCCCTACGTTCGACGATGCACTATAAAAGACGGCTTTTGCCGAGAGATGAGGCGCTGAAGAACGGGCCCGTCTTGGCAATAGGGCAAAAGGCGGCTTATTTTACGGGCACGAAGCGCTTCGTCAATCTTATTGAAAACAGCGGCCTATACGGATATACGGGAATGTTGAAGCTCATGGATATGATGACGGATGCGGCAAAGACCGACAAGGACGTAGCGTCGATTATTCAGGTAAAAGCATGGGGGTGTCGGGCATGAAACAAGCGCAACAGGTTTTATCCACCTATGCCGTCGACATGTTCGGCATAGCTTCCGCCTTGTATGAACTGGGAGGCCTCATCGTTATGCATGACGCTTCGGGCTGTAATTCGACATACAGCACGCACGACGAACCGCGTTGGTACGATACGCCGTCAATGGTGTATATTTCCGGTCTATGTGAAATCGACACGATTCAAGGCAACGACTTGCGCTTGGTTGAGGAAGTGACGGCCGTGGCAAATGAAACGAAGCCCGCTTTTATTGCCGTCGGCGGCAGCCCGATGCCGAACGCTATCGGCACGGATTTTCGGGCCATTGAGCGCATGCTGAAGGGACGTACGGGCTTTCCCGTCATGGCTTTTCGCACCGACGGTATTCACAGCTACCTGCCCGGTGCCGGCGAAGCGTATCTGCGTTTGGCCGAAGCGTTTTTGAAGGAGCCGCAAGCCAAGCCGCAATGTCCGGCCGTAAAAGTCAACCTTCTCGGATTAACTCCTTTGGACTTTTCCGTAGTCGGCAACACGACGGAGTTGAAAAATTTGATTGCAAGAGCCGGGCTTACGGTACATACGTCTTGGTCTATGGGTGATTCGCTGGACAATTTGGTTACGGCGGCCGAGGCGGACGTAAATGCCGTCGTCTCGTCTACGGGCTTTTACTTGGCCCAATATATGAAGGAAAAATACGGCATTCCCTATGTAGTCGGCATTCCGATAGGCGAACAATCCGTAGAGCCGTGGATTGAGGCATTAAAAAACGGCGACTCGTCTTATTTGACGGGACTTACGGGAAATGAAGCGGTGCGCAAGGTGCAGTTTGCCATGGCGGACCTTAATGCGTGGAAGGATGAAAGTGTCAGCGACGAAGCACCCTGCGATGTCCTTATTATCGGCGAACCGGTGAGAAATCTTTCGTTACGTCGGTATTTAATGAATGAAAAGGGAATTCGCCATATTCGACTTGTTTGCCCCTTAGCCGATGCACCGGAGTTACTGTTGAAAGATACGGATATAATCAGCGTGGAATCGTCCTTGAGACGGGCTTGTAAGGCGGCGAAAAAGATTATTGCTGATCCGATTTACGCCCGACTTTTGCCGCAAGAGCCGAATAAATTTATTTCGTTTCCCCACGAAGCTTACTCGGGGCGGCATTACCGAGACAATATGCCGCTTTTTATCGGCGGATTTATTGAAGAATGGGCAAAGACTATTGATTTTGGAGTGTAACTATGAAAAAACTGGCTATATACGGTAAGGGCGGTATCGGAAAATCGACGACAACGTCCAACTTGGCGGCGGCATTTGCCGAAGCGGGTAAGCGGGTTATTCAAATCGGGTGCGATCCGAAGGCAGACTCGACGATGAATTTATTGGGCGGCAAGCCGCTCATGCCTGTTATGGACTATTATCGAGAGTATACGGAGGCCCCCGATTTTGAACATATCGGAGCCTACGGATTCGGACATGTTTTTTGTATGGAAACAGGAGGACCCACGCCGGGGCTCGGTTGCGCCGGACGCGGTATTATCGCCACCTTCGATTTGATAGATGAATTGGAAGTATTTGAAAAGATAAATCCTGAAATTGTTTTGTACGATGTCCTGGGAGACGTTGTATGCGGCGGCTTTTCCGCCCCTATTCGTGACGGATATGCCGAAGAAGTTTGTATTGTTACATCAGGAGAAAAAATGTCCCTTTATGCCGCTCATAATATTTATAAGGCTGTACAGAACTTCCAAAGCCGTGGCTATGCGAGCGTAAAAGGACTTATTTTGAACCGTCGTAATGTAGAAGACGAGTATGAGCGGGTTAAAGCCTTTGCGGACGAAAGAGATCTGCCTATTTTGGCGGATATTCCCAGAAGCAAAGAAATTCAAGATTGGGAAGACCGAGGCATGACGGTTATAGAAGGCGAACCGGATTCCGATATAAGTATCGTATATAGACAATTGGCGCAACGCCTGCTCGGAAATGAATAGGAGAAACGGCTATGGGACTGAATGAAACGCCGAGAGGAGAGCGAATCCACATCGGTTTTTTCGGTAATCGAAATGCGGGAAAATCCAGCTTGGTCAATGCCGTTACGGGGCAGTATACGGCTATTGTGTCGGATGTGAAGGGAACGACGACGGATCCTGTGTATAAGGCTATGGAACTTTTGCCCTTAGGTCCTGTCGTATTAATAGATACCCCGGGATTGGACGATGCGGGTAAGGTGGGCCTCTTACGCATAGAAAAAACTAAAGAGGTATTACGTAAGACGGACATAGCCGTTATCGTAACGGACGGTACCCTGCCACTTACGCCATCGGATAAGGAGCTGATTGCCCTTGTAAAAGAGAGAAAAATCCCGTATTGTATTGTGAGAAACAAGGCGGATTTGTTGAATTGCGACAAGGAAGAGACAGGCCGTGAAATCTTTGTCAGCACCGTCGCAAAGACCGGTATTGATAAGCTTAAGGAACGACTGATCAGTCTGGTTGGGGTAAGGGATATTGAGACACCTATTATTTCAGATCTGCTTCATGAAGGCGATGCGGTTGTTCTTGTCGTGCCTATTGATAAGGCGGCGCCGAAGGGGCGCCTTATTTTGCCGCAACAACAAACGATTCGCGAAATTTTAGAGGCTCGAGCCGTAGCCGTAGTTACGGATGAAAAACGATTGGGTGAAACTCTTTCTCTTTTGAACAAAGAACCGGTTTTTATCATTACGGACAGTCAGGTTTTTAAAGAAGTGGCCGCCATTGCCCCGAAGCATTTGAAATTGACATCTTTTTCTGTGTTAATGGCTCGTCACAAGGGGATCTTGCCTGCTCTTACAACCGGCATTAATGCCGTAAAACGATTGGCCGACGGGGATACGGTGCTTATTGCCGAAGGATGTACACACCACCGACAATGTGAAGATATCGGCACGGTGAAAATTCCGCGTTGGCTTAAAACCTTTACGAGAAAAGACATTCATATTGAAACATCAAGCGGCATGACTTTCCCGCAAGATTTGAGTCCCTATTCTTTGGTTATTCATTGCGGCGGGTGTATGCTGAACGAAAAAGAAATGAAATATAGAGCGAAAGAAGCTAAGCGTCAACTTAGGCCGATTGTTAACTACGGCATTTTAATTGCCTACATGAACGGTATTCTGGAACGGTCGGCAGAGGCTGTTCCGGAATTGGCTTTTTTGAAGGAGAAGTTATGAAAAAATTAGGGTTAATCGGCGGTATCGGCCCCGAATCTACGCTGTTATACTATAAAAAGATAACCGAGAGAGTTTATAAGCGGGAAAATCTGTTTCCGCCACTTCTTATAGAGAGCCTAGATGTTCATCGAGTGTTGTCTTATTGTGGCCAAAAGGATTATGCAGGTCTTACGGCGTATTTGGACAAGGGCATTACCAATCTGGTGGCAGGCGGTGCACAAGTCGTCGCTATGACGGGCAATACGCCGCATATCGTCTTTGACGAGTTGTCTGCAAACTCGCCCGTACCTCTGGTCAGCAGTGTAGCCGTGACAGCCGGTTATGTGGCAATGCAGGGCCTTAAGAGACCACTGTTGTTAGGCACCTTGTTTACCATGAGAGAAGACTTTTTCAAAAAGGCTTTTAGAGATAAGGGCATTGAAGCGATTGTTCCTGAAGAAGCCGATCAGTTGAAGGTTCATAAATTTATAGAAAAAGAATTGGAAGCGGGAAGCATAACGGAGACGGCACAAAAATATTTCTCGAACCTTGTTGAAGAAATGATTGGCAGTCATCATATAGATACGCTTATATTAGGATGTACGGAATTGCCGATTCTTTTCAAGACGATAAATATATCTGTGCCTGTTGTAGATGTAACGGACGTGCATGTAGAAGCTTTGATCAAGGCCGTGATGGAATAATCGGGGTATAGAAAATGTCACGTATTTTACGCTTTATTTATATAATTTTCGTAGTAGTACGGGGATATGAAAGACTTCTTGTTTGGGTGGCTCGTTTCGGGTTTCTTATTTATCCTTTGTACGGAATTGTTTCGTGGTTTGTGGCATCTCGTAAGGAACGGATACGAAAACGGGAGGCCCTCGTGGAGGCAATTTTTTCCGTTCTTGCGGCCTCGTCAGTGTCATTTCTCATTCGGCGTATCTGGCGCAGACCGAGGCCGTTTACTCGGGGTAAAACAGCACGTATTGCTCACGGAGATAATGCTTCCTTTCCGAGTAATCACACGCTAAATGCCGTAGCCGTAGCCTTTTCGCTTATCCTTAGCCGGCAAAGCGGAGGTAACCGTCTTTTGGGGTGGGCCTTGTTACAAGGCCTGTCCAGAGTCTTCGCGGGTGTACACTACATAAGTGATATTATCGGCAGTGCCGTACTGGCTGCCTGTTGCGCCGCATGGGTACATTCATCGCAAAGACTACGAAAATTATCCCGACAGTTGGCTTATATTTACACGGAAGCGGAAGATATACTGAGACAGAAATAAAGGTTCCGGCTAAAGAGAAGGAGTGATGAGATAATGAATTGGAAGAAACTCGGTATGATAGCACTTTTAAGCACCTTGGCAGTCCCGGCGTATGCCAAAGTCGTGACGGGCAGCCAAACGGATATGAATATGGATTTGAAGTATCCACTCGTTTATACGGAAAATGCGATAGCTCAGACTGCTATCAATACGGATATTGCCGCTTATGTAGGTGAAGCCAAGGACGCCTGCTATAATCGTCACATTTACCAAGTATCGCAAAGCTATAAAGTGACGTATGAAGATAAGGACGTAGTTTCTCTCTTGTTAACAACGTACTATTATCGTGCCGGGGCGGCACACGGATCCTATAGAACTCGAGGCATGGTGTATGATAAGAGAACAGGCCAACGGGTTCCTTTATATAACTACGTCAAAATTGCAAGTGCCAAACAATTGGATACTGCTGTGCGGGACGGGATCCTCTCCTTTTATACGAGCACTCGGAAAAGGACATACTTACCACAGGGATGGCATGTAGACTATGCATCGGACAATTACTTCTTAAGCGGCAAGGGATATATCAATCTCGTATACCAGCCGTATGAACTGGGTCCCTTCTCATACGGCAATACGTTTATTGAATTCAGTCCGAAGGCCATTGAATATTTCAATCGTATGAACAGTTGATTTATACAAGAGGATGATAAAAACTGTCAGATAAATAAAAAGACGTATGGCTTAAGCCATACGTCTTTACTTTTATATTAGTGTTTTTGTTGGAATGCGTTGAAACCCGGATATACGGCACTGTCGCCCAACTCTTCTTCGATGCGAAGCAAGCGGTTGTATTTAGCTACGCGTTCACTTCGGTTAGGAGCGCCGGTCTTAATCTGGTCAGCATTCAAAGCGACTGCCAAGTCGGCAATGGTGGTATCTTCCGTTTCGCCCGAACGGTGGGAAACGATAGCCGTGAAGCCGGCGTGATGAGCCATCTTAATGGCATCAAGCGTTTCCGTAAGAGATCCGATCTGGTTGAGTTTAATAAGGATGGAGTTGGCGCTGCCTTGAGCAATGCCCTTGGAAAGACGTTGAGTATTCGTAACGAAGAGGTCGTCGCCTACGAGTTGAACCTTATCCCCGAGTACCTCCGTCATGTGTTTCCAACCGTCCCAGTCTTCTTCATCCAAGCCGTCTTCAATGGAATAAATAGGATATTTTTCGACTAGGGATTTCCAGTGGTTAACCAATTCTTCGGATGTATATTTCTTACCGCATTTAGGCAAGACGTATTCGCCTGTTTTACCGCTCTTCCATTCGCTGGATGCGGCGTCAATAGCCAGAACGAAATCTTTACCCGGTTTATAGCCCGCTTTTTCAACGGCGGCAAGAATGTATTGAATGGCTTCTTCATCACTTGCCAGGTCGGGAGCAAAGCCGCCTTCATCGCCGACGGACGTAGCCAGACCCTTTTCTTTCAGCAGGGCTGCCAGGGCATGGAATACTTCCGTGCACCACCGCAAGCCTTCGCGGAAGGAAGGGGCACCGGCAGGCATAATCATAAATTCCTGTACATCTACCGTATTGGCTGCATGGGCACCGCCGTTCAGAATATTCATCATCGGAACGGGCAGTCGATTCCCGCTAATGCCGCCGATATAGCGATATAAAGGGATTCCGAGGGCCGTTGCGGCTGCCTTGGCAGTAGCGATAGATACGGCTAAGATAGCATTGGCACCGAGTTTGGATTTATCAGTCGTGCCGTCAGCGGCGATCATAGCACGGTCAATGGCGTAGGCGTCACAAGGGTTCATACCTACAAGCGTTTCGCGAATAATCGTGTTAATATTTGTCACGGCCTTGTCGACACCTTTGCCGCCGAAACGGGATTTGTCGCCGTCACGCAACTCCAGGGCTTCAAACTGACCTGTAGATGCACCGCTGGGAGCTTCGCCGGTGCCGACGGTCCCGTCGGAAAGAATTACGTCCGCTTCGACAGTAGGATTGCCGCGAGAGTCGATGATTTCGCGACCAATGACCGTTTCGATTTTCAGTGTTTTCATTAGTAAATACACCCTTTCTCAGCTAATATGTTCATGCTTATTAATATGGTTTTTTAAGGTAGGAATCTGACTTTTATCCGGATCTTTCCCGGCGTAAAGGAGTGTTACATTACCGTCACGAAGGTGATCTTTGATTTCTTTAGCAAAGGTCGGTAAATTTGCATTATCGGATAATTCCTTGTCGTAAGCGGCGGCAAAATCTTCGTAGGAAATCTCCCCATGATGGTACTTTTTGCGTAAGTCCGTTGACGGAGCAATGTCTTTGGCCCAGTCGGAGAGTTCGGCCGCTTCCTTTTTCATGCCTCTCGGCCAAAGTCTATCAATAAGAATACGGTATCCGTCGCTTTCTTCCGGTGCGTCGTAAACTCGCTTCCACTGTAATTTACCCACGAAATCATCCTCCGTTAATTACGTATAATAACTATATTCTTGCAACATTTAAATTATACTTCTACAGTGGATTTTTAGCAATTAAGAATCATGAGCCTTTCGAATGGTACTGTTGGGGATACCCAGTTGCAATCGCAGTTTAGTTACCGTTCTACGGGCGATAGGGATGTTTTGGGCGACGAGAAGTTTCGTTAAAGCATTATCTGAATAGGGTTTGGAACGGTCTTCCGTATCAATCAGGGCAAGCAGTTTTCGTTTTACCTCGTCATCTGAAATACTGGAACCTACCTCTTTTTCGTAAGCACGAGAAAGAAAATGCTGGATCTTGTATGTACGGTTTCGAAAAAGTATGTATCGATTTTTACAGACTCGGCTTACCGTTGTTTCACTCAGTCCCGTCCGTAAGGCAATATCGCGCTGTGTTAACGGTTGTAACGGAACACCTGCCAGCAAGGCTTCCTGCTGCTCGGTGGCAATAACTTCCAAAACTCGTCGAATGGAATCGGAACGATAAGCCAAGGCGGAACGTAAGGTTGCATATGAACGCTTGGCATGACTCAAAAAGAGTTGTGTCGGCTTATCCCCCGTATTGTGATAACTCGCATACAAGTCGGAACGGAAGCGTACGGACGGACAGGCCTGAAACAATACGGGGCGAACGGATGCAGTGTCCGTGTCGATGACCAGTTCCCCTTCAGGTCGAATCCACAATGCCGTCGGAGGCGTTTGTTCCAAGGGAACCAGCGACAGAGTACGTAAAAAAGCGATAACCTTTGATAATTCATCGTTAGTTATGCCTGATTCCTTGCGAAGAACTTGCCAGCGACCGTTCAGAAAATTGTCATAGTGATTTTTTAAAAGCTGTAATGTATGGGGCGGACAGTTTTTTTTGCGGCGTGCTTGGATAATGAGTGAGTCGCAAAGCGAACGCGCCCCGACGCCCGGCGGATCGAGGGAGCGAACGGCTATGGCTGCGCGCCCGATATCCCAACGGCTAAAGGGGAGGGTAGCAGCCGTTCGCAAATCTTCGTCCTTAAAAAAACCCTTTTCATCCAAGGAATCAATGATGAATTCGGCAATTTTTCGAATCGTTACGGGTAATGAAAGTAAAGAAAGCTGATTTTTCAGCTTTTCTTGCGGCGTTTCCGACAGTTTGGCTATAGGCAGGTCCGCATCGGGACGGCGAGAAGGGTAAGCCACTTCAATCAGCGGGTTTTCATCACTTTGCTGTCGTATATATTTATCCAGGTCTTGACCTTGAAGGGTTAGCAATGTTGTGGCAAGCTTCTGGAACTGGGTTGTTTTTTGTTTTTGTTGTAAAGACAATGCCAGACCTTGCATTGAAATCACCTCAATATATGAATCTACATGTGTATTTTATCATATGGCGGAAGGTGAGAACAGAGAAAAGCCGTATAGCCTTTCGGCCATACGGCTTTAATTCGTTTCTATTATTTGTCAGACGGCGTAAATTTCGTCGACAAGATGTGATAGATGAAATAAATGATGGAAAGAACGAATACGCCCAATCCGAGGAAGTCGGCCGTATTAGCGAAATCCTTGCCTACGAGAGCCAGCGGGTCTTCACTGCCGCCGGTTGTAATGGAGAAGACGATAATCATAGCGATAATAACGCCCATGAGAGATTCGCCGACAATAAGTCCCGAGGCGAAGAGTACGCCTCGCTGATGGCAAGCGTCTACATCTTCCTCTACGTGTTCGGGGTTACGTTGTTGAGCGCGATTACGCAAGTGCTTGTGAATGAAATAGCCGATAACGGCACCGATGACCAGGGGAACTTCCAAGGTAGGAGGCAAGTAAATGCCCATGCCGATAGCCAGGGGCGGGAGAGCGAGAGATTTGGTGCTCTTACGCAAAAGCATGTCGACAATAATTGCAACGACGCCTACGCCGATACCGAAGAGGATGAAGTTCCAGTCTAAATCGGAACTGAAAATGCCTTGTGCGATGGTCGTCATGAGGACTGCCTGCGGAGCGGCGAGTGCCTGTGACGGATCCATGGTTTCACGAGGCAGAGCTCCCGTAAAGCCGTAAGCCTGATAGAGCAGATTCAGAACCGGCGCAATAGCGATGGCGCCGACTACGGAACCGAGAATTAAGGCTACCTGTTGTTTCCAGGGCGTAGCGCCGACGATATAGCCCGTCTTTAAGTCTTGAAGATTGTCGTTTGAGATAGAGGCGATGCTGACAATGACACTGGTAATAAAGATAGCCAGTGCCGTTGCGAATTTTGCGCCTTCCGCCGTAGCGAATATATTGAAAGCATTGCCTAAGGCAAGGACGGCCAGAGAAGAAACGATGATGCCGAGAATGCCGATGCCCGAAATGGGGCTTGCAGAGGTACCGATGAGGCCCGCCATGTAACCGCAGGCGGCGGCAACGAAGAAGCCCATGAGAATGGCGATTAAAATACCGACGACAATATACGTAATGCTTACGCTTGCCGGCAGAGCCGCATCAGCGACAAAGGTGTAGAAGGTGAAGAAGAGGCCGGCCAGGATGGCCAGGAAAACCAGACCTACCGCTTTGGGACTCATATCGATATCCGTATGGTGTAAAGCCTGTTTTTCCGCCGTGTCGTTGGCGCGAATCGCGTTAATGGACATTTTAATGCCGTCGATAACGGGCCCCAGTAGTTTTATCAGTGTCCAGATGGCGGCAATACCGATAGTGCCGGCGCCGATAAAGCGGACCTTTTGGGCCCATACGGCCTTAGCAAAAGCGGCAGCCGTCTGCCCTTCGGCGGGCGATAATGTGGAAGTTAAATAGGGAACGAAGACACCCCAAGCCAGGAGAGTACCGACCAAGATGGCGATACCGCTGGCAATGCCGATTAAGTAACCGGCACCGAGAAGGGCCATGGAGAAGCCCAAGGGAATCTGAGTCGTCACCTTGCCGAAGGACATCCAGTAGCTGAATTCGGAAGACAGAACATGGAAACCGTTGGCACATAGACTGATTAAGCCTGCTAACGACGTGCCTTTGACGATATCTTTCATGCCCGTGTCCTTAGATGCTTTTTTGTCATTGTCATGAGAAGCGGATCCTATTTTCAGGATTTCCGCAGCAGCCAGACCTTCAGGATAGGGAAGGTCGCTGTTTACGACCATGGCACGACGTAAGGGAATGGTGAACAAGACACCCAACGAGCCGCCGCAAGCACAAAGAACCATGGTTTGCCAGAAAGGGAATCCCTGCCAGTAGCCCAGCATTAAAAGGCCGGGAAGAATGAAGATGATGGCTGACAGCGTACCGGCAGCGGAAGCCTGGGTCTGGACCATGTTGTTTTCCAAAATGTTGGAATCTTTAAACATGCGCAGAATAGCCATAGAAATGACGGCGGCCGGAATGGATGATGAGAACGTCAAGCCTACTTTTAGGCCCAGGTAAACATTGGACGCCGTGAAGATAACCGTAATGAGCATGCCCAGGAACATCCCTCGGAAGGTAAGTTCCGGTAGGCTCGGGTATACGGTTACATCTTTTTGAGAGTTCATATACTCTACCTCCTTAATAAAATATGATAAAAATCCAATTCGGTTCTAAGTAGTATACTATAGAAGAATACTTATTGTCACGAAACGATGACGGAATAATGCCGAAAAAGTCAGCAATAGGGCCTGTAGTTGCGTTTAAGTACAAGACGGGAAGGTATGAGTATGTTATAATATTGACGATTACAGTATAGGTTTATACAAGTTTTCGACTCATAGCGAAGGAGGTCGCTGTTATGACAGAACAAGAAATTATTTCGGGCGTATTGACGGAGTTTGAAGGGCTTGCCAAACATCCCCGCCCGTCTCACCATGAAAAAGAAGTAAGTGACTATATTGTTGCCCGTCTTGCCGAATTGGGTGTAAAGGCTCGACAAGATGAAATATATAATATTATTGCCGATGTACCGGCAACACCGGGTTGTGAAAACGTTCCTTTGACGATTTTACAGGGCCATATGGATATGGTCTGCGTAGCTAAGCCGGGTGTAGCCTTTGATCCGCAAAAAGACCCGATTAAGTTGGTGCGTGAAGGAAATATTCTGCGTGCCGACGGGACGAGTCTCGGTGCGGACGACGGGATTGCTGTAGCGATTTCGCTTTATCTTATACAACAAAAAATTCAGCACGGCCCGTTGCGTCTTATCTTTACAGTCGACGAAGAAACGAATATGACCGGTGCTTTATCTCTTTCGGCAGACCACGTAAAAGACGCTAAGTATGTTATTAACTGTGACTCCGAATCGATTCATGTTATTTGTGTCGCGTCGGCCGGGAGTTGTCATATGGAGTTTACACGTGACTTGCACCGCTGTGCTCCGACGGGCGATACGGCATTGACTGTTCGTGCCCATGCTTTGGCCGGCGGCCATTCGGGCGAAGTTATTAATGAAGGTCGCGGCAACGCCATTAAGGCTGTAGCCGATGTCCTGTATCGCTTGTCTGAAGGCGGCGTTGAATATGCTTTGGCCGATTATAAGGGCGGTGTTGCGGCTAATGCTATTCCGTCCGATGCATCGGCAGTCGTAGTAGTAGCGGCAAAGGATGTCGATCGTGTAAAGGCGACGGTGGCCGCAGCGGAAAAAGATTTTAATCTTGTTTACGGAGAAACGGATCCGAATGCCGTATTCGAAGTTACGCCGGCGGATCTTCCGAAATCGGTTCTTTCAGCAGAGGATACGACATCGATTGTCGATGTTATAAACTTGCTCCATTGCGGCGTCTTTGCTATGGATCGCCGCTTGCCGCGTTTGCCGGCTCTTTCAGCCAGCCTCGGAACGATTGAAACTCGTGAAGATGTATTGGCCTTCCAGTACTTCCCCCGTTCGTCGTCTGACGCTCGTCTGCAGGCACTGGTTCGAGTCATGCCTATTATGGCAAAATGCACGGGAACGAAGGTTCACATAGAAAAGCCGTTCCCCGCTTGGACAGAAAGCAAAAACAGTAAGTTGCAGGCCCTCATGGCAGATGCATATAAGGAAGTAATGGGTAAAGAACCGCGAATGGAAGCTATGCACGGCGGTTTGGAAACGGGTTTCCTCTATGCTATGAATCCTGACTTGGACATCGTTTCGGTCGGTCCCGAAACTCACGATATTCATAGTGCGGACGAACGAGTGGAACTCGACACGGTAGCCCAACTTGTCCAAGTTATAGCCGGTACATTGGAAAGACTGACAAAATAAAGCGGGAACCGACAACTTAAGATTATGTGGTACTTTTTTTAGTACCAGCGAATAAAAAGAGAGAAAATGCCTTTGTTATCGCATTTTCTCTCTTTTTGAGTTTTTATTCAAAAACCGGCCGCTCCGGAAGGTGGCGGCTTTTTGTTGAGAAGATAAACGTTTTAGACTACAATAATATCAAGATAAAGCATAGTAGCTATGCTTTAAAAGAAAGATAGACGGAAAATTAAAAAAGGAGTGAAAGAAATGAGTCGGGAAAAAGTATTTAAGACAATGGACGGCAATGAGGCGGCCGCTCACATTGCCTATGCCTTCACGGAAGTAGCACCTATATTTCCGATTACGCCGTCTTCGCCTATGGCTGAACACGTTGACGAATGGGCGGCCCATGGTCGTAAGAACCTCTTCGGAGTACCGGTTCTCGTACAGGAAATGCAGTCTGAAAAAGGTGCGGCCGGTACCTTGCACGGTGCCTTAAATGCCGGTGCTTTAACGACGACTTTTACGTCGTCTCAGGGCATGATGATCATGCTTTCCAACATGTTCAAGGTGGCGGGGGAATTACTGCCTGCCGTATTCCACGCAGCATCCAGAACTATTGCTTCTAACGGCTATACCATTTTCGCCGGTCATGACGATGTTATGGCTATGCGCGGTACGGGTATCTGTATGATGGCCGAATCGAGCGTACAGGAAGTTATGGACTTGTCAGCTGTCGTACATGCAACGGCCATCTCCTGTCGTGTACCTATTATCAATTTCTTCGACGGTTTCCGTACATCCCATGAATTACAGAAAATCGAAGTTATTGATTATGAAGACTTGCGCCCCATGCTCGATATGGAAGCAGTTGAAGCTTTTCGCAAGCATGCGATGAATCCGGATAATCCCGAAGCGGTAGCTTTCTGTGAACCGGCGGAAGTTTATATGCAACATAAAGAATCGTTGAACCGTTTCTATGACAAGGTTCCCGAAACAGCTGAAAAATATATGCAGATGATTCACGAAATAACCGGTCGTGAATACCATCTCTTTAATTATACGGGAGCACCCGATGCGGAATACGTTATTATCGCTATCGGTTCCGGTGCTCAGACCATTGAAGAAACGGTTCGCTATTTGAATGAAAAGGGCGAAAAAGTGGGCTGTATCAATGTTCATATGTTCCGTCCCTGGTCGGAAAAACATTTCTTGGCAGCCTTGCCGAAGACTGTTAAGAAAATCGCCGTTCTTGAACGTACAAAAGAAACGGGTGCCAACGGCGAACCTATGTATCACAGCGTAGCCGCATCCTTTGCACGTGCAGATATTCGTCCGAAGATTTACAATGGTCGTTACGGTATTGCTTCCAAAGAATTCTTGCCGGCAGACGTTATTGCCGTATTCGATAATCTGAAAGAAGCTGAGCCGAAGACCGACTTTACGCTCAGCATTGTCGACGACGTAACCTTTAAATCCTTACCGCGTAAAGAAGAAGTCAATTTGGCGGCTAAAGGGTTGAAAGCTTGTAAGTTCTGGGGCTTCGGTTCTGACGGAACGGTCGGTGCAAATAAGAGTGCTATCAAGATCATCGGCGATAACACGGATATGTATGCACAGGCATACTTTGCGTATGATTCGAAGAAATCCGGCGGTGTAACCGTATCTCACTTACGCTTCGGCTCCAGCCCCATCAATATGCCTTATTTGGTAAACAGTGCCGACTTCATCGCTTGTCACAGACAGTCGTATGTATATAACTATGACTTGCTCAGAGGCATTAAAAAGGGCGGCACCTTCCTTCTCAATACAGTTTGGAAACCGGAAGAACTGGAAGAAAAATTGCCGGCAGCTATGAAACGCTCTATCGCCAAAAACGAGGTTCAGTTCTATATCCTTGACGGCGTAGGTATTGCTCAGTCTATCGGGTTAGGCGGGCGCATTAACATGATTATGCAGTCGGCATTCTTCAAGTTGTCTGAAGTTATTCCCGTAGATTTAGCTATCGAAAAATTGAAAGAAGCGGTCGTAAAATCGTACGGTAAAAAAGGCCAGGAAGTCGTTAACAAGAACTATGCGGCTATTGATGAAGGCCTTAAGAATATTGTTAAGATCGATGTTCCCGCATCTTGGGCCGACGCTGTTGATGAAGAAATCGATATGTCCGGCCATTCCGAATTCTATAAGAAATTTGCGTTGCCGACAAATCGTCTTGAAGGTGACGACCTGCCTGTAAGTATTTTCGACGGCTTTGAAGACGGACACTGGCCGACAGGCACATGTGCCGAAGAAAAACGCGGCGTGGCTATGTTCGTTCCCAGTTGGGATAATGAAAAATGTATCGGTTGTAATCAGTGCTCCTTTGTATGTCCTCATGCAGCTATTCGCCCCTTCTTGTTAACGGATGAAGAAGCGGCTAAAGCTCCGGAAGGCTATACGAACAAGGTTATTAAGACGGCCGGCGATTACAAATACAGCATTGTAGTTTCCGTCATGGACTGCCTCGGTTGCGGCAGCTGTACGCATGTTTGCCCGAAACAGGCCCTGACCATGAAACCCTTCGATGAAGAACAACCCAAGTCCGTTATTTGGGATTATGTTATTAAGGTGCCGAATAAGCCCAATCCGGCTAATAAAGGAACGGTTATCGGCAGCCAGTTTGAACAGCCTTTGCTCGAGTTTACGGGTGCTTGTGCAGGTTGTGCCGAAACTCCGTATTGTAAGGTTATTACGCAGTTATACGGTGATCGTATGATGATTGCCAATGCACACGGTTGTTCGTCCGTATGGGGCGGCAGTGCACCGACATGCGGTTATACGAAGAACGAAAAGGGCCACGGTCCGGCTTGGGCAACATCCCTTTTCGAAGACAATGCCGAATACGGTTTCGGCATGTTGGTTGCTGAAAAAGCGGAACGCAAACTCCTTGCTTCTTATGTAGAAGAAGCTTTGAAATCCGCAGCTGCAAGTACGGCCTTGAAAGACGCTCTCCTTGAATGGAAAGAAAAGATGGCTGTAAGCGAAGGCACGCGCGAACGGGCTGAAAAGGTTACGGCACTTTTGGAAGCTGAAAAAGACGGCCATATTGAATTGGAACGTGTTTATAAGATGAAGCAGTTCCTTGTAAAACGCAGTCAGTGGCTCTTCGGCGGAGACGGTTGGGCTTACGATATCGGTTACGGCGGTCTTGACCATGTCTTGGCTATGAACGAAGATATTAACGTCCTTGTCTTCGATACGGAAGTATATTCCAATACGGGCGGTCAGGCTTCTAAGGCAACGCCGACGGCAGCTGTAGCACAGTTCGCAGCATCGGGCAAGAAGACGAAGAAAAAAGACCTCGGCCTTATGGAAGCGACATACGGTTATGTATATGTAGCTCAGGTCGCTATGGGCGCCGATAAGAATCAGTTTATGAAGGCCTTGCAGGAAGCGGAAGCTTATCCCGGCCCGTCCCTCATTATCGGTTATGCACCGTGCATCAACCACGGCCTGAAAATCGGCCAGGGACAGAGCCAGTTGGAACAAAAGCGTGCTGTAGAAGCCGGATACTGGCACTTATGGCGTTACAACCCGCTTCTTAAGAAGGAAGGCAAGAATCCGTTCATTCTCGACTCGAAGCCGCCTAAGGAAAGCTTCCGCGACTTCCTCATGGGTGAAACCCGATTCGCATCCCTCTTGCGGACCTTCCCCGATTCGGCAGAGGCTCTGTTTGAAAAGACGGAACAAGATGCGAAAGAAAGATATGAATCCTATTTGGCCATGGAAAGAGGATTTATGCCTCCCCAATAAGGCTGAATATAAGAAAACGCCGACGACTTATGTCGTCGGCGTTTTGCCTGTCTTTGAGACTTAATTATGAGCGATGAAGGCGTTACAAGCCTTGGTATATACGGTGAGCATGTATTCCAAAGCCGCCGGCAGCCCCGTTTCATCATCAATACGGAATTTCGGATTGTGATGCGGTGTAGGTGCGTGCTTTCCCGTTGCATCGGCCATGCCGAACCAGGCGATGGCCGCCGGCTTTTTCATGCCGTAATAAGCAAAGTCTTCGCCGCCCAGACGCGGGTCGATGTGAGCGACTTCCAGACCGATTTCACGAGCCGACTCCTGCATGACGGTAACGCAAGCCGGTGCATTTACAACTGCCGGATAACCGTTGACTATTGTTACCTCCGAACTGCATGCGTAGGCTGCGGGAATCGTCTCTCCCAAGCGTTTTATTTCCTCTGTTACAAAGCTGCGCAACTGCGTGTCCAATACGCGTACGGCACCGCCTAAGACCGCTGTTTCGGGAATGACGTTGGCAACACCGAGAGTGCCGCTGTGTAAGTAGGTAACACTGACCGTCGCATTATCTAAAGGACCGCATTTCATAGCGGGGATCATGCTGATGGCATCTACCAGATCGGAAGCCGGTAAAAGGGGGTTGTTGGCTGTATGGGGAGTGCTGCCGTGGCCGCCTTTGCCCGTGACGGTAATTTCAAAAGTGGCGATGGCGGCAGAGCGAGTTCCTTCCAGGACATCAACAGATCCGAAGGGTCTTTCGGCATCGACGTGAATAGCGAAAAACGCATCCACCTTGTCGGCAATGCCTTCTTCAACAAGGGTGCAGGCGCCGCCGGGCAGGAACTCCTCACCTTGCTGGAAAATAAAGTATACAGTGCCTTTTATAAGATCTTTATGGGCGGCGAGGATTTCGGCAACACCCATGAGTACCGCTGTATGAGCATCATGACCGCAGGCATGCATAACGCCCGGTTTTGTGCTTTTAAAGGGGAAATCGCTTTCTTCCGTAAGGCCCAAGGCATCGATGTCGGCGCGCAGGCCGATAGACGGCCCCGGTTGAGACCCGATAAGATACCCGACCGTACTGTTGCCGGAAATCCCGTCTAATACAGGAATGCCTGCGGCGGCTAAGCGTTCACGAATCCAGTGAGCCGTATCGGTTTCCTGAAAGGACAGTTCCGGATGTGCGTGCAAATAGCGTCTGTTATCTATCACCTTATTACCGTAAGCGGTGACGAGGTCTTTAATCGTATGGCACATTATAATCTCTCCTTTATGTATAGATATTCTCATAATACCATTGAAGTCGGTTATAAGCTACTGAGAATTGCATGATATACGAAAATGTAAATAACGCCTCCCTGCAGGAGGCGTTATATTAAAACAGATACTTTGTATCGTAGCTTATATCCATATATTGGGCAATAATATCATCGTCGAACCCGAATTCTTCCGATTTTCCTTTGAATATATTGCCGAACTTCGATTGCAACTTTTTCTTGGTGTTTATAGGCGGCTCATATTCCGTACGTAAGCGGGCAGCGGCTGAGGAGCGATCCTCTACGCGGGTGAACACGCCATTGTCAAACGTTAACTCGTATACAGTTTCGAAGGCATGGGGGAGTTGGTAACCGAAGGGGGTAAAAAATTCGTGAATAAACTTGTAGGCAATCAGGAACGCCCCCGTATAGATTACGGGCTTTTCCAAGTCGTAGCGTACATTGCCGGCAGGAGAATGGAAAGAAACGGGTTCTACTCCGAAGAGAGTGGGGGCCTCATCGTTGCCGTTATTGGTAAATAACTGTGACAGAATAAGCCGCTTTTCATCGTCCAGTCGATAAACCGCCGAGTAGCCGCGCAAACAGGATTCGTCAAAAACCGTAGGCCGCAAGGGGAGACTTTTTATATTGAACAGCTCTTCCGGCTTTTCAATAGCCACAAGGCTATATTTCTTATCATTGAAATTGAAGCCGTCAAAGAATTGTGAGCGCATAAATTACCTCCTGTCCGTATGGCGGTACGGGTCCGTAGCAGCCGCGTCGGCAACTTTTTCAAAGCGCCAGTGTTGTTCGGCTTGAGGGTACTTGACCTTGTCCGTCTCGCTCATAAACATATCCAGAGGGCGAATATAATCTGCATAATCGTCGTATAAGGCCTTGTAGACGACATAGGGCTCGCGGGTTTCCGAATGAGTGGCAATAGACACGATCAAATATAATTTATTTTTAAAATGCCGCCACACCTCATTGGCTTTAGGTAATTCACGTTTCAATAGTAACAGCTCCTCTCATTGGTACACATCTTACACATAGAGGCGTATTTTGTCCATAGGTAATGGCCTTTTGCCTTGCCAGTAACAGACGTATAGCCGTATAATAATCTATACGAGTAAATTATTTATCGACTTGAGGAGGTCACTCGATGCAATCCATTCGTCGTTTATACGTTGCTAAAAAAGATGCATTCGCACATGAAGCAAGACGCATGTATGCGGACTTGAAAGAAAACCTGCTGATTGACGGACTTAAGGACGTTCGTTTGTACAATCGCTACGATTTGAGCGGTCTTGACGATGCGGCCTTTGCGGCAGCCAAGGATATGATTTTTTCCGAACCCCCTGTGGATGCGGTGTACGATACCCTGCCCGTATCCGACGGGGCTTTTGTGTTGCCTATTGAATATCTGCCCGGTCAGTATGACCAACGGGCCGATTCGGCTATGCAATGCTTGCAAATGTTGACCATGAAAAACGATGCTGTTGTACGGACAGCTCGAGTTTTCGTGTTTACCGGCGATCTGACGGATGAAGATAAGAAAATAATTAAACAATATTGCATCAACCCCGTTGAAGCGAGAGAGGCCTCTTTAGCAGAAGTGAAAACCTTGGAAACGGCTTGGGAAGAACCGGCGGACGTACCTGTTATAGACGGTTTTATCACGATGTCCGATGAAGAGCTTAAGGAACTCAGAAACAGCCTGTCCCTGGCTATGAGCTATGAAGACCTGCTGTTTTGCCGCGATTATTTCCGTAATGAAGAAAAACGCAATCCGACAATGACGGAAATTCGTGTTATCGATACCTATTGGTCCGATCATTGCCGTCATACGACCTTTATGACGGAACTCACGGATATTGCCTTTGAAAACGGAACGTTTACGGCGCCTGTTCGCCGTGCTTACGAAACATATAAAACGACACGAGAAGCTTTAAAACGCAAAAAACCGCAGACTTTAATGGATATGGCGACCATTGCCGTTAAGGAACTGAAAGCGGCGGGAAAGTTGCAAGATTTGGATGAATCGGACGAAATTAACGCCTGCACTATTATCGTCCCTGTCGATGTAGACGGTAAGCGGGAAGAGTGGCTCCTCCTCTTTAAGAACGAAACGCATAATCACCCGACTGAAATTGAACCTTTCGGTGGCGCGGCTACGTGCTTGGGAGGGTGCATTCGCGATCCTTTAAGCGGACGTGCGTATGTATACCAGGCTATGCGTGTGACCGGTGCCGGGGATCCCCGGCAAGCCGTAAAGGATACGATTCCCGGCAAGTTGCCGCAGAGAACGATTACGACGGGTGCAGCCAAAGGCTACAGTTCATACGGTAATCAGATCGGGTTGGCGACGGGAGAGGTTAAGGAATATTATCATCCCGGGTTTGTAGCCAAACGCATGGAAATCGGGGCTGTTTTAGGGGCGGCACCGCGTGCCAATATAGTTCGTGAAGAACCGCAACCCGGCGATGTAGTTATTCTTTTGGGCGGTAAGACCGGTCGTGACGGCATGGGCGGAGCTACGGGCTCTTCTAAGAAGCATACGCTTACGTCTTTGGAAACGAGCGGGGCGGAAGTGCAAAAGGGTAATGCTCTTACGGAACGAAAGATTCAACGCTTATTCAGACGCGGGGAAGTCACAACTCTTATTAAAAGGTGCAATGATTTCGGTGCCGGCGGTGTTTCCGTGGCTATCGGCGAGTTGACGGACGGCCTCGATATTTGTCTGGATGCGGTACCTAAGAAGTATGAAGGGCTCGACGGAACGGAATTGGCTATTTCCGAATCACAGGAACGCATGGCCGTTGTCGTTGCGGCTAAAGATGTAGAAAAATTTATGGCTTATGCGACGGAAGAGAATCTGGAAGCAACAGTAGTCGCTACCGTCACGGATACGAATCGCCTGGTCATGAAATGGCGAAACAAGGATGTCGTAGACTTATCTCGCCGGTTCCTGAATACAAACGGTGTCATGCAGCACCGTCAGGCTGTCGTGCAAAATCCGAAGGAAGAAGATTTCTTTGCGGCGCCTGTCGTAACAGATGTTAAGGATACATGGCTAAACACCATGGGTTCATTGAATGTAGCCTCCGAACAGGGCCTTGTGGAATGCTTTGACAGCACTATCGGTGCCCGTACGGTTCTCATGCCTTTCGGCGGAAAATACCAAAAAACACCGGTTGAAGGTATGGTCGCACGTATTCCCGTAGGGGTGGGACAAAAGACGGAAACGGCCAGTGTTTTCACCCACGGATATGATCCCGAGTTGGCATCCTGGAGTCCCTTCCATGGTGCTTTATATGCTGTCGTTCAGTCTGTAGCGAAGTTAGTGGCCTTAGGGGGCGACCGTACAAAAGCGTATTTAACGCTACAGGAATTTTTCAGAAGCCTCGGTACGGATGCTCGGGCTTGGGGTGAGCCCGTGGCAGCTCTGCTGGGGGCATATACGGCTCAGAAGGAACTGCAAATTGCGGCTATCGGCGGTAAAGACAGCATGAGCGGTACCTTTGAACAGCTGACGGTTCCGCCGACACTGGTGTCCTTTGCCGTAACGACGGAAAATGCAAAGCACATTGTTTCACCGGAATTTAAAAAGGCCGGCCATGTAGTGGTTCTCTTTGATGTTTGCCGAGGAGAAGATGCTGTTTTGGATTGGGACGTATTCCGTCAGCATTGCGATTTTATTCATGAACATATGGCGGCAGGAGATATTTACAGTGCACGTGCCGTCGGTAAAGGCGGTCTGGCGGCTACCCTTACAGAAATGGCCTTCGGTAACGGTATCGGCTTTACGGTCTCGTCGGACGTAAGCTCCGAAGACTTGTTCGCACTTCGGTATGGAGCGATTGTAGTAGAAACAGATGCGGAAAAAGGGGCTCAATGGGCTCAGCAGCTCAGTGCCGTTGCCGTCGTGGCTCGGACGATTGAAGAGCCCGCGGCCGTTGCGGGAGACGTACGTATTTCCTTGTCGGAATTGCAGACTGCGTGGGAAAAACCTTTGTCGCGTATTTTCCCCTTACAGAGCCAATCTGCAGATGGGAGTGCCGAATTACCTCTTTATACGACGTACGGCCCGAAACGGAGCGAATCATTCGGCAAGCCTCGCGTCTTTATTCCCGTTTGCCCGGGAACAAACTGCGAATACGATTCGGCAGATGCCTTTGAAGCGGCCGGAGCCGTGACGGATACCTTTATTATTCGTAATGAAACGCCGCAGGCTTTAGAAGATTCCATTGAAGAAATGAAAAAGCGCATCGGGCAAGCGCAGATTATTATGTTCCCCGGTGGCTTCAGTGCCGGTGACGAACCGGAAGGGTCGGGAAAGTTTATTGCCACCTTATTCCGTAACCCGGCCTTAGCGGAAGCCTTGGAATCCTTGCTGTATAAGCGGGACGGCTTGGTTCTCGGAGTTTGCAACGGCTTCCAGGCATTAATCAAGCTTGGGCTGTTACCGTACGGACACATTCAGCCTCTAAAGGCCGACAGTCCGACGCTTACATATAATACCATTGGTCGCCACTTGTCGCGCATGGTCGATACGAAGGTAGTCTCCGTCATGTCGCCGTGGTTTGCCAATGTAAAAGCCGGTGATATACATACGGTGGCGATCTCTCACGGCGAAGGTCGTTTTGTCGCATCGCCCGAACAGATTCGGCAATTGGCGGCTAAGGGTCAAATTGCTACTCAGTATGTAGATTTGAACGGTAAGGCTACGTATGACAGCACGTTTAATCCGAATCAATCGGTATTTGCCGTTGAAGGTATTACAAGTCCCGATGGCCGTGTTCTCGGGAAGATGGCGCATACGGAACGATATACGGGTGAAACAATGTTCAGAAACATTGACGGTAATAAGGTACAACCCATCTTTGCAGCAGGTGCGGAATATTTCAAATAATATAAAACCGGAGGGACGTAAAAGATGTATGATACTCGGAAAGTCGTTATTGTAGGAGCAGGACACGTAGGTTCACATGTAGCATTGGCATTAATTCAGTCGGGCGAAGCGGATGATATCGTCCTTATCGATATAGATAAAGACAAGGCTGTCGGTCAGGCCTTCGATCTGGACGATGCCGTAACCGGAGCGGCTTGCGGTCGTGATACGGTTATTCGTGCCGGCGGATATGAAGAGTTGAACGATGCGGATATATTGGTTACGGCCTTCGGCCGTAGCCGCAAACCCGGAGAAACTCGATTGGATATGTTTGACGATTCCATTCGTATGGCTGATGAAGTGGTAAGCCGGTTAAAGACAGTGGATTTCAAAGGTATTATGATTAATATTTCCAACCCGGCAGATATTATTTGCGAATATATTCGTCGGGCTATGAAGTGGAAAGCAAGTCGTTGTTTCTGCACGGGAACGAGCTTGGAAACATACAGACTCATTCGCGTTATCGGCAATCTTACCGGGTATGCCCGTCGCTCCATACAGGGATTTTGTCTTGGAGAACACGGGAATTCGGGATTTATCGCCTGGTCGACGGTACGTATTAACGGTCGTCCCTTTAAAGATGTAATTAAGAGTAAGCCGGAATTGGCCGATACGGATTTGGATGAGCTGCAGACTCGCGTTAAACGGGCCGGCGATATAGAGGTGGACTTTAAAGGTTGTACGGAGTTCGGTATCGCCAATGCGGCGCTCATGTTGATTCGTGCGGTTTTTCATGATCAAAAGTTGATTTGGCCGTGCTCGACCGTTCTTACGGGTCAGTACGGGGAGAAAAATGTCGTAGCCGGCGTGCCTTGTGTCTTAGGAAAAAACGGCATTGAAGAAATCATTGAGGTGCCTTTATTACCCGAAGAAGCGGAAAAATTCCACGCTTCTTGCGAGATTATACGGTCCTTCCTTGACAGAGCCGAGTCTTTGTAAACGCCAGCTATGTAAAACTGTTCAAAATCGGCCGTATTTGCTATAATAAAACGGATATGCTCATAACGGCAGTTATGAGCTGCTGTTTTTAAGAAAACGTTTTGGTTAGTTGAGGTGACATTGTGGACGAACAGCAATTTGATAAAGTGTTACCCGTGTGCTTGGAACACGAAATGCAAAATTCGTATATCGACTACGCCATGAGTGTTATTATTACGCGTGCGTTGCCCGATGTACGAGACGGGTTAAAACCCGTTCATCGCCGCATTTTGTATGCTATGCACGAAGCCGGTATGACACCTAATAAACCGTATAAGAAGTCGGCACGTATTGTCGGTGAAGTATTAGGTAAGTATCATCCGCACGGGGACAGTTCCGTGTATGATGCGACCGTTCGCTTGGCACAGGATTTCTCGACGCGGTATCCCTTAGTAGACGGTCATGGGAACTTCGGTTCCGTAGACGGCGACTCGGCGGCTGCCATGCGTTACACTGAAGTACGTATGGCAAAGATTACGGGCGAAATGCTGGCGGATATTGACAAAGAGACTGTAGATTTCATGCCGAACTATGACGGCTCCTTACAGGAACCGACCGTACTTCCCGCTAAAATTCCGAATCTTCTGGTAAACGGCTCGGCAGGGATTGCCGTCGGTATGGCGACGAATATACCGCCCCATAATTTAGGGGAAGTAATTGACGGGCTTGTCATGATGATTGATGATCCGGATGTAACGCTGGATCAGTTGATGACAAAGATTCAGGGTCCCGATTTTCCGACAGGCGCCAAGATTCTCGGTCGTGAAGGCATACTTAAGGCGTATTCGACCGGTCGCGGTAGCGTGAAGATGCGCTCTTGTGCCGAAATTGAACCGATGTCCAAAGGAAAGAATCGCATTGTCATTACGGAAATTCCCTATCAGGTTAATAAAGCTCGGGTTATCGAAAGTATTGCCGACTTGTCGCGCAATAAGGATATTGACGGCATTACGGCATTGCGTGACGAATCGGATCGTAAAGGTATGCGGATTGTCATTGAATTGCGTGCCGACGTAAATCCTGACATTATCCTCAATAAATTATATAAACACACACAGCTGCAAGAAACGTTCGGCGTTATCATGCTGGCTCTTGTGGACGGACATCCGCGTGTACTGACGTTGCGCGAAGTGTTGGCTTATTATTTGGAACATCGCAAGGTCGTCGTTACCAGACGTTGCCGTTTCGAATTAGATAAGGCTTTGGCACGGGCACACATTTTGGAAGGGTTGCTCATTGCCCTCGATCACATAGATGAAGTTATTAAGACGATTCGTGAATCGGCTACGGATGAAATCGCCAAGAATGCCTTAATGAGTAAATTCGATTTGAGCGAAAAGCAGTCCATTGCCATTTTGGATATGCGGTTACGTCGCTTAACCGGTTTGGAACGAGACAAGATTCAGGAAGAATATGCCGAATTGGAAAAGACAATCGATTACTTGCGGAGTGTCTTGGCTGATGAACACAAACTCATGGGTATTATCAGAGATGAACTTCTGGAAACGAAGAAGAAGTATGCCGATAAACGCCGCACACAGATTGAAGCGGATACGTCGGAATTAAATGTAGAGGACCTCATTCCGAATGAACGTATGGTGCTGACCTTGACCAGACGCGGCTATATTAAACGTATTAACGCTAATGTGTATCATACACAAAATAAAGGCGGTCGCGGCATAAAGGGAATGGCGACGAAGGATGAAGATGCGGTTAACCATCTTTTATATACGTCGGCTCATAATACGGTGCTTTTCTTTACCAACTTCGGTCGCGTCTATCGCTTGAAGTCTTATGAAATTCCCGAAGCAAACAGCCGGAATTCCAAGGGCATTGCGGCCATTAATCTCCTGCCTCTGTCGCAAGGAGAAAAGGTTAATGCGTTGATTGATGTCGACCAAGTCGATCCGCAAGCAAACTTGTTCATGGCGACGGAACGGGGGCTTGTAAAGAAGACGTCCTTACAGGAATTCAGTAATGTGCGCCGTAACGGTCTCATTGCTATATCGCTCATGGATGGTGACCACCTGGCTAAGGTTCGCATGACCAAGGGTGATCAGAACATTATTCTTGCTACGAAGCAGGGTATGGCTATATGTTTCAAAGAAACGGATGTACGGCCCATGGGCAGAAATACACGCGGCGTTCGCGGCATCACTCTTGCTGAAGACGATATGGTCATCGGTGCCGACATCCTGGCCGATGATTCACAAGTGCTTACGGTCAGTGAAGAAGGGTTCGGCAAGCGCAACAATGTAGACGCCTATAAGGTTCAGCGTCGTGGCGGTAAGGGCGTGAAAAACTTTAAGATTACGCCGAAGACCGGAGTCATTGTAGGAGTTGAAGTTGTTCGGAATACGCAAGAGCTCATACTCATCACTTCAAACGGCATCGTCATTCGCACGGATATTGAAAGTATCGGCGTTAAGAAGGGCCGCAATACGTCGGGAGTCAAGATCCAGCGACTTGAAGAAAATGACAAAGTGGCTGCTCTCGATACGATTTCCGTTGAAGGAAGCGATGAACCGGTACAGGATACGCTGATGTAGAATGTAAGAAAAGGCATTTTTGCTTTGCGGCAAAAATGCCTTTTTTGTATACAAAGATAAACGTTTAAGCACATTTTGCATAAATAGCAATGACGAGTTATCACTATGCGAATGATAAATAAGCCGGTTATTCCTATTTATACTAGGAGGCCTTTTTGATATAATTATTTCGTACTTATAAATATATATTAGGAGGGGATGCTATGGGTGATTGGAAAAAGTGTATTGCCTTCATGGCTAAATATGTGCCCTTATGGGTTATCATATCGGCCGGTATCGCTTACATGTGGCCACACATGTTTCGCGATTATAAGGTGGTGATTTCTCCCTGTCTGAGTTTAATTATGCTTGGCATGGGACTTTCGATGACCCCGCAGGACTTTAAGCTGATTATATTACGACCCAAGGATGTTATTATCGGTATTCTTACTGTATATATATGTATGCCCTTGGTCGGGATCGGCTTAGGTAAGATTTTGGGATTGTCTCCCATGCTTGCAGTGGGTCTTATCCTGTTGGGCTGTTCACCGACGGGAACGACGTCGAATGTTATGACCTTCCTGGCGAAGGGGGATAAGGCTTTATCCGTTACTATTTCCAGTATCAGTACTATGCTGGCACCTGTCGTCATGCCGACCTTGCTGATGTTTTATGCGGGGACCTATATGAATGTTGACGGAATGGCGCTATTTATGAGCATTATTAAAATCGTTATTGTACCGGTGGTACTCGGTCTGGTCATTCGTAAGGCGGCAGCTAAGTATATGGATACTATCTTGGCGCTCGTACCGGCGACCACTATTTTTGCCATTGTTACGGTAACACTGGTTGTCGTAGCCCTAAATGTCAAGTTGTTACAGGCTGTGGCACTGGAAGCGGCTGTGGCACTGGTATTGTACACCTTCTGCGGTTTGGCGCTCGGTTTTGCCATATCCAAGCTTTTGCGGATGCCGGCTGAAAAGGGTAAGGCCATGACCTTTGTTGTCGGTGTACAGAATACGGCTTTAGCCGTGGCCCTGGCTGTACAGTACTTTGATCCCGTGGCAGCCTTGCCGGGGGCCATCGGTGTCGTATGGACTACTATTTGTTGTTCGTTTATAGCTTCTGTGTGGGCCGGTCGCGATGCTAAGAAAGCGACGGCTTCGGACAGTGAGATTAAAACGGTCTAATGTAAACGGGGGAATGAAATCATGTCTAAATTCAATAAGGTCACACCGGAATTTGTTGAAAAACTGCGTAGTATTTTAGGAGAAAAGGGAGTTACGACGGACCCGGAAAAACTTCTGACCTTCCAAACCGATGAAGAAGGGAATTCCTACTGGTTCCGCACACCGGAAGTGGTCGTTTTCCCGGAAACGACGGAACAAGTAGCGGCCGTTGTGAAACTTGCCAATGAACACCTCGTTCCGATTACGCCGCGTGCCGCCGGATCGGGCGTTGCCTGCGGAGCTATTCCCATTCACCACGGGTTGGTTATGGAACTCGACAGAATGAATAAGATTCTGGAACTGGATGAAGATAATTTGTACGCCGTTGTTCAGACGGGCGTTCGGACCAGTGAAATACAGGAACAGTGTCGTCAACGGGGGCTTTTATATGCCGGAGATCCGTGTAGTGCCGACAGCTGTCAAATCGGCGGTAATGTGGCAACCAATGCGGGCGGCAATAAGGCTGTTAAATACGGTACGACGAGAAATCAAATTTACGGCATGAAGGTGGTTACCCCGACAGGGGATATTGTAGATATCGGCGGCCGCTTACAAAAATGTTCGACCGGCTACTGTCTGGAACAGCTTTTCTGCGGCTCTGAAGGCACCCTGGGGATTATTACGGAAGTAACATTGAAACTTCGGCCTTTACCGCCTTATAAGTTTGACTTGGTATCTATTTTTAAGACTGACGACGAAGCCTTTACTCTGCCGAACAAGTTGCTTAAAGCGGGGATTGAACCGACCAGCATTGAATACATGGATAATGAAGCATTGAAAATTTCGTCAAACTATTGCGATATTACATTGCCCCATGTAGATGAAGGGGCCTGCTATGTTATCGTAACGGTAGAAACTTTTGATGAAGATGAGTTGGACAGAAAGATGGAAAAAGCCGGCGATGTTTGTGAAGCGTGCGGTGCCGTCGATGTTATTGCGGCGGATGAACGCATTTGGGGTTGCCGCCGCCAATTTGCCGAAGCGGCGAGAGACATCGATATTATGTTTGTTGCCGAAGACTTTGTTGTACCCTTGGACAAGATTGCCGAAATTACATCCAAGCTTCCGGCCTTAAAAGAAAAACACGGTCTTTACACCGTTACGGTTGCCCATATCGGCGACGGCAATATTCACGTGTTGCCTTTGAATAAGGACGGCTTGTCGCCTGAAGGATGGATGGAAAAGATGGAAGCCTTCCATGCCGATCTCTTTAAGGAAGTTTATGCTTTGGGCGGTAAGATGTCGGGCGAACACGGCGTAGGGTATAAGAAATTGAAAGAATTCAAACGTCATACGCCGGAAGGGGAACGCAATATTATTAAAGCTATTAAAAAAGCCCTCGACCCGAACAATATTATGAATCCGTCGAAGATTGTAGACATCGACGAATAGGGGAATATAGGGGACGGGACATACAAAATCTTGTGTGTCCCGTACTTTTTATGTATAAAGCAGAAAAAACAGATAAAAAGAGGTTGACAAGAGAAGGGGAATGCGGTAAGATAAACGAGTCGCCAAACGGCGAGTGACCTTTGAAAACTGAACAATACAAACCAAATGAACGCCAGAGTGCGAGGTCTTATGTATATAAGATTTCATTGAGTAAGTATGAACAAACAATAAGTAAGGACGAGCCAAAAGAGCTCTTTCCATAGTATCATGGAGAGTTTGATCCTGGCTCAGGACGAACGCTGGCGGCGTGCTTAACACATGCAAGTCGAACGAGAGCGTAGAGAAAGCTTGCTTTTTCTACAATCTAGTGGCAAACGGGTGAGTAACGCGTAAACAACCTGCCCTACGGATGGGGACAACAGCTGGAAACGGCTGCTAATACCGAATACGTTCCGAAAGTCGCATGACTGTCGGAAGAAAGGATGGCCTCTATTTATAAGCTATCGCCGGAGGAGGGGTTTGCGTCTGATTAGCTAGTTGGAGGGGTAACGGCCCACCAAGGCGACGATCAGTAGCCGGTCTGAGAGGATGAACGGCCACATTGGAACTGAGACACGGTCCAGACTCCTACGGGAGGCAGCAGTGGGGAATCTTCCGCAATGGGCGAAAGCCTGACGGAGCAACGCCGCGTGAGTGAAGACGGCCTTCGGGTTGTAAAGCTCTGTTATACGGGACGAATAATCTTGTGGTTAATACCCATGAGAAGTGACGGTACCGTAAGAGAAAGCCACGGCTAACTACGTGCCAGCAGCCGCGGTAATACGTAGGTGGCAAGCGTTGTCCGGAATTATTGGGCGTAAAGGGCGCGCAGGCGGCTTCTTAAGTCTGTCTTAAAAGTGCGGGGCTTAACCCCGTGATGGGATGGAAACTGGGAAGCTCAGAGTATCGGAGAGGAAAGCGGAATTCCTAGTGTAGCGGTGAAATGCGTAGATATTAGGAGGAACACCAGTGGCGAAAGCGGCTTTCTGGACGAAAACTGACGCTGAGGCGCGAAAGCCAGGGGAGCGAACGGGATTAGATACCCCGGTAGTCCTGGCCGTAAACGATGGGTACTAGGTGTAGGAGGTATCGACCCCTTCTGTGCCGGAGTTAACGCAATAAGTACCCCGCCTGGGGAGTACGACCGCAAGGTTGAAACTCAAAGGAATTGACGGGGGCCCGCACAAGCGGTGGAGTATGTGGTTTAATTCGACGCAACGCGAAGAACCTTACCAAGGCTTGACATTGAGTGAAAGACCTAGAGATAGGTCCCTCCCTTCGGGGACACGAAAACAGGTGGTGCATGGCTGTCGTCAGCTCGTGTCGTGAGATGTTGGGTTAAGTCCCGCAACGAGCGCAACCCCTATCTTCTGTTACCAGCACGTAAGGGTGGGGACTCAGGAGAGACTGCCGCAGACAATGCGGAGGAAGGCGGGGATGACGTCAAGTCATCATGCCCCTTATGGCTTGGGCTACACACGTACTACAATGGCTCTTAATAGAGGGAAGCGAAGGAGCGATCCGGAGCAAACCCCAAAAACAGAGTCTCAGTTCGGATTGTAGGCTGCAACTCGCCTACATGAAGCAGGAATCGCTAGTAATCGCAGGTCAGCATACTGCGGTGAATACGTTCCCGGGCCTTGTACACACCGCCCGTCACACCACGAAAGTCATTCACACCCGAAGCCGGTGAGGTAACCGCAAGGAGCCAGCCGTCGAAGGTGGGGGCGATGATTGGGGTGAAGTCGTAACAAGGTAGCCGTATCGGAAGGTGCGGCTGGATCACCTCCTTTCTAGGGATACATGAGAGTGTAGAGGCTACGGCCTGTACAAGTCTCCATCTTTAGGTCGGCACTGTGGCATTGGATTTGTATTGTTTAGTTTTGAAAGGTCAATCCTTTCAACTGTACCTTGACAACTACATGAAAACGTAAGAAACAAAAAAAGACCTCTTTAAGAAATTAGAGAGTTCAAACCTTAGAAAACTCAAAAGGT
>ERZ1036431.126-NODE-126-length-79189-cov-11.751434_pt1 | contig 79189 bp, 70 predicted proteins | sample MGYA00514222_ERZ1036431 | MGnify/ENA primary metagenome ERZ1036431 (study PRJEB33795, sample SAMN09464926) | human gut metagenome | host: Homo sapiens | place: USA: Stanford, California | collected 2016-08 | study: EMG produced TPA metagenomics assembly of the... | reverse complement strand
TTCTTATATTGTTCCTGGATATATATTTTTAACTATATATCAATGGACAAGATTTAGAGATGGAGATTCTCTAAAAAATATTGTATTGAAAAGTATTGTGGTATCATATGTTATTAAAATTCTTTTAAACATATTATTTAAAGAATTACATATTGCAATAAATGATGAGATCATATTTGTAGGGATATGTATCATAATTGCAACAATTTCTTCTATATTGTTGAGCATAATTATATCATCTCGTAGATATAATAAAATACTGCGGATACTAAATATAAGTCGCACAACAAACAAAAACATATGGGATGATGTATATCAAAATGGCACCGCATTAAAGATATATCAAAGCGATGGAACATTTTACGCCGGTCATTTAAGATTTTGCGAAGAGAATCAGAGAGAGCCACTTGTTGTATTATCAAGGTATGGTCTGTTTGACGAGAATAATAATATCCTCATAGACAAAACAGAGGATAGTTCAGAAGAAATAATGCTGAATACAAAAGATTTTAAAAAGATAGAGATTAAACATTTTAAAAAATAAATCATATTATTACTGTGACCGTATAAATTGTTTGACTCTGTTCTCTAACTAATATTAGAAATAATTTGGAATATTCTGTCAAACGGATATTCCTGTCATTTATGAATAACGAATACACGAAGAGTTGAGAATTTTCTCAGCTCTTTTTTGATATAAAAATGAAAGAAAGTTGAGGTGAATTATATTGATTCTAGTATGTAAAGATTTTGAATTTGATGAGCAAACTTTGAAACAACAGAATCTTTCTTCTGTTAATTTTGATGACGATACTTCCCTTCCATCAACTATTGTGAGGGAAATGGAATCTACTACAATGAATAAATATCGACCAGAGGTGACTGGATTTGGAACAACATATACAGAAACACTTGTATTTGAAATACATATCACAAAGGATTACGAGGTAAATACATCTCAGGAAGAATTAGAATTATCTACAGAAGAATATGAGGAAACGGTTTCATGGCTCACATCACCTCAAGAACATAGATGGTTAAAAATCACAACACAGCAAGAAGAAGTTGTAAAAGTAAAGGGTTACTTCTCTTCTGTTACCCCATATGAAAATTGGGGAATTTGTTACGGGCTCCGCTGCACATTTACATGTAACTCTCCATTTTCTTATGTAGAAAAACAAGATCAACAAATCATTACACGTAGTAAAAACTTTATGTTGCAGAATACAAGCAGCGACAAATACGGATATGTATATCCAGTTATTAATATACATCCGAAAGCCACAGAACAAATCTATATCCATAATCTGTCAGACAGTAAAACACTTGAATCTGGCACAATCTCACTACAATCCACAAACAAATTGACGTTACAATTATTGATGAATAAAATTGAAAATTACGCAAAAATGAATGGGTATACTCTTGAATATGTATATGACAAAGATAGTCATGTGGTATCTGTATGCAACAACACTGCTATCCTATTCTATCTTACCGATTCTTACGGAGTGAAGAATAAGTATGGCGCGTACTATATTGAAAACGGGCAGTATTATATTTTTCAGGGAGGATTTTTCTACTGCCAGGTGCAACGAGACTTACAGTTAAAATTGGATTGCAAAAATCTTGCATTATATGATGAACTTGGACGACCAGTCGTTTTTGAACGTGTTGGGATTCAAGCAGAGGATAATATTTATTGGATTAGATTAATCAATGGATATAATACATTCAGGGCGTTTGGAAATGTTACTTTAGATATAACTTACTTGGAACCAAGGAAAGGAGCGCTGATTTAATTGCATTTTAATTATGATATATACGGAAAGCACGAAAAAACAGTCGCTTACCTTGCCACGCCAAGCAGAGTTATCTTGTGTGCTATAAATGGAATTGATGAATCAACTGGGAGTTTTGAAGGAGTTTGTAATGATGTGTCTACTATCGCATTTGACGTGAATCGATATATCGAAACTGATGATGGTAAGATGACAGAATCAAATGCGTATAACTGGTTGTCCAAATATATGAAGATGTATATATCTGGATTAGGCTGGTTTATTATGGATAGCCCGGAAATACATGGAATCGGAACAAAAGAATATAAAAGCATAACGGCGAATTCCGCTCAAGGAGAGTATGGACAAATACCATTGGACGGATGGAAAGTTAATTGCGGAACAACTGATTCTTTAGAAATGTTGGTAGATGGAAATGTAGAAGAAATTGAAGGTGTTGAATTTGCAAAGGAACAAATTAAATTCTACAACGAAAAAACTCCTCAATTAAGTCTGGTTAATATTTTAGTAGATAAAGTACCTGGATGGAAGGTCGGATATATCGATAATATTCCAAAAGAATATGAAACGATTGAAAACGGCGAGGTTAAAAAGAAAATTGTTTACTTAAAAGACGAAATCGGAACATTCAATATTGATTACAATGATGTGTACAGTTTTATCACACAGGATTTTGAGAAATTTTTTAGCTGTATTGTTGAATTCGATTATAAAAATCTTGTTGTTAATTTTTATCGTGTAGAGAATTTTGGAGAAGAAACGAACGTCACAATAGGATATCGAAATGTGCAGAACTCACACGATATTACTGTAGATGATGAAAATGTGTATACAAAATATCGAGTGTCTGGAGCAGATGATTTAGGAATTGAACAATGTAACGGTGGAAGTAACACACTCTTCTATCTCGATCCATTCTGGCTCAACAATAAATATCTTAGCAATTCTACGATTGAAAAATATAAAGCTTGGTTCAGTTTCTGCGAACAGGCTAGAGTTGACTATTCAAATATGTCTAAAGAATGGAATACACTTCAGGACAAAATAACTGAAATTTATATTCGCATACCGACCGGAGACTGCGATCCAGATAATTGGCATAGCTTGTCCGATACTGCTCTCGAAGCTTTAAAAAAGGACTATGAGGCGCAGAAACTTGGATATGAAAAAATATATGTAGACGAGGACGGAAATTTTGATATCGATGCTCTTAATGCATCTCCCGATGCAAATATGTATCATCAGATTGTGGATACGATTCTTCCTAATATCCAGATTGAATTTGATAATCGAAAATTACCAACATCGGAAGGTGAAAAGGATTATATTGAAGACTATGAAACAACATGGAAATATTATGGTATCAATGAACTTGAAGTAAAGTTAAAATCTTATCAAGATCAGGCAAAGTTATTAGCCAAAAGCCATTATGATTTGACATGGGAAAGGTATCAGGAACTCACAAAAGAAGATCCGGAAAAATATCCGGCTTTAACCGAGGACGGATTTAAAGACAAACATGAACTCTATGAAAAAAATGCATATCAAACAGACGAAAATAATTCTGATTCATGTGCTGCTGCTTTAAAAGAGCGTAGAGAAGAAGCTAAAACAGAGGAAGATAAACAAAAAAAACTCGGAAAGAAGCGCGCTTCTCTTGGACAAGATATGGCATTAGAATCTTGGACAAGTGATACTCTAGGTGGTTTTGAAAAGGAAGAATTGGCGGAGCTTTATCACATAACAAACCCTACTCCATATACGAATGAAAATATATTTGTAGGAAGTCAAGATTCTCTCACAGATATTGTAACTGTACAAACAGAATTATGTAGGATTGCAATGGAAGAATTAATGGCATCTTCTGTTCCTCAAACAACATATTCTACTGATGTGGATAATTTACTTTCTGCAATAGGATCTGAGCTACACGCTCTGTCTTTAGATTTTGGAAACTTCATTTGGTTAGGAATTCGTGATGACTATTTTGTTAAATTGAGGGTCATGACAATTTCATTTAATCCATTTCTTTTTGATAATAATTTTTCTATTACATTCTCCAACATGATTGCATCAAAATCTGACAGAAATGATTTTGTTTCAATTTTGGGAACAGGATCAAATCTTGGTGGGTCAGGCGCTCGAAATAATTATGTCGGAAATCTGCAACTTACAGACGATAATATTTATCAAATCTTACAGAAGATACTTCAGTCATCATCATTCACTAATAAAGTGCAAAATATTGTAAATGGATCTGGAGGAAGTATTATTGGAGGTTCTGGTGGAAATTACATCACACCAGGAACCCTTGAAGCAGAAATGATTAAATGTATTAATATACACGCTGAAAATGGATTCTTTCAATATTTACAAGCTGAACTTATTTCTGCTGGACAAATCGTTGCTCAATCTGGTGATTTCAAAAAACTTGCTGCTTATGTTGCGAATATTGATAACTTGATCTCCGGTAATGTTTCGGCAGAACTCGGTCACATTATCAATTTGACAGCACAAAATGTGATAATTGATGAAGCTGTTATTAAAGATTTGATTGCAGCACAGATTACAGTATCAATGTTAAAAGCAGGTACTATTTCTGCAGATAAATTTCAGATTGAATCTGATGACGGTGGAATGGTAATTGCAGGAAATACAATGCAATTCAAAGACAAGAACGGAACAGTTCGTATTCAAATAGGAAGAGATTCAAACAATGATTTTACGTTCTGTCTGTATGACGAAACTGGAAAAGGTGTTCTTATTGATTCTACTGGAATTAAAGAATCTGCAATTGAAGATGGTTTAATCAAAAATGACATGATTGCAGATTCCACAATTGCTAAAGAGAAATTAGCTTTTCAAGCTGTAGAACAAGATAACGATGGGAAAATACATGTGTCTGATGTTGTTATTAATGGACAAGGTATCAACGCATCATTCACTACTATCGAAAACAAATTTTCTAATATGCAAACACAGATTGATGGAATTAAAGTGTCTACTCCGTACACAATGAATATCTATTCCTCTAACGGAACGATGTTCAGACCCGGAATGATAAATACTACTCTCTCACCGACGTTATATCTTGGTCAGAGCAATATTACAGATATGTACGATGAGACACATTTTATATGGACAAGACAATCTCCAGATTCTGATGGGGATCATTACTGGAACACAGCACATGCAAACGGAACGAAAGGTTTGCATATTACAAACGAAGATGTATTCGGAGGAGCAAGTTTTACTTGTTCCTTTTTTAATGAAGATAAAGAACTCGCAAGAGCAGTTTTTTAAAGGAGGTATTTTATGGCTTTAGCAAAAGCATATAGTTCTATTACAATTACTGATGCTACAGATGTTGGTCGAATTAGCTTGTATATCACAAGTAGCTTACCACAGACTGTCATCGAAAATCCGAATGAAGCTACGACTGTATATACTCCAGATTGGAGTAAAACAAATTTGGTTCTTACACCAATTATGTATTTTAATGATCAACAGCTTACACTGCCAAAAACAGGTCTTACTGTAACATGGAAAAGACAAGAGGGATCATCTGCTCCAACGGATTTAAAAACAGGAGAAACTGTAAAAGATGGAGTTCTTACAGTTTCACAGAATTTTCTTGGGACAATTCAAAGCGGAATCCTTACATATATTGCAAATGTACAGTATACAGACCCAAGCACCAATGTAACATTAGAGACACAGGCTCAGATGACTTTTTCACTGTCTAAGCAAGCAATTGAGGCAAAATATTGTTCAGTTTCTGGAGAGTCTGTATTTTTATATAATTCAAATCAGACTTTAGTAGGTGTTGATACTATTGTGTTAACTGCTACTTGTACAAACGTAAATATTTCACAGTGGCAATATAAAAATGCAAATGGTTCATTTGTTGCAATGCCAACGACAAACAATCCATCCATTAACGGAGCTACTATCAATATTAAAGCATCGGAAAATATTTTATTTAATAATGATGTGGCAGTAATTAAGTTGGTAACAAATGATTCATCTGTATATGACTTACATACAATCACAAAAATCAGAGATGGTGCTGCCGGAAACAGTACCGTAGCAGTTGTATTAAGTAACGAAAGTCATACCCTTCCTTGTAATTCAAGTGGTGTTGTTAATCCAGACACTGGTTATAAAGGAGCAGAAACAACTGTAGGCGTATTTGAAGGTGGTGTTGATGTAACATCTAAATGGACTATCAGTGCAGTTCCAAGTGAAGGAATTACAGGTACGTTTGTAGGCAATAAATACACGGTAACAAAAATGGATAATAATATTGATGTTGGTCATGTTGAATTTTCATGTGTGTCAAAAGCAACAACTTTGAAAAAGAGATTTTCATTAATTAAACAGCGTGCCGGTGTTGATGGGTCTGATGCGGTTATTTATTCTGTTGAAGCATCTACACTTTCTATGAATCTTGGAAAGAATAATGTATTTGCACCAGCTAATGTAACATTTTCAGGAATGAAGCAAGTTGGAGCAGCAACAACACAAACCGTATATAATGGTAGATTTGTTATTTTAGAATCAACGGATGGTTTAAATTTCGGAACAGCTAAATATACATCCTCAACAGATGAGCCTAGTAAAGTATACACACCGTCCAACACAACTGTAAGAGCAATTAAATGTGAGTTGTATGCGTCAGGTGGAACTACGACAAAATTGGACTCACAGACTGTAATGGTTACAAGAGACGGTACTGATGGTGGAAATGGTAAACCGGGTGAAGATTCTATTTCTGTAATTATGGGTAATGAAGCAGAGGTCATCCCATGTAATGCAAATGGTACTGTTAAGATTTCAAGAGATATCAATATCCCATTTTATGCATATAAGGGATTAAGCAGAGCTGCAGTAACATGCACTCCTGGAACTTTACCATCTGGAGTTACTGTAAAAACAAACACAGCCGGTACAACATCTAATGATGGATTGCTGATTATAAATGTTCCTGCAGGAAATAACCTCGGTTCTGCTTCTGATTTATCAGGAACATTCTCTCTTACTTTCACTGTAGGTGGTGTTTCTGTTGTTAAAAAATTTGGTTGGACAAAGAGTATTCAAGCAACGAATGCGGTACTGTTACAGATTTATGCTCCGCAAGGTGATGTAATCGTAAATGGTGGTAATAATGTCGTATTAGAAACTCAACTTTCTGACGGAAGTACAATTATCGCTTCAGGCATTACATATAAGTGGGCAAAATTCAAAAGTGGAAATTACGAAATTATTGAGGGGCAGACAACAAGTAAATTAACAGTTACTCCAGTGATGGTAGATTCTCTCGCTTCATTTAAATGTACAGCGACATATGGCGGGAAAGAATATATTGCATATTGGACTGTGACCGATAAAAATGATCCGCTTGATTTGCAAGTGTTGTGTTCTGTAGGTACACAACTTACAAATGAAACAACTTTTGGAGCGGTGTATACTTTAGCATATTTAAATGGAGAAGAAATTGATCCAATTAAATCAACTACATTCTCTACAGAAGCTCCAAAGTCTCCTCATACAGGAGACTTCTATTATCATATTGATAAGGTAAAAAAAGAAGTTGTTCTCAAGAAATATAATGGATCCGCATGGGCTGATGCTGCAGAAAGTGATTTACCAACTGGAGTTTATAAGTATTACAGACGGCAAAATGGAGTCGAGCTTGACACAGACAAAGAATGGAAAACAGGAAAAGTTATTTTTGTCGATAGAGAACTTGTGAATAAGAATCTGGTGATTAATTGCGAGGCAGAAATTTCTTTAACAACATAAAATTGTCATTCACGGAGAGTAGGAAGCACTACTCTCCTATTTTAATATAAGGATGGTGAAATATGAAAGCATATGGACAAATTACACTAACTGTTGTGAATGATGGCGAACAAGGAAAGCCCGGAACACCCGCATTAAATGTAGTAGTTGCGAATGAATCACAGTCGATCCCATGTACGAATGCAGGACTTGTAAGCAAACAAATGCTGCTTGAAATACCTTTCACTGGATATGAAGGCTTTACAAAAATTGCGTGTGAGGTTACAGTTGGTGAATTGCCATCCGGAATATCTCATACCGTTGAAAATGCAACCCCTGAGAAGGACGGAAAAGTTATTTTAAATGTTGCTAAAAATGCAACTCTTGGTGGAGCCGATATTTTGAACGGTGTTATTAATCTAACATTTACGCTAAAAGGACAGTCTGTTGTAAAACAATTCTCTTGGACAAAAACGAAAGATGGGGCTAATGGTTCTGCGCGAGTATATATGTTACAACCATCTACTTTAATTGTTAAGAAGCTTTCTGGTGATAAGTTTTCACCAGAAGCTGTTACATTTTCTGGTTTTTATAAAGATGGAAATGCGGCGGCTACAAATGAATATTCGGGTCGTTTTATCATAGAAAGAAGCATAAATGGAACAACGTTTGAAACAGTATATACTTCTTCAAAAGATGAAGCAATCTCCATATATAAAGTACAAAAAGACGATGCTGCAATTAAATGTACTTTATGTGCAAGTGGAAGTATTACTAATAAATTGGATTATCAGACTGTTACTGTCTTGAATGACGGAAGCAATACAAATTCTGGAGGAGTAAATCTTGTAGAAGAAACAAACAGGGGAGATAAAAATTGGCGATGGAATATGGAAGTTGGCGATTATACTACTTCTGCCGAATCTTCAAATAAAATAAATTGTGCAAAACTAACGCGAGGGTCTTTAGCTCAAAGTGGATGGTCTTATATTTTATATAGCAAGATTATGCCCGAAAAATACAAACCTGATGAAGATTACATGATTTCTTTTGATGTAAAATCTAACGTTACTACTTCTATTAATGCATATCTATGCGACGAAAATAGCGTAAAGAATACCAATGATATTGGAGAAACATATACTGCAATCAAAAATGAGATTGTGAAAGACGAATGGAAACAATGTATTTTTCAGGTAAGAACGAAGAAAACTCTTCCTAGTACTCGACAACAAGTATTGTATCTCACTGATATGGATTCCAAACCGAATACATATTATATGTTCAAAAATCTTCAAATTGAGCGTGGAACAATTGTTACGGATTGGAAACCTGCTCCAGAAGATGTAAAAAACGATGTCTCTTCATTGGAAGAAACAATTATTACAAAGATTGGATTAGAGGTCGATAATTTAAATAAAAAGATTAGTGCGAAGGTTGACCAGACAAAATTCAATCAATATATTGGCGAAAATGGAGAAATAATAACAGGAATAACCGATAAGGTAAATAATGTACAAATTGATTTGGAAGGTATAAATACAGAAGTAAGTAAAGTACAATCTACGCTTGACAAAAAAGCAGATGGAAGTACAGTACAGACATTAAGTCAAGAATTTTCTGCGTTTAAACAATCAACAGAAGGATTTCAACAGACAGTAGAAAAGAACTACATCACCAAAAAAGGACTTAGCGAAGAATTAAAAAAGAATGCTTCCTTTACTATTTCACTTACAAACGATAATCATATTATACCAACAGATTCAACCGGAGAAAATGGAAATTATAGTGGATGCGAAACAACTGTTTCTGCTGTTTTTGGTTCAGAACTTGTAACTGAAAATTGTACGTTTACACAGTTGCCGTCACAAGGCGTAACCGGAAATTGGAACCCAAAGACATTTACATACACTGTAACAAATATGACAACTGATACTGGATATGTTGATATTACAGCTAAATATTCTGTCACAATTAGTGATAAACAAGAGATTAGATCTGACACAAAACGTTTTGTTTTGTCAAAAAGAAAAGACGTAGAAAATACAGTCGTATACACACTTCAATCGTCAGATACAATTATAAAAAAATTAACTGATAATACTTTTGACCCTAAAACAATTAAATTTTCTTCGTTTTACAGAGAAGGAAATTTATCTCAGAAAAAATATAACGGGGCTTTTCAAATTCTGGAATCAGATGGTGGAGTTTTTACAGAAAAATACTTCTCATCCGTAAAACAGTCAGAGATTGTATATACCCCAAAATCAGATAACGTAACAAAAATTCAATGTGTTTTATATAAAGAACTCGACAAGACAGATGAGTTAGACAGATATACAATCAACGTTATTTCTGATCAGACAGTTGATATAGGATGTCGAAATTTAATTCGAAATTCTAAAGATTTAATTTTTAATTCATATGGTCTTGTTAAGATATAAAAATTATTAGGAGGTGAGTGATTGGCTAATTTTGAATCTGTTAAAATGACTAATCCATATGGAATTGAAGACACGGTATTAAAATTATCTATAGACAGTGAACAGAATAGTTATAGATTATCAAATTTAATTACTGAGCCTGATAGCTATGTTTTTGTGATTTGGCACAAGACGAATACACCATGTACAATTTCTATCAACGTATTTGGAGAAATAATCACGTCAGAGTCAAATTCCCAGTGGACAAAAGTTGTAAAAGTTAAAAAGGTATCAGATGTATCAAATAAGAATATAGATATCACACCTCCGATAAACAGCACGACATTTTTTTACGAAGCATACTTATCAAGAGGTACGATTGATACTTCTTGGACTCCTGCACCAGAGGATGATGCGGAAGAAATTATCGGTTTAAAATCTGAAATAAAACAAACAGCAGAGCGTATCGATCTGACAGTTGGAAATATGGAAAAAGAAATATCGCAACTGTCAATACGTGCAGGAGAAATAGAACAAACTGTAAAAGATACAGAGAAAAATTTAACAAGTAAAATTGAAAGTACAGCCGGAGAAATAAATCAAAAAGTTGAAGACACAAAAAATGATTTAAAAGCGGAAATAAGTTTGTCTGCAGACAATATCATACATACAGTTGGGAAAAATCATGTTACTGCTATACGCTACATTAGAGATTGGTTAAATGGCAGTAATTTGGATAACCAAAATAGATGGACTGAAATAAATGTATTTTCTAAAAATGTAAACATTGCAAATGGAATTATCCCAATTTGCAAAGATGAAGATGGCTCTGCAATTACTATCCAATATCCAGAAAGATATACAGATGGTGATACATCGAAATATATTGAAGCAGAAACTGGATGGAAATGTTTAGAATTAGATTTAGGACAGGTTAAAAATGACATTGATTATATAACAATTTGGCATGAATATCCTCTTACAAGTGCAGAATTAGATGCGGTAAAGATATTCAATCATCGATTACAGGTTTCCACGGATGGCAAGACTTGGTTCACTTTATATGATTCAAGATATCAGCAAAGTGGAGGATACAAAGAGGATCCTAGCGGGAAAACTTATTATATAAATGATACTATAATAAATGATAACTTCTCTTCTGTTCAACAGAATATAGCAGGGATAAATACTACAATTCAAAACGTAGAGGAGAATTTAAGAACTGAAATTAAGGAAAGTGCAAATGGATTCAACGTAAATATTCAAAAAATATCGCAAGACTTGGAAAATGCAAAATCTGCACTGAACAATGCAATAGACTCCTTGAATACTTCGTTCAATGTTGAGTTAGGAAAAATTACAGGTATCATCGAAGGAATTGACGAGACGACTGATCAGAAGATATCATCTGCTATTCAGCAATCTGCTTCTGGTTGGCAAGGTGTTTTTAAGAAATATGGAATGTATAACGATGGTGTGTCTTCCGAACAAATAAATGTAACGATTGACGGAAAAGGCGTGCAAGTATTAAACCCATCTACTTCAAGAAGCACACAAATGACAACAAATGGATTTGAAGGATGGTATAACGGTAATAAAGTTTTCTGGATGCAAGAAGATGCCACAAAAACATCCCGTGTATATGCAGACAGAGGGGTAGAGTTGCCAACATTAAAAATGATTCCTTTGACAGTACAAGATAATAATAGTATTACACGAAATGGAATTGCATTTGTAAAAACAGGTGGTTCAAGTTAATAAAAGTTTTAAGATGTCGTGTACAGCATGACATCTTTTTATATAGATTGGAGAGTGATAAAGTTTGGCAGGAAGATACGAAAAAAGAATTGACGTTATTAACGAGACTGTAAATGCGGCTCAAAACACGTCCAACATAACAATTGCTCTGTATTTTAGGAGAACTGATTATTCTTATTGGGGATATAACCGTGAAGGAAGCGCATGGTATAGAATTGCGATAGAGGGAACTGGATATAATACAGGAAATGTTACTTGGACTTTTGATCTCAATGTTGGTCAGAATGTATGGGTTGAAATTGGACGAAAAACATTCACAGATATTCCTCATGATGCAAATGGTGATCTTAGTTTTACAATGTTTGGTGATATGTACTTTGGAACATCAGTGTCCCCAACGGCTGCGGAATTAGGTGGAACTGGACAGATTCGTAATGCATATTTTGGAAAACATATTGATAGAAATGTAAAGATTACTCAATTTGAAAAAAACAATTCTACTTCAGGAACGACTGTTGGGTTTAATTGGGCTACATCTGATAATATTGACGCATTACACTTATATGACGGCGACACAAAGCTTAAAGAATTCTCTGTTTCTGGCAAATCCGGATCAATTACATATACAGTCACACCAAACAGAAATTATAGGTTTCAAATTCGTGTCAAAAAAACTGGAACAAGCTTGTGGACAAATAGTGGATATATTGAACATTCTATTGGATATCCGTCAATCACGGGCGACTTCAATTTAAATATAAACTCTCCTATAAATCTATATTTTACCGGAACTACCCCAACATCGTCAGTATACTTATATGTTGGTTCAAAAGATGATGACAATTACTTTGCGGAAAAGAAGAATATACAGTCAAGTTATGTATCTATAACTCTCACATCTGATCAAAAAAATAAAATTTACAAACTTGCTGGTCTTAAAGAGTGGATTACTGTTGTTATTGTGCAGAACTTACATATCAACGGTATAGAAACACCATATCAACAATATTCTGCGACAATGCAATTGAATATTTCTTCTACAGCACCTGTATTTACAAATTACTCGTATAGTAATATTAACTATTCTGTGTCAAATATTATTGGCTCTAGCAAAGCTCTTGCGAATATACCATGTATGCAAGTTCAAATTAGCACATCAAACAAAGCTCACTCTTCTGTTTCTACAATTAGTAAATATGTATGCACCATTTCCGGTGGCAACAACAATAGTTTTAGCAGAACATATGAAGCACAGGAATCACAATCAGATGTATTGATCGATCTTGGAGCGATTACTGAATATGGAAGATACTCTATATCTGTTTATGCTGTAGATGCGCGTGGAATATCTTCTTCGCCGGTAGTAAAGCAAAACGCTTTTGAAGTAATTGATTATCATGTTCCACTTGCTACTACATTTGAGCTGAAAAGACTAGGAAATTTTGAAAAGGAAGTAAGTTTAAATGTTGTTTGTAATATCTCTAGGGTAAGCGGATATAACACATCTTTTACTTCTTATTATAGATATTGTAGGACTGGAACAAGTATGCCTTTATCATGGACTACCATAACTAATATTCAAGATGGCGGAATTGATGGAAGTGATTATAAGAAAATAATAATAAATTCTAATTTTTTAACACTAGAAAAGGGAGAATCTTATGATTTCCAATTTAAGTTTAAAGACAGGTTTTCTGAAGTAGTAATCAATCCATCTTTGTCTCAAGGTGTTGCGCCACTGTCTGTTTATGAAGATGGTACTGTTGCCATAAATCGTGTTCCTGATTTCAATCAGACAGATAGGGCAAAATTGCAGATTGACGGCGATATCATGATAAACAGAAACAGTGATAGTGAAGAGGTATTTGTTGCAGAATTCTTAGAGTCTATGAATACAAAGCTTAATACGATTGAAGAAAATAATTCACAAGTGTTGTCAAAACTTGAGGGGAAAATAGACAGGTCTGATATTGTTGATAATTTAACTTCCAGCTCGGCAACTGTTCCTTTAAGTGCAAATCAAGGACGAGTTTTAAAAGAACAAATTAATGGTGTTCTTACAGTTGAAACAAGAGACTTATATGGACAACCTTGGGGAAATTCCATGAATGTAAGATTAGTAAAACTCGGATCGATTTGTGTATGTAATATTTTTTGGACTGGAGCTACTGGCACAAGCAAAAGTGCAACTATATCCGAAATAACTATTCCTGATGGATTTAGACCTTATGGAACGGTTTTTGCTACTGCACAAAATGTTACATCTAACTCTACATATGGTGCCTCAACACGAATTCAAATATCAAACAATGGTAGGATTAGCTTTGTTACAGATAATACCGGGATGTTGGAACGACATGTTACATTCGCATACAGTATAGCTTAATGACAGTCAATATAGACTGTTTTTTATTTGAAACGAGGTGATCACAATTTACACAATAATTATGAATGACGACAAATCCCTCACTGCTACTGTCGTCACAACACTATATCAAAGAGAAAAATTAGCAGATAAAATTCAAATTTTAATCCCTCCGAATTATGGAGAATTGGGCTTGAGTGAATTTACTGCCACATTAAAATACGTGGATCAAGCAAATGTTCCACATGCAGAAATTTTAAAAAAAGATGCTGAATTGTATAAAGAACACATTCGATATGTTCTGCCGGTAGATACAGAATTAACGCAATATGCTGGCGATATTACAATTCGGTTAACATTCACAAAAACAGATATGGAAGCAAGAAAAGTGTTCGTAGTACATACCGGAGAACTTGTAATTAAAATTTCTCCTCTAAAAGACTACTACTCTTTTGTTCCAGATGAATCTCTTGAATTTGTTGATCAGATTGTTTCTGATTTGCAGAATAAGATTTCAGCTTTGGATAAAATTGCTGATATATACGATAAAACAAAGGCAGATAATATTCAAATTAAAAATGGGAAAACATTGCAGTTGCTGTCAAACCATATCCCAATTGGAGACGAGGTTACTGTTTCTTCTGAAGGATCTGGAGGAGATACAGGTTGTGATGACTCATTTGATATTGTTGAATTTTAAAAATTAGGCGATAGAAAATCTATCGTCTTTTTATATATAAAAAATTAAGGAGGTACAACTCATGGCAGATTTAAAAGTGAAATTTGCAACAGGTGAAAAAGGGAAAATTGAGGAAGCAAAAACATCCGGAAAGTTGGATGCAAATGATTTCGTTGTCACAAGCGACACTGATGAACTTGCATTTATTAACAAAAACGGAGAAACAAAGTTTCTGAAGTCAAAATCATCTAAAGAGTACACGTTGAAAGGAACAGATCTTGGTGCTCTTAAAGCAGGACAGACAATTCCAAAAGAAATTGATATGGATGGTCTGCTTAATCTGATTACACAGAAATCAATTCCGGCAACTTATACAAAACCTAGCGTTACTTTAGTTAACAATTCAGGAAGCGCTGCAGGAAATGTTGAAGCTGGAACATCTGTTACACCAAAACTTAGAGCTACATTTAATAAAAATGATGCTGGTGATTTAACAGCTATTTCTATTAAAAAGGGAGCTGAAAGCGTAAAAGACGGAACAACATCTCCTCTTGATTATACTGGAGAAGCAATCGTTGTTGGTGATGAAACAGTTACATTTACTGCTTCTGCTACTTACAAAGAGGGAGCTATCAAGAATGATAATCTTGGGAATGAGTCACCAAATGGGCATATTTCTGCTGGTACTGTTACTTCCGGCGGATATTCTTTTACAGGTAAAAGAAATCTTTTCTATGGAACAGGTGTTGGAAACTTGCCAGAACTTAATTCTGCAACGGTGCGTGGATTGGCTAATAAACAATTAAATCCTGCGAATGGAAACACATTCAATATTAATATCGCACAAGGACAGCAATTTATTATCTTTGCATATCCTGCAACATTGAGAGATGTTAATCAGGTAATGTACGTTGAAACAAATGATACTGGAATGGCTTCAAGTTTTACAAAGACACTTGTAGATGTTGCAGATGCAAGAGGTGGAGAAAACGGAAAAGTATCATACAAAGTATTTAGCTACCGGATGTCCACGTCCGCTGCTGCAGGTATGACTTTTAAGGTAACTATTTAAATAACGAAGGAGGATTGTAATTATGGCTATTGATTCTAAAAATTTGCTTGTTGCTGTGAAGGCTTTTGCCCCGGCGAATCCGTTGCCACTAGATTCACGTTCATTGTGGGATACAAAACAGGAAGCCGAAAATTATGCTAAACAACCAAATGCATATGCTGGTCAGGTAATCACTGCAAAAGTAGATGGCAAATATAAGGCTTTTGTTCTTCAGGGTGAGAATGGAAATTGTACACTTGAGGCGGTTGGAGCAGATCCATCTGCACTGAAACAGTATGTAATTGTTGGAACAAGACCTGGATCTGGTCAGCAACAGGGGGTTATCTACATTGATACAAATGTAGGATACATCTGGGACGGAGCAAAATGGGTTAAAGTATTTGAAGATGTATCTACTTCTATTACAGATTTCCAGAAGAGAATTACAAAACTTGAAGGAGATATCAACCTGAAAGCAAACATTGCAAATGCTAACTTTACAGGAACACTGAAATTAGAAGGAAAAGATATCGCAACAAAGGAATATGCAGAATCTCTTGTAAATGCAGCAAAAACTGAGGTTCCGATTGTAATTGATGAAGACCATCCGTTCCCTAATGAAGCATACAAAGCTGGACAGAAATATGTTGTTGCTCTTGCTGGAACATATCTCGGACAGAAGTGTGAAATCGGTGATTTAATTCTTATCGTAAAAGATTATAATGCTGAGTCTGCATCTAATGCAGATGGTATCGTGCTGCAGACAAATATTGATGGAGCTGTTACAAGTGCAGATGCTTCTGCTATCGATGGCGAAATCGTTGTTATGTCTGGTGCAACTGGTAAAGTAATTAAATCTTCCAAGGTTAACATTTCCGCTCTTAACAACGCTATTGCAAAAGTACATGAACATGCAAATAAAGTAAAACTTGACACATATGATAAAACGCAGACAGAATTACTTACTGCTGCTTCAACAGATGCACAAAGCAAAGTTGATGCATTAAAAGTTACTGTTGATAAAAAAGCTGATAAAGCTACTACTCTTGCAGGATATGGTATTTCTGATGCTTATAACAAAACAGAGATTGACGGTAAGTTGAAAACAATTTCTGATAATGTCAATACGAAAGTTGATGCTACAACAGTTGATTCTAAAATCGCTGCTGCAAAACCGGGTATCTTGTCTGAAGCAGCTCAATCTGCAAACGAAGCTCTTGAAACAAAAGTAGGTGATCTTGGAGAATCAGAAACAGTTGTTGACTATGTTAACAAAGCGGTTGGTTCTGGAGGAGCAGATGTGTCTGCACAGATCGACGAAGCATTAAAACAGGCTAAACAATATACGGATGATAAATTGTCTATTACAGAATTTTAGTCCTGAATAGCATAGAAAGTAGAGGTGCTATTTATGGCGAAAACAATTTTAAAAGCAGTCTCTACAGTTGATTCTAAGTTGTCCAATCTTCCAATTGAGGATGGACAACTTATTTTCGTTTACGATAAAAAGAAAATCGTTTTGGACAATCATGGAATACGAACTATTTATGAACAAATTCAAACTATTGAAAATGAAGATCAACGAAAAGAATTACTCGCACCAATCGATTCTTTTTATTTCGTAATCGAAACTTCAATTCTTTGGAGATATGCAAATGGACAATGGATACAGATAACATCTCAACCAGCAGAAAAAGTTATTGTGAAGGATTCGTATTTGAACTTCCCGTCTGTCGGATCTGAAAACCAGATTTATATCGACACGTCTGAAAATGCAACTTATAGGTGGGATGACAATTCATTAAAATACTACTGTATTGGTAGAGATTATATGAATATAAAAATTATTGATGGATGCTTTTAAGAGATTGTTAAAACAACAATCTCTTATTTGTTGAAATAGAAAGGAAATAACATGGCAAATTCAACGTTAAAAACACGTATTGTAATAAATAATAAACCAGCGGCAGATTGGGGAAAAGATACTGAAACGATCTGGCTTAAAGGAGAATTTCTTGTTGAATCAGACACTAGAAAAATAAAAATTGGAGACGGAGTAAATAAGTATTCAGCTCTTAAATATGCAAATATGACTCCTGAAGAAGTTGATGCTCTTGTAAAACAGTCTTCTCATTCCCACAGCAATAAAGCTATTCTTGATGCTACTACTGCTTCTTTTACAACGGCATTAAAAAGTAAATTAGATGGAATTGCTGCAGGAGCTGAAGCAAATGTTCAGTCTGATTGGAATATTTTAGATTCAAGCTCCGATGCTTTTATCAAAAATAAGCCGACCTCTATGCCAGCTTCCGATGTGCATGAGTGGGCGAAAGCAGAAACAAAACCTACTTACACAGCTACAGAAGTTGGTGCAGATCCAACGGGAAGTTCTGCTAAAGCGTTAACAGATGCAAAGAGTTACGCTGATAAGAAAGTTGCTGCCCTTGTAAATGGTGCTCCTGAAACAATGGATACATTAAAAGAGGTTTCTGACGCTTTAGATGCAAATAAAGACGTTGTAGATGCATTAAATGCAGCAATTGGTAACAAAGCTAATCAAAGTGACTTAACAGCACATACAGGGAACTCCGACATTCATGTAACAAAGGAAAAGAAAACATCATGGGACTCTGCTGCTACTCACGCAGGAACGGCACACGCTCCTTCAAACGCCGAGAGAAATACGATTGTATCCGTGAAGAAAAATGGTGAAGAAGTTGTTCCGGGAGTAGACCGCTCTGTAGATATCAAAGTACCTACAAAAACATCAGAGCTCACAAACGATTCCGGATATATTACAAAAGCATATGTTCATCCAACAGGAGACGGAAATATGCACGTACCTGCTACTGGAACATCAAATAATGGAAAAGTATTAAAAGCCGGAGCAACTGCTGGATCTGCAGCGTGGGCGCAACTTACAAAAGCTGATGTTGGACTTGGTAACGTAGACAACACCGCAGATGTTAACAAGAATGTTGCTACAGCAACTAAATTGAAAACAGCGCGAAATATTAATGTCTCAGGAGCTGTAACAGGAAGTGCTGCACCGTTTGATGGTTCAGCAAATGCAACAATCAATGTAACTTCTGTAAATGCAATCAAGCTAGTTCTGAATCCAGGTGACACACTTATTTTAGACGGAACGATGTAATAAAATGGAAAGGGGATAGAATATGGAAGCGACGATCAAAGTACAAATACGACAGGACGTGAAAACTGAATCTGAATGGGTTGAAGAAAACCCTATAATCCCTAAAAATCATATTGTATTCAGTTCCGATAGAGGAAATTTATTCAAAATCGGTAACGGAGAAAGTCATTGGCTAGGACTTGAATATAATTATTCATATGCAATAGATGTTTATGAGTGGGCGAAAAACCCTCATAAACCAGTATATACAAAATCCGAAGTAGGACTTGGAAATGTTGATAATAAATCCAGTGAGCAAATTAGGTCAGAACTTACGAAAGACAATGTAGAAACTGCTCTAAATGGAAGTTTAGATTTAAACACTCTTACTATCGGTGGTCATGCTCAATTATCTTACGACAAAAATAAAAATGGATTAAAAATCTCATTTATATAGGAAAGGTGGGTAATTCTGTGGAAGAACTTGAGAACAAAGAAGTGATTATGCCAAGATCATCGGCAGACTTTTCCGGTGAGACTCCGAGATATCCCATGGATGGAAACTCCAATTGTACTGCCTGGTGCCGTTGGGAAACCTATCGGGCGTATCGGGATGGACAGCCAGGATGGGATTGTCGGTTTATCATCAATGCGACTAAAACAAACCCATATCCTACTTATGGTCAGGGGGGAGTACAGGCTGGTGTGAAAGGACATGAAGAAGGAACTCTTGAGGAAAAGTACATTGAAATCGTTGCCGGAGAAACACGGACATTTTATGATCAAGCAGTGTTTGTAAAAGCTGAAGCAGGTGCAGACGTACCATTAAATGCTTACGCAAATATATTGGTTCCAAATGTCGTTAGTAAAGGAATGAATTTTACAATCTCGGTAAAACGCAATCTCTGGGGTGTGTATTTTGATGCAAATGGTGGCAGTGGTGCCCCAAGTATGCAAAAGAAATATTTTAACAATACCTTGTATCTTTCCACACAAAAGCCAGCCAAATCGGGTTACACGTTCACGGGCTGGTCAACTTCTTCTTCATCTTCTTACGCACAGTATCAACCAGGGGATGCATTTACAACAGACGCAGATACCACATTGTACGCAGTCTGGAAAGGAAATGTCGTTAAAACATGGACTATCACTTATAACGCGAATGGTGGAGAGAATGCACCATCTCCACAGACAGCAAATGTGGGACAATCTATTACTATTACATCATCTAAACCGACTCGTTCTGGATATACATTTTTAGGTTGGAGCACATGGTCTGAGGCGACAGAACCAGAAATTGCATTTATGCCTGGATACTCTTATAAGTCAGATTATAATTTTACTCTTTATGCAGTATGGAAAGAAAAAGGAAAACCTAAATTTACGTTTTCTAAGTCTTATGATTGTATTCCTTATGGAATTGGAGCAGTTGAAGAATTGGTGATGAATGCAACAGTTGAGAATCCAGAAAATCTAAAAATATACTATAAGATATGTTTTGTTGATGATGCAGATGGTACAGTAAATGATTATGCAACCAATAGTAATGGATTAACAAATATGATTGAGACTGGAATCGCATCGGCAAATTTGACAGTTCAGCCAGAGATCTTAATTCAGTCGATCAAAAATTGTAATAATGAGCAAAGTTTTAAAATTGTAATATGTTCAAATTATGATAATAATTTTGATATATCAAACACTGCAATAAATAAAGAAATTGTCTCTATAAGGTTATATTACAATAAACCAGTTATACAGTCACTTGATGTATCTCACGCTCCGCATAATAGCGCGCAATTAGTGGGTGTTGTAAAGCTTTCTGATAATTTCATAAATACGAGTTTTCGAGGAAATGGAGAGTCCGTTTATATAGATAATAAACTGATGGAACTTGGCGAAGACTATGGCGATGATAATAGATTTGACGTGGATGGAGTAAATACATTACGTTATGTTTTCAATTTTAATGTAAATAAAATTTCAGATGTAAGTCATATATTTAAATTAGCTGTTGATGACGGATTTTTTAAAACAGAACAAACAGTAAATCTTGGCAGATTAAGTTCTGATGAAAATATTTATATCTATCAGGACGGAACCATCGAAGCAAATGGTTTCTTACTATTAGATAGTTTAAACAATGAAGATGTTATCTTATTTGAGCCGGGTGGATTTGTTTCTGCCAAAAGTTTTGAGAAGATATCTGATGGTATTTGTTTTTGTCCAAAAGTTTTAGAAGCATTTGGGCACACACAAAGGACGGGCAATTAATTTTATAAAAAAGGTAATCACTCATCTACTTTGATATTTTGATTATAATTATGCAACTAATTAACCAAGAGGGTTGAGCATTACTGTTCTACTCTCTTTTTTATATATAAAGGAGATTAAAATTTTTATGAAAGAAACGAAACCTATTATAGATGTAATCTCTACCACTAATTCCAAATTATCTAATCTTCCAATTAAAGACGGGCAACTTATTTTTGTTCATGACAGTAAGAAAATTGCATTAGATTACAAAAATGCCAGAACTGTATATGAACAGATCCAAGTTTTAGAAAAAGAGTCTAATAGAACAGAATTACTTGCTCCTATTAATTCGTTTTATTTCGTAGTTGAAACTTCTATTTTATGGAAATATCACAATGGTCAATGGATACAATTAACAAATTGCGTTACCCCCCCCCCCCGAAAAATATCAATATTCTGATGCAATCATAAACACCATGAGTGGAGAAAGCCCACTTGTGATACCGGATAGTGCTGAGAGAGTAAATAAGAGGTTGGAGCTTGGTGGGAAGACGGAGCAGGTGCAGACTACTGGGAAGAATTTGCTTCCGGACAAATTTTCGATCTATGCAGAGGGAAAAAGCAAGACAAATCTCAAATTGCAGATTGGAAACTATGTATATAGCTCAAAAACGTCAAAGAACTTGTATATATTACACGAAGACAAAAGCAACATTACGAATGGATGGACTGCTACTAACAAGTTTAATTTTAAAATTGATAAAGAAGAAACTATTGAGGTCAGAATAGAAACAGAAAACCCGCTAGAAATTCTACCGATGATTAGGGAGGAGACTGAGTTGGATTCCTACGAACCCTATACAGGCGGTAAACCATCCCCAAGCCCAGAATATCCGCAGGAAATCAAGAGTGTCGGAAAGTGGAATGATGAGAAGCAGAAGTATGAAGTGGATGTTGTTTTAAGCGGCAAAAATCTGCTTGATATTACTGCCTGCGAAGATGGGAAGACGTTAGGCGCTAATGGGAATATAGTTAATAATGCTAATGCGCTTTTATCCGATTTTATACCGTGCTTTTCCAAAACATCATATTGTAGAGTCGAAGGTCATTTTACAGTCGTATCTTTTTATGATGTGGAGAAAAATAAGATTGGTTTTATTAATCAGTACGACCCATGTTTCGCTACACCTGACAAATGTAGATATTTTAGATTTTCGCTTAATAAAACAAAAGCCGATTATGAAAAAGCAGTAGCGAATGTTGGTACGGCACTAATGGATTATGAGCCGCACAAGAAACCGCAATTCCTCACCCTCACATCCGACCGCCCTCTCACAAAGTGGGACAAACTTGTTGAGCAGGGTGGAGAGATTGGGTGGTTGTATAATTCTGCAAATGAAACGATTGACGGAAAAACTGGAAAGTGGTCAATTCAACCTGCGACTAAAATATTCTATAGGACAGACATTACTTTCCCAATAGTTGTACCGTTCTGCATCGAACTGTTAGGATATGACTATTTAATGGGAGGATACAAAAAAGATACAGGTATTACTATAAATAATTTAGGGATCCTATGTATAACTCTCCCAGAAGAGGTGGAACTTACACTGGATGCATATAAACAGTATTTGGCAGATAATCCATTGCACGTTCTGTATAAGGACGATTCCGAAGAATTCGTCCCCCTACCACAATCCGAGCAAAACGCTATCCGAGCATTAAAAACCTATTACCCAACAACAGTCATCACAGCGGACGGAGGGGAGCTTGACCCAGACATTAAAGTAACGTATACGGCGGATACAAAGAACTACATTGATGGAAAAGTGTCTGCAAAAGTGGCAAGTATATTAAGACAATACCAGGCTGACACAGCAAATCTGCTATCTTTAATGCCTATGGAAACACAGGCAACAATGATAGAAAATGACACGAATAACATTTTAAACAACTTAGAAAGTGAGGAAGCACATGAATAACACAGTAATCGTAAAATTAATGACAAATTTGATTGAAAAGAAGTTTTACAACACAAAGGATGAAGCGGTTGCAAAACTGGATGTCTATTTCGCTATGAACCGAATCAGCGAAGAGGAATACGCAACTCTGACGCTTCTGGCGGGGACAACTTACGCAGAAGTACAGACTGTTTAGACATTTTTATAGGTGGCGAATATGGAGATCAGGGCAAGACCCTCACGGTCTTATTTTTATGCATAAATTAAATGGAAGGCAGTGAGAAAATGACAGATACAGTTATAGTAGCAATTATATCTCTGCTTGGCACTTTGCTTGGAAGTTTCGGGGAACGCAGCTTGTAAAGTACCGGATAGAGCAGTTAGAAAAGAAGGTAGAGAAGCACAACTCTATTGTAGAAAGAACATATATTTTAGAGGAAAAAGTGAAAGTAGCAAATCATAGAATTGAGGATTTGGAGAGGAAAGGTGAGGAATGATGGAACGGATCATGAATTATGTAAAACCGGAACTGATTGTTGTAGCAGTGGTACTGTATTTTATTGGAACTGGACTGAAACAGTCTCAGACAGTAAAGGATAAGTACATCCCGCTTATTCTGGGCGGAATCGGGATTATGTTATGTGCAGTGTGGGTGATTGCATCTTGCCCGATCAGTACCGGACAGGAGATTGCGATGGCGGTATTTACAGCAATCGTACAGGGGATTTTAGTGGCTGGTCTGAGTACATATGTGAATCAGACAATTAAACAGATTGGGAAAAATGAATAGGATTTAGAATAGTGGGAGAGCTTGGAAACAGGCTCTCTTTTATTGTGCGACATCGCACAAGGAGGTGAGAACATGAGCGAACAGAACGAATTTGGCAGAGTATCCGCAGAGGAACTGGAAAAAGTATTTGAGACAGACGAGCAGGAGGAAGAGAAAGAATGAGTATCTGTAGAGGAATTGCCGGCAGGAGAGGGAAAAATCCTGTCGGTATTTTTATTCACAATGGTGCAGACAGCCAGAATGCAACGGCGGCGTATTACCAGAATTATTTACAAAATGCAAACTTGGAAAATGGATTCGCTCATTACTATGTGTGCAGTGATGGGATCTTACAGGCGGAAGATGACGAAAATTGTGCTTGGCACTGCGGATACTTGAATGGAAATCTCAATTTTTTAGGTATTGAGGTCTGCCAGAGCATGGGCGATCTGGAAGTATTTAAAGCAAACGAGGAAAAAGCATTGCAATTAGCAGCACAGAAGTGTAAGCAATACGGAATCGTACCAAACGAAAGCACGATCATGTTGCATCAGGAGGTGTTTGCAACCGCTTGTCCGCACAGATCAGTAGAGATTCACGGCGGTGCAGCGCAGACAAAAGCCTATTTTATTAACCGTATCAAGGAGCTTGTGGGCGGAAGCCAAAGCGCATCAGCGGATCAGGAAGGAGAAAATGAAGAGATGAGATGTTTATTTACAGTTGAGGGAAAAGGTGCGGTATTTTATTTTGATGGATATAAAGTAATCACATTGGCGCATCCGGACGAGCTGAAAATCGTTCAGCAGATTTACAAGGACAACAACGGAAAAGATATGCCGTGCTACAAATGGAGTCCAAGCGCTCCGTGGTACGCGAGACTGATGGCGGTTCTAAACAGGAAAGATACTACATCTATCTAAGAAAGCGTTGATATCTTTATACATAACGGTTAGTTAATTATAACTATTATTTTATGGGTAGTTGAGGTTAATTCCTCTTCTACCCATTTTTTTTACCTTTTTGTATCCTTCATTTTACAAATGGTACTAATTCGTGTATAATGTGTATACGAATATATGTTTGGAGGTGCAAAATGGCTGAAGTACGAGCAATTAAACGTGGCAAAAAGTGGCAGTATATATTTGAAATTGCAAAAGTAGGAGGCAAAAGGCAACGAATATCTAAAAGTGGTTTTGACACAAAGGGTGCTGCATTGGAAGCGGGCACAAAGGCGAAAGCGGATTACGATAACGCAGGAATTGTCGTAAAAGAAAATGATATATCTCTTCATGATTATCTTGAGATATGGTTGGAGCAATATTGTGATGTGAATTTGAATCCACAGACAGTACATGGATACCGTAAAAAAATTAGACTTTATATTGATCCGGTACTAGGGAAATATCGAATAACTTCGTTGACACCAATTATTCTTCAAGATTTTATAAACGATAAATTTAATGAGGGATTTTCGAGAAATACTTTGAGCAGTATAAAAGGAATTTTAAATAAAAGTCTTAAACATGCGGTATCAAAATATCAATTTCTAAAATCAAACCCTATGAAAGAAGTTGAGCTACCCATGGCAACAGCAAAAGCAAAAGTTCCAACTAGGAAAAAAGTCCGTGTTCCTGTAACAAAGGAGCAATTTGAGAAAATTATAGATCGATTCCCGGAGGGGACTTCACAGCACATTCCTCTTATTTTAGGATATAAGTGTGGATTAAGACTAGGAGAAGTTTTCGCTCTTGATATTATGAAAGACTTTGACGAAGAAAGTAAAGTAATTTTTATCAATCATCAAGTACAACATAATGATACTAAAAATTTTTGGTATTTGTCTAATCCTAAATATGATTCTAAACGTACAATAGATTTGGACGATGAAACATTTAATTTACTATTACGAAAGAAAAAGCAGATGTTAAAAGATATGGATTACTATGGAGATATGTATACAAGATTGTATTTAACAAAAGATTTAGAAATTACTGACGAATATGATGAATTGAATCCAGATAATTATATTGAGTTCAACCCATTAAACAGATACCAGGATGGTAGATATATACAGCCTAGAATTATGCAACATTGCGGAAGAATTGTTCATTATCAATTAGATCTTCCTGATTGGGACTTTCATTCTTTAAGACATACACACGCTTCTATTTTGTTAGCCGCAGGTGCAGATATTAAATATGTCCAAGATAGATTGGGACACAAAAATATCGAAACGACTTTGAATGTTTATAGTCATGTAATGGAAGAAATGAGAAAAAATAATGTAGAAATTTTAAATGGATGCTTCTAATTTATTAAATACCAGCTGTGTACTTGTGTACCACTTATATCTTAGGTACACAAAATGTACACAACTGGTATTATTTTTTGTTTTTTAGAATGTATTGTGTAATCTAAACAAACTTATACAAATTGAACAGTCCCTTATTCTAAGCCAATTTTCTTAGAATTTTCCTTCTTTTGCTGATTCCTCAATAGCTACTGCAACAGCAACAGTCATTCCAACCATCGGATTGTTACCAGCGCCGATCAGTCCCATCATCTCTACGTGAGCCGGTACAGAAGAAGATCCTGCAAACTGAGCATCAGAGTGCATACGTCCTAATGTATCTGTCATACCGTAAGAAGCCGGTCCTGCTGCCATGTTGTCTGGGTGAAGTGTACGTCCTGTACCACCACCTGAAGCAACTGAGAAGTATTTCTTTCCTGCTTCGATGCATTCTTTTTTGTATGTTCCTGCAACTGGATGCTGGAAACGTGTCGGGTTTGTAGAGTTACCTGTGATAGATACGTCTACTCCCTCTTTCCACATGATTGCAACACCTTCACGAACATCATTTGCTCCGTAGCAGTTTACTTTAGAACGAAGTCCGTCAGAATATGCTGTACGGGAAACCTCTTTTAATTCTCCTGTGTAGTAGTCATACTCTGTCTGAACATATGTAAATCCGTTGATTCTGGAAATGATCTTTGCTGCATCTTTTCCAAGACCATTTAAGATAACACGAAGTGGTTTTTTACGAACCTTGTTCGCTTTTTCAGCAATACCGATTGCACCTTCTGCGGCTGCGAAAGACTCATGTCCTGCGAGGAATGCGAAACAGTCTGTCTCTTCTTCCAGAAGCATTTTTCCTAAGTTACCATGTCCAAGACCTACTTTTCTCTGGTCTGCAACAGATCCAGGGATACAGAATGCCTGAAGACCTTCTCCGATTGCAGCAGCAGCGTCAGCAGCTTTTCTGCAGTCTTTTTTGATTGCGATAGCAGCACCTACAATGTAAGCCCAGCATGCATTTTCAAAACAGATCGGCTGGATTCCTTTTACCTGATTGTAAACATCCAGTCCAGCATCTTTTGTGATTTTTTCAGCTTCTTCGATAGAAGCAATTCCGTAGCTGTTTAATACAGCATTGATTTTATCAATTCGTCTTTCATATGATTCAAATAAAGCCATTTTAAGTCCTCCTATCGCCTATTCCTGTCTTGGGTCGATGATCTTAACTGCATCATCCACGCGTCCATACTGTCCCTGTGCTTTTTCCCATGCTTCGTTTGGTGTATCACCTTTTTTAATGAAGTCTGTGAATTTACCAAGGCTTACGAATTTGTATCCGATAATTTCATTATTCTCATCCAGAGCGATACCTGTTACATAACCTTCAGCCATTTCCAGGTAACGAGGTCCTTTTGCAAGAGTTCCGTACATTGTACCAACCTGAGAACGAAGTCCTTTTCCAAGATCCTCCAGTCCTGCACCAATCGGAAGTCCATCTTCAGAGAATGCACTCTGTGTACGTCCGTATACGATCTGCAGGAATAATTCTCTCATAGCTGTGTTGATTGCATCACAGACAAGGTCTGTGTTCAGAGCTTCGAGAATTGTTTTTCCCGGAAGAATTTCAGATGCCATAGCTGCAGAATGAGTCATTCCTGAACATCCGATTGTCTCAACCAGTGCTTCCTGGATGATACCTTCTTTTACGTTCAGTGTCAGCTTACATGTTCCCTGCTGTGGAGCACACCAGCCTACACCGTGTGTCAGTCCTGAGATATCTTTAACTTCTTTTGCCTGCACCCATTTTGCTTCTTCTGGGATTGGAGCTGGTCCGTGATTTGCTCCCTGAGCTACCGGACACATCATTTCTACTTCGTGTGAATAAATCATGTTAAAACTCCTTTCAACATATGTAATTGTGTATTATTTGAGGTTTCCCTCTGCGGCTTTGATAAATTCTTAACGCCGTATTCGTTTACATTCTCTCACAAATTCCGACATTCGTCAATTATCACTTTCTATTTTTCCAGATTTTCCAGTGCTTCCACAAGCATTTCCAATGCAGTTTCCACTGTATGCTGCCTGTTTTCCATACGGTTTCCATCAAAAACACATCTTTTCGCAGTTGTCTTTCCGTTCACAGAACAGCCGATATAAACCAGACCTACCGGCTTTTCCTCTGTTCCTCCTCCCGGTCCCGCAATTCCCGTAGCGCTTAGAGCAGCCTCTGCTTTTGCCGCCTTTGCTGCTCCATTCGCCATTCCTTTTGCTGTCTGGGAACTGACTGCTCCATAACGCTCTAATGTCTCCGGGGAAACGTTTACAAGACGTATCTTTGCTTCATTGGAATATGTGATATACCCTTCATTCAATACGTCAGATGCCCCTGGAACATTCACCAGCGTTGCTGCGATCAGGCCGCCTGTGCAGGATTCCGCTGTAGTGACTGTCATTTTGTGTTCAGCAAGCAATTCCACCACACGCTCTTCCAATGTCGTCTGCGCTTCATTTTCCTTCATTTTTAAAAGCCAGTCTGTATACATCTTACATGCCTCCGTTGGTCAGTACCTGAATATTTTTTGCCACATAATCAATCAGTGAAATGATCGTAAGTGCCAGTGAAATCCAGATCAGTGCCTGCCCGATCACATCAAAAGCACCACCCAGATCCATGATCAGTACAATGACCATCGCCATCTGAAAGACTGTCTTGAATTTACCCCAGTAGCTTGCCGCGATCACAATTCCATTGTCAGACGCCACCAGACGGAATCCACTGATAATAAACTCTCTGGCAATGATCACGATCACGATCCATGCCGCCAGACTTCCTTTTTCGATCAGACAGATCATTGCTGAACATACCAGCAGTTTATCCGCAAGCGGATCCATAAACTTTCCAAAATTTGTGACCAGATTATATTTTCTGGCAATTTTTCCATCCAGCAGATCGGTCAGACTGGCCACCACAAAAATCGCCAGTGCGATCCATTTGTTCGCCACTCCACCAAGATCTGTCAGCATAAACAGCACAAAAAACGGTACCATCAGCACTCGCAGAACCGTCAGTTTATTCGGTAAATTCATCAGATAAGACCTCCTATCAAATCATAATCCACTGCTCCCGATACTTTTACCTTTGCAAAATCACCGGACATCAGTTCTTCCTCTGTGTTAACAAAAATCAAACCGTCCACATTCGGCGCATCTCTGTATGTTCTTCCCACATATGCATTTTCATCTGCTACTTTTCCTTCGATCATCACAAGCACTTCTTTTCCGACCATATTTTCCGCAGTATCAAACGCAATTTCCTGCTGCAGTTCCATCAGTTCAGCCTGGCGTTCTTCCTTGACTTCTTCCTCGATCTGCCCTTCCATCCTCGCAGCTGCAGTATCCTCCTCCGGAGAATAAGTAAACACACCGAGTCTGTCAAATTCCATCTCATCCACAAACTCCATCAGTTCCTCATGCTGCTCTTTCGTTTCTCCCGGGAATCCCGTGATCAATGTGGTGCGAAGCGCGATATCCGGAATTTCTCTCCTGAGCTTACTGATGATATCTATCAGTTCCTGTTTTGTCGTTCTTCTTCCCATACGTTTGAGAATCTCATCATTGGCATGCTGGATTGGAAGATCCAGATAATGACAGATTTTTGGTTCTTCCTTAATCGTCTGAATCAGTTCATCATAAATTTCTTCCGGATAACAATATAAAATTCGAATCCAGCGGATTCCTGAAATTTTACACAGCTCTCTCAAGAGTTTGTGCAAAGATTTTTCACCATAAAGATCTTTTCCGTACAAGGTTGTCTCCTGTGCAACCAGAATCAGTTCCTTTACCCCTTGTTCTGCCAGATATTCTGCTTCTGACAGGAGCTGCTCCATCGGCACACTCCGGAAATTTCCACGGATCTTTGGAATAATACAATACGTACAATGCTTGTCGCACCCTTCTGCGATTTTCAGATACGCAAAATGACCGCCCGTAGTCACCAGACGTTTTGTCTCCACTTCCGGAAGGAGATCTGTATCGGCCAATGTCAGTGTATGGTGCCCCTTTAGTGCCTCGTCAATCGCATCTAAAATCTTGTCGTATGCAGTCGTTCCAAGCACTGCATCCACTTCCGGGATCTCATCTAAAATCTCCTGACGATAGCGCTGTGCCAGACATCCTGTAACAATCAGGGCTTTTAATCTGCCCTCTTTTTTATATTCTGCCATCTCCAGAATGTTCTGAATACTCTCCTCTTTGGCATCGTGGACAAAACAGCAGGTATTGATCACGATCACATCTGCCTGTGTCTCTTCCTCTACCATCTGATATCCTCTGGATGCCAGCATCCCCAGCATCACTTCTGTGTCCACCAGATTTTTATCACACCCGAGGGAAATAAAAAGTATATTCATATTTCATTTTTCTCCTTTTTTCAACAGTCAGAAAGGCAGATACCATATGGCATCTGCCCCTTATCTTCTCTTTCTATGCCTATTCCTCTTCTGCGTTTTCTGCCAGAATCTTGAGTTCGCCTGCATTCATCTCTTCAATTGCAATTGACAGAGGTTTCTCTCCTGCCTTTGCATGTACCATCGGAAGATCTCCGTCAATCAACTGTCTCGCTCTTTTGGACGTTGCCATAACAATGGAATACCGGCTGTTTACAACCTTTGATTCCCCTTCCTCAACGTCCTGATTTACGACCTTCATCAAATCTGTATAAGATGGATGTAACATATTCTATCTGTCTCCTTTCACATTCCCTTTTAAATCCTGTTTCATACTCTGAATAAAGCTCTCATTACGGAAACTTCTTTGATGCTCTCCCTGGATGATCTTATGCATCTCGGATACACAGACATCCAGATCATCATTAATCACCAGATAATCATACTGATCCATGTACTCTGACTCCTCCACTGCCCTTGCCAGTCTGGACTCGATCACCTCCATGGTCTCTGTCCCTCTTCCGACCAGACGTCTGCGCAGCTCTTTGGCAGACGGCGGCGTCACAAACAAAAGCAATGTGTCCGGAAAGCGTTCCTTTACCTTGAGCGCTCCCTGAATCTCAATCTCCAGAATCACATCTTTTCCCGCTTCCAGCTGCTGTTCTACATAGGTACGCGGTGTTCCATAATAATTTTCCACGTATCTAGCATACTCTATCAGCTCTTCTTTCGCAATCATTTTTTCAAATTCTTCGGTTGTTTTGAAAAAATATTCCCTTCCATCCACTTCTCCTTCTCTTGGATTTCGTGTGGTGGCAGAAACAGAAAGTGCATAAGTTTCCTCATAACGCTTCATCAATTCTTTCATCAGTGTTCCTTTTCCTGCCCCTGAAAATCCGGATACAACGATCAAAATCCCTCTCTGATTCATCTCTTTAAAATTTCTCCTTTATCTCCTGGTTATTCAATATTTTGTATCTGTTCTCTGATTTTTTCAATCTCTGTCTTTAGTCCGATGGCATAATTCGAAACTTCCAGATCATTCGCCTTGGATAAAATCGTATTCGCCTCCCGGTTCATCTCCTGTGCGATGAAATCCAGCTTACGCCCGATTCCCTCCGACTCTTCCAGTGTATTTCTCATATGTGCGATATGACTTTTCAAACGAACAACTTCTTCATCCGTACAGATCTTGTCCGCAAACAGAATCACTTCCGCTGCAATCCGGCTCTCTTCAACCTGCGCGTCCGCAAGTAATTCTTTTACTTTTTCTTCCAGCTTTGCACGATACTCTGCCACAATCTGAGGAGAACGTGCTTCCACCTGTTCCACAAGTGATTCCATACCGGAGAGCTTCTGAAGGATATCTTCTTTTAAGTGAGAACCTTCCAAAACTCTGGTTTCCACAAACTGTCCAAACGCTCCCTCCAGCGCCTCTTTGAGCCCGCTCCAGAGAATCTCTTCATCCTCTGTCTGCTCTTCCATTGTAAGTACCTCCGGATAGTGGGACAATGCAGATACTTTCACATCATTTGCAATGTGAAACTCCTCGCTCATCTGACGGAAATAACGCATATATTCCGCTGCCAGTGCAGCATTATACTTCAGCATCATCTGCTGCTGTGACAAATCCTCACAGGAAATAAAAATGTCTACCTTCCCACGGTTGGCATACTGCTTTAAAAGCGTACGGATCGCCGTCTCAAAAAAATTCAGCTTTTTCGGCATCCGGATATTTACATCCAGATATCTGTGGTTCACACTTTTTAACTCTACCGTAAATTTTCTGGACTCTTTTTGAATTTCACATCGTCCAAAACCTGTCATACTTTTTATCATGTCTTTGTCCTCTGTCATTTTCTTGAAATTCTGTTACCAGTATACTCTTATTTATGCTGTTTGGTCAAGCTTTCACTCCAGAAATTCCCGATTTCAGGTACCACTTGTCCGAATTCTGTGATACAATAATCAAGTTAAACGAAACCAACCAAAAGAAAGGATTTTTTTATGGCTTTTGACGGAATTGTCGTGGCCAATCTGGTCCACGAATTAAAAGAACAGCTTTTAAACGGAAGAATTGCAAAGATCGCACAGCCGGAGGCAGACGAGCTTCTGCTGACGATCAAATCCCCTAAGGGACAGAGACGGCTTTCCATTTCTGCAAGTGCATCTCTTCCGCTCATATATCTCACTGACGCGAATAAACCAAGTCCCATGACTGCTCCCAATTTCTGTATGCTTTTGAGAAAGCACATTGCAAACGGCAGGATCGTGGATATCTGGCAGCCCAAACTAGAACGGATCATTCATTTTACAATCGAGCATCTGGATGAGCTTGGCGATCTTTGCCGCAAGGATCTGATCGTGGAGATCATGGGCAAACACAGCAATATTATTTTCTGTACTTCAGACGGAACGATCATTGACAGCATCAAACATGTCTCCGCCCAGATGAGTTCTGTCCGGGAAGTGCTGCCCGGACGGGACTATTTCATCCCGGACACCATGGAAAAAGCAGATCCGCTCACAATTTCAGAAGCCGAGTTTCATACCCTGCTTCGTGCAAAGCCAATGCCGGTATCCAAGGCGATCTACACCAGCTTTACCGGGATCAGTCCCGTCACCGCTGAGGAGATCTGTTTTCTTTCCGGTATAGACTCAAGACTTCCGGCCTCAGAGCTTTCCGCAGATGTCTGTGTACACTTTTACAATCAGTTTTGTATTTATCTCTCCGCAGTCAGGGAAGGTCAATTCTCCCCGTCTGTATACTATGACGGAAAAGAGCCAAAGGAATTTGCATCCCTTGGGCTGGATCATTTGCATGCATACCACAGAGAAACTTTTTCTTCCATCTCACACGTACTGGAGACTTATTATGCAACCAAAAACCAGATTACCCGTATCCGCCAGAAATCTGCTGATCTGCGCCATATCGTACAGACCGCTCTGGAACGTGCCAGAAAAAAATATGCTCTGCAGATGCGGCAGTTATCCGATACCGAGGATCGGGACAAATACAAAGTATACGGCGAACTGATCCATACTTACGGCTATAATCTGGAACCGGGTGCAAAAGTACTGGAAGCTTTGAATTACTACAACAATGAAATCGTAAAAATCCCATTGGATACCACAAAAACTCCGTTGGAAAATGCACAGCGCTATTTCGAAAAATATAACAAACAAAAACGTACCTTTGAAGCATTATCCGCGCTGACCGAAGAAACAAAAGAAGACATCACATACCTGGAATCCGTCAGCACTGCTCTGGATATCGCACTCAGTGAGGAGGATCTTGCAGAGATCAAGGAAGAGCTGATTCATTCCGGTTATATGCGCCGCAAATTCACCAAGAAAAAAGTAAAGATCAAAAACAAACCACTGCACTATCTTTCCAGTGACGGATATCATATTTATGTCGGAAAGAATAACCTGCAGAACGACTGGCTGACCTTCGAATTTGCAGTCGGCAATGACTGGTGGTTCCATGCAAAAAATACTCCCGGATCTCATGTTGTTGTCCGCACCAACGGAGATGAGCTTCCGGACCGTACATTTGAAGAGGCCGGACGGCTTGCCGCTTACTATTCCAAAGCCCGGGGCGGAGAAAAAGTAGAGATTGACTATATTGAGAAAAAACATGTCAAAAAACCAAAGGGTGCAAAACCCGGCTTTGTCGTATATTATACCAATTATTCGCTGATCATCGACAGTGATATCGGCGACTTAAAAGAAATTTCTGATTAAAATGCATTCAAAATGCCCCTGGTACAGATTTCGTTACCAGGGGCATCCATCTATTTTTCTATAATAAAAGAGTATTCTTATCCATTGACTGCTTGCTTCACATCTTCAGGAACCTGAATCTGTCCCACATTATCATATCCGTTATACACCAGTTCAATATTATAAAAATTCACATTAGTTGTTTTCCCGAAGCTTTGGTATAATTCATCCATCACATCTGTCATATCCACGATGATCCTTGCCGGCAGCTTTTCTTTTTTGTAAATATCCACCGTAACCGGAATCTCCAGTGTATCCAGCGCATCCTGATCCGGCAGATCCACAAGACCGTAGGCCTGAATCATCTCCTCCCCAAGAAAATCCATCAGCTTCTTTCCCTGCATATCCCCGTAGATTTCATAGCACGTCTTTTCCCGGACCTTTACCGGCTGCTTTGCAAGCGTAAAATCTTCGATTTCCGCTCTTGCACTCTGGAAAAAATCTGTTTCTGTACCACTGGAAGAGGAGCTGTTTTCACTCTCTGTCCTCGACCACTGCTCGTAAAGACTACTGTACGTCACATACTTATCGCCTTCTTCCACCTGGTAGATTTCCATATTACTAGAGACCAGATTATCATTTAGCTTCACTTCCGCCCTCCCCTTTGCGTGTCCTGCTCTGGGGCTTACCGTGTTCTCCATGTCCATATCCATTCGGATTCTGGTATGATCCAGCACATCCTCCAACTCCACCTCGATTTCCAGTGAACTGGATGCCGAATTGACTTCTTTCATATTTTTGTCTACCGCATCCATCAATACTTCTGGTGTTACTTCCTGCTTTTCCTGCTGTCTGCATCCTGCCGCCGTATTTGTGCACAGCATCAGCAGTGCGCCTGTCAATGCAAGACGGCGCATCCGTTTCTTTCCTGTCATACCAAATTCCTTTTCTTTTTCCGCCTGATGCGGTTATTCCTTCCCAAGAAGGTAATCAATAAACTGCTGTGCAGTTCTTCCCGACATTCCCCCGTGACTCAGTTCCCATTTATTGACTTCCAATAAAAGTTCTTCTTCCGGCATGGAAATATGGTTCCGCTTTGCCAGTTCTGTCACGATCTTCTGGAATGCCTTTTTAGCCGGAGAGGCAAAATAAATCTTGACACCGAATCTTGCCACAAGAGACAGTTTTTCCTGCACCGTATCGTTTGTATGCAGTTCTTCATCCCGATCCTGTTTGTCACGGAAAGTCTCCCTCACCAGATGCCTTCTGTTGGAAGTTGCATAGATCAGAATATTGTCCGGTTTTTTCTCCAGACCTCCTTCGATCACGGCTTTCAGATACTTATATTCGATTTCAAATTCTTCAAAAGAGAGATCATCCATGTAAATAATAAATTTATAGTTTCTATTTTTAATCTGGGCAATCACCTCGTTCAGATCCTGAAACTGATGCTTATATACTTCGATCATGCGAAGCCCCTGATCATAATACTGATTTAAAATTGCTTTGATGGAAGATGATTTTCCTGTCCCTGCATCTCCGTAGAGCAGACAGTTATTGGCTCTTTTTCCCTCTACAAACGCTTTGGTATTATCAATCAGCTTTTGCTTTTCTGCCTCATATCCTACGAGATCATTCAGATGCACATGAGCAATGTTCGTGATTGGAACGATTTCCGCTGCTCCGTCTTTGGTATGTTCCACGCGAAACGCTTTGTGCAGTCCCAGCTTTCCGACTCCAAACTCCCGATAAAACTCCGTCACGCACTGCTTAAACGACTGTACGTCCTCTGCCTGCTCCAGCTCCCTGCTCAGATTACAGATTCTGTCACGGATTCGTTTATTAAAAACAATCCTGTCATCCTGTGTATTTTCATAGTCCAGAAGAAGGGAAAAACAGCCTGCATCCAATACCCGCATCAATGCAGTGAAATCATAATCGAATAATTCTTTAAAAATCCAAAAATCATGCTCTGCCGCCAGATTCAGGCTTCCTTTTGTCTCTCCCGTGATCTCGCAGGAGGTACTGTAAGCATTTTCATCATTTGCCAGCAGGAAAGTCAGGAAGGTATGCCAGAGATTTCCGAAAAACCCGTGACACTCTGAGAGTTCCAGCAATTCATTCATACAGGAAAAAAGCAGTCCTTTTAAATCCTCCTGATTATAGTATTCATTATCATAATGTTCCATCAGAAATGTCATATCCAAAAGTAACTCTTCGTATTCCATATTTTTATATAAGATCAGTTCATTGGTACGCATCTTCCTGTTCCTCCCTCATACTCATCAATAATTTCCTAAAATCTTCAAGTTCCGCGCTTCTTCTCTGAGCCCCCGGATCGCATTTTTCACACCCGGCTGTTCGAGATTTCCTTCGAAATCCACAAAGAAACGATACTCCCAGCTTTTCCCTTCCACCGGACGGGATTCAATCTTTGTCATGTTCAGGTCATTGTAAATAAAATGCGACAAAATCTGATACAGTGATCCACTCTGGTGCGGAAGTTCAAAACAAATACTGATTTTCGATGCATCCGGCGTAAAAATCTTCTGATTCGTAACAATGATAAACCGTGTCACATTATTAGTCTCATCATTAATATCCTCTGCCAGAACAGAAAGTCCGTATACCTGTGCTGCATATGCACTGCACACTGCCGCCTGCGAGTGATCCTGCTCTTTTAGGACTTTTTTTGCCGCTGCCGCTGTATTGGACACACTGATCTGCTGCCAGTCTCCATGCTTTTCCAGGAAACGGCTTGTCTGCATCAGAGCTTCTGCCTTAGAGTACACACGCTCAATCTGAGAGAGTGTGGTTCCAGGAAGGCCTGCCAGCGTATTTTCGATTGGAAGAAACGTCTCTCCCACAATATAATTTTCAAACTCTACCAACAGATCATATACTTCATTGACTGCTCCAGCAGAAGAATTTTCAATCGGAAGAACTGCAAAATCTGCCGCCCCCTCCTCGATTGCCTCCATGGCTTCCCGGAAAGTCGTCACATGAAAATTGTTCTCATTGTCCGGAAAATATTTCTTCATGGCAGCCTGACTATAAGCTCCTTCCACACCCTGAAATACGACACGGACATTCTGCTTATCAAGCGACTCCATCTCAATAAACGGAAGTCTTCCCAGTGCACCCGCCTCCACAAGCTGCTGATACTGCAATTTCCGGCTCATACTCATCAGCTGTGCGTACAGCTCCTGAATCCCCTTCTTGTTAAACTCACCGTTCACCTTGGATGCCACATCCAGAAGTTTTTCATGTTCTCTTTGACGGTCAAACACTTTTCGCCCTGCGCCGACTTTAAATCTTCCAACATCCTCGCAGACTTTCATTCTTTCTTCATACAGCTTTGCGATCTGATCATCGATCCCATCCAGCTTCTCCCTGAGTTCTTCCAATGTCGCCATTTTTCTTCTCTCCTTGTCCTTTCAAACTTAAGCTGTATTATAATACATTTTTTTCCGATTGTACAATACCTGATTTCTAACTGCATAAATCCGCTCTAAAATGGGCAGTCTGTTGTTATGAAGAAAAAATTTATTTTATGCGGCACCCTCGGCTGGTGCATGGAAATTTTGTTTACAGGACTTCACTCCTTTTTCTCCAAAGATTATACACTTGCAGGAAGAACCTCCATCTGGATGTTTCCAATCTATGGAATGGCATGTATTTTCTCCCCGCTCTCCCAGAAATTAAAGACAAAAAATACCCTTCTGCGCGGCAGTATTTATACTGTTTTTATCTTTGCCGGAGAATTTTTATCCGGACTATTTTTAAAAAAGCACCGGATCTGTCCCTGGGATTACAGTCGTGCAAAATTCAATATCAAAGGGGTCATCCGTCTTGATTATGCGCCGCTTTGGTTTACCGCCGGACTGTTCTTTGAAAAATTTTTGAAAAAATTTTAATTTCTTTCCGTTTTAAATGCCATGCACTAAGTAATGAAACCAATGGAATCGTCAATATCACTCCCATTGTGGAAGCAATTCCCTGAATTAACTCGATTCCTATGGAATACATATTGATGATCTGCGTTGTGGAATAGTTATACACATACAAAAATACTAACGTATTAATCGACGTACCTGTAAAAGCTAAAATCAGTGTATTTGACATTGTCCCCATCATATCTTTTCCAACCCGTATCCCCGAAAAAAATAATTCCCTTGCAGAAAGCAGTGGATTGCGAAAGTGGATTTCATTAATAGTAGACGCTATTGACATCGCAACATCCATAACAGCCCCCAGTGCCGAAATCAAAATGCCCGCATACAACAATTCTCCAATTTTAATATTCGTTGTCTGACCTACATACGTCAACTGCTCAATATCTGCAACATTATATCCGGAAATATGTGTCCATTTTCCAAACAGAATTGCCAGTATCCCTGAAATTCCAACCCCCAGTACTGTGCCGACCACAGCAGTCACACTTTTACTTGAAATCCCTCCCAGTAAATACATGGTCACAACCGTCGTCAGAATTGCAACCAGCACTGCTGCCCAAACAGGAGATACCCCTCTGTAGATAAGTGGCAAAAATAGAAATACAATACATACAAATGTAAAAATCAAAGCGACAGCGGAATAGACTCCTTTTCTCCCTCCGATCAGACTTAAGGTCAGCAAAAACAGCAAAACAATCATACACAAAATTGCCGTACGGTCATAACTGTAGACGGTAACATACAACGAATCTTCCCCTTCATTCACTTCCGCGATCACCTTCATGCCCTTTTCACAATGTGTTCCGTAAAGATAACCTGAAGAACTGACAGCCTCCACAACTGTTCCACGAAACTTGCCACTTAATAATCGAAGGGAAACCAGTTGCTTTCCAATCTGATTTCCCGACTCTGTTGTATTATCTTTTTTTATCTCCACTACTTTTGCTTTTTCAAAGGTTTTTCCTTCTGTTTCATACAGCCCTTCCCGTTCCACTTGATTTAACTGTATCAAAAATGCAGCAAACAGAATCGTAATTCCGAAAATGATAAACTGCCTTCTCCCTTTTTCAGCCAATTCATTTTTGGTCACGCTTTCTCCGAGCCACGAGCACTCCGCCTCCGCAAAGTAACGCTGTTAACATCACGATCACTACCCCTGCAATCGGTACAGCGTCTCCTGTTTTTACCGTTGTTTGTGAAGTCACTGGTTTTTTATTGATACCTTCTGTATGCGTAGTCTGGTCGCTCATAGAACCACTTGTACCTCCGTTTTGTGACTGTCCATTGTCCGGTGAATCACTGGATGACGGTGGGTTTAAATTTTCCTGATGTTTCATCTCCAACTGATCCAATGCTGTTTTCAATGCAGTATATGCATTTGTCAGTGTTGCCGTATCTGCTGCCGGATCTGCATTTACAGTTCTGGCGCCTTCCAGAGCCTGCTGCATTGTTTGATAACTCTCGGTTGTATATTCTTCTGGATTTTTACTCCCAGCTTCTTCAATTAACGCGGAAAGCTGTCCATGATCAACTGATTTCACAAGCATAAACTGTGTATCGATCGGTTCCTGTGTATCTGTGCGATATGTATTCACTGTCAATGTTGTTTCCGTAATGTCTACTACCGAATAAGTCGGAACATCCTGCTGCCATCTGTTGGCAATATAAGTCTGTTGGCGAGGTACCAGATCATAATATTTACTTCCTGATGAAGATCCTGCTGTCAGATACATGATTCCATCAGAATTTACCGCCGTTTCCTGATTCTCTGTCAATTCCATTACTGCTTCCTCATCCATCACCGCATGCAGATATTTCAGATATTTTTGTTCGCCCTCATCCTGTGTATCTTCTGAAATATTTCCCGGTGCCTCATAAAGTGTATCAGGATTTTCTCCCGCATCCATATCTTTTTCCAACTGTTCTTCAAATTCATCATCCGAATATTCCATTTTGAACTGACCGCCTTCTAACATTTTTGTTCTGGAATATGCGTGATCATGTCCTGCCAACACCAGATCAATATCATTTTGTTCAAACACAGGCACCAGACTATAACGCAAATTGGTGATTTCTGGTTCATTGGAATGTTCTGCAGATCCATAAATATCCTGATGAAGTGTTACTATTTTCCATTTGCAATCTGTATTTGCCGCTACTGTGGATTCAATAAACTGACGATGTTCCTCCACATTTGTATCCTGCGTATTTAAAATCATAAACAGGGCGTCCCCATATGTGTAGTAATAATCTCCGCCTACTGTTCCATTGTCGCCAAGAGAACTGCTGTTTGCCGGATTAAAATGATACGTATAATTGGCATTGTCTGCATCATGATTTCCTACCGTTGTTGCGACGGGTACACTTTTCATAAGATCCGGACTCAAATATCCTGCATATTCTACCTCACTGATTGTTGTATCCTGCACTTTTTTGGCATTTGTCTGAATCTGATCCCCAGAAGAAAGAACAAAGGATGCCAATCTGTTTGTTTTTTCATATGCTTTTGTCAATGTATCATTCCAGTTAAAGGTATCATTTCTAACTGCTTCTGACTGTGCTGCCGCAAAGGATGGTTTTAAAATATCCTCCGGAGTCTTTGCTTTTTCCGGATTGGAAGAACCAATCTGCGGATCTCCTACGAAAATAAAGGAAAAGGAACTTGTATCCGCATCCGTAGTAAAGGAGCAAATCTCTTTTCCGCCCACCTGATAATAGTACGTAGTTCCGGGCTTCAAATCCTTTATTACCACTTTGCTGCTCTTATAACCTGTCTGTGCCGGACTTTCTGATACTGCTGCACTTTGCCCATCACTTAGATCCGGAGTCTGTCCATATACAAAGGACGCTTCTTCCCCTTCTTTCGTATACCATGCAAAATTCATTTCTGTTTCATCGGATCCAGGTGACATGGCGACCTGGGTCCAGTCTGTTTTTATTGTTTCCCATTCCTCACACCATGCATCCCATGCCCCGTTTTGTGCCGCTGGTGTTTTGCTTGCGTCTGTCATTCCATCTGGAGCTGCTGCTGCAGATACTGATAATGGCTGTTAAAGCAGTATGGCGGAAATCAACACCGCAATGACTCTCTTCTTCATTTTACATTTCTCCTTCTTTTTTCACTTTTGCATTGGTATTATAACACCTGATTTTTTTGTTTTAAGCTTCTTTACAAACTATTAACAAATTTTAAATTACAATTTACAATCTCTGTCCAGATTTTTTCTGCTTCTTTCTTAATTTTCGTATGAATTCTCTGTTGAAAAAACTCACAGTTTAGTATATGATGATTGAAGAGATTTTGCATAGGGAGGTACATCGAAATGAATACAGTTGATTGTATCAAAAGCCGCAGAAGCATCCGCAGATTCAAACCGGATTCTGTTAAACATTCATTGGTTGAAGAGATCATTTCCGCAGCTTCTTTTTCCCCATCCTGGAAAAATACTCAGATTACCCGTTATATCGCAATTGAGGATCCTTCCCTTCTGGGAAAAATTGCTGATGACTTTACCCCATCTTACAATTCAGATATCATCCGCCAGACACCGGTTTTGATTGCTGTCACTTATATCAAAGGACGGTGCGGTTTTGAGCGCGACGGCTCTTATACCACTGAAAAAAAAGACCGCTGGCAGATGTTTGATGCCGGTGTGGCCTGTCAGACGTTCTGTCTGGCTGCGCACGAATACGGACTGGGTACTGTCATTATGGGCGTATTTGATGAGAGTGGAATTTCCAGTCTTCTGGACATTCCAAAGGAACGGGAACTGGCTGCATTGATTGCACTTGGATATCCTGATATCGAGCCATCTGCACCAAAACGCAAAACTGTTGAAGATTTATTACAATATCGATAATCAGATTCTGCTCTCAAACAAGATCTGATTTACAAGGAGGTTACATATGAGACATTTGATGAGTCCTCTGGATTTTTCTGTAGAGGAACTGGAAACACTGTTAAATCTGGCGGGAGACATTGAAAAACACCCGGAAAAATATGCACATGCATGTGAAGGGAAGAAGCTGGCTACTTTATTTTATGAACCAAGTACGCGTACACGTTTAAGCCATGAGGCTGCGATGCTCAATCTGGGCGGAAGCATCATGGGATTTTCTTCCGCAGATTCCAGCTCTGCCTCAAAAGGAGAGAGTGTTTCAGATACGATCCGCACCGTTTCTTGTTATGCAGATATCGTTGCTATGCGCCATCCAAAGGAAGGAGCGCCGATGGTTGCCTGTAAGCACGCTTCCATTCCTGTCATCAACGCAGGAGACGGAGGACATCAGCATCCAACCCAGACACTGACTGACCTTTTGACTATCCGTTCCGTAAAAGGACGCCTTGATCATATGACGATCGGACTTTGCGGAGACTTAAAATTCGGACGTACCGTACATTCTCTGATCCACGCTCTGGTGCGCTATGAGGGAATCAAATTTGTTTTGATCTCACCGGAAGAATTACGTCTTCCAAGCTATATCCGTCAGGATGTTCTGGATAAAAACCATATCGAATACAAGGAAGTTGTCCGTCTGGAAGACGCCATGCCGGAACTTGATATCCTATACATGACACGTGTACAAAAAGAACGTTTCTTCAACGAAGAAGATTATGTCCGCATGAAAGATTTCTATATCCTGGACAAAAAGAAAATGCAGCTGGCTCCTTCCGATATGTTTGTACTGCATCCACTGCCACGTGTCAACGAGATTTCTGTGGAAGTAGACGATGATCCGCGAGCAGCTTATTTCAGACAGGTACAGTATGGTGTTTATGTACGTATGGCACTGATTCTGACACTGCTTGATATTCATGTAGAGTAACAAAAATTTGTTTCGCATAAAGAAAGAAGGTATCTAATTTGAAAAATACATTGAACGTAGGACGTATTTCTGAAGGTTTTGTTCTGGATCACATCGAAGCAGGAAAAAGTATGGATATTTACAAATATCTTCACCTCGATAAACTGGACTGCTGTGTTGCGATCATCAAAAATGCCCGCAGCAGTAAAATGGGAAAAAAAGACATCATGAAGATCGAGTGTCCGATCGATTTTATGGACCTTGATATTCTCGGATTTATCGACCACAATATCACAGTCAATATTATCTCCAATGAACAGGTCGTCGACAAAAAAATCCTAAGACTTCCAAAAGAGATCACCAATGTGATCCGCTGCAAAAACCCAAGATGTATCACATCCATCGAGCAGGAACTGGATCACATCTTTGTCCTGACAGACGAAGAGAACCAGGTGTACCGCTGCAAATACTGCGAAGAAAAATACTCCGGAAGATAAACAAAAAAACAAACGGGAACGTGGTTTTTACAGATCACGTTCCCGTTATTTATCTCAAAATTCTATGGCAGTATATGTCCCGCACTTAAATATAACTGATACCATTCTTCTCTGGTCAGCCGGATATCTGCCGCCAGCGCGATCTCCCGCAATCGCTTCAGATTGGTCGTACCTGCTACCATCTGAATCTTTGCCGGATGTCTGAATATCCATGCAGATGCGATACCAGTCTTTGTTGTCCCATATTTTTCCGCAAGATCCGCCAGCACCTGATTTAATTCCGGATATTTCTCACTGTCAACAAATACCCCTTCGAAAAATCCATACTGGAACGGAGACCATGCCTGAATCGTCATATCATGCAGTCTGCAAAAATCCAGCACGCTGTTGTCTCGGTTGACGGCACCATCTGTCAGCATATTTGCCTCAAGTCCTGATGCAACCATGTTAGAAAACGGAATACTGAACTGAAGCTGATTGACAAGAAGATCCTGTCTCACACATTTTTTCAAAAGCTGGATCTGCATCGGCGTATGATTGGAAACACCGAAATGTCTCACCTTTCCGGATCCCTCCAACAGATCAAATGCTTCTGCCACTTCTTCCGGCTCCATCAGTGCATCCGGTCTGTGAAGAAGCAGGATATCCAGATAATCAGTACGCAGCCTGCGGAGAGATTCCTCTACTGACTGCAAAATATGTTCTTTGGAAAAGTCATACATCACACCCGGTACAATCCCGCATTTAGACTGCAGGATGATATCTTCTCTGCGAAATTCTGTCTGCTCGAATACACGTCCGAACAGAGATTCGCATGCCCCTTTTCCATAAATATCCGCATGATCAAAAAACTGAATTCCCAGTTCCAGACAGGTATGGATATACTCATCCACCTCTGTCTCATCCATTCCCTGAATACGCATACATCCAGCTGCAACTACCGGAACTTCCAGCATACTTTTTCCAAGCATCTGCCTTCTCATCATGTGCCTCCCTTCTAGCACTCTTCTGCTATTTTATAAATCAATCGCTCTGTATCTTCCCATCCAAGACACGGGTCTGTAATGGACTTTCCGTAAATCTGGTCTGCCCCGATACTCTGACATCCTTCTTCCAGATAACTTTCAATCATCACACCTTTGATCAGCTCTTTTAATTTTGTATTGTAATTCCGGCTGTGAAGCACCTCACTGACAATGCGGATCTGCTCTTTGAACTGCTTGTTGGAATTCGAATGATTGGCATCCACGATCGCTGCCGGATTGGCCAGATGTTTCTCTCCATACATCGCCTGAAGACGGATCAGATCCTCATAGTGATAATTTGGATTACAAGTACCATACTTGTCCACTCCGCCGCGCAGAATCACATGTGCCAGATCGTTTCCATCTGTCGTTACATCCATGCCTCTGTAAATAAAAGTATGGGAACTCTGTGCCGCGATCACAGAGTTGAGCATCACAGAAAAATCACCACTGGTCGGATTTTTCATCCCCACCGGAATATCCATACCGCTGGCCGTCAGTCTGTGTTGCTGGTTTTCAACAGAACGCGCCCCGATTGCCTCATAAGATAAGATATCATCCAGATAGCTTCTGTTCTCCGGATACAGCATCTCATCCGCGCTTGTCAGTCCGCTTTCTTCTATGGCACGGATATGCATCTTACGGATCGCAATAATTCCAGCCAGCAGATCCGGCGCCTGATCCGGTTTTGGCTGATGAAGCATTCCTTTATATCCCTCACCTGTTGTCCTTGGTTTGTTCGTGTAGATCCGCGGAATAATCATCAGGCGGTCTGATACTTTTTCATTCACTTTTGCCAGCCTGCTTATATATTCACACACGGAATCTTCATTGTCTGCGGAACATGGCCCTACGATCACGACAAACTTGTCTGACTTTCCTGTAAAAATGTCCCGGATTTCAGCATCCCTTTTTTTCTTGATTTCTGTAAGTTCCTTTGAAAGCGGATACTCTGCTTTCAATTCTGCCGGAAGCGGCAGCGTTGTATTGATTCTCATTCCCATACTCTTTTCCTGCCTTGTATAAAATCTCTGTTCATATGCAAAATGCTGCCGCAAAGCGACAGCATCAAATTAAGCAAAACGATAAGCCGGGTTATGTCATTGGACAATCATCTATCTAGACCTGACGTTGCCGTCAGGTTCAAGCAACCTACCTAAAGCGCGACGGGCAGCCGCATAGCTTTTATTCGGTCTTGCTTCGGATGGGGTTTACATGTGCCCCTTCTGTTACCAGAAGGGCGGTAGTCTCTTACACTGCCTTTCCACCCTTACCTGCACAAAATACAGGCGGTTTATTTCTGTTGCACTGGCCTTGGAGTCACCTCCACCGGACGTTATCCGGCATCCTGCCCTGCGAAGCCCGGACTTTCCTCGTCTGCGGCCTTTCGGCGCATGCAGCCGCGATTGTCTGTCTTACTTAACACTGTTCTTCATTATACTATGTCTGACTCTGAATGTCAAACACCTGTCCTTCTGTCTGAATCTCTCGGATTCTGCTTCTATATTCTGTTGTACACGGTTCGTGAAAAAGCCTGTCAAACACTTCATAGGATCCCCAGAAATGCATCGGGAACACATTTTTCGTGTCTGTATGACGCATAAAATAGTCCAGTCCCCAGACATACTGCTCACCCAGACGGAGATCCGCCGGCACAAATGCAACATCGATCGGCTGATCCGGAAGCTCTCCAATCGCCTTCTGATAATCCGCTCTCATCTGCTCGTTATACGACTTTGGTTCTCCTTCCCAGTGCCACCAGTTCAAATCTCCTGCGTGATAAATCACGATTCCCTGATATTCTATCCAGAATGCGACTCCTTCATCTGTAGATGGCAGTGTACGCACCCGGATGCCATTCACACGCCTCTCTTCTTCGGGCGACAGCCGGATTACCTGTTTCTGTTCATCCGGCATCGGCACATCATCAGAAAAAAGATACCAGATGTTCTGTCTCTGACGGCGCAATTTCAAAATGTCCGGATTATAATGATCATAATGTACATGACTCACAAATACAAACAATGTTTTTTCCGGATCCATTTCGGGGAGACTGCCCTGATAATAATCAAACAAAAGCAGGGCATCCTCCATCTCCAGAAGAAATCCACTGTGTCCGAGATATGTCACCCGCATCATACGTTCAACATCTCAATCGCACGTTTTAATTCCGGAAGAATAAATTCCAGTGCTTCCTTTGCCTCTTTGGCATCTCCCGGAAGATTTACCATCAGCGTCTTTTTGCACACACCTGCCGCACTGCAGTCCAGAACCGCCTGCTGAGAATCCCGGTTGCGGAATGCACGCAGTGTCTCCGGGATCCCCGGAAGAAGGCGTTCTGCCACATCCATCAGTGCATATGGTGCACAGTCGCTCTCGAGATGTCCTGCTGCTCCTGTTGTCAGAACCAACTCTGCGGTCTGCTCCTCTGCCACCCTTTTTAATACCGATGCCGCCACTTTCCGGTCTTTCGGGATCACACGCACGGCAGCAGTCTCAAACCCGGACTGTTCCAGCAGTTTCTTTAAAACCATCCCTGCCGCACTTGCCTTTCTTGCTTTATAACTTTCTGTATCCAACGTAAAAATAGCCGCTTTCATAGATTCGTACCCCTTTCTTGTACTCCGGTCTCAACTAAATTCTGTAATGCAGAGAACACTCCGCCGCTTTATTGTACCACATCTGAGAATAAGAGTCCAAGCATCCGGCAGAAAAAAACAAAAAAATCAGATAATAATGCAGACCAGCCCTCCATTACTGTCATTGACGATCTTCTGCATCGTATCCTGGAGCTTCACCTGACTCTCCTCGTTGATCATATTGATCTTATTGCGCATCCCATCCAGCACCAGCTCTTCTACAGATTTTCCAAATATGTTGGTTCCCCATACTCCCTCCGGAGTCTCACTCTCTGCTTTGATATATTCCACCAGATCCTGTGCCTGCTTTTCACTTCCCACGATCGGTGCGATCTCAGTCTCAATATTGGCACGGATCATATGAACAGACGGAGCCTCTGATCTGATCTTCACACCATATTTACTGCCCTGTTTGATGATCGCAGGCTCATCTAACAGAATTTCCTCTTTCTTCGGGCTAACTACACCGTATCCTTTCATTTTCACATCGGCAAACGCATCTTTGATCTGTGTATATTCCTCTTTCATTGCGGCAAGTTCTTTCATCGCTGCGATCAGTTCATATTCTCCCTGAATCTTCGTCCCTGTCAGTTCACTGAGCACCTCATAATAATACTTCTCCTTCAAGTCCATCTGGATCTTTACGATTCCCGTATCCATTTCAATCTGAGAGATCCTGATCTTCTCTATGTACTCGCTGTCACTTACCGGTACCGCCTCTGCCACACTTCGAATGTCATCCATTCCATCCAGCAGATTTCTTACACTGGAGAGCACCTCGCTTTTTACCGGGTGATCCTTTGGCAGCATTTCCACCCACTTCGGAATATAAAATTCTGCTTCTGAAATTGGAAACTCATACAACACCTGCCGCATGATCTGATTAATATCTTCTGTCCGAAGCTGCGCACAGTTGACCGCAAGAACAGATACTCCGTACTTTTCCTCCATTTTCCCCTGAAGACTTTTTGTTTCTTCGCTGTATGGCTTCTGTGTGTTCAAAAGGATCAGAAACGGCTTTCCGATGGATTTCAATTCCTGAATGGTCTTTTCTTCTGCCAAAATATAATTTTCTCTCGGAAGCTCTCCGATACTTCCATCTGTTGTGATAACCAACCCAATTGTCGCATGGTCATGAATCACCTTCTGTGTCCCGATCGCTGCCGCTTTTGTAAAGGGGATCTCATGTTCAAACCATGGCGTTTTCACCTGACGTTCCACATCGTTTTCTATATGACCGCTCGCCCCGTCTACCATATATCCGACACAGTCGATCAGTCGGATCTTAACTTCCACGTCTTCGGACAGTCTGACAGATGCCGCATCTTTCGGAACAAATTTCGGCTCTGTTGTCATGATCGTTGTTCCGGAGGCTGACTGCGGAAGTTCGTCTTTTGTCCGCTCTTTTGCGTGTTCATCCGTCATATTCGGCAGCACGAGAAGATCCATGAACCGCTTGATAAATGTTGACTTGCCTGTCCGAACCGGACCTACAACTCCAATATAGATTTCCCCGTTGGTTCTTGCTTTCATATCCTTGTATACCTGAAATGCATCCATAAAAAATACCCCCTTGTTCTGCTGATACCAATCTATGCAGAAACAAAGGGGATTATTCCGGCTCTGTTCTCTTGAATTAAAAAAAACTATACTGTCTCATCCGGCCACGGCAGCACGGAATGCTCACTTTTTGATTCTCGAAGCATCAGTTCATCCACTGCCTGTGCAGCACTCTTGTTTTCAAACAGTACTTCATTGATCTGCTCCACAATCGGCATGGACACCTCATATTTCTCTGCCAGCTTTCTGGCTGCCTTTGCAGAATACACACCTTCGACTACCATCTGTACTTCATCCATGGCCTCCTGCATAGTCTTCCCCTGTCCCATAAGATATCCGGCCCTGCGGTTCCGGCTGTGTACACTTGCGCAGGTCACGATCAGATCTCCGATTCCGGTCAGCCCGGTAAATGTCTCGAGCTTTCCGCCCATTTTTACGCCCAAACGCGCAATTTCCGCAATTCCTCGAGTGATCAGCGCAGCTTTTGTGTTATCTCCATAACCAAGTCCGTCTGCAATTCCCGCTGCCAGAGCGATCACGTTTTTCAATGATCCTCCCAGCTCAATCCCCAGAATATCCGGACTTGTATAGACACGGAACACCTTACTCATAAATGCAGACTGCAGGTACTCAGCCGTCTTTCTTGTCGTCGCACCGATCACACAGGTTGTCGGCAGCTTTCTTCCGACCTCTTCCGCGTGGCTCGGTCCGGAAAGAACTGCTACATCCGCCTGCGGAATCTCTTCTTTGATCTGCCCGGAAAGTGTCATCAATGTGGTCTCTTCGATACCTTTTGCCACATCCACGATTATTTGCCCTTCTGCCACATATGGACTCATCTTTTTCGCAGTCGCTCTTGTAAACGGAGACGGAACTGCCAGGACAAGAAAGTCTTTTCCCAGGATTGCCTCTTGTATCTCTCCGGTAATCTGAATTTCCTCGGAGATGTGCACCCCCGGCAGCTTTGTCTTATGCTCTCTTTCTTTTGACAGCATCTCTATCTCGGCGGGATCGATCGACCAGATCGTTGCCTGATTTCCGTTATCATGCAGCAGGACGGAGAGTGCCGTTCCCCAGCTTCCCGCTCCCAACACACCTATATTTGCCATATTCTGCCTCCTTTTTAATCGTCTCTATTTTTTAGAAAACCCGATTTTGTTCTCTGTTCCATTCAACAGTCTCTTTATATTTGCACGATGCCTCCACCATGCCAGTGCCATCAGTAAAAACGTCACCAGATATAATTCGTACACATAAGGCTGCGCCATCGCAAATCCCCCCATCTGCCCGAAACATATCACCTCTGCAAGAAAAATAATTGTTACCAGAAGTGACCCTGCGGAAACATAGCGGGTGACTGCCACCACAAAAATAAATGCAGCAAGTGGGATCGGGACCATCCAGAGCTTGGTGGAAAGCACAAGCCCGGCCAGAACCGCAATCCCTTTTCCGCCTTTAAATTTCAGATAAAACGGATAATTATGTCCAAGTGTGGCACCTGCTCCTGTATACATCGCAAGCAGCGGCAGACAGTCGCTGCCACTGAAGATCTGGCGCACCAGAAGAATTGGCAGGACACATTTTAAAACATCTCCCGCAAACGTCATCAGTCCGGCTTTTACTCCAAGCACACGCAGTGCATTCGTAGAACCAGAATTTCCGCTTCCTGTTTTTCTGATGTCCACATGATTGAGTTTCCCCACAAAATATCCGGTCTGAAACAGGCCGAACGCATATCCTATGATAAGACAGATAATTCGTTCCATATCTACTGATCCTTTTCCTTTCTCTCCCGGATAAAGAATTTCAGAGACGTTCCCCTGAACCCGAACGCTTCCCGGATCTTATTTTCCAGATAACGGGTATAAGAAAAATGCATCAGTTCTTTGTCATTTACAAAGATTACAAAGGTCGGTGGTTTTACCGATACCTGGGTGATATAGTAAAGTTTCAGACGTTTTCCCTTGTCTGACGGCGGCTGCTGCATGGCAACGGCCTCCATCATAATCTCATTGAGCACACCGGTCTGAATCCGAAGTGTCTGGCTGTCAATGACCATATCGATCATATCATACAGTTTATTCAGACGCTGTCCTGTTTTTGCAGAAACATACATGATCTCTGCGTATGGCATATACGCAAGTGTCGTCCGGATATCATTTTCATATTGTTTCATGGTCTTGTCATTCTTCTCAATGGCATCCCATTTGTTTACAACGATGATCACACCCTTTCCGCGCTCATGTGCGATCCCGGCAATCTTGGCATCCTGCTCTGTAACCCCTTCTGTGGCATCGATCACCATCAGCACCACATCCGCTCTCTCTACTGCCGTTACAGTACGAATGATACTGAATCTCTCCAGCTCTTCCTTGATCTTATTTTTTCTTCGCAGTCCCGCGGTATCGATAAAAATATATTCTCTGTCCTCGTGTTTGATTGCCGTATCAATGGCATCTCTTGTGGTGCCCGCGATATCTGATACGATCACACGGTTTTCTCCGAGAAGCTTATTGACGATCGAAGATTTTCCCACATTCGGCTTTCCGACAATGGCGATCTTCGGACGCTCATCCTCTTCGGTCTCTCCTGCTCCTTCCGGAAAATGCGAAACCACTTCATCCAGCATATCACCGATTCCCAGTCTGGACGCCGCAGAGATCGGAACCGGATCCCCGATCCCAAGATTATAGAACTCATACACGTCCGGCATAAATTTATCAAAATTATCCACCTTGTTGACAACAAGCACAACTGGTTTTTTAGAACGTCTGAGCATATCTGCCACTTTGGAATCTGCATCCACAAGCCCCTGACGCACATCGGTAATGAACACAATGACATCTGCCGTATCAATGGCGATCTGCGCCTGCTCTCTCATCTGTGAAAGAATGATATCGCTGCTGTCCGGCTCAATTCCGCCGGTATCGATCATCGTAAATTCTTTGTCCAACCATGACACATCCGCATAAATACGGTCTCTTGTTACACCCGGAGTGTCTTTTACGATCGAAATCCGCTCCCCGGCTAATGTATTAAACAGTGTAGACTTCCCCACATTCGGTCTTCCTACAATCGCTACTACTGGTTTACTCATATTTTCAACTACCTTTCTCTCCATTCAATCTTACATTTCCTGAAATCTGCCTCTTCTTCTGTCCGTGCTGAAATCATCATTCTCATAAGCACCGATCACTGCATCCAGCAGATCCTGCCCGCTTGATTTTACAATATCTGTCTTCACTTGTAAAGAATTCTCCACTTCCTCCAGCGTAAAATCATCCAGAAAGACTGGTTCTCCGATCTTTAGCATATTACACGGAAGCAGAAGTCTCTCCCCGAGAGGCTGTCCTTTCAGCTGTCCCGTCAGATCCTGCCCTGTGATCAGACCTGATACTGTGATCCGTTCTCCAAAAAAGTCATTGCGGATTGCATATAAATGTGTGGTGATATTCGGGAATTTCTTTCTGATCTCCTCCAAGATCTTTCCGATATAAGGATACATCAGACGTCCCGTAGCCAGAGAAATCTCCCGCTGCCTTTCATCTCCTGTCACGGCAGAGAGAGCCTCCTGTACTTCGTTGAACAACAGACGCATCATTCCCACACCGTTCTCCAGCTGCAGGTAGCCGTCATATCGTTCTTCCTCCGGCACCACCTCCTCTGCCAGCACATACCACTCGTCTCCCGCATGGATCATGTGGATCCCATGCTCCTGATAGATCTTCTCCTGCCAGCGGTGGATGACAGAAAGCACCTCCCTGGCATCTTCTTTTGTAAACGGCTCCAGAGGATACAGTCCGTCCCGGTATTTTGTCAGTCCTACCGGAACGATCGAAACACTCTTTAAATACGGCAGATATCCTGTCAGATCCCGGATCGTCCGCTCCAGCTCTTCTCCGTCATTTACTCCCTTGCAGAGAACGATCTGCCCATTCATCTCAATCTGTCCCCGGTAGAGAATATCTACTTTTTTCAGCGCCTCTCCCGCAAACCGGTTGTGCAGCATCTTGCAGCGAAGTTCGGGATTCGTCGTCTGGAACGAAATATTGATCGGCTCCAGACGGTACTTTACAATACGCTCCACATCATGATCACTCATATTGGTCAGCGTAATATAATTGCCCTGCAAAAATGACAAACGGGAATCATCATCTTTAAAATACAGTGTCTCCCGCATTCCCTTTGGCATCTGGTCAATGAAACAGAACATACATTTATTTCTGCAGGAACGGTACTCATCCATCAGACTCTGGTCAAACTCGATCCCCAGACTTTCATCCTCATCCTTCTCAATCTCCAGCTCCCATTCTTCCCCGTCCGGCTTCTCGATCAGAAGCAGAAGCTGTTCACTCTCTTCATAGTAATAATAGTCAAATACATCCTGTATCTCATTTCCGTTGATGGCAAGCAGCTTATCTCCCGGCTCGATCCCCAGTTCTTCTCCAATCCCGCCGGGCATCAGAGACTTCACAATATGCTCGTGCTTTTTCATTTTCAAACTCCTTGTACTTCTTCTATTTTTAGACTTTGTCTCCTGCTTTTTACCGAAACAAAGTTCCTGTCTGCTCATACTTCTGGCATATTAACAGTACCAGTATAGCATAATTTTCTTCTATAGCAAAGCCATGCTTGAATTTCCCTGCAAAAAATGATATAACGATATATGAAATCGCATATCCGGAGGTCGGATATGGAAAAACGAAAACACAGGAGAAAATCATGGCAAATATTGAATTATTGGAAAAAACCCTTCCAGTTGCTCCATTGAAACTTGCAGCATTGGAAAGCTGTAAAGTATTGGCACAGAAAGTCAACGACTATATCGTATCTTTCCGTGAAAACACCATCAATGAGGTGACAGAATCCCCATTGTATGTGAATTACCGCACAAATAACTATCTGGTAGAATGTGACTGCCCGCGTTTCGGAAGCGGAGAAGCAAAAGGTGTGATCAAAGAGACCATCCGGGGAACTGATCTCTTCATTATGTCAGATGTATGCAACTACAGTCTGACTTACTCTGTCAACGGACACCTCAACCACATGTCTCCGGACGATCATTTTCAGGATATCAAGCGTGTCATTGCAGCGTCTACCGGAAAAGCACACCGCGTCAATGTCATCATGCCATTCCTTTACGAGAGCCGTCAGCATAAGAGAACCAAAAGAGAATCTCTGGACTGTGCTCTGGCATTGGAAGAATTAAAAGATATGGGCGTTGCAAACATTCTGACATTTGATGCACATGACCCGCGTGTACAGAATGCGATTCCTCTGAGCGGATTCGACAACTTTACTCCTCAGTATCAGTTTATGAAAGCACTCTTCCGTGCAGTTCCGGATCTGAAAGTCAGCAAAGACCATCTGATGATCGTCAGCCCTGACGAAGGAGCAATGCACCGTGCTGTATACTTCTCCAACGTGCTTGGAGTGGATATGGGTATGTTTTATAAGAGAAGAGACTACTCTACTATCGTAAATGGAAAGAATCCGATCGTAGCACATGAATTCCTCGGAGATGATGTGGCAGGCAAAGATGTGATCATCGTGGATGATATGATCTCCTCCGGTGAAAGTATGCTGGATGTTGCAAAGAAATTAAAAGACCGCAACGCAGCCCGCGTATTCGTATGCACCACATTCGGACTGTTCACAGACGGATTTGAAAAATTCGATGAATACTACAAAAAGGGATATCTTGATAAAGTCGTAACAACCAACCTGACATATCTGCCGCCTGCTGTAGACGAAAGAGAATACTTTGTCAAGGCAGACATGAGTAAATTCCTGGCTCTAATCATTGATTCCCTGAATCACGATCTGACAATCGGTGCTGTTATGAATCCAACAGATAAGATCCATAAACTGCTCCAGAAATATCATCAGGTATAGATAAAACAGAACGCATAAACTCCGGAGAGAATTTTTGACTTCTTTCCGGAGTTTATATTTTCTATCAACTTTTTCGTTCAAATCCCTTCACAGCACCCCTGGAATTTACCAGCGTTTCATGTTTTTTTGAAACTTTTCGATATAAGCTTGTTTGAGTTCGTCTTCGGTGATCCCATAGCATAACATCACATCATTATAATACATCAGGACATCCGCCATTTCTTCTATAAGATGTTCTCTGACAGAACTGTCCGCAACTGCGCTTTTATCCCCATTTTTCTTTATAATATCAATGACTTCTCCTATTTCACCTATCATCCATAAAAACTTATTTTTGCCGGTCTCCGGACAGATTCTTTCCCACTTCTCTTTATATTTATCTTGTAATTCCTTCTGCATTGACTGCATTTCATTTATTGAAAAATTACTCATAGCGACCTCCTGAATTTCTTATTTCGCGCTTTGTGTCCCTGTTTGTAAGATGGGCTTACACATCATAAAGCTGGATATGAAGCTGCAGACACCGCCCTGCAAAATCGGGAAATGACATTCATAACATTTATATTATTACAGACGTAAGATTTTCTGTCAATATTTTTCATTGTTTGACTTTCTTATAAAATCCCCTTATAATATTTTTATTACATATGTAAGACTTGGAGGAATGAATATGAGTAAACTGCCACAAATTTCTGAAGCTGAATTTGAAGTGATGAAGGTCATTTGGAAGTATGCTCCCATCAGTACAAATGAAGTGACTGAAAAACTGACTCAGACAACCGACTGGAGTCCAAAGACAATACAAACAATGTTGAAGCGGCTTGTAACAAAAAAAGCGCTTACTTATGAAAAACAAAGCAGAGTCTTTGTATATACCCCTTTAGTTCCGGAAACTGAATATATCCGTCAGGAAAGCAATTCTTTTTTAAACAAATATTACAATGGAAACATCGTTTCTATGCTTACCTCTTACTTAGAAGATGATAAATTATCCAAAACAGAACTTGATACCTTGCGTCATCTTCTCTCTGATACTCACGAATAGGAGGAATTTATTTGTTTGATTTTGGAATCCATTTTTTAATATGCAATATTTTTATTTCCATTTTCATTGGAATCATGACAGGCATAAAACACTTATTGCGGAAATGTTTATCTGCCCGCATGCAGTATCGCCTTTGGTTTCTTCTGCTCAGTTTCATGGCTGTCCCTTTTTTACCTGCAAACATTTTCTCTATCTTGCAGAAATTTCCAGCCTTGCACCTTTCAGATTTTCCGAAAAGACTTTTTCTCTCTGTCCCTGATGGACAGATTTTCATAGGAGAAAATTCTACCATTGGAATAGTAAATGATTTTGCAGTCTCAATCAGCAGTAAAACATCATCTCCTGTTCACTTACTCCTTTTTAGTTTATGGGCTGTCGGTGCTGTCACAATGTTCGTTTTAGCTGCACGTTCTTTTTTAAGGCTCCGCACTTTGGAACAATCTGCACTGCCATTACAAAATCAACAAGTAAAACGGCTCTATGAAAACTGTTGTAAAGAGATGCATTGCAAAAAGAAAATCCCGATATACAGTACCGCATTTTTGAAATCACCTGTTACTGTGGGGCTCATACACCCTCGCATTTACCTTCCGATTCATTTGATTTCAGATTTTAATGCAAAGGATATGCGCTTCATGCTTTTGCATGAATTACAGCATTGCCGTCAAAAAGATACGCGCATTGTTTTCCTTATGAATTTGGCTGGTATTCTATATTGGTTTAATCCTTTTGTCTGGTATGCCTTAAAGGAAATGCGATGTGATCGTGAACTTTCCTGTGATTCGGCTGTGCTGCATCTTCTTGACGAAACAGATTATCAGGCCTATGGAAACACACTGATCAATTTTGCCGAAAAAATTTCTCACATTCCTTTTCCTTATGCAACCGGGATGAGTGGAAGTATGAAGCAGATTACACGGAGGATTCTCAATATCGCTGCCTTTCAAAAAGAAACAAAACGGGGAAAAGCGCGGGAATTTCTCATTTATATCCTCATTGCATTTCTATCATTGAGCTATGCACCTGTACTGGCTGCCGCAGGTTCTCCGCAAAATGAATACCGATTGCCAAACGATATGAAAAATATTTCCACCATTGATCTTTCCAATCATTTCAATGGCTATCAAGGCAGTTTCGTTTTATATGATACAAATCAAAACGCCTGGAATATTTTTAACATCGAAAATGCCAAAGAACGAATCGCCCCAAACTCTACTTACAAGATATACGATGCCTTACTCTGTTTAGAATCCGGTATCATCACTCCTGAAGATTCAGATATGACCTGGAATGGCGAAGATTATCCATTCGATGCATGGGAAGCCAATCAGACCTTATCTTCTGCCATGAAAAACTCTGTGAACTGGTACTTTCAATCCATTGATTCACAATTAGGATTTCACTCTGTAAAATCATTTTTACAGAAGATTCAATACGGAAATCAACAGACCGGTTCAGACATCGACTTATACTGGACAGATTTATCTTTAAAAATCTCTCCGATTGAGCAGGTCAACCTGTTAAAAAAATTCCATGACAACGAGTTTCAATTTGCTCCACAAAATATAGACGCTGTCAAAAATTCCATCCTTCTCTCTTCCGGTTTCAAAAGTTCTCTTTATGGAAAAACCGGAACTGGGCGGATTGAGGGAAAAGATGTAAATGGCTGGTTTATCGGTTTTTTGGAAACCGCAGACAATGTATATTATTTTGCAACAAATATTCAGGGAGAAACCGAAACTACCGGAAGTAAAGCAACCGAAATCACAACTTCTGTGCTCTCGGAATTAAATATTGGGAAATAAAAAGCGAAAGAACCGACAGATTTCAAAAATAACTCCTGTTCGGTTCTTTTTGTTGTTCAATCGGATGTCACCTCGCAATTCGATACTGATATTGTGGAATCTGATGGATTCCATCTTCTAAAACCTTATTTCCCAAATATTGAAAACTTCCATCCTCTCGAAATTTCACAGTAAGTTCATGTGTAATCACTGCGTCATTGGAAATGACCATATCACAAACCGCCTCCACTGTCAAAGTAAGCGCCCCATCTTGATGTTCCTCTACTTTTATTACTTCTGGTAAAGAAGTTCCAAAATGAGTCGGTGCGTAATTGCCACATCCAAGCTTTGCCCATACATACTCTTGTTTTTCTGCATCAAATGTAGCTATATTCCGCAACTGTTCTGCAGTAACAGGAAGATATTCTGACATCAGTTGTTCAAATTCCTCTGCGGGGATTCCATTTTTTCCTTCTTCCATAACAAATCTTTTTTGATATTTCATCTGGTAGAGGTATTCATATAGCCCATTGTAATCCAGCCCCTCTAAATGTTCACGATCCCAATTAGAACATAGTAAATTATTTCCTTGATATCCCAATGGCAACACACATTTTTTTGACAATTCAATACATTCTGCATCTAACGGTTTTACCCTGATCATACAACTTCCATCCACAATTTCTGATACTTCCGGCGGTTCCGGTACACACAATTCATAAGCAAACCATCCCTTTTCTGTGTATCTCCATTCTTTCATTCTTGTGTAAGAGCGATATGCAATCACCGGATCTCCTTCCTCATTCCAAACTGCTCTGACTGCTAACAGATACATCTCTTTCCCGTCATAAAGATATTTTCTTCTCTCAATACTTCCGTCTTGTAAAATATCATATAAAATTACATTTCCTTCAACTCCCTGCTCCGAACTGTGTAAGAAGTTTTCCATCACCTGATAATTTTCCATAACAGAGTATTCCTCAGAACTAATTACCGGAACTCCCCCTCTGCCGAGTATCTTTTTCATCTGCTCCATAACAGAATCTGTAAGAACTACATTCGATGCATCTCCCTTATCCGCTTCAGCGTAAATATCTTGAACCAACTTCAAGGCAGCAATACTGTCTTTTTCTGCCTTCTCACGCTCTTCCTTTTTAATCGGAAGATGATATCCCTTTTCATAAGCCTCTCTCCACTGTTCATCTGTCAATCTTGGTACATACCACCTCGGCTCATCTTCTTCTGGTGACAAAATTGTATTTGACACATAATGAATTTTTCCACCTTCAAGTGGTTCCACAACTAATTCGCTTCGAAATGCCTGATCCAGCATTTCAATTTCCCAAACAGCTTCTACCACAAGTTTTAATTTTCCATCACCCAGTTCTTCATAAGAAATCACTTCCGGATACGGTTCATAAGGAAACTCACAATCATGGAGTCCCCTCGGACGATAACGATATCTCTGCGTATCGGGATTATAAACTGCATTTTTCTGAATCTGCTCACTCGTGATTGGAAAAAGTGTTTGTAATACACTTTCAAACTCTTCTTTCGGTATCTGATATTCCACCCCCTCTTTCATCGCATACGGAATCTCTTTTCCATAGATACTCGGATACTTTAATTCATATAGATCATAAAAATTCAGGTTTGAATAATCCTCTTCCTTCCAGTTTGTGATCAGCATATTATTCAACCTATATCCAATTGGAAGTACATATTTTTGATTTAATTCTCTAAGTTTCTGATCCAACGGTTTTACACGAAATCCTTTCTCTCCCGGCGGTCCGTCAAATCCCGGGGGATGATATTCTTCGATGAAAAAATATCCTTTTTCTGTATATTTCCAGGAATGTACCTTAAATTTGTGATAATAAATCATACAGGGTTTGTTATCCGTCCAGCGAACTGTGCTGACAATGGCATCCATATCATCACCATCTGTATGCAGTTCATAACGAACTACACCACCCTGTTCTATGACAGAATATATCACCACATCTGCCGATTCTCCCCTTTTTGCCTTCTCACAATATGTTTCCACCTGCTCTGAATGAACCATATCAACTTGATCTTTCATATCTACTGCGGCATATCCCTTTTGTCCCAGATAATCAATTACTTGCTTTTGAAACTCCAGACTGTCCAGCAGCTTGTTTTCTGCTGCCTTTTCATATAATTCTCTCGTTCCTTCCATCAACTCTTCAAAATCATCAGCAATCTCCTTCTGCTGAATATCTTGAACAGTTTCCTCGCTCTTTTCTTCCGGAGTTGTCTTACCACACCCAGATAGAACCATCACACATATAACCAGTAGTGCAATCACTTTTCGCTTCATACACATATCCTCTCAAATATTACAATTGTAAGTTTCTATTAAATCTTACAACTGTAATAGATAAAAGTCAAGAAAACTTTATTTGATACCAAGCGAACAATTTGAAATCTAAAAAGAGATAGACGCATTCCTGTAATTCATAAATAGCGTCAATAGACAAAAAAAGAATCTCACAGTATAATTAAGGCATCTTTCCGTATAAAAAATATCTTGGATTAATGGAAGTTAAGGGAGTAATATAGACATGAAAAAATTAATCGTTGACGATAAAATTGTATTAATACCTATGACGTCTCAGTTGTATCATATAGAAAGAAAAAATTATATAGCAGATCCTATGATGTGCGAAACACCTTACATTTATACGCCAGAGATCGCTCAAAAAGATTTTGAAAGAAAAGCAAATAATTGCAACAGAGTATGGTTTGCTATATTATTAGATGATATTGTAATTGGTGATGTATACCTTAAAAACATAGACTTACAAAAAGGTAGTGGCACCCTTTCCATTGTGCTTATTCAAGATTGCTATAAAGAAAAAGGCTATGACACAGCGGTGGAAAGAACTGTCTTAGAGTACGGATTTAAAGAATTAGGATTATCGGCCATTTATGCTGATGTGGTTTTAAGAAATACTCGTAGCCAACATGTTCTTGAAAAAATAGGATTCGAATATTTACATGAAGATAGTTAGCTGAAATACTATAAATATACCCCAAAAGATACCAGCAATGCATTTTCTGTCAGGCCAAAGTATCCAAAGGAGTGATCCCTCTTTTGCAGCAGCGTTCCATAAATTGGTGCATTTAAGGTCTCGTCTTTTTCCAGCAAAGCAGAAAGTGGGAAACCATCTGTTCATAAAACGTCATCCAACTACCTCCATCGATTTCAATTTTTATTTCCTCTTTCTCGGCTTTGGCGCAGGCAATTCCTCATACATGGCCTTAAATAGACCTGTCAAAAATTGTTTACTATCAACCTCATCTACTAACAGCATTTCTTTTGCTCCTTCATAAGGCAATTCATAAGAAATTGTCGGCATATAGGAAATCGCTGAGCTTACAGGTTTGATCAGCAGTCTGTCGTCGTAGATACCACCAACGATCTTCCCTCTATAATAGAGAATAAACTCTCCCATCATTGCCCTGTAATTGATTTCTTCCAACTCAGACAACTGCCCTAAAATAAATTGCAAATATTCTTTACTTGATGCCATAATCCACCTATCCGTTTCTTTTTACCAACCTTCACAAAAAAACTTCATTTTAATCCATTCTGTGAAGTTCCCATTTTATATTTCACCAATGTTTCAAGCCTGTTATCTCTCCGAACACATGACTTTACAATGTTTCATATAACAAGCAATCCCATATTTTAATATTTTCTCCACTCCGTTTTCTAAAAGCGTCTCCTCATACTTCGTTTCCTCTACTTGTTTCAGGGCTTTTTCGCAGGCATTCAGAAGATTCCCGTCTCCGGCATACTTGATTTCAATGATGATCCCCATTTCACTGTCCTCTGTTTCTATCATAATATCACTGTACCCGTCCCCGGTTTCCCTGTTTGAGAATACTCCCCAGTCTTCTTTGACACCTAAAATGCCGAGCAAAATTCCATGGTAGAAATTCTCTTTTAATGATTTCTCCACAAATGTATCTCGAATACTGATTGTCTTTTTCAAGTACCCTTCAAAAAGACGTTCTACTTTTTCTGCATCTCCGCCTTTCAGTGCATCACAGAGCTGTTTTAACGTATCTCCGTCTTTTGCAACACCTTCCTTAAAATATTCCATGATCTGCGTTTTAAAAATATCCCGTACTTCCAGATTCGGAATTGCAAGTTTGTAATGACTGGCATCCAGTCGCTGCCTTTGTGTTAGATATCCGGTCATAAATAAAAGACTCCAGATATTTTCCACAGACTGATACATTTCCTGATAAGTAAGTTCCTGCCGAATCTCTTTGACAATTTCTTCTCCCGCCAGCAAACGTTCAATCTCGCGCTTTGTTGTAATATTTCCTGACATTTGAATGATTTTCTTGACTGCCTCATTACTACTGGTATGAACCCAATAATTTTCAGGAAAAGCCGCAGCATTTCTTTGACATCCTCATCCGTAAATCCAAAATACTCATCAAAACGCTCATCTGTAATCGACAACACTTTCAGGTTGTTCAATCCCGTAAAGATACTTTCCTTCGATATTCGCATACACCCGGTCATTACTGCAAATTTCAGGCTGTTATTGGTCTTCAACGTCTGTTCCAGTAAATTACGGATAAGAAAAACCATCTTGTCATAATATCCGTTTTCAAACGCTTTCGCCAATGGAACATCATATTCATCGATCAAAAGGATTACTTTTGTTTCATCGTGTTTCTCCAAAAGTTCTGACAAATTTTTTAAGCTCCAAAAAAGCGTAGCCTCACTCATATTTTCATCAAGAATCGCTCGATATTCTTTCTTCTCGTCCTCGCCCAGTTTATCACTCATTTTAAGGAATCCTGCCTTTTGCACTGCTCCCTTTATGGTCTTGACAGTTAACTCAAATGCAGCCTCATAAGAAGCAGCATTGATGCCTTTTAGTGAGATGGAAATAACTGGATGCTTTCCCATATATTCTTCACATAACTTTTTATCTTTCGAAATCTTCAATCCATCAAAAATGCTCTTGTCGCCCTCTACAGAAAAAAAGTGTTCCAGCATACTCATATTCAGAGATTTACCAAAACGTCTTGGTCTGGTAAATAAATTTACCATTCCCCAGTTGCGGAGCAGTTCAGAGATCAATCCTGTCTTGTCTACATAATAAAAATCATCTTTGATGATCTGTTCAAAATTTTCTATTCCTATCGGGAGTTTTCTTTTCTCTCTGCACATTCTCTTCCTACCTCCTGACAACTATATTATAACAAATGTTTGCCGAAAATCCTATACTTCAGTCTGTACAATTCGGGTAAATTGTTTCTTGCTATTTTCATAATTCAAAATTCCACAACTCTTCATATGGATTTGTTTTTGCAAAACCGATCCGCACGACCCGGCTGCTGAACACTCCAAACTGCTCCTGCAATACCTGAAACGCTGCAAGCATCTCTTCTTTAGAAAGTTTCTTTCCAATCGTTGCGTGGGGAACCCATTGCATCGGACGATAACATTTGTGTACCTTGACATCCGCTGTTTTCAATAACTCCTTATAAACCTTCTCTGACAGTTCTTGCAGGTAAGTATTTAAAACCGGTGAAAGATACAGCACATTCGGGAAAAACGCTCCCACTGAACACCAGATAATCTCCCCGCTTTGAAACATATCTCTCGTTTCTTCAAACAGTGAGATTACCTGATCTTCGCTTCGCGTTTCAAATGCAGAAATCGTCAAATGCGGAGGTACATTTTTCTCGATCATAAATGGATTTCCGCTTCTTTTTGCAACCTGAGTGATGTATCCCTGCATTCGACTGGTCGTTTTTTCATCAAAATAAATCGATACTAAATACATTTACACTGCCTCTCTTCTGATTTTCCATCCTTTTCATATAAAAAGTGTCCGCTCCCACACAGGTCATTCGGACACTTTAATTTTTTCTTCTATATCGTTTAGTACAGCTTCGCTCCGACTTTCTTCGGCTCATACCCCGCTTCTTTTAACGCATTCAAGATCTTCTGCTTATGCTCGGTTCCGAATGCCTCCATCGTGATACGCAGCTCCACAGCCGCATTCCGGTTGGTGCTGACAAACTGATTATGTTCCAGTTTGATGACATTTCCTTTTTCGTTTGCAATGATCGATGCCACTCTTACCAGTTCGCCCGGCTTGTCCGGAAGAAGCACTGCAACCGAGAAAATACGGTCTCTCTGGATCAATCCATGCTGTACGATAGAAGACATGGTGATCACATCCATATTTCCGCCGCTTAACACGCAGACCGCTTTTTTGCCTTTCAAATTCAGCTGTTTTAATGCTGCCACAGAAAGGAGTCCTGAATTTTCTACGATCATCTTATGGTTCTCCACCATATCCAGAAATGCTCCGACTAATTCATCATCATCCACCAGAAGAATCTGATCTACATATTTCTGCACATATGGCAGATTCTGTTTTCCGACCGTTTTTACCGCAGTACCGTCCGCAATCGTGTTGGCACTTGGAAGTTCCACCACTTCTCCGGCCTTTAACGCCGCAGTCATGCTCGCCGCTTCTCTCGGCTCCACACCGATCACCTGAATCTTTGGATTGAGCATCTTGGCAAGTGTCGCCACTCCTGTGATCAGTCCGCCACCGCCGATCGGAACCAGAATATAGTCCACCGTCGGGAGCTCCTGAATGATCTCCATTGCAATCGATCCCTGCCCGGTCGCCACATCCAGATCATCAAAAGGATGGACAAACGTATAACCATGTTCTTCCGCAAGCTTGTATGCATACGCACAGGCATCATCGTAGACGTCTCCATAGAGGATCACTTCCGCGCCATAGCTTTTGGTACGGTTTACCTTAATCAGAGGAGTTCCGATCGGCATTACGATCGTTGCCCTGCAGCCATAACGTTTTGCCGCATACGCAACGCCCTGCGCATGATTTCCCGCAGATGCCGTGATCAGTCCTTTACTTCTGTCTTCTTCTGACAATGTGCTGATCTTGTAGTAGGCTCCGCGCAGCTTATACGCTCCTGTATGCTGCATATTTTCCGGTTTCAGATAAATCCTGGCACCTGTTTGGGCGCTCAGATATTCGCTGTACACCAGCTTTGTCGGAGTCGTCACCTGTTTTACTACTTCACTTGCTTCTTCAAATTTCTCCAAAGTCAACATCTTCCATCCCTCTTTCTGTCATTTTGACATATTTTTATTCTTCTGTTTCTTCCGTCTTGGAATCACTGTAAAACAACGCATTGACAAATTCATCTGCATCAAACTTCTGCAGATCATCAATAGATTCTCCAACCCCGATATATTTGACCGGAATTCCAAGTTCTGACTGGATCGCCACTGCGATTCCGCCTTTGGCTGTTCCATCCATCTTCGTCAGGATCACCCCTGTGATATCTGCAACCTCATTGAACTCTCTTGCCTGAGCCAGTGCATTCTGTCCGGTGGTCGCATCCAAAACAACCAGCGTCTCTCTGTACGCTTCCGGATATTCCCGGTCGATCACGCGGTTGATCTTTTTCAGTTCTTCCATCAAGTTCTTTTTATTGTGAAGGCGTCCTGCTGTATCGCACAATAAAATATCCGCTTTTCTTGCGCGCGCCGCTGCCACTGCATCAAATACAACAGAAGCCGGATCTGCACCTTCCTGGCCGCCGATCATCTCTACTTCTGCACGGTTGGCCCATTCTTTTAACTGCTCTCCAGCAGCTGCACGAAATGTATCTGCAGCTGCCAGAATGACTCTTTTATGCTGCTCTCTGAATTTCCCTGCCAGTTTTCCAATGGTGGTCGTCTTTCCCACTCCGTTGACTCCGATCACAAATACAACGGACTGTCTCTCCTCAAATTCGTAAGCAGTCTCTCCCACATCCATCTGCTCTTTGATGCTGTCAATCAGAAGCTGTCTGCAGGCAGCAGGTTCTTTGATATGCTGCTCTTTCACTTTCCGGCGCAGATCCTCTATAATCTCCGTCGTAGTATGTACTCCAAGATCTCCCATGATCAGAGTCTCTTCCAGCTCCTCATAAAAGTCCTCATCAATTTTGGAAAATCCGTGAAAAATACTGTCCATTCCGGATACGATATTATCTCTTGTCTTTGTCAGACCTGAGACAAGTCTTCTAAAAAACCCTTTCTTCTCTTCCATATGCTCTCCTTCCTTTTTTCTGACATCAGGTCAGATCTTCCTCCAGCAGATCTACAGATACCAGTGTGGAAATTCCTTTTTCCTGCATGGTGATTCCATAGAGCCTGTCTGCTGCCGTCATCGTTCCTCTTCTGTGAGTGATGACGATAAATTGAGTATGTTTTGTCAGCTTGTGCAGATACTGCGCAAACCGGTCTACATTACTGTCATCCAGTGCCGCCTCGATCTCATCCAGAAGACAGAACGGAGACGGTTTCAGATTCTGGATCGCAAATAACAGCGAAATGGCTGTCAATGCTTTTTCTCCACCGGAAAGCTGCATCATATTCTGCAGTTTTTTTCCAGGCGGCTGCGCAATGATCCGAATTCCTGCCTCCAGGATATCCTCGTCCTCCATCAGTTCCAGCGTTCCCTTTCCGCCGCCGAACAGTTGCTTGAAGACCGCATCAAACTCTTTTGATATTCTTGCAAACTGTTCCTCAAACTGAGCACGCATTGCCGCGTCCAGCTCTGCAACAATCTGAATCAGCGTTTCTTTTGCCTCGACCAGATCCTCATGCTGTTCTTTTAAAAATTCATAACGCTCGGCAACCTGCTTATAATCCTCAATCGCATTGACATTGACGTTTCCAAGCTTACGGATCTCTCCTTTTAAAAACAGAATCTGTTTTTTCATAAATGCACGGTCTGTCAGTGTCTCATCCCGCAGCTTCAAAGCGCCATTGTAGGTAATCTCATACTCTTCCCACATATAGTTCATTTGTTTTTCGGATGCTTCCTCGCAATCCTCTTTCTGGCTTTCAAGTCTGAATAACTCTTTGTCCAGCTCTGCCATATGACCGGACAGCGCTTCTCTTTGTTCCAGAAACGCCTTATGCTTCTGATTCAGCGCTTCTCTGTTTTCGGTCTGTCCCGTGATTTCTGTCTCAATTTCAGAAAATATCTCTGTGGATTCTTCGATTGTTTTTTTCAGATCCTGAATCTTCTCTTCTCTCTGACTGATTTCTTCCGCTGTATTTCCTTTATTCTGATCCAGCTCTCCGGCTTCTTTCTTTAAACGAAGCATCTCCTGATCGATACGTGCAATATTCTCCTTGATAAAAAGATCCTGTTGCTGCAAACCTGCCAGCGATAAATGTACCTCTTCAGACTGTTTCAGCTGTGCAGCTTCTGCCTCGCGGTGAATTTCCAACTGCTTCTGCAATTCTTCGATTTTCTGATTCAGTGCAGCTTCCAGTTCTTTTGACGCTTCCAATTCAACCTGAATCGACTCCCCGTTTTCACGGATCTCCCGCAGCGTTATTTCCAGTTCTTCCTGTTCTTTTGCATAGCTTTCACAACGTTGTCTGGATTCCGTCTGCTGCCTTTGCACCTGTTCCACATTCATCCGTGCCGTATTCTGACGGACAGATGCTTCTGTGATCTTCTGCTGGATCTCATCAATCCCGGCATAACATTCTGCTCTCTGTGCCTTAATCGCACTGATCGAGTGCTCCATCTCTTCCATGTCACGCTTTAACAGCTTTACTGTTTTTTCAAACTCCTCGATCTCGCGGCGTCTGCTTAACAGATTACTGGAGTTCTTAAACGCACCTCCGGTCATGGAACCTCCCGGATTGATCAGCTCTCCTTCCAGAGTAACCAGTCGGAGGGATTGCTTATATTTTCTTGCGATCCGGATTCCACAGTCAATATTCTCCACCACAATAGTCCGGCCGAGAAGCTGTTTCGCCAGTCCGAGAAAACGCTCTTCCACATGCACCAGCGTATGGGCAAGTCCGATCACGCCTGTTTCTTTTAGTGCATCCATCTGCCACAGCTCTGCGCCGCCCTGCATACTTGTCAGAGGCAGAAATGTCGCGCGTCCGTACTTATTCTGCTTCAAATATGCGATCATCCGCTTTGCAGTCTCTTCATCGTCCGTCACAATATTCTGGATACTGCCTCCAAGCGCTGTCTCTACTGCAATTTCATATTCTTTTTCTACCTTGATGATGTCCGCCACAACACCGATCAGACCTTTTTCCCGGTCCTTGCAGCTCATAACACGACGGATGCTGTTTCCGTATCCGTCATATCGTTCTGTAATATTTTTCAGCGACTCCAGTCTGGAGGATTCTCTGTGATATGCAGTCTGACCGATCCGCAATTTTTCCTGCTTCTCATCCAATTGGCGCTGAAACTCTGCGATGTTCTGTTCATTGACAGAGATCAGATCCTGAAACGCCTGAATCTCCGCTGTGATCTCTTCGAATCCCCGTCTTTGCTGCTCTAATTCCCGTCCATACTGCTCTGCCTCACTGGACACTTCCAGAATCTCTCTGTGGATCTGAGCCCTTCTGGTCGTGATCTGCTGCTGTGTGGTATCAAAATGCTGGATCTTCGCCTGCGTCGATGCCCGGTTATTCAAAAGCCGCATAATCTCTTCTTTACTCTGCTCGATCTCCATCGTCTCTTCTGCAATCTGTGACTGCACCTGGATCAGCTGCTCTTTTGCATCCGTATCCTGATTGGATATCCGCTCCAGCTGTCCGTGGATCGCTTCGCTGTCCTTTACAAATCCGGCTTTCTGCTCCTTCTTGGCATCCCACTCCTGCTGGATCGTACGGCGGCGATTCGCATAATGTTCTTCATTGATCCTGGCTGTATTGATCTGCTCTTTTAAAACATTGATCTGTCCTTCCAGCTGCTGCTTCAAAAGCGTTGTCTCATTCAGCTGGTTCTTCGATTTTTCGATCGCTGCATCAATCTCTTCCACCTGTGTCTCCACAGCCTGATATTGTTCTTTTGTTTCTTCATAGCGACTCTTTGCCGCTTCCATCTCATCAGAAGTAATCCGGACTTTTTCTTCCAGACCCTGAAGCTGATCCTTTAAACGCTCTGTCTCCAAAAGAAACATATGAATATCATAAACCTTCAGCTCTTCCTTCTTCTTCAGGTATTCTTTTGCCACTGCAGACTGCTTTTCCAACGGTCCGATCTGTTTCTCAAGCTCTGAGAGAATATCACTGACCCGGGTCAGATTGTTCTGTTCTTCTTCCAGCTTTTTCAGGGAAAGCGTTTTGCGGCGCTTGAATTTTACAATTCCGGCTGCCTCATCAAACAATTCTCTTCTCTCTTCCGGTTTTCCGCTCAGAATCTTATCGATCTGTCCCTGCCCGATGATCGAATATCCTTCTTTTCCGATTCCGGTATCATAAAACATCTCATTGATATCTTTGAGTCTGCATCCGGTTCCGTTGATCAGATACTCACTCTCACCGGAGCGGTATAGCTTTCTTGTCACTGTCACTTCCGAATAATCCACAGGGAGCTGATGATCCGAGTTGTCCAGTGTGATGGCTACCGAAGCATAACTCAACGGCTTTCTGTTTTCCGTTCCGGAAAAAATGACATCCTGCATGGAACCGCCTCGAAGCTGCTTTGCTCTCTGCTCTCCCAGCACCCAGCGGACTGCATCTGCCACATTGCTCTTTCCACTTCCGTTTGGGCCCACGATTCCCGTAATTCCATTGTGAAACTCAAATTTAATCCGATTGGCGAAAGATTTAAATCCCTGTACCTCAATACATTTTAAATACATAAAACACCCGCTTTAGTTTTGTTTTTTCAGCTTCAGAATTGCCTTGTAAGCGGCTTCCTGTTCCGCTGCTTTTTTCGTCCGTCCGCTTCCTGTCCCATAGACAGTCTCCCCGATCTTCACTTCCACAGTGAAAGATTTGTTGTGGTCCGGACCTTCTTCTTTAATCAGGTGATAAGAGATTCCCTCTTCCATATCAGCCTGTACGATCTCCTGCAAAATAGTCTTGCTATCATAAAAGAGTTTTTTGTTCTCCAGATCTGTCAGGATAAACCGATGAATAAACTCTTTTGCATTAGTAAAACCACCGTCCAGATAAATCGCGCCGATCAGAGCCTCCATCGCATCCGATGTCACAGACGGCCTCTGACGTCCTCCTGTCGCTTCTTCTCCCTTTCCGAGAAGCAGATAACTGCCCAGTTCGATCTCCCGTGCACAAAATGCCAGAGAAGGCTCACACACCATACTCGCTCTTGTTTTTGTCAGCTTTCCTTCCGATACTTTCGGTGATTCAAGAAATAAAAATTCACTGGACACCAGCTCTAAAACTGCATCCCCTAAAAATTCCAGTCTCTCATTGCAATGATATTTTTCCAGATGCTTTTCATTTGTATAAGAACTGTGCATCATCGCCTGCTCCAGCAATGAAAAATCCTGAAACTCATATCCTATCTTTTTTTCCAGCTCTTTTAAATTTTTCTTCATATTTTTCCCTTTATCTAAAACTTTTTGTTCCGGCCTGAATAATACAGTTTGGGTGCGCGACAGAATCACGCACCCAAACCGATCGCCAGAGACAAAAATCTCTTCTTGCCTTTTATTCTACTACTTTTTTAATCTGGTCTACTGCATCCTGCACTGTTGAAATCTTTTCAGCCTCATCGTTGTCGATCTCAATGTCGAATTCTTCTTCAATTCCCATGATAATCTGGAAAATATCCAGTGAGTCAGCTCCTAAATCATCCACAAATGTAGTCTCCGGATGAATGTCATCCTTAGAAACGTTCAGCACGTCTGCGATAATATCCTGTAATTTTTCAAATTCCATAGTTTTCTTTCCTTTCTTTGTCCCATTAATCTTCTTTTTTTTCTTCCTGTGCGGACTGGATCGATTCGCGGATCTTCTCGTTGATCTGCTGATTTTTAAATGTCACACACTGGATGATTGAATTACATACTTCTTTTGAAGTAGAACTTCCGTGAGTCTTGACGACCAGCCCATTCAACCCCAGAAGAGGAGCTCCTCCATACTCGCTGGCATCAAAATCCTTTAATGTAGCTTTCAGTGCCGGCTTCACAAGAAGCGCACCGATCTTACTACGCAGAGACGTCATCATGCCGGCTTTGATCTTCTTCGTCAGAGCTCCGCCGACACCTTCATACAGCTTCAGGATCACATTCCCTACAAACGCTTCCGAAACGATCACATCCGCAGCTCCGTACGGAATATCTCTCGCTTCTACGCTGCCGATAAAGTTAATATCCCTGCAGTTTTTTAAAAGCGGAAATGTCTCTTTTACAAGCGCGTTTCCCTTTTCCTCTTCCGCACCGATATTCACGATTCCAACTGTGGGATTCTTCTTTCCTACCACATGTTCCATGTAAATCGATCCCATCTTCGCAAACTGCACCAGATGAGACGGTCTTGCATCTACATTCGCTCCGCAGTCAATCAGGAGAGATACTCCCTTCATCGTTGGGATCAGCGGTGCAAGCGGAGGTCTCTCCACGCCCTTAATCCTTCCTACGATCACCTGTCCGCCGACAAGAATCGCCCCGGAACTTCCTGCAGATACAAATGCATCTGCTTCGCCCTTTTTCACCAGATTCATCGCTACTACGATAGAAGAATCTTTTTTTCTCCGAATCGCCATGACCGGCGGCTCTGCCGTTTCGATCACTTCCGATGCCGGAATGATCTCAATCCGGTCTTTGGGATAAGTATATTCTGATAACGCCTTTTTCAGCAGTGCTTCCTGCCCTGTAAGCAGAATCTTAATATCATCTCTTTTATTAACAGCTTCTATCGCACCTTTTACCATCTCTGCGGGAGCATGATCGCCTCCCATGGCATCCAGTGCAACTCTTGTAATATCAGACATTTCTCTTCCTCCTAACGCTACTGCATACATTCTACTAAACATCATCCCAAAAATCAATATAAAAGGCTGATTTTAAGATACGAAAAATGGGGACTTTTTTGCAAAGTCCCCATTCCTTAATATCATTTTCAATTAGTCAACTGAAACGATTTCACGTTTGTTGTATGCTCCGCATGCTTTACATACTCTGTGAGGCATCATAAGCTCGCCACATTTGCTGCATTTTACCAGGTTTGGAGCACTCATCTTCCAGTTTGCTCTTCTCTTATCTCTTCTTGCTTTAGAAGATTTGTTCTTTGGACAGATAGACATAGGTTACACCTCCTTAAAATTCTTAAACAAATCACGGACAACTGACATTCTTGGGTCAAGAGCTGTATCTTCACAGTTACAGGTACCCATATTTAGGTTCTGACCACAAACGTTGCAAATGCCCTTACAGTCTTCACTGCATAGAACTTTCGTCGGCCATCCTATCAATATCTCATTATAGAGCATTTTGTCCACGTCAAGATGATATCCGCTTATGAAGTTTGATTCATCTAATCCTTCTCCCAGATCAGCATCCGAAACATTCAAATCAACATGCTTCGTAAAGTTCAGGTCAAACTCCTGCTTCACATCTTCAAGACATCTGTCACATGGAATCAGAATACATAACTCTGTATCCACATGAATAAGAAGCTCTCTGCCTTTCACATGCTCTGCAACAACATGAACCGGTTCTTTACTCACAATCGGAAATGTACCTGTTCTGGACTGAAACGTATCCATCTCCAACTGCACCGTCTCATCAACTGTCTTATGCTGTTCTGACAAAACGTCTGATAGGTTAATTAACATAATCATTACTCCTATTCATACCTAAACTATTATATCATGTTAATCCTATTTGTCAACAAGATTTTTATATTTTATTCACCGGCTGCTGTAAACAGTATCCTCCGCTGAAAAGGGCTGTCCGCTTTTGCGGGCAACCCTACTGACTTTTTAAAATTTTCAGAAGCTTATTTGCGCACCAGTTCCAGTGTCTCGCGTGCAATCGCAAGCTCTTCATTTGTAGGAATTACAAACACTTTTACTTTGGATCCCGGCATTGAGAGCTCTGTTTCTTTTCCTCTGAGTCCTTTGTTTAATTCTGTATTGAATTCGATTCCAAGGTAACCCAGGTAGCTGCATACCTGTTCTCTTACGATATCATCATTTTCACCGATTCCTGCTGTAAATACAATGTCATCTACACCATTCATAACAGCTACGTATGCACCGATATATTTTGCAACTCTGTATGAGAATACTTCCATTGCGATCTGTGCTTTCTTATCGCCTGCCAGAGAGGCATCTGTCAGATCACGGAAATCGCTGGAAAGTCCGCCGGAAAGTCCGTATACTCCAGAATCCTTATTCAAGATCTTCATAACGCCGTCAACATCCAGATCCAGCTTGTGTGCCAAAAATTCCATAATTGCAGGATCGATATCTCCGCAGCGTGTTCCCATTACAAGTCCTTCCAATGGAGTCAGTCCCATGGATGTATCTACGGATTTACCGTTTAAAACAGCTGTTACGCTAGATCCGTTTCCAAGGTGGCATACGATCGTTTTTGTCTCATCATATGCTTTTCCTAACAACTCAGCTGCTCTCTTAGAAACAAAGCTGTGGCTTGTTCCGTGGAAACCGTAACGTCTTACTTTGTATTTCTCATAGTATTCATATGGAAGTCCGTACATGTATGCTTTTGGAGGCATTGTCTGATGGAATGCGGTATCAAACACTGCTACCATCGGTGTGTTCGGCATCAGATTTTCACATGCTGCAACTCCGATCAGGTTTGCAGGATTGTGAAGTGGTGCAAGATCATTGCACTCTTCTACCGCTTTTTTCACTTCATCTGTGATCACTACAGAAGAAGCAAATTTTTCTCCACCGTGTACCATACGATGTCCCACTGCTCCGATCTCATCCAGGCTGTTTACAACACCTGTCTCAGGATTTGTCAGAGCCTCGATCACAAACTGGATCGCCTCTGTGTGAGTCGGCATTGCTTTTTCTGATTTTTCTTTTTCTCCACCTTCCGGCTGATAAGTCAGACGTCCGTCAATTCCGATTCTTTCACAAATTCCTTTTGCCAGAACCTCCTCAGATTTTGCATTGATCAGCTGGAATTTCAAAGAAGAACTTCCACAGTTGATTACTAATACGTTCATTTTTTTCCTCCTGAAAATTTTGTCATTTTATTCATTCTGATTTTAAGTTTTCTAAACAATTACTGTGCCTGAGCCTGTACTGCTGTAATCGCTACTACACCTTCGATATCCTCTGCGCTGCATCCGCGGGACAGATCGTTGACTGGTGCTGCAATTCCCTGTGTCAGAGGACCATATGCTTCTGCTTTTGCAAGTCTCTGTACAAGCTTGTATCCGATATTTCCTGCATCCAGATCAGGGAAGATCAGAACATTTGCATGTCCTGCAACCGGGCTTCCAGGTGCTTTGGACTCTCCTACTGCCGGAACGATCGCTGCGTCAAGCTGCAGTTCTCCGTCCAGTTTCAGTTCCGGTGCCATCTCTTTTGCAAGTCTTGTAGCCTCTACAACTTTATCAACATCGGCATGTTTTGCACTTCCTTTTGTAGAATGTGAAAGCATTGCCACAACCGGCTCTTTTCCTGTCAGAGTTCTGAAAGATTCTGCGGAAGAAAGTGCGATATTTGCAAGCTTTTCAGGATCCGGATTCTGCTCCAGTCCGGAATCTCCAAAAATAAATGTACCGTCTGCACCCATATCGCAATCCGGCACTACCATTACAAAGAATGCGGATACTAATTTTGTTCCCGGTTTTGTCTTCAGGATCTGCAGACACGGACGAAGTGTATCTGCTGTAGAATGACATGCTCCGGATACCATACCGTCAGCATCTCCCATCTTCACCATCATAACACCGTAGTACAGATAGTTTGTCAGAAGAATCTCTCTTGCCTGCTCTTCTGTCATTCCTTTTTTCTGTCTGAGTTCTACCAGTTTTGCAATATAGCTCTCTGTCTTGTCGCTTGTAGCAGGATCTACGATCACAGCTCCTGTGAGATCAAATCCGGCTCCGTTCTTTTCGATCTCTTCCTTGCTTCCTACAAGGATCAGGTCGGCAGTCCCCTCTCTTAAAACTGCCTCTGCAGCCTGGTAAGTTCTTACGTCTTCTGTCTCAGGAAGAACGATTGTCTTTTTGTCAGCTTTTGCTCTTGCTTTAATTTCATCAATAAACGCCATTGTTTAAAGCCCCTTTCATTTGTTTCACTTGCTTTATTATAACGCAAATAAATTTTGTATACAAGTAGCTCTTATGTGCATTTTTAAGTACAATTTTCTCTATTTCTCTATGCTTTTCAGTAATATCGTCAAACATTTAACGAGTATTTTACTTATTTTTTTCAGGACTTTTCCGTTTTTTCAAGAAAAAACGGAGCTTTTTAGAGTCCACTCCAAAAAGCTCCGTTATACATCGTCTTTTTTCTGTCAATATATCTCAGATATGGAAAAACGCAGTTACGATCCGGAAATATACCAGAATCGTACAGGTATCCAGAATTGTAGTGATCAAAGGTGCCGCCATGATCGCCGGATCCAGACCGATCTTCTTTGCAGCCAGAGGCAAAACGCAACCGATCGTCTTTGCCATAACAACAACAGCAATCATCGTAATTCCGATCGCCACTGCCAGCATCACATCCTGATCGTACATAATATAGATGCGAAGCCCATTGACCATCGCCAGAATCAAACTGACTACAAGTGCAATCCGCACCTCTTTGAAGATCACCCGAAAAATGTCCTTGAACTCAATTTCACCTACTGCAATTCCCCGAATTACCAGTGTAGAACTCTGGGATCCGCAGTTTCCTCCTGTTCCCATCAGCATCGGGATAAATGTGATCAGAACCGGCATTACTGCCATCGCACTCTCATATCGCCCCAATATCTCTCCTGTCACAGTCGCTGATAACATCAGAAGCATTAACCAGAGACTTCTGTTCTTGGCATGTCGAAATACCGAGGTTCCGAAATAAGAGCCTTCACTCGGACTGACACCGGCCATGATACTGATATCTTCTGTCGCCTCATCCTGCAAAACGAACATAGCGTCGTCTACTGTTACAATCCCGACCATACACATCTCATGGTCAATGATCGGAATCGCGATCAGTCCGTACTTCCGGATTGTCTCTGCCACTTCCTCCTGATCATCCAGCGTCTTTGCGTAAATGACATTCTCATCCATGATCTCTTCAATCTTTCTGGATTCACCGGATGTTAAAATGTCCTTCACATCCACAACACCGATCAGCTTTTTCTTTTCTGTCACATAACAGGTATAGATTGTCTCTTTATTAATACCAACCTGACGGATCTTCAAAATGGCATCTGCCACAGTCATCTCTTTGTTCAGACTGATATAATCGATATTCATAATACTTCCGGCACTGTCTTCCGGATAATTCAAAAGCGCATTGATCTTCTGCCGCGTCTCTTCATCTGTCGCCATCAACAGTCTGTCCACCACATTAGCAGGCATCTCTTCCAGAACATCTACTGTATCATCCACATACATCTCTTCCATGACTTCTTCCAGCTCGGAATCCGTCAGCGCATTGATCAGTACCTCTCGAGTATCACTGGTCATGTCTGTAAACACTTCTGCCGCCTCTTCTTTTGCAAGCAGTCTAAAGAGCAGGATCATCTGGCGTTTATCGATCTTTCCATATTCCAGTCCATCCTCCAGCATTTCCACAATATCTACAGGGTGCATGTTTTCCAGTTCATCTTTTAATTCTTTAAACTCCCGCTTTTCCAGCATTGATAACAATACATCGTATTCCATAATCACATCCACCTTTTTTGATTTGTTCTTGCCGTCCTTTTATAGTATAATAGGTAATAAAATGATATACAAGGAGATTTTTATGAAAATTGTCGGTTTAATCACAGAATACAATCCTTTTCACAACGGACACCAGTATCATATCCAAAAATCACTGGAAGTCACAGGCGCCGATGCAGCCATTGTCGTGATGAGCGGAGACTACGTGCAGAGAGGGACTCCCGCCATTATGCCAAAGCATCTTCGTGCGGAAATGGCATTAAAATGCGGTGCCTGTGCAGTCTTTGAGCTGCCTGTCTGCTATGCGACCGCCACTGCAGAATTATTTGCGTTGGGAGCTGTCTCCTTTCTGGATCAGCTTGGCGTTGTAGATTACCTCTGCTTTGGCAGTGAATGCAATGATCTTGACGGACTGACAAAAATTGCTGATATCCTCTGTGATGAGCCTGACGAATATACGAAGTTTCTCAAAGAAAATTTAAGAGCAGGTATGTCGTTTCCTGCTGCCCGCCAGGATGCGTTGTCTTCCTACATGGGCATTTCAGACTGTTCTTTTTTATTAAGTGATCCGAACAACATTCTGGGTATCGAATATTTAAAAGCATTGCGACGTGTGAAAAGCAGGATACAGCCGTTTACTATCAAGCGCATGGAATCCGACTACCACGATCAGACGCTGCGCTCTACTTACAGTTCGGCTTCTGCTATCCGTTCTCTCCTTGCATACTCGAGTTCTGTACTCCAGACACAGCAGGTTACCGGAGAGACTTTCGAAAATACACCATTTTCCAGTATTTTAAATGAACTGGAAGATCAGGTGCCCAAAAGCTGCCTGGCACTTTTAAAAGATTATCACAAAGTGTTATATCCGGTTTATCAGAACGATTTTTCGCTTCTGATGAAATATAAGCTTTTGAACAAAACACCTCAGAGTCTCATTCGCTATATGGATGTTTCCGAAACACTTGCCAACCGGATCCAGAACAATCTGAATGATTTCTTTAACTATAAGCAGTTCTGTGAATTATTAAAGACCAGGGAGCTGACACAGACAAGAATCAATCGCGCACTTTTGCATATTATGCTTGGTCTGAAAAAAAACAACGTGAGAGAATATATGGAAAACGGCGGACATTTCTATGCCAAACTTTTAGGTTTTCGAAAAGACAGACAAGATCTGCTTTCTATCATTGCCAAAAAAAGTGCTCTGCCGCTGCTCACCCGCCTTTCCGATACTGACAGTATCTCCGAAATCGGTCAGAAAATGCTCCGACATGATATTTTGGCATCCAATCTGTATCAGTCTGTGATCACGGATAAATATAAGACCGCTTTTCGAAATGAATATAAACAGCCAATGCTGAAGATATAGAAAAAGGAGATTACATTATGAAACGTCCATTTACCAGACTGGAGAAAAAACAGTTACTAATCTTTGCTTTGATCGCCTTTGGCATTCCTTATCTGATGGGAATCCCGATGGCGTTCGGATATCAACGGGGAACTTCTCTGGATTTTTTTGCAAATGCCCAGATGTATTATCCGGCTGCCGGAGCCATTGTCGTCTTTCTTCTGACAAAAACAGAGTTTCCGATGCCCCGGCGGTTTTTCTATGGGTACCTTGTACTAACTGTACTGTTTGCCATCAGCTCTGTACTCAGTGTACTTATACCGGATGCCAACCTGTGGGTTATGGTCATCAATATGCTCACAATTGCCGGCAATCTGGCTCTCTGGGTTTTGTTTCTTCTTGACAAACGTGAAGTCCGCTTTATCTGGGGACTGACCTGGTCCGGGCCTGACAGCAGAAGACACTTTCTGTATGTAGTTCTGTTTTTCATGCTGTTTACAGGAAATCTTCTGATTTCCAGCTTCACAGACAATACTGCAGATTCCTTCCTCGCTCTTTTTGCTTCTCCGATGTTCTGGCTGTCACTGCTTTCTTTGTTTGTCAGCTTTTTCCTCGTCTTTTCCGCCTTTTTCGGAGAAGAATATGGATGGCGTTACTTTTTGCAACCGATCCTGCAGGAGCATTTTGGAATGCGAAAAGGAGTTCTCATCCTTGGTGTATTCTGGGGATTGTGGCATCTCCCGCTGAACCTGTTTTACTATGCACCTGATACAAGGCTTCAGAGTATTGCCGCACAGCTTATCACCTGTATTGCACTGAGCGTATTCTTTGCTTTTGCTTATATGAAAACAGACAACATCTGGATCCCTGTCATCCTGCATTTTATGAACAACAATATTGCAGGACTGATCAGTGGAGGCACTGTTTCCGGAGCTGTCATAGAATGGAAAGCGGTTTTGATACATCTTATTTTCTATAGTATCTTCTTCCTTCCATTTCTGGCATCCAAAGTGTTTCGGGAGTCAGAGACAGAAAAGAAATGATTGCATAAAATGAACATGGGAGATTGCACAAAATAGTTGCGTATCTCCCATGTTTCCATTTATACCTTTTCATTATTTTTTACTATGTGCAGCGTACCCCTTTTTAATTGAAAAACAACATCTGCCTTTTTCGCAATTTCATTTGAATGAGTAACAATGACTGCACATTTGTTCATCTGGTGTACACTGTCTTCCAGTATTTGCATAATGGACATTGCAGTTTCTTCATCGAGGTTTCCTGTCGGTTCATCTGTAAACTGTACCCCTATCCCCTTATGCCTTGAAAATAGAGGCTTTAACTGTATGCACACTTGTGTACTGTGTGTTATTTTCCATAAGAAGAGCTAGTATACTGTATTATTGATATTTAACTAAATATTTATAGCTATTATAGCGCTTCATGTTAAAATAAAAGAAAACGGCGGTGATTTATATGGCAAGACCAAGAA